>OLIL01000150.1_pt1 | contig 62128 bp, 60 predicted proteins | sample 1609701 | NCBI WGS metagenome assembly OLIL01 (sample SAMEA4350146, study PRJEB24818) | metagenome | biome: human; feature: gut; material: faeces | place: Denmark | collected 2013-09
TGAGTCAAACTCCCTTTCATTGTCCAACCAAATATTCTGTCTTTCCCAAAGTCTGGCAAAAACCTCCTGGGCGACATCCTCTGCATCAGGTTCGGATTTCAGCAAGACATAAGCAAAATATTTTACTCTGGAATAATTGTTTTTGAATAACATGGAAAAATGATCAACAGTCTCCACTTCTTCATTGTTAGCTATCATTACAATACAAAATTTAAGAAATAAAAATATTAAAAAATACGGAACTCTCCTTTTGAATCCCGTATTTTCTTAGTTACACTCAATGTACAGTGTTATTACTTAAAATATTCAAAGAGAAGTACGATGTCAATTAATAGCAACCGGTTCATCCAATTCTTTGAAACGGACATCAGTTTCTCCATTCTTTCCATTACCGGAAGCATCTTTAATGTAAGGAACACCACCTTCTTGAGTCAAATCTTTTCCATTCAGTTTGTAATAAGCAAACAAACCGTCTGATGCGGGATCTACAGAAAGCATATTTTGTTTAATCTGATTTTCCGTACGAGCCACACTCCATAATCTGACTTCACTCATATATCCATTGAAAGGACGTTCTCCCCACATAAAGCCTTTTACTTTTCCAACAAAACATCCGCCGTTTGACAAATCGAAACTTGGAGTATCCCAACTGCTTTCAGAGGCTTTTTCTCCATTAATATAGAGTATAGCCTTTCCCGAAGGTTGATCATAAGTAAATGCAACATGATACCATTGACCGGTTTTAAATTCCTGTTCAGAATGGAATTGCTTATTTCCGGCAATTTGCATCCAGTCATTGTGTCCGCCTGGTAAAGCTTCGTCACCTATACGGAGGATCAGAATACCTTCCGTTCCCATAATCGTGTTATTAGAATTAAAACGATTTAAATAGATCAAAGCTTCATAAGTAACCGATGTGAACGGACTAAGCGGACTTACCGGTATCTTGATATAATTGCTGGAGAACTGACCTACAGTCCGTATTTCTACCGGTTTGCTGATGACGAGATAAGTGAAATCCGAACCTTCGATGACAGGCAAAGAAGATGACCGCACACATACAGGCAACAGATAAGTTTTTCCTTCAGCAATATCTGCCATACCACTGAGTTTTACAGTGGTTTGCGGAGCGTATATCTTTCCGGCTTCAATAGTGGCCGATGTAACTTCCAGACTTGCCTGAGAAGGGTCGAGCAGTTCATAAGTTGTACCATGTGCGACATTGAAAGCCTCTACCGCACTTGCTCCTCCTATTTCATAAGTTACCTCTGTCGGCGAGGAACTTTTGAAAGAAAGTCTCGCCTGCAAATCATGGGTAATGACATCATCACCCGAGGCTTTAATAGTAACACTGTTTTCTTCAAAGTATACTTTGGTTTCCAGCAAGTCACTTTCACTGTCATTGCAACCGAAAAGCAATGCTCCAATGACAAAACCTGCTATGTATTTTAATCGAATCTTATTCATGATAATCTTTAATCTAATTTTTTACTTCAGTGGTTATTCTCCTTCTGTATTTTCCCCGTTCTGAGCGGCTTTCCATTCATTGAATACCTGCTGGTTAATTTGTATTGCCTGACGCATCCACTTATAATCCGGAGTATTACCATAATCATTGTCAAAACGATAAGCTCCTACCCCACCTTTGTAAGTGGTGCCGTTTTCAGGCATCCACCGGGCTTGGTTCAACAACTGCCCACCACTTGTTGCGCTAGACTCAAAGTTTTCTGTAATAATCAACTTTTTCAAATTACCACTCTGTGGCCTATAATTTGGGCTGGAATTTCCATATGACTGTGTAATCCAATAATCTATATATTCATCAAGCTCAGGACCAAAATGATTGATATATCCATCAATAACCAATAATTTATGTCCCTTTCCCTCCGGGTCGCTTTTCGGACCGATGTAATTACCCATTTCTTTTATTAGAAACTCCATGTTAGAATACCCATTATAACCTCTATACGTCAATGTATTATCTGCATCATTAAATCCGCCGGTCGGTTCCCAGTCAATATCAAAACCGTCCCATTCACTTACAAACAAAGAATCGCAAAGCGCTTTAGCGTATTTGGCCAATGCCTCTTTCATGTCGGCACCTTCAGGATTTCCGGAGGTATACCCCCAAAACTTCCAACGTGCTTTTTTTCTTTCTTCGTTCAGTTTACTCTCATTCCACCCTTCTTCTTCGGCCTGCTTCTCCACTTCTTCATAGACCCAGTCGGGAGTCCTTCCTTTACCCAAATGAGAAAGCAGACTTACTTCCAGCAATTTAATGCCTTTTACTTTCTGAACAAACTCTTTATCCTTTTTCTGTGCTTCCGTAATTTCATATCTTCCCGGAGCACCACTCCACATGGATATGATATCCATACTGTCGGGAACAGAAGTCAAATACCCCTTCCTTATCACACCGGATGGTGCCCAGTTGGAAAACCATCCGAAAGCCACAGGACGGCCATAGTTTCTGGCTGTTTCCTTATATGCCCGGAGTTCGGCATAATAAGCTTCACTCTCTTCATTGTTCATTGTATTGAAACCGCCAATATGTTCAATTTCCATTTTCTCTACATCCGTACAAGATGCAAATATTATTCCCGCTATGGGAATCGCATATAATAGTTTTTTCAGTACTTTCATAATATACATTTTTAAATTATTTATCTGCAATCCCACCACAATCTGGAGGTTGCCTTATCTGTTTTATCTTTCAATTTACTTATAGCATCTTCATAGTTGGCTCTATCTTCTGCAGATTGGGAGAAACTTATCGGATAAACCATACGGCGAATGCCTTTATCTTTGGTTATACCATTTGCAGAACCTCTGTTCTCCTGCACTTGATGCAACTTAGGATATCCTGTCCTTCTCCACTCAGTCCATGCTTCCTGCCCGTTGGGATAAAGTGCAATCCATTTTTGAATCATGATCTTTTCCAGTTTTTCTTCTTGGCTTCCTTCAAAAGCTGGAGTAGCTGTAGTAGGTTCTGAAGCCAAATAATTATTCTTAGGAGATTGAACCCGTACAAATACAGGTGCGCCTGCTCCTGTTATATAAGAATCTACACTTGTAGAGACTCCGTTTTCGTCAAACGACATCTGAATGCCTTGTTTATATAGTGCTTCGGCATTACCAAACTCTGGCCATTCCAAAGCGGCTTCAGCGCGTAAGAAATACATTTCCGATGCACGCATCCAATAAGTCGGTGTGCTTCCCGTCATATTAGGCTGAGAGCAATCGGTGTATTCTCCCTTACCCATAGTATGTCCGGGAGGCACAGGGGCATACCAATTGCCATCAAATCCCGGCAGTGAATTCTCCTGTTTGATACTTGTAAAATATTTGCTCATGCGCGGATCTTTATAGCCTTGCAGATAAGCATACATACTTGTACCCATACGGCACTCCTGATAGTTGCTTGCCAAATAAGCAATATTATTGTCAAACGCATAATTGGCATTCGGACTGATTTTAGCCTCATCATCTTTCGCGGTCATCACTCCTACGCTATGATTCAAGGCTTCATGCGCCCATTGTTTGGCCATATCGGGAGCACAATATTTCAAACGCATAGCCAGACGCAACATCAGTGAATTGGCATACTTTACCCACTTAACCGGATCTCCTGCGTACACCAGGTCAAAATCTTCCATCACTTTGGCACCTGAATTTGCCAGTGAAGTCAACTCAGTTATAGCGCTTTTCAAATCATTGAACATGGCAGTATACACTTCTTGTTCAGTGTCATACGGCACAACAAGCAAGCCTTCGCCTGCATATGTATAAGGGATCGGACCGAATGTCTCAAGCGCCTTGTGCCAGCAGGATATTTTCAAAATTTGTGCTAAAGCATAATTTGCCATATTTCCCGTTTCTTCTGCATTTTCTTTTATTTTTTTCCAGGAAGCATATGCCTTGGTATAAGTACTGGTATAGGTAGACGATGTCCAATCATCCTGTAAATAGTAGGTCAGATGGTTACTTCCGCTATACCAATTGTTGTTCTGGCTAAAATATCCGCTCCAGACATCTGCAGAAACATTAAATGATGTCTGATATTCGTTAATGATATCTGTTTTATTTGCAGGGGTACCCACCGGAAAAACTTGTCTGGCAAGACTCATAATAGAACCACCAACAGCCACACCATCCCGGTTCGCCTCCTCATCAGTCACTTCATAGGGATTGGTGTTAACCTCCTCATAATCGCAAGATGCCCAACAAGGCAATATGCAAAAAGCTACCAAAAGCTTATATTGATTTATCTTTTTCATTGTTGCATTATAATTTTAATTTAATACCAAAGCCGAAACTTCTGACACTTGGTTGCATAAAGTAATCGTTACCTTGACCATAAGTTCCTATAGACGGAGTCAACTCCGGATCGAAAGGAGCTTCGCAATAAAGCATCCACGGATTGTTTGCAGTGAATGAAACTGTTACATCTTTCAACACATTCTTAAACCATGAGTTGGGGAATGTATAGCTCAACGTCAGTTCCTGCAGACGAATATTGGTTGCACTGTATACATAATAACCTGAAGTATGATAATCTCCGGTTCCAATCATTTTGTAATACTTTTCTGCATCTACACGCCCTTGTCCAGGCAATAAAGCACCACCTAAATCACGAGCTTCACCAGAAGCTTTAGAAACACCGAAGCGGTCAAGAATAGCCTCTGTAGAAGAAGTTACTACACCTCCGAAACGTCCGTTGATCAGGAAGCTCAATCCGAAACCTTTGTAAGAAAATGAGTTGTTCCATCCCATATTGAATTTGGGTGCAACCTGACCTAAATAAACAGGGTCCGTATTTTCCATTCCATAAGAACCGTCTTCCTTGATTTCAACAAACCCCTGACTGTCTTTCTTAAAGAATCGATCTGCATAAATGTCGTGTATACTGCCACCTACTTTCAATAAAGTACGTCCATTATCTTTTCTTACTTCCGGTATGTTGATTGGCTCTGAAGTAATGTCTGTATGGAAGTTTTCGACCATTTCTTTGATTTCATTAATATTACGCGAGAAAGTCAGACTGGAAGAAAGACTGAAATCACCGAATTTGTCATTATACCCCAAAGAAGCTTCCCAACCACGGTTCTGAACATTACCTGCTTGCAAATAAATCTGTTTGTAACCGGTAGACTCGGGCAGATCACCCAAGAAAGTCTGATTGTAAGTGTTAGACTTATAATAAGTAACTTCCGCACTCAACTTATTCCATAAACGAAGACTTAAACCAAATTCATAAGAACGGGTACGTTCTGCCTTGAAATCTGTAAAAGGATAAATCATGTCTTCTTTAAGCGCCCCTCCTTCAATAGGTACAGTTACAGTACCCGGAGTCAGACCTGATCTGGAAACCGGTGAACCAACCTCTGTATAAGAACCGCGAACTTTCAAATATGAAATGAAATCGGGTAAATCAAACATTTCGGTAACAATGGCAGAAAGGCCGACTGAAGGATAGAAGAATGATTCTTCGTCTGTATTCACCAAACGGGAATTCCAGTCATTACGTCCAGTCAAAGTCAAATACAACATACTCTTGTAGCCAAGTTCCAGGTTGGCGAAAAGCGCATTATTGCGGACACGGCTGTCACCTTCACCTTCAATGACACGCGCTTTGCTAGCATTGATGTTTCCTGCTGTAAATTTATTGGGGATTAATGCCAACGGACCTCTATAACCGCTCAATTCTGCCCAGTAATTGGAATAACTGTAACCTAAATTGGCAGAAAGGCTGAAATCTTTGATTTGTTTGTTGATATTCACCATGAAATCCGCATATTCCTGGCGGTCTTTATAATGGTTGTATTCATAAAGGCCTTTTTTGGAACCTTCAGTGAATACATCATAAGAAGAGGCATATATTTTCCGCTCAAAATCAATGTATGAATCATCCATACGATAACGGGCAGCAACATTCAACCAATTGAAAATTTTATAAGTCAGACCTACATTGAACATATAACGGCTTTTTTCGCTAGGAGCAACATTACGGTAGGCTGTCCAATATGGATTCTGCGAAGCATAAGTACCTTCACTTATAGGCCAATATTGCTCTGAAATGTTACGTGCCGAATTTTCACGTTCAAAAATTCTGATAGCATCCCAACTTTCCCCACGCGGGAACAAATAGGCTGCCATAACAGGATTCCAATATTGTCCTTGTGAAACCATATTTTGGTCTGTCTGCTTCACGTAAGATGCACCTAAATCCAACTGTAATTTATCATTGAGGAATGTAGACGTATTGCGAATAGTGAAGTTTAATCTGTCATATTCATTGTTTGGCACAATGCCTTTTGAATTCGTAGAAGAAATAGAAGCAAAAGTCTGATTGTTCTTGTTACCGGTAGTCAAAGTCAATGAATTTATAAAATTGGTACCAGTATTGAAGAAATCATCCTTAGGATCATACGAAGTAGGTGTAGTCATCAGATCACCCCAACTTTCATATATTCCGCTCTTGTTCCGATAAGTTGTCTGGAACTCGGGGGTCATATAAGCTTTGCTGAACTCGGAAGAAGAGGAGAAAGAGATTGAAAGTTTTCCTTCTTTACCTTTTTTAGTAGTAATCAGGATAACTCCATTCGCTGCACTACTACCATACAATGCAGCAGCTGATGGACCACTCAGTACAGAAATACTCTCTATATCTTCCGGGTTAAAGTCAGCGATGCCTTCGGTAGTAGCTCTACCCTCACCCAATACATCATTGCCAGTACCCAAAGTCGTATTGAACAAAGGTATACCGTCTACTACATACAATGCACTGTTGTCACCTTCGATCGATTTGGCGCCACGCATTACTACACGCGTAGAACCACCGGCACCACCGGCACTTTTATTAATAGTAACACCGGCAATCTTACCATTAAGAGAATTGACAAAGTTGGCATCTTTAGTACGTACCAGTTCTTCTGATTTTACCTGCTGCACGTTGTAACTTAAAGCCTTTTCTGCTCTTTTAATACCCAATGCAGTAACAACCACCTCATCCAAAGCCTGAGTATCTTCACTTAATGTGATATTCAGGGAATTAGCATTAGTTACCGTCACCGACTGTGAAGCATAGCCGATATAAGAAAACTCAAGAATATCCCCAGCGGAAACTTTTAATGTGAATTTCCCATCTAGGTCAGTCACAGTACCGTTGGTAGTACCCTTTACCAATACACTTACACCAATCAGCGGTTCTCCTTTGGTGTCCTTTACGGTACCGGAAACACTGATTACATTGTCTTGCACTTGGCTCATAGAATGATAGTCAGATGCATACAAGCCCCCACCACCAGCCAACAAGAACAAGCTAAAAAGCAGGCAAAAGCCCTTGCGATTCAGATTTGTTTTCATTAAATAATAATTTTAAAATTAAAAAAGTTTTAGACAAATAACGGATAGTTATATTTACAGACGTTATTACAAAGAGGTTCCAAAAGGAAGTTTGCAGATTTTCAACATATTAACAGCTGGACTATTAGATACTCGTTTTTTCATATATGTATTATATTTTTAGGTTTAACGGCACAAATATACATATTATATAAAAACAAACAATACAATATATGTTAAATTTTAGGTTCGCTAATATTTTCGGGAATATGCAATTATTAATTTACACATTATATTTATATATAAATACAGTAGATTTAAACTATTTATAAATAAGTGAAATATGATTATAACTGCCCTAAGGATAGTCAAGAATAGAAATTGATTACTCCTTTTAATACATGGTTATTACAAGTACATTTAAAAAGGAAACCGGACAAAAAGAAAAGGAGACAGTATCTCAAACGATACCATCTCCCGCATTTTGGAAATTCCTTTATCTCTGATACCCTTCCGGTAATATCAGGGAAATTTTATTCTTTATTTTTCCGATTTTATACTTCTCTAATTCTTTTTGACATAGCTTCGACTCTGTAAATCCCTGTTGTCTGGTCAGTCGTCTCATACCATCCAACACTCAGTTTATAATCCCCGGAAGTTCAGAGGAGATAATCGTTTCCGACAAATTCGACCCAATCTCCGACTTGGAATCTAGAACTTTAGACGTTATAAAAATCTCTTTCATTCATATCTCCAAATGCAAAAAACGCGCATTTCAAGAGCCCAAATCCTAACTAGTGAACGTAAAAGTTATTTCTTGTTTTTTGTTATCTGCTAAAAGAGGGGATGGCGGGTGAATAGCTACGCCTGCCATTCTTTCTTCATATAAAAAGGAGGTATCAGAAAGAGGAAAATTCTTATACGTGATGAAATGGTAAGTGGTGAGGAGGAATATGCCATGTCCTTTAAAGCCGCTTGAAATAACCTTTAAATTTGAAAGTATGGCAGCAGACAAAAAACAAAACAGGAAAAGCCCAAGCGTGGAAACGATCAAAGCGCTTGGCAACAGTATCGATGAGTGCTGGAATGAATTGAACAATCTCCCCCAAAAAGAGTTCCCGCCTGTTCAGACTGGAGAAATCATATCTTTCATGTGGAATAATGCTTCTGGAAAGGAGAATGAAACAATACAGCCGGTAGGAGAAGTGATACAGGAACAGCCATGTGACGATCTGGATAGTATTTTAGGGAAAAGTATTAATCAGTCTATGAAAGAAGCGAAAAACAAGCCAGTCCCGACAATTCTATGGGGAGATGATGGTAATGGAAACGGATTATGGTATGAAAATGAACTGGCCGTGCTATTCGGAAGGACGAATACCGGAAAAAGTATATATGCGGTTCAGATAGCGGAACATATAACCAAAAATCTTAATAAAGGAGTACTGTATATTGACCTGGAGATGTCAATGAAGCAGTTTCAGCAGAGGTATACTTCAAAGGACAGCAGGTTGCATGTCTGGTCCGAGCTTCTCAAACGACCGGAAATGGAAAAAGTTGAGTGGGCATTGGACAATCCTGAAAAGTGTCTGGAATTGTTAAGAAAGATGCTTGACACATTATCTATTAAAATATTGATACTCGACAACCTCACATTTCTAGTCAATAACGGAGGAATGAAACCGGAAGATGTGAAACTGATCTGCTCGAAATTATGTGAATGGGCCAAAGAAGGGTATTCAATTCTCGTCATAAACCACACGCCCAAAATCCCTCCCTTTACACCCCTTGACCTGAACCATTGCCTGGGATCAAGTATGTTAACTAATTTTGTTCAGTCAGTATTTGCCATCGGAACATCGAGTAAAAATCCGTCTTCCGAAAGATACGTGAAACAACTTAAAATGATCGGATATGAAAATCAAATGTCAGGAACACTACGACAAGGTGGTAGAATATGCCAAGAGCATTGGCGACACAACTTTTCAGAAATGTATCGAACGCCTCAAACAATGGGAGACAAATTCCAATGGGAGGTATGAAATTGAACTCTATTGGGATTTCGCACCATATTCATTCGGTTTTGCTGAGGTGGCTGCGGACGGACGAAACGGCATCGTGGGTGGATTACTCTACCACGGCAGACCGGATGAATCCTTTGCCGTAGTCATGGAACCGTTCCACGGTTGGAGCATACACACGTAAAATGGTGATTTCAATTCTGCTGTCAAATTTGTGCGAAAGGGTGCAAATATATTTCATATTAATGCTCCCTTTTGCATATTTTAATATACATTATAGGGGTAATGGGAATAACTGAGGCAATATTTTTGATGTGTCTTAATTGCAAGATTTGCCGGATTCACGGGAAAGCATTTCATTTTCTTTGCAAAAGAATTAGCTCATCAACCATGTAGTTGAAGGAGTTACGGAGGCGGCCGTAAGAGGTTAGCCTCTTGCTTTTTATAGCCTCCTGTATCAACAGGAACAAAGTGGACGATAGCACAATAAACAAGAAATCCCGATCATAATAACCGGGACTTCTCTACTTCCTTTTTATAGTGCAGATGCGACGACCAAGCTCGCATGGGCACTTTCAATAGTACAAAGGTAAGCATTATTTCCTGTTTTGCCAAAATAAATATGGCTTTAACACTCGATTTTAGAAGCTTGTGCTACAACTTTTTGAGCTTCAAGCGTCTGAATGGAGTTGACAAGATTATGAATCTCATTTTCCAAATCTGTTTTTCGGGCTTGTGAAATGCGGCCCAACATATATCTGACAACATCTATGCCACCTTTTATGTTGTGCCTGCAATCAGCGGAAATACCGGCCGGCAAATGTTTGATGCCTTTTGGGAAGTCCATACGGTAAATACACCCTCCATGTGCGCACTTGTTACGAAGTACACGTATGGTTTCCATATAATTGTAGAAAACACCTCTTGAACAACCATAAGCGTTAGCTACCAACTCTTTTGCTTCCGGCTCTTTCAACGAATCATATAGTGTTATGATATTACCAATTGTCATAAACTCTATGGTCTTCCATGCAGGGGCATATATCCCCGGATGGTTTGCATGATGACGCTGGATGATGGGGTTCTTGCGCATGGCGGCATAGACTTGTTCTTCAAAGTCGTTTACGAATTTAGAAGTTACATACTTGCGGTTGACAAACCAGCAAGGGTCATCGATATACCGGAGCGATATGTTATAAATGAGTTTTGTACGGATATTGACTTCAATACGGTCAAGAGCGTTAAGCAGCAATCTTCGGAGCTTGGTGTCAAACTCATAAAGGTCGTAAACGCTCTTGAATGTAGTACCCGGTTTCAGCTTATGGTCCCGATGCTCCAAGCATGGGAATTTTATCTCATATGGGAAAGAATAGAATCCAAGTCGGTAATAACCGACATCAAGAAGAATTTCTTTTGCTTTCTCCTCATCATCAAATGCCATACCGTTTGATTTCAGTCTGGCGATTTGTTGGTCTATCGTATATGCTTTCTTCATTGCAGTTTGAATTCAAGTGCGAAGTTACTCATTTTTTTGAAACAAGCACCCATCATGTATATTGATTTATAGAAACATATCCCATATCAGGTAATTTTTCCATATTCCTCCATAAAAATCCATCATAAGCCCCGCTTCCCTTGTTAAGTCCTCTTCAAGAAGATAACTCGGAGGGACGATACCTTCCACGTTCAAGCCTGCGGTTTTCGCGCAAAAAATTCCCTTTGGTAATTTTTCACCCGAAAAAACGCTCCGGTATCGCCGTCCGAGTTGTGTAAACGGTCGGGACTTAGCAAGCGAAGCGACCTACGACGCATAGGACAAAACCAAAAAACAGTTGTCGGCGGTATTTTGCCGATACATGAGGTCCCAATGGATACTACCATCCTATAACTTCCACACTTTACCTTGCTGCCGGTCTTATAAAGTACCCCAAGGAAGCGGGGACTAAAGACAGCTTGCTCTCAACTCTGCATAATACAGTTTTCTTCTTTACCTGTTTCGTGCCGTTCCTGCCGCTTTCTGCCGTTTTTTCTTGCGTGGGGTTTTCCGTTTGCGTGCCTATGTCCTCTTTTGCCCCTCGGATTCGGTGCTTTTCCTTGCTTTTGCTTTTGCCTTTTCCATTTTTCCGTCCTGCGTCTTGTCTCCTGCGGTGAAACATGATGACAAGCGATGAAATGAATAGTCTAACATATTGTAAAATAATTATTTATCAAAATACATCCTATATATTTGCACTGACAATTCATAGTTATCAACTCTAAAAAACAAAGTCATGGCAAAGAAAAATGGAAGGGACGATCCCCCTAAACCGCAAGTCTCCGAGAACGAACAGATGAGCGACATCGTGTTTATCCTCGACAAAATGGAACTGATTTTACAAGCCGTGTCCGAAATCTCAAAGGACGGCAGGTACAAGACGGTTCCGGCAGACAAGGAACACCAAAATTCCTTTCTGAAAATCGACCGCTACGCCAACATGTTCGAGAATTTCCTGAAGAACTTCTGGAGCCAGCTCAAAGACCCGACACGGTTCGGCATCCTCTCCGTCAGGGAGGACACGTTGGACACCCCGGAAGTAAGGCAGGCGGTCGAGGACATTGCGGCAGGAAAGCAGACCAAAGCCGTGGAGGAATTTCTCAAGAAATACGAGATTGTCCCCCGCGACAAGGAAAACCAAAGTATAAACCATCAAAATCAAGAAGAAATGGCAAAGAAAAATGAGACCCCGCAGCAGGCAGCCCAGGATGGCGGCCAGCAGCAACCCAAGTACCGTTACAACGAGTCCATGATCAACTGGGAGGAACTGAAGAAATTCGGGCTGTCCCGCGAGTATCTCCAGGAGCGCGGACTCCTCGACCAGATGCTCAAGGGCTACAAGACCAACCAGGTCGTGCCCATCAGCATGAACTTCGGATCCGCCGTATTGCGCACCGACGCACGCCTGTCGTTCCAGCAGTCTGTCGGCGGACCGATTGTCCTCGGCATCCACGGAATCCGACAGAAACCTGAACTTGACCGTCCGTATTTCGGGCACATCTTCTCCGAGGAGGACAAGAAGAACCTGCTTGAAACGGGCAACATGGGACGTGTCGTGGAACTGAAAGGACGCAACGGCGAATACATCCCCTCTTTCGTCAGCATCGACAAGCTCACCAACGAGATTGTGGCCATGAAGGCAGAGAATGTGTTCATTCCCAATGAAATCAGCGGGGTAAAACTGACCGAACAGGAACAGCATGACCTGCGCGAGGGAAAGAAAATTTACGTGGAGGGCATGATCGCTAAGTCAGGTAACGAGTTCGACGCCCACATACAAATCAATGCCGAACGCAGGAGCATCGAATACATCTTCGAGAACGACAAGCTCTTCAACCGCCAGAAGTTGGGCGGCGTGGAACTTACCCAGAAGCAGATTGAAGACCTGAATGCCGGCAAGGCCATCTTCGTGGAGGGCATGCAGCGCAAGGATGGGGAAGTATTTTCCTCGTATGTTAAGCTGGACGAGGCTACCGGACGGCCAGCGTACACCCGTTACAACCCCGACTCCCCGGAGGGCGCACGCGAAATCTATATCCCGAATGAAATCAACGGTGTGAAAATCACTGCCGAGGAGCAGCAGCAACTGCGGGAGGGAAAAACTATCTTCCTCAATGACATGGTGAACCGCAAGGGCGAGGAGTTCTCGTCATTTATCAAAGCCGACCTTGAAACGGGAAGACTCAGCTATTCACGCACGCCGGACGGGTTCGAGCAGCGTGAACAGTTCAAGATACCCGACAAGGTATGGGACGTGGAGCTGAGCCGGAAACAGCGAGCCGACCTCCAGAGCGGCAAGGCGGTACTGGTCGAGGGCATCAAGGGCTACGACGGCAAGACCATCTCACAGTATGTCAAGGCGAACTTCAATCAGGGCAGGCTGGACTTCTACAACGAGAATCCGGACCGTAAGCGTGATGCCTCGCAGCGCAACGTGGTGGCAAACGTACAGAAGCAGGGCCAGGAACAAAGCAGCCGGAAATCCAAAGGCGCAAGTATCGCATGATGCGTGAATCAAACGAATGTGGAATCCTAAAAAAATCGGAAATATGGAAATGAACAATGGAAACACCACGCCTTTCAAGGCGGAAGATGTGAACTGGGACGAGCTGGCAGGCATCGGCATATTGAAGGATGAACTGGAAATGTCGGGAGAACTTGACACGTTGCTCCGGGGAGAAAAAACAAAAGTGATACCGCTCAGCCTCGTGCTCCTCGGCGTGGACGTGGTGATGGACGCCACCCTGCAACTGGTACGCAAGGACGGCGAACCGCTGATCGAGATCCTCGGTGTCAAGCCATCGGTATAACGGCGCGTTACCGGTCAATCCGACAAGTTAAAATTAAAAAATGTCAAACCGCCGTTTCCTGTTTTCCGGTTCCGGTCACGGGGAACGGCTTAAATTTTATCCTAACATGAAAGCAATCATAGCAGAAAAACAGAGTGTGGGCATGGACATAGCCCGCGTGGTCGGCGCAACGGAAAAAAAGGACGGCTACTGTACAGGCAACGGGTACATGGTCACATGGGCGTCTGGACACCTCGTGTCGCTGGCACTGCCCGACACATACGGCTACACAAAGGCTGTTGCCGAAGACCTCCCGATGATGCCGCACCCGTTCCGGCTGGTATCCAGACAAATCAGGACGGACAGGGGGATGGTGACGGACATTGCCGCCTCCCGGCAGTTGAAGGTCATCGACGAGGTGTTCTCCAAGTGCGACGACATCATCGTGGCAACGGATGCAGGCCGTGAAGGGGAACTTATCTTCCGGTGGATATATGCCTATCTGGGTTATACCAAGCCGTTCCGACGGCTGTGGATCTCCTCGCTCACGGACGAGGCCATCCGCGAAGGCATGGCAAACCTCAAGGACGGAAGCGGTTATGACAGTCTCTATGCCGCAGCGGACAGCAGGGCAAAGGCGGACTGGTTGGTGGGCATGAATGCCAGCCGCGCGTTGGCGATAGCCTCCGGTTCGGCAAACAACTCCATCGGACGGGTACAGACCCCTACACTCGCCATGATATGCGCACGCTTCAAGGAGAACCGCAACTTCGTTTCCACTCCCTATTGGCAGCTGCACATCACGCTGAAGCAGGGAGAGGCGCACAGGCAGTTCATCCATCCGGAGGAGTTCAAGGAGAAGGGAACGGCAGAGGCGGCATACCGGAAAATATCTTCCGAATCCGTTGCGACAGTCACCAAGGCGGAACGCAAGAGGACATTCCAACAGCCCCCGCTTCTCTACGACCTGACCGCACTCCAGAAGGACTGCAACATACACTACGACCTGACGGCGGACAAGACCCTTTCCATCGCCCAGTCGTTGTATGAGAAGAAACTGATTTCCTATCCGAGGACGGGAAGCCGATACATACCCGAAGATGTCATGGCGCATATTCCTGTCCTGTTGGAGAAAATCGTGGCTATGCCCGAGTTCAGGGAATACGGGCACACTTTTGACTTTTCCGGCCTGAATACCGGAAGCGTGGACAACGCGAAAGTGACCGACCATCATGCCCTGATTATCACTGGTATCGTGCCGCAAGAACTGTCCGAGGCGGAATCTGCCGTCTATACCCTGATAGCCGGCAGGATGCTAGAATCCTTTTCCCCACCCTGCGAGAAAGAGTCTTTGTCCATGGAATGCACCTGCGAGGGGATGGATTTCCGTTCCCGCTCTTCCGTCATTGTCAATCCCGGCTGGCGCGGCGTGTTCCGCAGGAAAGAGGACCGGGAGAAGGACGAGCCGGAGGGCAATGGGGAAAGCGCGGTGTTTGCAGGTGGCGAGAACGTTCTCGTAACGGGGCATGGGTTGGCACAGAAAAAGACCCTGCCCAAACCGCTTTACACGGAAGCCACTCTGTTGGAGGCTATGGAGACCTGCGGCAGGCACATCACGGACAACGAGGCGAAGGAGTCCATGAAAGACGTGGGTATCGGCACGCCGGCCACCCGTGCCGCCATCATCACCACACTGGTCAGCCGCGATTATATCGCACGTTCCGGCAAGAGCATCGTACCGACCGAAAAGGGAATGTATCTCTACGAGGCAGTGAAGGAGATGCTTGTGGCGGATGTGGAACTGACCGGCAGCTGGGAGAAAGCTCTGGCACAAATAGAAAGACACACCCTTGATGCGGAAACTTTCATGCGCTCCATCAGGGACTACACCAGCAAGGCGACCGGTGAAATCCTGAAACTCCAGTTCAATACAATGCCCGGCAAGGTATTCGCCTGTCCCAAATGCAAGACAGGAAAAATTATCATCCGTTCCAAGGTGGCCAGGTGCGACCATGACGGGTGCGGGCTGCTGGTGTTCCGGCGCATTCTGAACAAGGAACTGACCGACACACATCTGGAGCAGCTTTTCTCGTCCGGCAGCACCAAGGTCATCAAGGGCTTCAAGGGGAAGAAAGGCGTCCCGTTCGATGCGGCCGTCACTTTTGACACGGAATATAACCCGGTATTCTTGTTTCCGAGAGACAAGGGGCACAAGAAAGGATAGCACCGTCATTCCAATTCGCGGGCAAAGGTAGCGCACCGCCTTGTTCCGCAGGCAAGGTCAGGCCCTCCGGGTTTCGGGAAAAATCATCCTCACTGCGTTCCGGTATTTTCCCCCGAAAACCTTGCCTGTGGAGGCGGTACGCTCCACGGCCCTTGAAATTGGAAATGACATGTTTCACCTATATAATAATGCAAGGTCATGAAAACAAAAGAATGTATCGGCAGAGCAAGGACAAACAGGTGGATTAAGATTGCGGCACTGGCCATTGCAGCCTTCATCGTGTTCAGCTATCTCCATTCAAGAGGCATATCGCCGGTATGGACGGCGGTCGCCATCGTCTGTTTCAGCGGCTTCTTCAAGCTTCTCTATAAGATCGCGTGCCTTCTGGTAGCGGCAGCGATATTGTTCTGCATTCTCAGTTATCTGGTCTTCTGACAACACCGGGATATGGAACGGATATACCTTACAAATTCCTGTAAATGCTTACAGAGCGGAGCTGTCCAAAAGGGCGGCTCTTCTTGTATCCACAAGCCAATGGAGATGACAACGTCAGAAATACGTACCGAGCAGAATGATAGACAAATACAGCCATTGGCAGGCCGGGAAACTACCGGGCAAAGTTGGCAAACGCTTCTTTTCGGACGGCAAGGTCGGGCCTTTCAGGTTTCGGGAAAAATCATCCTCACTTTGTTCCGGTATTTTTCCCGAAAACCTTGCCTTACCGGAAGCATTTGCCGTAAGGCCCTTGTAGTTCAACGGGCTGCCAAAGCCCGGGTATTCACAAATAAAATAATAAAGTCATGAATCAAGCAATCATCTCAAGACCGCCGATGGCGCCGTTGCAGATACACATGCCGGTGCCTGTAACAAGAAAGAAAAGGACAGTGGAGCCTGAACCGGCAATCAAACTGCCGCCCCGCGGAACGACCGGGCCGCTACATATCTCCACTTTGTTGAACCCCATTCTGGAAATATGCCGCCATCCCGACCGAAACAGGCTGCTGGCAGAATTCTTCAAGGACGCATGAAATCAATGTCTAATTATTAAATAATTCAAGTTATGTTTTTTACACAGATCAACCAGATGATGAACCAAAGCGTGGATATCACGATGGTCATCCGCAAGTCAGCAACAGGCATGACGGTATCCGTATTGCCGAAGTCGAACGGTCTCAAGGACGAGGCGCAGAACCGCATCGTGCCGCTCACGCTCTCGGGGCTGCCCGAAGAACTCGATGCCGGATTCATCGGCGCGATTTCCAAACCCATCCAAAAAGTTTCCGGACTCCTGACCAACATGGCGGAGTTCGAGAAGCAGGTGGACAAGGCTGCCGCCGACAGCAAGGCGGCGAAGGATCAGAAAGCCAAGGAGACGAAGGAGGAGAAAGAGAAGCGCGAGAAGTACGAGAAGCACATGAAGAAGGCGGAGGAACTGATTGCAGCCAAGAAGCACAAGGATGCCATCGCCACACTCGGTCAGGCAAAGTTGTATGCTACCGAGCAAAACAAGAAGACGGTGGAAGAGAAGATCGAGGAACAGAAGAAGGCGATGAGCCAGGGCAGCCTGTTCGACTTGATGGACGAAGCCGCGCCACAGCAGCTCATGACACAGCCGCAAGCCGGACAGATGCCACCGCAGCCGCAACCTCGCCGGTATATGCCACAGCCGGCGCAGCAATATCATGGACAGCAACCGATACCGGGGCGGCAACCGGTATACAGCCAGCCTGCACAGCCGCAGATGCCACCGCAGCAGCCATACCCGTATCCGCAACAGGGAGCTTATCCGCAAGCGGCACAGGGCGCACAGCATCCGCATTACGGCAATCAGGTAATCCCGCCTTACCCGGAATTGCAGGATATGCAGGCAAACGCCCCATATCCGCCGCAGGATGAACCCGCCTATCGTCCGGAGGATTACGAGGAATATCCCGATTTCCCCCAATCCATGTTAGAATCCCATGTTTCACACTATCAGACAGTTTAAGATTATGGCACTCGAAATCAAAGGAATGACACGCTCGTTCACATTCAAGAAAGGCAATGAAATGCTTGTACTTGCAGACCCTATGCCGGACGAAACGCCGGAAGCGGTCATGAACTATTACTCGAACATGTACCCGGAACTGACAACGGCGACGGTACACGGACCGGTCATCAAGAACGACACGGCAGTGTACGAGTTCAAGACCACCATCGGAACGAAAGGATAATGGATATATGAAAAAAAACAGTAAAGATAAAAAATCATGTGTACCATTGGACGGACACCGGCTGGAACAGCTGGCAAGGCTCATCATCGGACAGACCCGGCGGAATGTACGGTACGGGGCGGACAGGAAAGAACGGATTGCGGCTCCAAACGGGGCCGTAATTCTTTTCTGAACACAGCCCTGCCCCCGATTGCACGGGAGAGCCTTATGGTGGAGACATACGACGGTTACACGTGCAATGGCATCAATGTAATCACGCGGGAAAACTACGGGTTCCTGCGTGATTCATTTTTCAGGTATGCCACGCTGTTGGATATGGAAGCGGTGCACATACCCGGGAACAGCATCGGGGAAGGCATAGCCCGGTTGTACGATGAGATGAACGCACTTGTCGGGGACGACCTGAATGTCAATATCGAGCAGGAGGAAGGACGGCTCTTCTTCCGTTTGTGGAAAAAACACCGGTGGGGAAGCTACACGCTGTATTATTTCCCGGTAAAGTTTCTGGAGTCGCTCAATCCCGTCTTAAGAAGGATCGCCATTACCTTTCTCCATAAACTGATGAGGGCAAACGGCATCGGCACTTTTCTCGAAGACTATGATACGGACTGTATGTTCGAGATGCTTTCGGAATGTGACGACTGTGATTCTTCGGAGGGAAAGGAACGATTGAAATTGCTGGACTCCTATCAGACCGGCAAAATCAACAGACTGCTCAAAAGGGTGGAGTCGAAATCCTATTACAAGGACCTTCCCAAAGCCCTTGAAGCGTACAATCCCCGAAACGGGTTTGAACGCACCCTGATCGACGTGATGAAACGGGGGCTGCCGTTCCTGACGGCGGAACGCGGCATCATGGAGTACGGGTATGACGCCTTCTACTCCGAGAATCCGGATTTCCATCCGATATATCTGGAACAACAGATAAGAGTCGTCTATGATACCGAAGATATCGTGTCCGAATATCTGATTGACAATTACAACTGTTACAGCAGGGAAACATACGACATCATCCCTGTAACAGTCTTTGACCTGTTGCCTGATACCGAAGAGCTGTTCCGGATGGATGACTATCCCGAACGCTTCTTCAGATGGGCGGATGAATTCATCAATATAATCTGTTAAGCCATGTTGGAAACGAATGAACTTACAAGAAAACTGAGGACGCTGCTCCATCCGCGGGCGGCACTGATTGCCTATGCCGAGGGAAATGACTGCCACAATTTGTATAACAACCATTATTTTGTCGAGGTCAGGGACATAGATGAAAGCGGGATGATGGGCGAAGGCCGTCCGGTGACGGTGGAGTTTATGACCGAATTGGTACGGGGGTATTCCGAAAAGCATAGCACCACACCATACGGGAAGATCCCTTCCAACCTGCTGTGGTGCGACCCTCGCAAGGGCAGCGAAAAATACATCTGGTACACCCCTCCCCGGAAACGGATGATGTTCTTCAAGGAAGCCCTCAAGATAGAAAACGCGGAGTATCATCTGCCGGGAATCGTCTATGCGGCTGAAGAAAGCCATCTGAATGTCTATGCCTACAAGGACAGGGAACTGACGGACAATACGGAACTTTATGCGGCGCCGTTCTTCAATGTGACAGGAGCAAGCGTCTGTTTAGGTTCAGCTAAAATAGAGAAGCCGAAAGACCTGACCTACGCGAAGCTGCTGGAATACTGGGAGAGGAAATTCTGGCTGACCGAGTTTTCCCATCTGGGAGGCAACGGGAACCCGACCAAATCAAACCTCGTGCTGGTGACAAAGGCGGCCAAGGACAGGGATTTCAACCTGGAAGAACTGAAACCGTTGAACAATTTGAAACTTAAAGACATACTGAAATGAAAAGAGTGCATTATACAGACAGTTACCTGATGAACCCGCAACATCCGGTAACGGTGAACATCATCGGCGCGGGCGGCACCGGCTCGCAGGTGCTGACCTGCATGGCAAGACTGGACGTGACACTCCGTGCGCTCGGACATCCGGGATTGTTCGTCACGCTCTATGATCCGGACACCGTGACGGAAGCAAACATCGGACGACAGCTTTTCAGTCCTTCCGAGTTGGGATTGAACAAGGCACAGTGCCTTGTTACACGGATAAATCATTTCTTCGGCAACGACTGGAAAGCGGAAGCAAGACACTATCCGTCTGTATTGAAAGAGATAAAACGGGATGAAATCGCGAACGTCACCATTACCTGCACGGACAATATCAAGTCCAGGCTCGACTTGTGGAAGGTGCTGGGGAAAATGCCGTCATCCTCCTATACGGACAATAACACGCCCCTCTACTGGATGGATCTCGGCAACACGCAGACAGCGGGACAGGTGGTGCTGGGAACCGTGCCGAAGAAAATCAGGCAGCCGGCATCCGGACAATACGAGACCGTCGGTTCGCTGAAGGTCATTACCAGGTTTGTGAAATACGCGAGGGTAAAAGAGGAGGATTCCGGCCCAAGCTGCTCGTTGGCCGAAGCGTTGGAAAAACAGGATCTGTTCATCAACTCCACATTGGCGCAACTCGGGTGCAATATTCTCTGGAAGATGTTCCGTAACGGCATGATAGAACATCAAGGGGTATTTCTTAATCTTGATACGTTGAAAGTGAATCCGATAGCGGTATGAAACGGTTCTCCCTACAGGACGGGCAGATGAGCAACTGTATGCTCTCTGCCCGTTTTCTATGGTACAAGGCAATTATAATAAACCATTTTTATTTTTCCCTGAAAAAAGTGTCGGTTATTTCATTGCAGAACAAAACATTTTTCTAATTTTGTATTTGAAAAAGTATTCACTCTAATAAACTGATATGTATGACAATGGATACATTGTAAAATGTCGCTCGATTTTAACAAATGATATTTGTTTGAGCGAAGCTTCGCATAAAGCGGACATTTTTCTTGTGTGCATTAGTTACCTTACATATTCCCTTAAAAAGTGTATTGATAATTTGGCAGTGTGGAAAATTCGTGTAAACACACACACACACACACACACACACACACACACACAATTATCGCGCGTCAATATATAATAAAACATTTAATTTACAATGGATTACCGGAATCAATTATCCGGGGTTATCCTTGTCTTACGACAAAAGTTCCTATAAATACTCATCCTCTGCCATATTGTCTCAAAAAAAGCAGGATATTTTTATGGTCCGACGGTACTGGGGAGCGTTCTCTGCGCCCGAATATCGTCGGTTTTTTGTTTCCACCCATAACAGTCTGAAATCTCTTTTAGTGTTTAAGTATCTATGATTGGAATATATGGAAATAAACAAACCATGCCTGAATCCCAGAAAAAAGAACTTTTTTCCGCAGGTATTACCTATATGGTAAGTGGCGAATATGCCTTTGCCTTCTCCTGTTTCACGCAGGCAGGAAAGTCTGACCTGCCGACACTTTACAACAAGGCGTTATGCTGCTACTACCTTTCTCTGTATAATGACTGCCGTTCCCTGCTGTTGGAAGCGGAGAGGCTGCTGCCACCGTTAACGGAACGTCTGCCGGAAAACCTGCCGGAAGCCGTCCTCCGCTGGGAATACGAAAAAAGCCCTGCCGGTTGTCCCATGCCGGAGGATGCTCCCGATAACCTCGCCGCCGTACAACTGTTGAGGCTGAAAGCGAAAGTGTCGGCCAGACTGCACCTGCACACGGAGGTGCGGACTATCCACGCCCGTTTGGGCAATAAATATCAACACATTGAAGAACTGATAAAAAACATACAACCATGAAATACAGTGACATATACAGACTTTATTCGACAAGTCAGCCGAAGGATGCAATTCATCAGGCGCTCCGGGAAGTGCCCGTCGATGACAGCGACGAACAGTACGAAGACCGTTCTCCGTTGCATCTTGCCTGCCAGTATGGAGACGCGGAGGGGGTCAAGATACTTCTTGAACGTGATGCCGAACCCAACACGAAGGATGCAAACGGTTCCACCCCGATTCATATCCTCGGCAGAACCAGTGCCGACCGTGCAGATGAAGACAAACTGAAAGAAATAGCCGTCATGCTCATGGAACATGGAGCGAATATACCGCGTTCGGCCAAGAATACGACGGCCCTTATCGAGTGCGTAAGGAACCGTCATTTCAAGATGGCGGAAGCGATCATAAATTCCGGAGCACGCGTCAACTCAACCGACCTTAACGGCGAGAACGTGCTTTTCGGCCTTTGTGCCGCTTCAGGCGACATCAAAAGGGACATCCAGTTTGCTAAAAAGGAACTGGACGAATCCGTACAATACAGTTACCCCGAAAACAAGATAGAGGAAATCAGGAGCAGGATTGCAAGGCTGGAGGATGATGGCGAAGCCGCCTACCGACTTGCCAGAAGGCTTGTTGAAGAAGACAAGACCGATCCGGAAGACAAGTCAAACAGTGGAAAGACAGCCTGGGATGCCGCCATAGAGAACAAGGCGATGAAGATCGCGGCCTTCCTTTCCGGAAGCGACCCCGATGTTGACGAACTTTCGACCTTGCACGGCAACATGGACATATTCCAGGCTATGTACATGAAGGATATGGAGGCGCTGGATGCCATTCTGCGTTCGGGTGCAGACCTGCAGACGGTGTGTGAGCACAAGGATATGTATGACTTTGAAGGCAAGTCGCCCCTCGCTTGTGCGTTCAGTTGGTTTGACAGCATACAGGATGCTCCGGCCATGATTCTGAACGGCGGAGCGAATCCGAATTACCGTTTCCCGAATGAAGAGACGGCTTTTTCGGTATGGGTGAGTAAGGACTATTTCTGCAAGGATACCGAGGTTTACAAGGGGTTGCTTGACCTGATGAAGGAAAAAGGCTGGAATCCCGAGCTTCCTGTTGATACGGAAGGCAACACGGCACTTGCCCTTTCCTGCCGCCATACCGGCTACAGGTTGGGTAAAACGGCATTCGGTTGGCTGCTCAAGGGAAAGGCCGACCCCAACGCCGCCAATCTTTCCGGCCAAACTCCCATGATGATTCTCTTCGGTGGTCATAAGGCGAACGAAAAATATGTACCTTACGGCTGGTCAGCCGGTTCTGACGACCCCACGGAAATCCTCGAAAAGCTTCTCGAAGCCGGAGCTGACGTGAACAAGACGGACAACCGGGGAAACACCCTCCTGCATTATGTGGCGGCATGTTGCCGTGACAGCATGGCACAGAAAGCGATTGAACTCCTGCTGGACTTCAAGCTGCCTGACGTAAATGCCGTAAACAATGAAGGCAAAACGGCCATGGACGTGGCGGCAGACTACAACAATGACAATCTCGTAAGACTATTATTGAAATATTCTTAAACAAAGATATATGGACAACAACCAGACATTTCTCAATGCTTGCCGAAACGGGCAGAAAAGCATTGTCCAGATATTCCTGAAAAAGGGAGGAATTGACATCAACAAAAGGGATCAGGAAGGAAACACTGCTCTTTATTATGCCTGTCAGAAAGGCTATAGGGACATAGTGGCTCTGCTTCTTGACAACGATGCCGACGCGTCATGTATCAACAACCGTTCCGAAAGCCCGCTCCACGCGGCGGCACGGAGCGGCAACAAGGAAATCCTCGGGAAGCTGCTCCAGAAGGGGGCCGACATCAACGTGACGGACAATGAAGGACGAACCCCGCTGATATGCCTGCTTGACAACAAGCGTACAGATGCCGCCCTTTTCCTGATGGATCAGGGAGCCGATACGGAGGTCGCCGATGCCTCCGGCCACAAGGCCATCGACTATGCCACAGCCCACGGGCTGCGGGAAGTGGTCGCCCGGCTCTCGTGCGGGAATGACCGGGATGCACGTGGCAACACCCCGCTTCATCAGGCCGTGTATAACGGACAGGGTGAAATTGTCCGCACGCTGCTCCTGTCAGACAAGTCCATGCTTGACTCGACGAATGACGGCGGAGAGACTCCGCTGATACTCGCCTGTATGCAGAGGAATCTTGTCATGGTCAACCTTCTTCTCGGGGCCGGAGCCGATCCCGGCAAAGCTATGCTGAGCGGCAATGCCCCGATACATTACGCGGCCATTTCAGGTAACCGCTTTATAGGCGAGGCTCTGCTGAAGGCCAAAGCTGCGGTTGACGCACAGAATGACAACGGGGAAACCCCGCTTATTCTTGCAGCCAAGGAGGGCCACAACGATTTTGTGTCCGTCCTGCTTGAATTTCACGCGAATGTTAGCATCTCAGACAACCTCCAGCACACCGCCCTGTACTATGCAGGAGAGCGCGGCTTCAACGAAATCGTGGAAAAACTTCTTGAAAACGGAGCGGAATAAACAGGTAAGATATTCATTAACAAATTTAATATTAGAAAGATATGGCAGAAGAAACTAAGAAGACACCTCAGACACCCGAGGAAATCGCAAGAGAAGCACAGGCTCAGGCCATGAAAGCAGCACTGGAACAGGCGCAAGCCTTGTATGGCAACGTACCCGGATTTGAAGGCACCGACCTGATGAAGATGCATGAAAAGCTGATGCAGGACTCGGCCGAGATGTTCCCGGGAGTTGCGGAGGCACAGGCATACCAGGCAAAGATGATGGCAGAATCCGCCCAGGATCCCGAGGCGATAATGGAGACCTACAGCAAAAACATCGAGTTCGCAGGGAACATGATGCAGCAGGCAATGAATGCCGGATTCATGCCGGAAGGTTTACCGGATTTCTCGGACGGTTTTGACGTATATGCAGGTTGGGAAATCACCCGCAAGGGCGACAACAGCCTGACACCTGAACAGAACAGACTTCTGGCTTATGGGGCACCTCTGTTCCTATACAACGATGACAACGTGGACTCCCTTGAAAGTACAGCAGGCACGGACACCCTTAAGGAAATGCTTGAGGAATGGTGGGAAGTTACTGACAGGAAGAGTGCCCTGGAGACCATCTCATGGCTGCTGAACGAAGGCCAACATGCCGGTGCGGATCCGGCCTTGGCTGAAATCCGCCAGCGTGGAATCGAGGCCATCACCGAGGAAGAAAAGGCGGACGAGGACAGCAAGATCGGCGATGCGTTCACGATAGCTGAATTTGTAATGGAAGTAAATGAAACGACGGAAGCGGACCTGCCCGAAACCGTGCTGGCATGGGACCTTGTACGTGCCGTGAACATGGCCCGTTGGGCCTTCATCTGCGGCTACATCAATGAAGACGAAATGTGGGAAGCCATCAGAACCACTGCCGGCATAGCCAAGGAATCCTTCAGTTCATGGGAAGAATACGGCAACAGCTTTGCCGTGGGACGCGGAATATGGAGAGGCGAAACAGATGACTACGAGACTGCGGATGAAGTCGTGGGAGCGCTTCTCAATAAAGAAGATTCCCCTTGGAAGGCAATCGAATGGTAGAATCCAAAAAAATAGAATCAACAATATCTTAAAAGTTTTACGATTATGGCACTTTTCAAAAATGCAGCAACAGAATGGGAGAAAACCATGACAGAGAATGATCTTGACCAAATGGAAGCACAAGGTCTTGACGTAAGTAAATACAGGGAGAAACTGGCCGCACGGCGTGCAAAGGAGGCCGAAGAAGCCAAGCGAGACAGGGAACTGTACAAGAACCCGACACAGCTTGACAAGATGAAACCGTACATGCAGACGCCACGCAGTTCTGAGACCGAGTTCTTCAAGAAACTTGCAGGAAAGGCACCATGGCTGGGCAAAAGCAAGTGGTTGAGAAAATTCACGGAAGGATATATCGTTTACGCGGGGATTGTCAGTGCCCCGGCAGAGGCGTGGAAAGGCGTGAAGCACAAGGACGACTCTTTCCATGGTATTGGCATATACGCACTGGACAAGGGACACATGAACGATGTGGAATGGCTGAAGAGAGTGATGGAAAAGCTGCGCAACATGTGTGAAGGCAGGCAGCCGGTAGCTCCCGGATGTGAGGGCGTAGTCAGTCTTGCCAAGGAGGAGGACTGCTGGTCAACCGTGAAACTGAGTGGTGAAATCGTGGAAGGCGCCGATGTGGAAGTAAGGAAACTTGTCCTTTATTACAAGGAACTTCCCCAAGGCTATCTTCCTTCAGACGGCATCGTCCCCCACTTCTACTGGGAAGGGACAATCAGAGTCATACCGGCTGAATTGTATGTCTAAATCCATCTGAAAATATGATTATAGCCGTTATATGTATTATCGTGGTACTGCTCATAATTATTTTATGGGCAGTATTCACTAACAACAGCCTTATTGCAAAGAAGAACCGGGTCAAGCAATGCAGAAGTGGTATCTGCGTGGTCCTCAAACAGAGGAATGACCTGATCCCCAATCTTGTCGCATCCGTAAAGGCATACATGGGGCACGAGAATGAGATTCTCACCCGCATTGCCGATTTGCGGTCAAGGGCTTCGAACGCTACAGAGTCCGAGCAGATAAAAAGCGGTACGGAAATGTCCTCGCTTCTGTCAAGACTGAATGTGGCGGTGGAAGACTACCCGGAGCTGAAGGCGAACCAGCAGTTCCTTCATCTTCAGGTCCAGATCGAGGACATGGAGAATGAGCTGCAGGCAATCCGGCGCACCTACAATGCCGCTGCTACCGATTATAACAATTACATTGAAATGTTTCCGTCGTTGATAATCGCATCCTGGCGCAAGCATGAGCAGCAGGAGTTGATAGAGTTCCCGGAAAGTGAGATCAAGGAAGTGAAAGTGGGAGAATTATTCAAGTAAAGCATGGAAGAAAGTCAGAATATAGATTTCAAGGGCATTTCCCTTCACATGAAGAAAGAGATGTCCCGTATCAGGATGCTCCGGATTGTGTTCCGCATCCTGACCTCCATTGTCTATCTGTGTACCGTCGTGTGGTTCGGTTTCTGTATCTTCGGCGGATTCCTCGTGGACCGTACTGACTATGAGACTTCCGTCACCACGGGAAAATACCTCATGATAGGCTTTGCCGTATTTTTTGTACTTCATTTCGCATTCATGAAATGTTTTGCCGCGCTGAACAAGAGGGAAACCTACACGATGGCCCACATCATCTACCTGCTGTTCCCGGGAGCAAGGTACAATCCTTCCGGTTCCATACAGCCGAAAGTCTTTGCGGACAGCCGCCTGTTCGGAACGGCATTGTCATCGGGCAATTCGGTAAGTTCGACCTGTTACGGCCGTATTGACATTCCCGTCGGAAATGACATGATGACTGTCGTGGATGCCGGTGTGACTTCAGCCAATTCGAAAGATTTCTCGGCCTTCAACTTCCTTGAAGTGCCGTACCAGTATTTTATCCGTCCGATATTCGGAGTCAGGATAGAGAGCACGATGCACAGTTTCAGGGGCATGTTCGGGTGCTGCAAGCTGAACCGCACCTTCAGGGGCTACGTGATGCTGCTGCCCGACCATCTGGAAAACAAAATCGGCTACCTGGCGCAAACAATCCAGGGAATGAAGGAAAAGTACGGGGCAAAATTCGTACATTTGGAAGACCCGGAGTTCGAGAGGCATTTTGCCGTGTACGCGGATGACGAGGTGGAAGCCCGCATGGTGCTCACCCCGGCGATGATGCGGAAGCTGACCGCCCTGCGGAAATCCTTCAGCCGTGACCTGATGCTCTCCTTCAACGGGAACATGTTCTACTACGCATCCGACACTCCGGACGGTTTCTTACGTCCCGGCAGGAAGTCGCTGGATGACGAACATCTGCTGGAACAACTGTACAGGGAGGTGAACTTCTGTCTCACTGTAGAAAATGGAATCAAATAATCAACAATAATCGAAAACGAATAAAAAGAATTACAACATGAGCGAACTTAAAAATCTGTCAGCCATTCTTGAAGGAGGTGCTGTTCCGGCCGGTTATAACGGGAAAGCAATCGGCAAATTGTCTAAGACATACCTCAAACTGGAAAACCGCAAAGTAGTAAACCTCTATCCCATCAGAACCGTGATGCACGAAGACAGCCGCTATTGCCTGTATGCCTGCCCGTTGAAAGGGACTGAAATTGACGAGGCCACCCTTCAGAGCATCAAGGCTGAAGTGGATACGCTGGAAATCGGTGAAATCCGTTATGATTCCGTACAGTCCTGTGGCTATGACTATTACATAGTAGATCCTGATACAGGCCGTCATATACTGACAGGACAACGGGATATGGATTCGGTAATGGAAATAAGCGATCATTATGACGGCGTCATCCTGTTCAGCAAATCGGTATTCTCGCCAAGAAAGGCCAATCAGCTTGATTGTGCCTATGCCTTGATCGGCATTGAAAAACAGCCCAACGAGTTCAAGATAGAGGCTATTCCTAATAGCGCGATAGGCCAAGCACCTACGATACTGGAATTTGAAGCTCCGCAGGAATCGCCTGCTGTCGAAAAATACAGGTCGGCCATGACGGTCCTGTCCATAATCATCACCGCGGCTCTGCTTATCTGGTACTTTTTCATAAAATAATATCACCGAACGAATAACTTCACTAATATCCGAATATGGCTACATTCAATTATTCTTCCAAATCGTCCATCAAGGACAATCTGACTGAAATCCTTGTCGGTGCCGGACTGATAATAGTACCGGTAGTTTATCCTTTCGGTATAAAAGTCGGTACACTTCGCATCCTCGGACCGTTACCAACAGCCATCATCCTTGCCCTTGTCGGACTGTACATGCTGTTCAGAGCCTGGCGGAAGATACATAAGGCCCGCAAGTTGGCTGCCAAAAGCTGTATCATCACGGTTGACGGCGATAAGGTGACATACCCGGTCATCGTGAAAGGAAATGTTGAGATGCGTTCTTTTACATTGTCGGAAATATCCAGTTCAAACTACAATTACGACAATGGTATTCTGACAATCACCCTCGCCAACGGCTCAACGGCCAAATTTGACGTTGATTTCTTTGACGGACTGCCACAGCTTAAAGAATTTGCGGCGCTCTTGAAAAAATAAACCGGTGAGATATGGAATGGTTGGATAAAATAAAGGATTTTCCGAATCTGATACAGCAGGAACCCCGCTACGGCTATCTGGTCGTGGCGGGCCTGCTTCTGATATGGCTTGTCGGTGTCATCTGTGGCTGGAAGTGGACGTATTCCCGTCCGGGTAGTACAGGAGGTAACTTCTGGATGAATCTGCTCGGTCCGAAAACTTTCCGGTTCTGGCTGGGAGTGATTCTTGCCGTCGGGATAGGACTGTCTCTGTACCTGTTCTCTATTTCCGGCAAATAGCTGAGTGCTCTTTCCCGGATGCCACCTGTAAACTTAAAAAGTGATTGAGTATGAAAACAATTCCAATTATAACCTTCTTCCTGTGCACGGTGATGTATGCCCATGCACAGCTTAACATCGTTCCCAAGAACGATGGACTGAAAGAGTACACGGTGACAAATGCCCACCCCTATGACAGCCTGACGAACGTGGAGAAGCGGAGTTTCACTTCCCTTCCGGGACAGACCCTGTACATGCATGGGGTAAAAAATGACAGGAACGGCTACTGGGATGCTTTCTACACGGTCAATTTCCTTACCGGGGATGACCGAACGGTGTACAAGGCGGTCAACATCAGTACCACCCCTTCTAAAGAGGTGGTGGGGAAATATTACGAGGTAGTGAAGGTCTGGACAAAGACAGACTACCTGTCGGCTGGATGCTGCCTGCTGCTCCGTGAAAAAGAAAGCGGTGATGAGATGTATTACAACCCATTCAGGTATCCGCTGAGCATGACCTGTATAGGGTATTATGAGAAACTGAAACGCTTTGTCGGACAGACATTCCTGTCACTTGCCAAGGCCGTCGAGACCGAGGACGGTCAGGTAATCACCCCGGCTGAAGGTGCGGAGTACCGTTGTGTGGACATCGGCCTGAAGATGAACAGTGACGGGGCGTTTCTGCTGATGGAAGGTGCTGACGGTGTCCGTGTGGAAGCATTTCCTATAGGCGGTGACGAGGTGTACGAGTTTGTAAGCACGGCACGTATCGGCCAGCTGGAAAAACGGTACGGCGAGAAATACGGGAAGCTGATTGCCTTCCGCAAGGTCGATACCGGCATGACGAGGGAAATGGTCATCGCCGCGTGGGGCGAACCATACCACAAATCGGAAGTCAAGAAGGAAGGCAGGACTCTGGAGACATTGCGCTTTTCCGACAACCGCTATGTTGAACTGCTTGACGGGGAAGTACAGTATGTGCGCATCTATTGAACGGAGCGCAACCTTTATCTGTAAAGTCACAGGCAGGGCCTGCATTTATCGTATATTAACAGATGAAAGTACCAAGGAATCAGGGTAAAATACCTATCTTGCGCAAGAATCTTCAATAATTGACGACTCAAAAAGAAAGAACTATATGGAAAAGGATAATATCAAAGGATGCTTTGTCTCGTCCGTGTTGCTTTCACAAAATCAATGGGACAAGAAACAGTTCATCCATGACTTCGAGGAAGACTGGGGAATCGTCCTTACCGATGACGACGACAACGGTGACGTACTTGTCGGAATGTTCAGCGGCATGACATTGGCAATAGCCATCATGCCCGGTCCCGTACCCAACGGAGAAGCGGAACACTATGCACAGGGCAACTACCTGTGGAAAGATGCAACAGAAGTGGCACGACAACACGAGGCACATATCCTCGTATCCGTGACCGGAGACCAATCCAACCTGCTGGAGAGAGCCAAACTGTTCACCAGAGCCACGTCTTCCTGCCTGAAACAGTCCTACGCTACAGCGGTATATACCGACGGTATGGTGTTCCAACCCGAATTTTACAGGGATATGGCCGCACTCCTGCAAGAAGATGAACTGCCCGTCATGGACTGGGTATGGTTCGGCATCTACCGCACACAGAAAGGAATCCCCGGCATCTATACCTACGGACTGAGAAAATTCGGGAAAGAGGAAATCGAAGTGTATGCCCCTGCCGATCTGAGTGACATCCGTGATTTCCTAATGGACATCGTGCATTATATCCTGTCGGATGATGTCACCTTGCAGGACGGGGAAACCATAGGATTCTCCGAAGAACAGAAACTTGCCATCACGCTTAGCGAAGGCATCGCTTTGGACGGCATGACATTGAAACTTGAATATCCGGACGAATGAGAAAGGCAAAGGGAAACATAAGAAAAATGCTTGCGGCCATCGTTCTCACGCTGCTGTGTTGTTCTGCCTTCGCACAGCGGATCGTGGAATCCGGTGACTTGCGAACCACCACGGACGAACAGCATGGAACAGTCGTCCATTATCTGAAGGGCGGAAAACGTCCGCTATCGGGCAAATTCCGTATCTTGCGGGGGCAGGATGAGGAAATAGTGCATTTTTCCAAAGGGGTTATGCAGGGCGAGTACAGGCGTTTCCGCAACGGCAGCCTGCGGGAAAAGGGCAAGTATACCGACGGCAGACGGCATGGTCTGTTCGTTTCCTATCATCAGGACGGAAAGACACCGCAACGGGAAGCACCCATGCAGTACGGGAAGATAGACGGTACGGTAAGGACATGGTTCAGCGACGGGAAGCCGAACATGGTTCAGGAATATAGGCAGGGCAAGCGGAACGGCAAGGAACAACGCTTTGACCCGAAAAGCGGCAAGCAGATCTACGAGGCAAACTATACCGACGACCGGAAAGAGGGAAAACAATGGAAAATCAGCGAGGATACCACCGAGAGATGGGTCAGCAAAACCGTCAGCCACTATAAGAACGGCGAACTGGACGGCCCCTACGAATACACGGCCCACCTACATGGCAAGCTGTACGCCTACAAATCCGGCTCGTACAAGAACGGCTACAAGCACGGTTCGTGGAAAGAAATCGACCGGGACGATATCGCAGTCCAAGGCGAATACACCGAGGGACGCGAGACGGGACACTGGATACGATATGATATCATAAGCGGAGAAATCCTGAACGAGTGGAACCGGTAAAATTTAAAAAACATGGAAATATATACTCCAAAAACCAAAATCAAACTTTCTCCTGTGGTAAGAAACGGGAGAGAATTTGTCGAAGTGACTTTCGGTAATGACAATGACATCCGCTTGTCGCTGTCGAAGGAAGAAAACGTACTGCTTGTCGGTGGCAGAGCTTATCTACCGGCAGAGAATTTCGTGCTTGCCGAGTTCTTCGACCGCTATGTGAAAATGGCGTTTATAGACTATTCCGCCATCAAGGAAACCGCACCCCGTAAAGAGGAAGACAAACGGCCGCCACTGCCGGAAGGTTATCTGGAAAAACTCCAGCAAGTGCGTTACAGTGACCATACCGTAAGGGTATATACCTCCTATTTCCGCGATTTCCAACAATATTTCGAGGGGCGTAAGATTGAAACGGTTACTCCCGGCGAGATAAACGACTACCTGCTGTATCTCATCCATGAGAAAAACATATCCTCCTGCCAGCAAAACCAGCGTATCAACGCCATCAAGTTCTATTACGAGAAAGTTCTCGGTCAGGAACGGCGGTGTTACAAGGTGAACCGTGCCAAACGGGAGAAGACGCTGCCCGACGTGTTGAGCAAGGAGGAAATAAAGAAAATACTCGACGTGACAGTGACAGACCTGCGTTTCTTCTGTATGTTCTCCATACTCTACTCCGCAGGGTTGCGCATCAGCGAACTGCTGGAACTGAAACCCGGCGACATCAACGAACCCCGCTCCCTGATACGGGTGCGTCAGGGAAAGGGCAAGAAGGACCGCTACACCCTGCTGTCAAAACCGTTGATGAAAAAGCTGACGGAATATAACAGACTATACAAACCGAAAGTGTGGCTCTTTGAACACAGACCGGGCGAACCTTTCACCGAGAGTATCGTGTCGAAACGGTTGAAGGCTGCGGCTCGGGAAGCGGGAATCACGAAACGGATTTACCCGCACCTGCTGCGCCATTCGTTCGCCACCCACTTGCTGGAGCAGGGAATCGACATCAAGATTGTGAAAGAGCTTATGGGACATAACAACATCAAGACAACGGAAAGGTATGTCCACATAGCCGACACTTTCAAAAGCAATATCAAAAGCCCGTTGGACGATCTGTTGATGGAGGAAGACGAGGTCTGATACTTAAAGAAAATAACAGCCAAATCGGCTGATAGTATAACGTTATCTGAATGTAATGGAAAAGGGAATGTATAAAATAGCTTGGTGTCCTCTTTGTGAGCAAGGGTGGGTTGTGATAGTAAAAGATAAACAAACATCTCAACTATACGCCTATTGTACAGAATGCGAAACGGAATGGAATGACCCGGCAAAAGGCATTAAAGAAGAATCTTGTTTACCTTTTGGTGCATTCGGACAATTTGTACCACCAACTTTTGAAGAAATATCGAAAAGTGACTGGTATAAATATATTAAGGAGTCAGATAACGAACAGCAAACCGACTGAATAAGCGGAACGCTGCCAAACATTAATCGCTTGAAATAATTAAATATATGATTTATGTAGATGACTTTATACGCAGAATTGAAAAAATGATAAGTACTGACCAAATAAGTGCTATAATCAAAAACAATTCAAAATTTGAATATAAAAATATACCTTTTGCCAATAATATACCCCAAGGTATAAGTGATTTATATTGCAAATTGAACTCTCTACAAATCATATATCCACGCCAATTTGAGTTGTTGCCAATAGAACAATTCAGGTTGATAAAAGACAAATATTTGTACTTTGCAACTATTAATCATATAGAAAAAATAGGCTTTAATATTTTACAAACAAATGTAGCAGGAGAATGGGATATAGTAAATACCAATAACGATTTTCGTATCACATATACTCTTGGGAGTTTCCTGACAACTAAGATTTGGCGATGGATTAACTGGGGTAAAGAAATATGGCAAGAAGAATGAAAACGATTAACAAGCGGCTAAACCTCCCCTGAAAGGTCGGTTAGCCACCAAACATTATCAGTAAAAAGAATATGAAACATTTGAAGAAGAATTGCATCTATTTTATTGTGATTTTTACTATCGCTGTGGCGTGTGGCTTTGCGGGACTTGTAATCAAGGAAGTGAACAAAGGTACATTTTATGATCTGCCTACAGAAGAAGCTCTTAGCTTTTGTGTGCAGCTAGGACTGACAGCATTTACATCTCTGATTCCATACAGTTTGAGCGTTGCAACCTTCCTGGTCTTTTGGGCTATGGATAGAGAAAAGTGGACCGGTTTTTTCCGGACATTGGCAATCGGTCTGATTCTTGTCCTTCCTTTGTCGGCAATGACTTATTATTATGACTGGTTTGTGCGTCCACAGATGATGGTCATATCCGTCGGAAAAATAGTTGATATGAACCACAGCTATCCCCGGTCACTGGCGGACAAGTACGGTATAAGCATAGAACAGATATTGAACAAAAAGCCGATGTCTATGTCTAAAACAAAGCTGATAACCCAGATTGATTCTCTTGAAACATCTTTTCAGGCTGATATTGACACATGCGGTCTGCTGCTCTCAATACTTCCGGATACCTTAGCATCAAAAGCCTATGACAGCTACCGATTGAGAGAAATCGGAGTTGTGTATCAAGATGCCGTTCATCCTGTTGCCAACGAAGACAGTCTGAGGTTGGTAGCACATACAGAATTGTACCAGCACGCAATCGGTGCATGGGAAACTTCAAACGAACTGCGACGTCATAGACTGGAATATTTTGGCAGGACTCTCAATACCGGGTATATATACATCGCTTATATCTTGTTTGCCTTCTTAGGTTATCTGCTCCGCTTCAAACCGATAAAGAAAATATTGGCTGTCTTTGCAATACTGATTGTAGCCGTCTGGATTTATCATGAAATAAATTCTATTGTTCAGGAATATGCAAAGAAACTAAATACGGAATCCCATCAAATTGTGGACGACACCTATAAAGAGATAGATGCGATAAGGGAAAGCAAACAGAGAGAAATGAAGACAGACACACAATTAGAATAATTGTTTTAACTACAATAAACTAAGAACCATTAGACTAAATAATGAAAAAGATATAATACTGATAACAACGCAGGATAACGGTAAGCCATTCCCTGCTGAACATTATAAACTGTATTGATTAAAATATGACGAAATCCAAATTCTTTTACATCATTCTCTGTATTCATCTATTATCTGGAATAATAGGATTGATAACTTTGAATTTTGTAGATACTTATGACCGAATACGCTGGAATATTGGTGATATTTTACGGTTATTGTTTTTCCTTACTCCTTTCGTATTGGTGTTCTGCGTGCCTAAAAAACTACCTACATGGAGCAAAGCCTTTATGCGTATTTATTTTGGAGTATATATATTGCCATTCGTCGTTTTTCCTCCATTATGGTGGGTGTTGTTCAATGTTGATCATGTTATTGCTGAGAATGACCAGTATATTATCCGGTTTTATAAAGGAGGCTTCCGTGATTATTATGAACAAAAAAGTATATATAAAAAAAGTGGAATTTTAGAAAAATATGTAGGGTGTTTTGACTGTTATGGCTCTGGTATTTATCATGAGTTGAACCAGTTGGATTATGATATAAAAGAATTTAAGATTGATAAAAAGACATTTACAGGAACAGTGCTCTTAAAACAAAGTGAAGATGGGCAAATTGTAACTAAAGACACACTCGTTGTTTGTCCGATTGTTAAAGATGCACCTTATTAATAGAGTTTATAACAAGGTAGAGCCAACAGCTGAACGCTGTTCCTCACCAAACCATTCAAAGCTTGAAGGAAAAGATTGAACAAAAAAAATAATACCATGAAAAAAATCAATATTGGAGATTGGGTTACACAATATAGAACGGGTTATTGGAAAGTGAAAGAGTTGCATCCGAAGTACTCACCATTCGATTGTGACAGGTTGCACAAAGGCGAACCAATTGGTGTTGAAGCTGTGTTACAGAAAGCTTTCAACAATACATTCAAGTTTAACATGGAAATGTCCACATGTGATTTGTCGCTGTGCCAACATGTAACCAAAGCTGTTATGAGAAAGATTGAAAAGTATTTCAAGGAACATCCTGATGATGAAATAAAATTTGAGACATCACAACTCCCTGTCCCGCCAAACGTTACTGCCATCCACTTGAATATAGATGATGCCCAACGCGATCACATTTCATCGCTATTAAACATTGAGTTACCTAATCTAACATATCCAAAGGTAAAAGAAATCTTGTCCGATAACGGTTTGACAGAGGTTTTGTGCGGAGCAGAAAACACGTTGCTCTTTCTCTACGGATATTCATGGGAACAGAATGAAAATTTTGACATGATTTATTCCAAATACGATTTTAAGAGAAAGTAAAACTCAATGGCAAAATAGCGAAAGCAATTTCTTAATTTACTTATTAAAGTAGTTATAAGACTGGAAGAACATGAGAATGTATTACGTAATCGGGGTTCTTATTACATTATTTCTTGCAAGCTGCGGAGAACCGCCTATGCCGCCAAGCGATGAGGAAATGATACGCCACTTCGCCACGCACGAGGCGGCGTTCCGTAAGGTGTACGAAATCATGTCAGAGAGTTCAGAAGGTAGTTTTCACTACCCGCCACTTTCTCCTGACGGGATCATTATACTTGATTCAATAGAGCAAAGTGATACATCCTATGAATCAAATGACGAACAAGACATCCCGGTATATGGGCTGTTAAAGCCAGACCGAATCCTACTCGACTCCCTGTTATCAGAGATTGGATGCGGTTTTATCCTTGTTGATCGCAGGGAATGGGAAACGGCAGATTCGGTATATGTGAGCCTTTTTATGCCGTACTACTCCCACAGTATCGTAGATGCAGGAACGTCCAAGAGTTTCGTTTACGATCCCGGATTGAGAAGCCGTCGGAATATCCGTATCACCGAACATGGCGGCCTAAACGAGATCTACCGCAGGACGTACAACGACACCACGCTTTACAAGCCCATCAAGGAAGGTTGGTACATCGAGTTAGACCATTTACGATAACCTGAAATGATGAACAAAACAATATGAAATCAAGATTGGTATTAAGGATATTGTGGGGACTATGCTGTCTGCTATTGTTGTGGATGGTTGTCAGTGATTCTATACAATTCTCAAAGCATCCGGAACTTTACCCGATAGGTTGTGAAGGATTAGGTTGGAGCTATGAATCTTCCGAAAACTATATCTTTACAAGCCGGGTGGCGATTGGTTGGAGTGCCATCGGCTTTGTCGCATCTGCCTGCTATCGTTTCAAGTATAGCGGAAAAATACTGTTGGTACATTTTGTACTGACACTACTTCGATGTTGTTGGAATTGTATAGTCATTTATGGATAGGGGTTTGCTTTATTGTCCCTAACTAACGATTAAACGCCGGGAAACTTTCGGGCGAGACAGCTCCACCGACCTTAGGGAGAACGTCCAAACAAGCATCCCCAAAAAATGCTTTTGAGCATACCATAGAAAAAAGGAAGACCGAATGTTCTGAAGTTTCTTCCTTATGATATATATTTGTAATTGAGCGAAATGAAAAGATTGCCATAAACAGCGATTGGCTGCCGAACATTATGTTTAGAATGAAGAAACAGGAATATAAAGAGCAAGAACGACATTATTATTTCTTCGACTATCTGTTTTGGTTGGGAGAAATAACATGGGAGCATTATCACAAGGTCAGTTTCAAACAACCCCGTGGGAGTGATATGCTGTGGGCCTGTATCACGTTTTTTATATTCATGCCGGTTCTGACCATAGGCGGTCATTTTCTGGATGACTTGGCATTCGAGGTGTTTGGAGCCGTTCTTCTAATCGTGTCCTCCGTTTCTGTCTTCATGACAGACCGTCTGTTCGGCAAAATATACCCGCCTTCCCGGCGGAAAGCGGTCATGCAGCATTATGCGGGACGCAAGTTCAGTCCCTTCCGGCGCAACCTGTTCTTTTTCCCTCTCTATTTGCTTCTTATTCCCGCAATGGTTTTATTAGGAACTGCTCTGAAATGGATAACTGAAATACTCAAATGACAAATAGAAGAAACATATTCAGCCGTTTTTTCCGCCTGTTGGTGATGCTGCATAAAATTTCCTACGCGCATTTCACGGAATGGAACAATAAAAGGAAGCGAAAGGCATTTGCTGCCGGAATATACTTCCTGAGCATCCTCCCGGAATTCGTCCTGTTGGCCGGCACATTTCTGGCGGCAAGGGGACAAGACGGGTATGTACATCTGGTAAACGTGCCACAAAAGGTTGTTTTCTACGGGTCTGGCGGGTCTGGCGGTGCTGCTGTCAGCCATCCCTCTGGGATTTTTTGACGACAAGAAGATATGCAAGGAAGTCCGGCAGGAACTCCGTGAACGTCCCCGTTACTGGAAACGAGCAATAGCAGTCTATTGGGCAGTTATCGTGGCTATGGTGGTGGCGGCGAATATTGTGTTTCCCACTTTTTCGGACAAGACAATGCCGCCGGAGAATGAGCGGACTGAAGTACCGCAAAGGTGGAGGGATTACCTTTCACTACGTTTTGCCATAGTAGCCCGTCAGGAAACGCCCAATGAAGTCTTGCAGCGTCTGATCGACCAAGACGGGCGCACGACACGCTACGGGAAACCAGTCTATGCCATGCAAGTAAGAAAGGAGGACATGGCTGGAGAGTTCCGTGTAGGGTTGCTGAGCCATGCCACATTCGAGGAAATCAGAGACGGCAGACGAAAATTTGTAGAATGTACATGGGTTAAGGGATATACGCCTGACGGCATTAGGATATTGCTGACCGTTTGGTACGAAATGAAGAAAGTAGAGCTTTGTCCGGTGGACTCTTTGGAATGGACGGAGGATATGGAGTTTTAAGATTTACAGAAACATGAAAAAAGTAATAACGGCCTCCGGCAAATGCTATGGGTATAACGTTCAAGATAAATGTGCAATTTATTTTGAATGAGTATGATGAAAAGTAGAATTTTAAGCAGAAAAAAATAAAGACTATGAACGATGAAATGTTTCAGAGAATACTTGATGAAATAAAAAGTTCGTCAAAAACGATAAATGTGCTGCCTCTGGATGAAGCAGCAAGGCAGGCAATGAAAGAGAAGTACCGGATCAAGAGCGGTAGCCTGATGGCTGCAATCCTTGAAAACACAGGTGGTATAGTCATTGACAACTGGATAAGGCTGTACGGTTCGGGAGAACTAAACTTTGTCACTAGAAACAGTCTGTTCCCGTTCAACGAGATAGTGATCGGCGAAGACATACTGGGAGGATTGTTCATCTGTCTTGACGACGGCAATATCGGCTATTTTGCCCCCGGCTGTCTGGAGATGGAAGATATGGAGATAAAATTTGGACAATTCATCTATTGGTGTCTGCATGGCGATACGGATAAGTTCTATACCGATTACAGATGGGACGGCTGGCAGAACGATGCTTCGAAACTGAAGAGCAGTGAGGGCGTAGCTTTTTATCCTTTCCTTTGGGCTGAGGCGGAAAGTCTGGAGAGCAGAGTCCGAAAAGTCGTTCCGATGGATGAAATCCTGAGACTTCAGTTTGCCTTTCTGGGCCAGAATGACAAGAATGAGTGAATTCATTGCTATCCTCTGACACAAAGCTGCAAATGCGCTTAAATTCCTCATGATTTTCATGGGAGGGGGATTTTTTGTGTTACGGAAGAACTTGTACCCCAATGTAGTGAACTGACAAAATGTTGCTAAACTATGATTAAAAGCATGGATTTCCATGTGGAAGGCGTATTGTATTACAATAGTGCCAAATTTCTGTTATTATTAACAAATTAAATGTGACCAGTTGGAATAAAATCGGTATCTTGCATTTATAAACAAAATAATGAAATTATGGGACTTGGATTCACCATTCACACTAAAATCAAGGATATTGAAAAGTTTCAACAGACTGTAGAAAGTCAGGCTGTTGAGTCCGGTTATAATGCAGAGCACGATGAATCATCTTCGACGGTAAGTTTTTGCAGGCTGGGCGACTTGTTCCTAAATTATCAACATGAGGGAGAAGGAAATACAGACAACGTCATTTCCGTAAACGGAGACTGCCAGACCAACATGCTTGGTCCCGGCTTCCACAAGGCAGCAATAGAGTTCATCGACAGACTTCAACAGGCGACCCGTACCCGGTTTGAGGTTGAAGACGAGACGGACTATTACACGGAAAGGGACTTTGAGGCCATGAAGAAGAAACATTTTCACAAGTGGCTGGCCAAACTGTTTGAAATCATCCAGGAGCAGAAGGACAAAGGCAGCACGTCTTTGTTATTCTGTTGGGATATCAATAAATATTACCCTCAATCAGACAACGGCATTGTCATTTCACCTTTGGGTTCTTTCCGTCTTTCAGAGGTCGTTAGGCGTATCCGGGAAGAAGGAATCGAATCTTTTGCCGATGATTTCTTCATCTGGAACAATTCGGAACGTGATGCACGTTTTCATAGAGGCATGGCCCTGAATGCCATGTGGGAGGACTGCTATTTCATGCCGTCAGAAAGAAGTGAAGAAGATGCCCGTATCAACGGGTACATCATAAGCGAGCTGGAAACGACAGCATCACTTGACCCGTCTCTTCCTTTCCCCAAAAAGGAATACGAGGAACTTTGCAGACTCCATGGTTGTGTTCCTGTCCCGACTGACGGGATACCGCCCTACGAAACGGAATTTGCCATCGGCTACCGGCGCGGAATTGTCAACCATAAGGTCGGGAAGATCAGGTTCAGCCTACCGGGCAGCTATCTCGAAGATACGGATGAAGGCACCCTCGTCTATTATGATGCGGCTGCAGACAACCGGCACACGGTTAGATGCACCGGATACTCTACCGATGGTGAGCCGGATTTCCTTGATGTGGAAGAGGAAATGATTGAAGAAAGGGAATTTGACGGCGGAAAATACCGCCTCTATGACATGGGTATCGACCAAGATTCAGAGGATGAAGAACCTTATCCCGTTTACAGCTGTCATGCACTGTGTCCCAACCAGTACACCCTCTTCACGTTGTGTGCCTCCCGGTTAGAGGACCTGAAAAAACTTTCAAGTGAATTCCTCCCGACTTTGGTTGCAGACCAGCCTATAGAACCGGAAAAAAAGCAAATCATATATACCGGAGAGAACATGAATGACGAATTGATGGAGCAGATAGACGAATGGCACAAGGCCGAAAAGCATCAGGAAATCATCGATGCACTGGAACAGATTCCGGAAGCCGAACGGGATTTTGAGACGACCGGCTTTCTTGCAAGGGCGTACAACAATATTGAGGAATATGCTAAAGCCGCGGAACTGCTCGAATCCGTCAGGGAGGAAGGCGCAGAAGATGAGCGGTGGAATTTCAGAATGGGATATGCCCAGTATTTTCTGTGCAATTACCGGGAGACCCTGAGTTATTTCAGCAAGGCAAGGGAACTTAATCCGGAAGATGAAGACACCCTGAGTTTCATCCGTCAGTGCAATATGCACTTGCCGTTAACCAGACGAGTGAAAGAATTCTGGAACTGGTTTGTAGAAAACGAAGAAAAGCTGTCAGGCATGATGAATCCGAAATCCATGGAGGAAGCCGATGCCTTCATGGAGTTTATCAGTAAAGGAACCAATCTGATATCGGAAGACATGCACTTCAATATCGGAGGTGACCATGAGTTCACGTTCTCGGTCGAAGGATGGCCGGATCTCTTCATCATCTATCCTTATATCATTTCCTGTATGCCGGAGTGCCTGAAAGGCAAATGGAAGTTCTTCCCCTTCAACCCGGGCAAGGTCGGGTCTTTCGCATACCGTGTACACGATACCGATGTCGATATGGGCAAGATCACGGTAAAAGCATCCTATGACGAAAAAAGAGAAAACTTCAACATCAGGTATTACGACAAAAATCTTTGTGCCTTACCGGAAGAAAATAGTGACGGAAACTTTCATGTCATTTTGGAACTTGTACTTGGAGAAGGTGTCTCATTCAAATATGTCAATGGTATAGAAAGAGCGTCAGGCATTGAGGAAGGCATGATTGCCTTGTCCGGGTTGAGACAGCACATAGAGGAAACCGTGAAATCCCACGGCCATGAATTCTTCGAGAATCCGAAGGACGTTTATACGGGATATCAACTGACCCCGAAGGAAAGTGATGAACTGCGCTTCGATGTGATAGTAGGATCTACCTGTCTGAGCTCCATCGTAGCTGACTATTATCATGGTTCAACCGAGATATTTGACCATGCCAACGGTTTCGGTGCACAAGCTCTTTACATAGTCTTCCAGAATGGTGCTGGCGAAGATAATATATTGAACTTCCGTCATGATCTTGAAGACAGGATAACAGAAGAGATTCTTGAACCGGGCAATCTCGGTGTGATAACAGGGGGTGCAACCGGAACGGAATACAGCTATATCGACCTGTTTGTCTATAACCAGCAAGTATTTATCTCAACTTTGCTTCCTTTGCTTGATGAGTATCCTGAGTATTCTTTCTACCTTTCCGAATTCTGTAGGCAGGGTCAGTTATGTAGACTTTCAGACAGCGAACCATGGAAAGGAGAAAGTCCTGATGGCATTTCGTACAGTCCGGGAGATGATACATTCTTCAGTCAGATAGAAGAGTGGAATGAGAAGGACGAATACACGAAGTCTATCAGGGCTTTGGAGGCAATACCTGAAGAGCAACAAGACTACAGGATAAAAATGTTGCTTGTAAGTGCATATGAGAATTATGCCATTATCGGTGACAATGATGAAGGAACAGAACGCTGGAAAGGAGACAGAGCTCTACTAAAGGCAATAAGACTTATGGAGACCGTGCGTGACGAAGGTGAGAAAAATGCGAAATGGAACATGCGTATGGCATACGCATACCAATATCTTATGAGACAAGAAGAAAAAGCGATAGAATATGCCAAACGCTGGGCGGAACTTGATCCGGAGGACAGCAGTGCCAAGGAAGTCATCGAAGAGTGTATGGAGGAGATTTCGAAGCGGGAGAACAGTTCAAACGTGAAGGAATCCGATACAGTGGAGCCATGCGCCACAAGCAACACGCATATTGAAACAAGAGAGACTGAAAATACCGAACTAAGGGATAAGAATATGGACAACAGACAGAAAGAAGCAGCTCTGGCTGCAATGATAGCCTGGCTCTCGCACTCTCAGGAGTTGGGACATAAGCCGGCGGAGATCGAGTGTACGGGAACATTCGTACTGCACGATATGACCTACTACATTTTCAAATACAAGGATACCAAGGACAGTGAATGGCTGCTGGGCGTGAATGGTGGATACGAAGGAGACAGCTTGTCAGACTGCGGCCATACCTTCAGTGAGATGGAACCCTATGACGAAAAGACAGCTGTCAAGGATGCTACGGCCCTTGTCGAGATGGTGCGTTCCTACTGGATGGAACAGGCAAAGCAGGCCGAGGAACGTGAGAAAAAGGCCGACACATTCGTGGGATTCGCCTTGCTCTCCGACAACAGCTGGGACAAGGAAAAATACATCAGAGATCTGAAAGAACAGTGGGACATCACCGCTGAAGAGAAATCTGACGAGGAACGGAACCCCGAGTCACTGGTCTTCGACGTGGGTGACATGATGGCGGCGGTAAGCCTGATGCCTGCCCCCGTACCTAATGGCGAAGCCGAAGAATGCGCGAAGAACAATTACATGTGGTCGGAGGCTGAAAAAACAGCCAAAGAGCATAAGGCACACATCATGGTTGCCGTTATCGGCAAAGAGGAGTCCCTGATCGAAAGAGGTAAACTGTACGTGAAGCTGTTGTCTGTCTGCTGCTACCAGAAGAATATAACCGGTATCTATACCAGCGGTGTCGTTTTCCAGCCCCGTTTCTATGAAGGCTTTTCCGGAATGATGAAGGAGGATTCGCTGCCTATATACAACTGGATATGGTTCGGGCTTTACCGTACCGAAAAGGGAATCAGCGGCTACACCTATGGAATGGAGTGTTTCGGCAAGGACGAAATGGAGGTCCTTGACGTGGATGCCGACCCGTCAAAGGTGAGAGACTTCCTGGCCAGCATGGCAGGATATGTTCTGGAATACGATGCAGTTCTCAACGACGGAGAAACCATAGGCTTCTCTGCTGTCGATAAACATAGGATAACACGTGGACAGGGTGTTGCCCTTCCGGACAAAGTGACTCTGAAAATCTCATACGGCAGCGAAGACGATGCCGATGGCGGTCCCGATTTCCCGGATGACACGGATGAAGTGATGGACGATGCGGAAGGCCATCTGGAGAAGTTCAAAGAGAAGGATCTGCCGTTAGATACAATTACGGCCTACAATCATCTGGCAATATATCTACGCTGGTGCATGGTAAATGACCTTATGAGGGATGATTTTCTTGAACAGTTCGGAGACCTTGTGTCCCGGATTAAAAGCGGCTCGGCCGATGATGACCTGAGGGTGTTCATAAAGGACAACCTGAACGGGCAGCTTACAAGATTCCTGTTCAATAAACAGGGCCGTGCATTTGCCGACTACTATTATGGCAGTTACTATGGCGCCAACGAAACTCCATTTTATCCCGGAGACATTGACAACCACGCCCTGGATTATTTCGGTCCGGAAAGGTATCATTCCGATGAGTTCAAAGAGGAAGCATACCTGTTTGTCCCGTATGACGAGGATTATTACCAGGCAATGTCACAACGCATAGACAGACGCTTCGCCAACTGGCAGGGGCTGCATATAGGCAAAGATACCGTTGAGCCAGACGAACTGGCCCGTGCCTTCATGGATTATCTTGATTGTGAATGCACCTATTTCCCATCCATGAGTGACGATGACCCTATCATGTCAGCCTATACCTATGCCCAACGGCTCGGCGTGCGGGAAGGCTTCATCCCCGTTCTGGTCAATGTCGATGAAGGTTTGTGGGAAAACATAATCGGGAACTCGGATCCTGACAGCGAAAGCTCGGATGATTACACATTCAACTGGGAAAAAGTCAATGAATTCCGCAGAAGGCTGCTTGAGGCTCCTGTCATGGACGGGAAATCCATCCTTGACAAGCTGACCGGGCAGGACAACGATGATATTGATGAAGAGCCTGAAGGCGGATTCGACAACAACCGTTATTCGAGCTACTGGAATACCGATACGAACATGACGCATCCGCTGATCCTTGCCCGTATTCCGGTCACGGAGCCGTGGAAAATATTCGTGTACCTGCCATTCGGCAACTGGAACGACTGTCCTGCAACCCCCGAACTGATGGCCATCTCAAAGTATTGGTACGAGGAATACGGTGCTGTTCCGGGAACCTTTACCAGCGACCAGCTGGAGTATGAACTTCCAGCTCCCGTTCCGGAAGACAGAGCAATGGAAGCCGCAATACAGCAATATGCTTTCTGTCCGGATATGGACCAGAGCTGTGACGGCATAGGCAGTCTTGCCGACACGTTGCGTCAATCCAGAATATGGTATTTCTGGTGGGATTAACCGATTCTTTCACATTCAAAAGCATTTCAATATGAATCAAGTATTTCAACAAGACCTAAATACAAAGGAACTGCAGCCCGGAGGACCTTTACTTATAAACCTTCTGTTCAAGGAACCGGTTGAATTGCCGGATACGCAGAGGGTGGCTGATGTATGCCGGAAGCATTTCGGCAATGTAGAATGCCGCGAAGGTGATGACAAGTCTGTCTTCATCACAGCTTTGGACCACATGGTGGAGTTTGAGGACGGGAAAGCACCCGTGCAGTTCCTGATGACTTCGTGCATGGACTTTGACGGAAAGACCGTGGACGACTTCACCCGGAGCCAGATGTGGGACTGCCAGGAAAGCCGTGACCGTATCCTTGAGGAATGCCGGTACAGTATGCTCGCTACGGACTTCCTTGCCCGCGGCCTGTCTTCTCTGGAACGTGCCAATCTGGAAATGGACTACCTTGAAGTGCTCGCCGAACTGTTCCTGTCCTGCGAAGCGTTCTTCTTCAGCGGCAGCGGGAAACTGTTCGAGGCGGAGGAAATCCGCGGCAATCAGATAGAAGGTCCTGACCGGTTCATCCGCTATGCCGTAAACGTCCGTTTCTTCACGATTCAGGGTTCCGACGACATGCAGGTCGATACACTCGGGATGAACACGCTGTTCCTGCCTGACCTGCAGTACCACTTCCGCGGACTTGATCCGAACTGGATAGTGAACCATGCCTACAACGTGGCTTCCTATCTGCTTACAAGCGGCAACGAAATAGATTCGGGAGAAACCATCGATGGAATCAAAGACGGTGATATGGACCGCAGCATCCAGTGGAAATGCCAATACGAAGACGCGCTGATACAGCCCAAGCGTCCCGTACTTGACATCAACACGGGAGAATATGCAGCCGGGAACAGGGAATGATTTACCAATGACCAATTAACTTGTTGCGTATGCCATTGAACTTGACAGAAGAACAGATATTGCAGCTCGCTCCCGACGACTCATCTGTAAAGGCCGGCAAAGGACTTGCGACCTTGAGCAAATGGGTACTGAGGGAATGCAGCGGACGTGCCGTCTGGGGTCATTGCCAGGGAAGCGGAAAGAATCCCTACCAGACGGTGATAGACTTGAATGACATTGCGTTCAAGTGTTCCTGCCCGAGCCGCAAATTCCCGTGCAAGCATGGGCTTGGCCTGCTGTTGCTGTACGCCCGCCAGCCTGACCAGTTCACGCAGGCGGAAGAGCCGGAATGGGTGACGGCGTGGCTTGCCAAAAGAACGGAGAAGGCCGAAAAGAAGGAGCAGAAAGCCAAAAGCGAAACCCCTGTGGATGAAGCGGCTCAGGCCAAGAGGCAGGAAAAGCGGCACCAGAAGGTACTGGGAGGCATATCCGACCTTGAGGTATGGATGAAGGACCTGGTGCGCAACGGATTCCTGAATGTTCCGGAACGTGCCTATACCCTGTTTGACAACATGGCCCGGAGGATGGTGGATGCCCAGGCACCGGGACTTGCGGGGAGACTGAGAGCCATGGAGGCTATAGACTTCGACTCGGAAAGCTGGAAATCCGACCTGACGGAAAGCATGGGCAGGCTGTACCTGCTCATGCAGAGCTACAGAAACATGGACGGCCTTCCCGAAGAATGGAAGGACGAGATACGCACGCAGATCGGATATCCCCAGTCCAAGGACAACGTCCTTGCCGGAGAGCCGGTGGCGGACAGCTGGCTCGTGCTTCACAAGCAGTCCCGTAAAGTCAACGATATCAATACCGACATCTACTGGTTTTACGGAAAGGAAAGCAGACTTTTCGCCAGATACCTGAGTTTTGCCGTTGCCGGTACCTTTTCCACCGAGAACTGGATTCCGGGCAGTGCCTATAAAGGGGCGCTATGCTTTTACAACGGCACGGGTACATGTCGGCGTGCATTGTTCCGGGAGTCCGTACTCGCGGAAGAAAACTTTGTGCCGGCGTGCAGCCCTGACCTGAGGCAGGCTGCCGCGGTGTACCGCACGGCCATGCTGACGAATCCGTTTTTCGAGGACGTCCCCCTGCTTGTGGATGACGTGAGGGTTGCCCGTAACGGGAAAGACTACACGCTGCTGGACAACGCGGGTAATGCCGTCCGTGTGGCGATGCCCGAGGAAACCTTCATCGACATCCTCGCCATTACCGGCGGCAATCCGTTCGCCTCGCTGGTCATTGTAAACGGGGATATATGGGAACTGAAATCCATTTGGTACAACAAAGAATATCATACTTGGAGAGATGAACGTAACTGAACCTATCATACAGGCTGCACTGCTTGGAACAGCCAACCGTGAATTCGTTCCCGGAGCCTTTCCCGAGTCCCTTCAGACTCTGGTTGACGGGATCCGCGGGAAAGCCGAAGACACGGAATCGTTCCTGTACATGACAGCCGCATCCGCCTTCGCCTACAGGCGTGCCGGATGGGAACCGGCCGGAGCGGAAGGCATTGTTCCCGTGAAAACAGCCCCGGAAGAGGAACTGCCGTATTTCGACAAGGACCGGAGTCAACTCTTTTCCAGACTCCACGGTACACGCTATATGCTGGCCTACGCCTACCGTCTGGCGCAGGGGTCGGGAAAAATCATTTCGCCCGAATACCTCCAGCCGCTTATCCGGCGTGCCTATGACCGCAACAATCCGTTGCGGTTTGAAGAACGCAGGCTGCTGAAAAATCTCGTCGGGAACAGAGGCTTATGGCTGATCAGGCAGATGGGCCTTGCCGGAGAGGAATGCGGGATCACCGATTCTTGGGATACGGCCACCCACGGCGAGCGTAAGGAGATGCTTGCCAGATTCAGGCAGCAGGATTCTGCCGCAGCCCTTGAACTGCTGCGGAAAGACTGGAAGAGCGAACCGGCCAACCAGCGCAACGAGCTGCTTGAATGTCTCCGGATAAACATCAGCAAGGCCGACGAGCTCTTCATACAGGAAGTGCTGGAGTCGGACCGCAGCTCCATTGTCAAGGAAACGGCACGGAAACTTCTGTGCATGATTCCCGATTCAGCCATGGTGATGCGCTGCTGCGAACTCCTGCGTGGACATATCAGACACAACATGCTTACCGGATGGTCATACGACGAGATCGGATACACCCCGGAGATGAAGGCCATGGGGCTGTCCGAGGTAAGCTCCAACAAGAAAGAGGGCGATTCCGAATTCATCCTGAGGCAGCTCGCCGAACGGGTGCCTTTGAGTTTCTGGTGCGAGGTATATGGCTGCGGTAAGGAAGAGGCCGCGAGAAAATTCGCCAAGCATCCCCCTTTCAGGAAGTTCCTGGAGCTGGAGGACCCGATACTCAACTTCTCGGACGGGCTGTGGGCTTTCCACACCCTGAAGGAAGACCCTTCCTATCTGCGCAAGCCGGAACTCGTGGCGATGCTCACTCCCTCCCAGCGGGAGGAAATCAGCTGGCCGGAAACGGTCCGGGATTTCGGATTCATACCCGACTCATGGTACGGCAACGACTACGAGGCATGGGGCCCGAAATTCTCTTCCAGCGTCATGTCTTGGATTCTGAAAAAGGATTACCTGTACTATGCCGCAGACATGGCGGAACGGCTTGCCATGCATATCCCGTCGCATCTAAGGAACCTGATCGAGGCCAAGGCCGCCTCTTCGGCGGAGGCTTCGCCGTCCATGAACGAGTTCTGCTCGAAGATGCTGGAATTCATGGATCTTAAATCTGAAACAGACACTTTGTTAAATGAAAAATAAATATTGATATTCATATGAGCACTTTACTGAGACAACATGCCGAGCAACAGTTTGCAGAGGAACTTCATGAACTGAAAAAGAACGAGACCAACCCGATTCCCGAAAACTGGGAGATGTCACCCCAATCCGTGGTCACCTACCTCATGGGAGGGATACTGAAGAACGGTTTCGAGGTTTCACCGAAATACATAGGCAACCGCCGCCTGATGGAGATTGCCGTGGCCACCCTTGTCACCGACCGGGCGCTGCTTCTGTACGGTCTTCCCGGTACGGCCAAGAGCTGGGTCAGCGAGCACATGGCGGCAGCCATATCAGGCGATTCGACGCTGATAGTACAGGGTACCGCCGGAACGGGAGAAGAGGCCATCCGCTATGGCTGGAACTATGCCCGTCTTCTCGCCGAGGGGCCGAGTGAGGGTGCCCTGGTACAGACCCCGGTGATGAAGGCGATGCAGGAAGGCAAGATCGGCCGCATTGAGGAGCTTACCCGTATCGGTTCTGACGTGCAGGATACGCTCATCACCATCCTTTCGGAGAAGACCCTGTCCATCCCCGAGCTGAACAAGGAGGTGCAGGCCATCCGCGGATTCAACATCATAGCCACGGCCAACAATAGGGATAAAGGTGTGAATGACCTTTCAAGCGCACTGAAACGCCGTTTCAACACGGTCATCCTCCCGTTGCCCGACACGCTTGAGGAAGAAGTTGACATTGTCCGCCGCCGCGTGGAGAGCTTCGAGAAAGTGATGCAGCTGCCGGCAGAGAAACCTGCCCTTGATGAAATCCGTCGTGTCGTCACCATTTTCCGTGAGCTGCGTCAGGGAGCCACCGGCGACGGCAAGACGAAGCTCAAGAGCCCGAGCGGCACACTGAGTACGGCAGAAGCCATATCCGTGGTGAACAACGGCCTTGCCATGGCCGGCTATTTCGGTGACGGCCAGATCCATGCGGAGGACCTCGTTTCGGGCATCCTCGGTGCCGTGGTGAAAGACCCTGTACAGGACAAAGTGGTATGGCAGGAATACATGGAGACGGTGGTCAAGAACCGTGAGGGCTGGAAAGACATCTACAGGGCTTCAAGAGATATGATTTGATTGACGTATTTTGCATGAGACAAGTAATATGACAGACATTCATCTATTGGGAATACGTCATCACGGGCCGGGCTCCTGCCGGAACATCCTGCAGGAACTTGAGCGTATCCGTCCCGACCTCATACTGCTTGAGGGACCGGCGGAGGCCGAGGCTCTCATGCCGTTCGTCTCCTACGGGCAGATGAAGCCTCCGGTAGCCCTGCTCGGCTATCAACCCGATGTGCCGCAGAATGCCGTATTCTATCCGTTTGCCGACTTCTCGCCGGAATGGCAGGCTTTGCGCTATGCTCTCCGGGAGAATGTCACCTTACGCTTCTTCGATCTCCCGCTTGCCCATTCCCTTGCCTTCGAAGCGGAAAGGAAGGATGGCAACGAGCCTGTAGAAGCGGATGATGAAGCTATTAAACAGCCGGGTGATCCGTTTGACCTGCTGGCAGAAGCTGCCGGCTATATTGACGGTGAATCGTGGTGGAACATGAACATAGAACAGCGCAGAGACGGCAGCGGCATCTTCGAGGCCGTCAAGGAAGCTGTGACCGCGCTCAGGGAAGCCCTCCCGGAACATACCTCCCGCAGGAACCTTGTCCGTGAAGCGTGGATGCGTCGCATGATACGAGCGGCCCAGAAGGAACCTTTCGGGTGCATAGCCGTAATCTGCGGGGCATGGCATGTCCCGGCACTGGAGAATATGCCGAAGGTGAAGGATGACAACGAGCTGCTGAAAGGGCTCCCGAAGGTAAAGGCGGAATGCACGTGGATTCCGTGGACGTATGACAGGCTCACCTTCCGCAGCGGTTACGGGGCCGGCATAGACTCTCCGGGATGGTACCATTACCTGTGGCATCATCCGGAAGATGACGGCACCTGGTGGGTCAGCCGTATAGCGGCCCTTCTGAGGAAGAAGGACATGGACATCTCGGTGGCCCACGTAATCGAGACAGTCCGTCTGGCGCAGACGACAGCTGCGTTGCGTGGATTGCCCGCCCCGACGCTTGAGGAATACAACGAGGCGGTGACCACCGTAATGGGCTTCGGGGACGATATGCTGCTGCAGCTCGTCAGGGAATCGCTCATCGTGGGCAACTGTCTGGGCAAAGTGCCGGAAGCGGTACCCAAAGTCCCTCTCCTGATTGACGTGGAACGGCAGCAGAAACGCTTGCGTGTTCCTTTCACGGCGGAAATAAAGGAGATGACACTTGACCTGCGCAAGGAGACCGACCTGGAACGCAGCCTGTTCTTCCACCGCCTGGCCCTGCTTGACATAGACTGGGCCAAGCCGGAAACCGCAGGCGGCAAGGGTACTTTCAAGGAAAAATGGAGTCTTTACCATAGACCAGAACAGATTGTCTGCATCATAGAACGGGCAGTCTGGGGCAATACCGTGGAGGAAGCCGTGCAGAAGTACGTCTCCGACCGCATGACCGGAATCACCAGAATCCCCGAACTGACGGGACTTCTTGACCAGGTCATTCCGGCCAACCTTCCGGAGCTTGTGGAAGCGATGACCATCCGTCTTGACCGTCTGTCGGCGGCATCCACAGACATTGTGGAGATGATGGAAGCGGTTCCCGACCTGGTGAACATCGTCCGTTACGGCGATGTCCGCAATCTGGATTTCAGCAAGGTGGGCAACATGCTCCGGGCCATGGTGGCACGTATCCTTGCAGGAGGTCTGCTCGTCTGCATCAACATCGACGAGGAGGCAGCCGGAGAACTTCTTGAACACCTGTCGGCTACCAACTATGCCGTATCCACGCTTGATGACGAAGAGCTGAACGGCATGTGGTATGGGTTCGTGCAGCAGATCCGCAATTCATCAGGAGCGCATCCGCTGCTCTCCGGGTACGCGGCACGCATACTCTACGACAAGGGCAGGATATCGCGTGAAGAGATGCGTGACACCTTGAGCTTCTATTCATCGGTGGGCAACGCACCTTCCGACATCGCATACTGGTTTGAGGGATTCCTGCGTGCATCAGGTTCGGTACTGCTGCTGGACGACAACCTGTGGCAGCTCGTGAACGGCTGGCTCTGCGGTTTGAGCGACGCAAATTTCATAGAACTGCTGCCGGTGATCAGACGTACATTCAGCAATTTCACTACGGCCGAGCGCCGCAAACTCGGCGAGAAGGCCAAAGGATTCGAATTGAACGGAACCGATACCGGAATCGCCTCCGGGGAACATTCCTGCAATGACGGGGATGCATCCAAAGTAATACCCCTGCTCGGCAGACTTCTGGGAATCGGATAAAAAAGGAACAGAACATGGAAACAGAATATTTGAAAAGATGGCGCATGGCTCTCGGCGGGAACGCAGCTGACGGGACGGGTGTAACGCTGACGGTGGAGGAACAGCGCCTTGACAGTTCGCTGGAAGCCGTCTATGACAATGACCGCCGTGGCGGACTCGGGTCGTCGGCCCCGAAGGTAAGCCGCTGGCTTGGCGATATCCGGGAGTTTTTCCCACAGACCGTCGTGCAGGTCATCCAAAGGGATGCCATAAAGCGTCTGCATATCGATTCGCTACTAACAGAGAAAGAGATGCTGGCAACGGTTGTCCCTGACGTGCACTTGGTGGCTACACTGATGTCACTCGGCAGGGCCATTCCCGAAAAGAACAAGGACATGGCCCGTCAGGTTGTACGCAAGGTCGTGGATGACCTGCTACGAAAGCTCTCCTCTCCTACACAGCAAGCCGTCACCGGTGCATTGAACCGTTCGGCAAGAAGGCGCAATCCCCGTTACAACGAAATTGACTGGAAAACGACCATCCTAAAAAACCTGAAGAACTACCAACCTCAGTACAAGACCGTCATTCCGGAAATCAGGATAGGCTACGGCAGAAAATGCAAGGCTCTGAAGGACATCATTCTCTGTCTCGACCAGAGCGGTTCGATGGGAACCTCCGTCGTCTATTCCGGCATCTTCGGTTCGGTACTGGCCTCCCTGCCGTCCGTGAGTACGCGAATGGTTGTGTTCGACACGTCGGTCGTTGACCTTACCGATGACCTGCAGGATCCGGTTGACCTGTTGTTCGGTGTCCAGCTCGGCGGAGGAACCGATATAGCCAGGGCCCTGACTTACTGTCAGGGTGTGATCACGCGACCGCAGGACACCGTACTGGTATTGGTGACCGACCTTTATGAAGGCGGTGACGAGAAGGAGATGCGCAAGCGTTTCGCCTCCATTGTGGCCAGCGGTGTACAACTGATTGTGCTCCCGGCACTGAACGATGACGGGGCACCCTGCTACGACAAGCGTAATGCCGAGTATCTTGCCGGTCTGGGTGTTCCCACGTTTGCCTGTACGCCTGACAAATTCCCCGACCTGATGGCTGCGGCATTGAGCAAGCAGGATATCGGGATGTGGGCATCAAAGAATATCAAAGAAAAATAGAGGAATATGGAACTTTCAGATGAACTGTACGACAGAATCGAAGAACTGTCAGAAACGGGAAATGAGGCGATGGAAAGCGAAGATTACGCGAAAGCCATCTCCTGTTTCCAAGAGGCACTGGACATCCTTCCTGAACCGAAGGAAGACTGGGAAGCATATCTCTGGCTCACCGGCTCAATCGGTGACGCCCATTTCATGATGGGGAACTACGGCAAGTCGCTGGGGTTTTTCCGCAAATGCTACAATATCGGAGAGACAGACAATCCTTTCATCCTGCTGCGCCTTGGCGAGAACTATCTGGAAATGGAGGATGAAACCAATGCAACTGAATTTCTTCTCCGCGCCTATATGCTCGAAGGGGAAAAGATTTTCAAGGAAGACTGGAAATATTTCCAATGGCTGTCCGGGCATGTGAATCTCAAACAAAAATAATAACAAAATTATACGGCACTCATGAAAAAGGAAATAACAGACAGAATCAGGCTACTGGGCGGCAACGTAGCAAACCTGAAAGGGAATTCATTGAAAGAGGATCTCTGTGCCATTACATTCGATACGGCCTTGTTCCTTAAACCGGTGGACACGCCCTGGCTGGCTGCCGAAGATACGGAGCCGATTGAAGGTTTGGGCGATTGGGTGGATGAGCATATGGAGTTGTTCAATTCTGACAGGGAGGCGTTCTATAAGGAAATGACAGATACGTTCTTTACCTTGGATGAAGAACCTCGCCGCCAACTGTTTTGGGTTGCCAGACCATTTACGCCATTCCAAAAAGGGACACCGGATTTTGAAGAATGGAATGGTTGGTTTACGGATAATGCAGAGCTGGGTGAAATCATCAAGTATTCAAATTGTGCCACTCCGGATTTTGTAGAGCTGCTTTATACGGACGGTTATCCCAATTACTATCTCATCTGCCTGTCAGATAACGACCCTGAGAATCCTGTCATCTGGAGTACGGATCATGAGGAATTTTTCACGGAAGTAACCAATGAGGGACGACTGAATGATTTTCTCGACAGGTTCATGACTAAGGAGGAATTCCTGAAATTGGTGAAAAGTAAACTTGAAGAGTGAATATAATAGTTGGATTAATGCTTTATTTTATAGCAAAGCTATAAGAATGGAGAAATTTCTTCAAAATAAATATAATAAGCGGTTTACCCCCCCCCTGAAAGTCAGTTTGCCACAGAACATTATCAACCTCGAAAAATAAAAATATACGACATATGAATAGAATGTTGATACTATACATTTTTTTGTTGCTTTGCGGCACGGTTTCCGCACAACGAACAGTAGAATGGAATGATTTGCAGCCCCTGACGGATGATGCACACCGCACGGTATATTATAAAAAAGACAGTAAACGGCCGTTGCAGGGAAAATATCGCATTATACGAGGGCTTGACGAAGAACACGTGAAACTTTCAGACGGCATGATAAACGGTGACTATCATCGCTACCGTGACGGGGTATTGCGTGAGTCGGGCATATATGTCAAGGGCAAGCGTAACGGTACATTCACGGAATACTACCAAGACGGCGTTACTCCCCGAAAGGAAACACCCATACTACAAGGCAAGATAGACGGAACTGTAAAGACCTATTTCCGTAACGGAAAAATAGAGATAGAAAAGGAGTACAAACAGAGTGTGGAGAACGGGCGGGAACGTCGCTTTGCCAACAAGACGGGTGAGCAGATTTTTGAATCTCATTATATCGACGGGAAAAAAGATGGCGAGGAATGGGAAATCTTCGAGGACGGCCGCGCAATACGCAGCAAGACTACATGCCACTACCGTAATGGAAAACTCGACGGTTCGTATCGTGTGGAATCAACATGGGAGGGTAAACCCTATATAACCATTGAGGGACAATACACCGACGGTGAGAAATCAGGGCAATGGATACAGCATAACTATCAAGATAATACCCAAACCTGCACATGGCATGGTGAAGGTGGGGCTTAAACTTAGATGAAAACCGTCATCATAACACTACTTTTGACGGCTGCATCGGTCATGAGTTGCAAGCCGCCTATGCCTCCGACAGACAATGAGTCCGCCTGCACATCTTCATGCAAACAAGACCAACGGACAGCGGATGTTATTGACGAAGCGGATATAATAACGGGGATTGCTTCCGATGATTTTCCCTCCCTTTTCATACAAGGCAATCATTTCCAGTTCCAACGCAAGAATGGATTATATGCTCCTTTGGGTATTGGGTTCATGGAGGTCATAGCCGAGCAGAACCCCGTCATACCATTATACCGGACAGCAACGTGCAAGGAGCCGGAAGATAGCATTGCACTGCATCAGTATCCGTTTGACAAGGATATTGCCGAGCGGAAAAGGAAGGATGACAATCCGCAGGAATGGCAGGACGGACAGAATAACGCTTCATGCAAAGATGGCAGATATTACTATCGTTACTCTTCGGAATCAGATACGTTAATGCCCTTGGCATGGAGATCTGGGAGCAACATACATGAATACTTAGAAGAGACGGCAAGTCTGATCTACACTTTTCCCATGCTCCGTTTTAGAGTGTTGGGCTTAATGGCGGGAAGGGCTGAAATTGTACTGAACGAGGAAAGCGGAAAAACGGCATGGATCAACTGTTCATCTGGGCAGATTATGATGCATGGAAACAGGATGCAACGCAACCGCAGCCTCATGCGGATAAATGGTATTCCAGCGAAAAGAACGCATGACTTTGACACCTACTATATCTCTTGGGAAGACTATCTTCGCATGGTGACAGTAGTCTGCTTCAAGGACAATACGGAAGTCCGAAAACCGTTTGAGGTACAAGGCGATACAATAAAGAGTGAACAAGGCTGGAAATTGTGGAAACAAGGAGAAGAGCTACTGATAAAAGATATTATAGAATACTACCTTGAATAATGTCGGCTGCCGGACAAACGCCGGGGAACTCTTTCGGGCGGGACGGGGCGCGGGAAGTTTCGGCGAACAGCCGAAGCCCCGTGTGTCAAAGTGCAAGCGCAAGATAGTGAAAACCCTTTCACCCACGTTAGGGATTGCAGGGGAAAAACCACAGCATAGCGAGGACTTGCAGCGGAAAGTCCGACCCGAAGGGGAACGCCCAAACAACCACCCGAACAAACTGCTTTTTGGCAAGGATTGCATTTATGGAAAAATACGAAGTAGATTATAGTGAGTCATCCTATTTTATTTTTAATACAAACAATGCGATTTCGCCCAATAACAAAGTCAAAAAGCTACCTATCCAAAGATAATAACCTGTTGACAAATGAAAAACTCCAAGAGTGCTTTCAATGCCCCGTTCCGGGTCTACGAATGTCGGATTATTAAAAAACAACGGAAGCATAGCCAATAATATACTGACTATAATAAGTACATGTAATAATGAAGTGTTCTTCCCCGACAAGTACATATTAATAGAAAATCCATAAGTGATATTAGCCAGCCATGCCATATAAAAAAGCTTTGAAGACAATTTTACCAAAAAGATTTCAATCCATCCTCCGAGCAAATATGCCCATCCGGGATTTCTGTCACCACCAGCAAACACATTGGCACAACATGCTGATATATAAAGCAATAAGCTGACCATAACCATGATTGCTTTTTCCATATTCATCTTCATTAATTTGTTAGCCAATTCAAAAGCATAAATTAATAAAAGAACAATAGGAATTATTATTCTCCAGTTTATATTCATCTTATGGTCGTTTATCTATATCCTATTTTCAGATTCAATCAATATTTCCCTTCTATTCCATTTTCTTTACGGGCTTGTGCCATTTCTTCCCGATTATCTATAATATATTGTCGCAGTTCAGATAATTCTTTCGCTATTTCTTCGACTACCGCAGCTTGTTCTGTTTCCGGCTTAAAGGTAAGTTTAGGATAAGCCAATCCGACATAGCCGCTTTTGGGACCTTCATCAATAACTTGAGCAAGTATTTCAAGCCATTTATCCGGTACACCACCTGCATAACCGTTAATCCATTTCCCGGACAGTTTATTGAATGCCAATTGCGCCTGCCGACATTCAAATGCAGGTTCTCCTACCCCCCTACATTTTCTATCATACGGGCGTAAAGATTTCGGCGGAACTGTGCTGTATAAAACCAATAAACGGCATCATCTTTTTGCCCTAAGTCATAAAATCTAATCGCCAATACATAGAGCGTTTCAATGGGAGTATTATCTATTTCTGCTCGAATTACATCAGCCGTGCTTTGCAGTTTTTTTACATCTTCACTTTTCAGCACATCGCTAAACTTCCCTACTTGAATTGTAAAAGGTTCAGAATTATATCACGGCTCAACATAAATGGGTATTCGTTCAGATTCATTATTACAACTTACCAGACAAAACACTGCCGATAAAACTGCAAAAGCTCTTCTTATCATCTTCATATTTTTTTGTTTTTGGAATGGATGATTATTTCACTTTCATTTTCAATAGATACACACTACATTCAGTTGTCTCTTAGGCAAATATAAAAAAAAGTGCGGTACATTACGAACGGCACACTGTACTTTTTTCGGTAAATCGGACAGGATTTAACATTTATAGCCCGTCCTTGTTGACCGCAGGGAATGGGAAACGGCGGATTTGGTATATGTGTGAGCCTCGTTATGCCATACTATTCCCATGGCATCGTGGACGGCGGAACATCCAAGAGTTTCGTTTACAATCCCGGATTGAGAAGCCGCCGGAACATCCGTATCACCGAACACGACGACCTGAACGATATCTACCGAAGGACGTACAACGACACCACGCTGTACAAACCTATCAAGGAAGACTGGTACATCGAGTTAGACCATTCACGATAACTTGAAGTGATAAGTAAAACAAGATGAAGTTACAATTTGTATCAAGAATATTATGGGGTTTATGTTGCTTGTTTCTGTTATGGGTGCATATCAGTGATTACATACAATGCGCGAAGCATCCTGAACTTTACCCGATAGGTGAAGGAGAATTTGGTTGGATTTATAAATCTTTCGAGAACTATGTCTTGGGGTGTCGGGTGGCGCTTGCTTGGGACATTATCGGCATTATCACATCTGTCTGCTATCGTTTCAGGCATAGCGAAAAAGTCCTGTTGGTACATTTCGTGCTGTCGCTAATCATATTCTTGCGCCATTGGCTTTGTCTGATTTTCTATTGCATTTGGTTTTGCTTTTCAATTCCTGACTAGCGATTAAACGCCGGGAAACTTTCGGGCAGGACGGAAAACCAGACCCGAAGGGGAACGGCCAAACAGCCACCCGCAAAAACTGCTTTTGAGCATACCATAGAAAAAAGGAAGACCGAACGCTCCGAAGTTTCGCCCTTATGATATATATTTGTAATTGAGCGGAATGGAAGGACTGCCTGTCAAGACATGAGGAGAAGACAGTCGTGAAAGCCGTAGATAATTGCAGATAGTGTTACATATCTATTTTTGATGAGAATATTTTTTTGCATTATATTGGTGTTGTCCCCCTTTCTAATGATAAAAGGGCAAACAGACAGGGACTCTATCATCTTTCATGGCAATATAACGAACGACATGAAGGAAGAGGAGGATATTGTAACGCAATATAGATACAATCTGTTTTGCAAAAATAACCCGCAAAATAAAACTTTGTTAGACACGGCTAATTTTGCAATCAAATGTTTGCGGGGAGATACCATCGTTTTAGAGGTATTGTCAGCTTCTCCTTTCCGCTTTCAAGTAGAGTGTATCGCTGAGAGCGATACTCCAACCAATATTCATGTTTGGAACTTTCCCAAGTCATATAATGGCTGGCACCGCTTTGACAATAATAAGACAGAACGGCTGTCAGCCAAAAAAGAAAATCTTGTTTCAACATTGACAGGAACCTATCAGCAGACGTTGTGTTTTGACGGAGAGGAATATATATGGGCAATGATGAAACTTGTCCCTGATGGAACTTTTGAATATATCAGTAATATTTTCAATTTGGATGGGGAAGGTGGAAATTATCTTACCGGGACATGGAATGTAAACAAAGACACGCTTGTCTGTAATGTAGTGCCCGATTTATTTCCGCCAAGGGTACAAAGCCGTTATGACGGACAAACTCTTTGCTTTACCTATCCGGCATGGGAGAATAACAGAAAAGAAGCCTTGGAACATGATATTGTTTACAAATACCTCATATGTGAAACTGGATTGATTGAAACAGGTAAAAGAAAAAGTGCATTAAAAAAAATAAAGTATCGTTATGTCGGGAAAAATGCAACAGATGCAGTAACCGTTCATGTCAACAATCAGGTTTATGAACTTACAACATCCATTGATTCAATCATACATGATACGGTACTTTCTTTCTTCCGTATAAAGCTTGCAAGGGATGGAAGGATTATCGGTGAAAGAAATTTTCCATTAACAGGAAAGTGCCCGATTGAAGAGGATATAGGCGTTGAAGTCTCTGACAAGGGATTTATAATCAGAATCCCATACTGCGACGGTCATATGTTCCGTATCGGCTATGCCCGATTTGACTATTCAGAAAAATACGATGATTTTATTTTAACAGAATACAGGGAGGAAAATATAGACAGACTGGATACAGAACAGAAAAGCAAGAATGTAGAATACAGTATCTTATCCGAAAAACCGATTGTATTCTCCATGTTTTCTCCCGAAACGATAAAAAGAATAATCCGGCAGAATCTGATTCGGGAGTATGAGATTGTCCAAACCCGTACAGCCCACTATCCGGTTTTCGGTTACTCTTCCAAAGAGAACAAACTGATGTGGATAGAAATTCCTGCCGAATTTGTCATACAGAATAACAGCCCCCAAAGGTTATATGTACTTGGTCCTTCTTATTATGGCTATGCTTATGAAACCGGATACAGATTAAAAGAAAATCCTACCAAAGGATGGAGCCGGGTTCTTTTGTATAGAGTTGAAGAAGACTCTATAGGAAGTTATTTGCGTAATTCTGACCCCATTTTTCCAAAAGAATCCAACCGTTACATCATCAATTCACGAATATTTGTTTATAAAAATCCTGAATTTCAGAAACTGTTTGAGGATACGGTTGCCTCAATGTTCCGAAAACATAAGGAATCTCGTTGGCGGGTTACTCCATCTTCACTTTCCCCACGCCAGCGGAAGTTTATCAGACAACTTATTTCAGGTGATTCCTTAAGAGTCAGGCTTTATTCGGATTCGCTGGATCGTCGTCATTCGGTAAATATTCCGCTTGATGTCGGAAAGAGGTTTAATCTTCCTTGAACAGTCGGTTAGCCACTAAACATTACCTGTTAATAATTAAAAATGAATGAAAGATATTATTGAGTTATTACAAAAAGAACGAATTAAAACTGTTGACGCTTTGAAAAATGGCAATAAACAGGAACTTTCCTATCTTCAACAAATAGACAAAGCTTTAGGATGGTTGAAACTGATAGAAGAAAAAGGGCTGGAAAATGTCGGATGCTATGACATACATAGCCTTCCGGATTTGCCACCAAAAAGTCGTGGAATATATAACTATTATCATTTAATGATGGATTATGAAGACCCAAGCATTGAAAATTGGAGGGAATATAAACCAGACGGTCAGCCTTTATTATTGATGTATGATGATATTGTAATAACTCGAAAAGGCAGATAACATCCATTAATGGTGATTATCCGCCAAAGCATTTATAAAATAAAGAAATAGTATGCAAGAATCTATATCTAACTTTTCGGAGAAAATATCTGTTTTTTTAGATAAGAATCATGATATTGCCTTTTTAATATTTATCGGAGTATTTGTTTTTTTTACTGATTGGCAATATCTTAAACTGGAAATGGACTTATGAACCTAAAAGTTGGGTCGGGTATCATTGGTTAGAACTTTTAGGACCGACCTCTTACCGCTTTTGGCACGCCGTTTCGCTGGTACTCATAATCATCATTCTGGCAGTTATCTATTTCACGACTTATTAAAAAGACAGTTACTACCGCTTAAAGCGGAACGCTGTCAAACATTATTTATCCTCATAAATCAGAAGAAACAATGAAAGTAAGAATAAACAAAGCACATATATTACTACCTATTGCAGGTTTTGTGATGGGTTGCCTATATTTGCTTCTGTATGCTTTTATTAACTATTGCGATACTGCTCCATTGTATGAATCTTTTCCCGAAATGATATTCAAAATACTATCTTACGATAATGTACGATTAGCTATTTAGGGATATTCAGTAAATGTTCCTCTTTCTAAAAAATCAAGAGAAAAGCTTTGCTTTACGTGAGCTTTTCTCTTGATTTTTTTCGTTCAACTCTCCCTGTCTTCTATCTTTTTTGTAGAATATTGTTTACATATTCTTGTTTTTTCCTTCCCACCCATGCATTATGTACATGTCTTTTTTAGGGGAAGTTAAAACCTCTCCTGTTTTTCCTGTTATTTTAGTCAG
>OLIL01000156.1_pt1 | contig 59731 bp, 48 predicted proteins | sample 1609701 | NCBI WGS metagenome assembly OLIL01 (sample SAMEA4350146, study PRJEB24818) | metagenome | biome: human; feature: gut; material: faeces | place: Denmark | collected 2013-09
CTCTTGTTGAATACCGTTGGTCCACTGCCATCCGGTCGGATAAGCCTCCATTGTAAGCTGTATAGCCTTCTTAGTACGTGTCAGAAGTTCTTCGTAACCGGTCTTGCTATATAGATAGAGGTAACATGCCCATATCCATGACTCTAAATGAGGATGCGGGTTGATTAAATCTCCATTCCAATAATGTTTCCAACCATACTCTTTTAATTTCTCCTCAAACAAAAGGCTACCGCGAAAACCATTTTTTCCGGTAGTGCGGAAATTACCTACAATCGCTTCCAGAATTTTCTTATCCCATTGTTTTTGGCCAGTTATACTTGCAGTTGTCAACATGCCCAAAATAGAACGGGCATTGTCGTCCTGATAATAATGTCCTTTATGTGTTAATGACCATCCGAGTAGACCGAAGGAAGGACTGTCGGGATCAGACCTGGGTCCGTCTCTATATTCACCCAAGGCATGATTCATCAAGTTGGAAGCTACTTTATAATATTCTTCATTATTCAAATATTTTCCTGCCAAAGAAAAAGCCAGTGCAGATTCCCCCTGTACGTCATTTCTCATCCAATAACGGTATTGCTGCACTCCGTCCCAATAGACGAACGAACAGTGCCCTTCCAATACTCCCAAACTCCCATCACCATCTTTGGCAGTCTGCGGTAATTCAGGACCGAAAGGAGCGGAACCGTCGCCTTCGTATTTATCCAGCCAATCTTTCTTCCATGAACTATCTACCAAAAAATGACCGTTATAGAACCATTCGATACCTTTCTCAATAGAATGCTTGCGTGCATCGGATGCCAAAGCATCTTCTCTGCCATAAACAGAGTTCACATAGGTAAGCCATGCTTGCAGTGTGACAGAATGCCCTTCCAAGAAAGAGAGGATGCCGTTCCAAACAGATTTCCACGCACCTTGTGGCAAGAAGCGGGCATCTGCAAAATGACTAAGAGCCGAAGTAGACACCAAAATCTGATCATTGTAGCGGTAAAGCAAGGAATAATAAGGGGTATCTTTCAATCCGTATACAGCCTTATCCATACCTGCTACCTTAGCTACAGCAAGAATTGTTTGTCCATGCTTCTCCGGCAATACATAACTGCCGTTAATCGTCAACAGCTTCATGGCTGGCAAAGCCTGTGAAAAAGTACTGTCCATTACAACAACACGTTCTAGTGAAAGCGCTACTGGTTGGCTAATTGTGTCGGCAAACGTTGTAAACTCAGCATAAACCTTTAAATCTTTCGACTTGATTTTATCCACTAATGCTTTGCCAATCTTTTGAGGTTTATCAGGATAATCCTTTGCCAATAGCAAAACTGAAGTCCCCGTAGGGGCAGCCTCAACAGCTTCCTCCACACTTGAATACTTTTGGATTATTTTACCTTCTTGTTGTAATACAGTCAACAAGTTATTGTCATCAGGTGCACATACATAGAAGTCTGGTGAGGTACATGCAGACAACATCATTACTAATAATAAATAAACATACTTCATAAGCACTACATATTTCTTTGTTTTTTTACTTGTTTCAAATATTGCAAATATTCCATGAATCGCGTCAGAGTTGACTCTTGCCCAATACGGAAAGACATAGAAGGGTCATTAAAAATACCTGGTAATTGGAAACATAAAATCTTCTCAAAATTACTATAAGCTAACATATCTTGTTTTATATTCTCTATGGTTTTGGGACACAAGGAGTAATTTTCATCAAAATTAAAGACCTCCAAATCAAGCCATAGATGTGAACCAGCCTCATCACACCACTTCTGAAACAGCTTTACGGCCTCAGCTCCCGCTAAATCATTTTTTGGCATTCGGGCAAAGGCAAAAGGACAAATAATATCAACGTTTTTCAGTAAAATAGGATATTTGTCACATGCTTCAGTTATTCCCCAGGCATTAGGAGCAAACATTATAGGTTTGTCAGGAGCAAACTCACTGCAATATTGCTTAAACTCTGCAAAAAAATGCACAACCTCTTGCTGTCGTAATAACTTTTTAGCAGGATCTGTTTCCCAACTGTCCAAACTTCCTACCCCTTCTTCAGATACATAAAATCCATAGAATGATGGATGATGATGATACTTCTCCCACAATTCTTTAGCCACTTTTTTATGCCATTTCAATGAACCCTCTGTATAGTCAAACCAAGCATACATGCCTACACCCAAAAAGACATACATGCTATCTTGGTCAGCTTGTGTCAATATATTCTCTATTGGATCTTTGGCAGTAATAGGCATCCTCCCCGGATATAATTCTGAAGAATAAAATGCTTTGCCTTGATATCCCTCCTGCTCAATATTGTGCTTCCCGACATATTCTTCATTTCTAAATGATTCTTGGATGACAACAATATTCATATCCAGTTTATTCATTGAGTGTACCAACTCACGCCAATTACTATCCGTCATCTTCCTTAAATCAGGATTCCAATATTTACCTTCCGTTTCACTATATATATAAAGACTAGACCAGGTACCATCAATCGTTTGTGTAGAACGAATAGGTGAATCCAGCACTTCGATATTCTTACTTGTTTCGAATGTTTCTTTATCTGTAGTTGTTACAAGAATAATTTTATTATTTCCAACTTTATCTTTGGTTGAAATAATCTTGTTAACTAAGTGGCTCTGTCCTGGCGCTAAAGTTACTTGTGAATGATGAAGCAATGACAATTCATCCTTTTCATTCAAATAGATAGAAATATCTATCTTTTGTACCGTATTCTCATTATTCACAAGACCTGCACGTATGTCTAAGTTTACTTGATTAGTAATGGTAGTAGGTGGAATCAAAGTTAGGCCCACACTTTGTCCAAATAGAGCAAATGTTCCACCAAACATATATAATAAGAATATTAAAAATATACGATCCATATTTCAAAGTTATATTTTAATGTGACATAATGTATATTTTCTTCACACAATCTTGTTCCTTCATTCTGTCAACATTTCTTTTTTCACCATGACCCATTCAGTTTCAATATCATGAGTTTGAATGATGTCCCATAGGGTAGTATTCATTTCCAACATGATTTGAGTAGTAACTATCCAACTTTGAATCCAACCAGTCAAGGTGCACCAAGCCCCCCATCCGGCATCGGCATTGGAACCCCAGTAATCCCATTTATCGTAATTAAACGCACGGAACCATGCACCATCTACATCTTTAAATTTTTCTGACCGTACCTGAATACGAATCAAAAAATCGGATAACTTCTGTACTGCAGCTTTATGTTCCGGTTTTCCAGTTACAAAGGCAGCTTCATTCAACGCAAAGAATGCAAAATTGCTTGTATAAAGCATATCTGCCACAGGATCGCCATTGTCATGAATTAGCGGAGCTTCAAACTTTCCATATTCTTCGTTTGATTTCGTCTTATTATACCAACCAGTACTTGGCTCACCCAGTTCTTCACGAATTGCACCGCACTCTACTTGATTTTTCAGAACTTCATCAATCATAAAGTTTAGCCAATTAAGATGCTGTTCCGTCGGCTCGATACGTGCCAGCCAAGCCAAAGGCAGAATCATGCGTGCCCGCTCTTGTTGAATACCGTTGGTCCACTGCCATCCGGTCGGATAAGCCTCCATTGTAAGCTGTATAGCCTTCTTAGTACGGGTCAGAAGTTCTTCGTAACCGGTCTTGCTATATAGATAGAGGTAACATGCCCATATCCATGACTCTAAATGAGGATGCGGGTTGATTAAATCTCCATTCCAATAATGTTTCCAACCATACTCTTGCAATTTCTCCTCAAACAAAAGGCTACCGCGAAAACCATTTTTTCCGGTAGTGCGGAAATTACCTACAATTGCTTCCAGAATTTTCTTATCCCATTGTTTTTGATTCGTTATACTAGCAGTTGCCAACATGCCCAAAATAGAACGGGCATTGTCATCTTGATAGTAATGCCCTTTATGTGTTAAAGCCCATCCCAGCAAACCAAAAGAAGGACTTCTAGGATCAGATCTTGGTCCGTCTCTGTATTCATCCAAAGCATGATCCATTAAATTAGATGCTACTTTATAGTAATCAGGGGAATTCAAAAATTTACCTGCCAAAGAAAAAGCCATTGATGATTCGCCTTGCACGTCGTTTCTCATCCAATAAGTATATTGCTGTGAACCATCCCAGTAAATAGAAGAACAGTGTCCTTGAATGACTCCCAAACTCCCATCGCCATCTTTAGCAGTACGTGGTAATGGACTGGTCAAAGGAGTACCATCCCCCCCATTGTTATTGTCCACCCAATCTTTTTTCCAAGAATCTTCTACCAAAAAATGACCATTATAAAACCATTCAATACCTTTTTCAATGGAATGTTTACGGGCATCTGAATCCAATATATCTTTTCTGCCGTAAGCAGAATTCACATAGGAAAGCCATGAACGAAGAGTGATAGGCTGCTTAGCTAAAAAAGAAAGGATTCCATTCCAGACAGCTTTCCAGTTATGTTGTGGTGAAAAACGTCCGTCTGCAAAATGGCTGAGAGCCGAAGTAGATACCAAAATTTGATCATCATAACGGTAAAGCAAGGAGTAATAGGGTGTATCCTTCAGCCCGTATACAGCCTTTTCCATACCGGCCACCTTAGCTACAGCAAGAATTGTGTGATCATGCTTTTCCGGTAATACATAACTGCCATTAATCGTCAATAGTTCCATCATCGGTAGATGATGTGAAAAAGCACTGTCTACCACGACGGCACGTTCCAGTGATAATGTTATTGGTTTACAAACTGTATCAGCAAATGTCACGAATTCTGCATAGACTCTTAAATCTTTCGATTTAATTTCATCTACCAGTGCTCTCTCTATCTGTTTAGGTTTGTCGGGATAACCTTCTGCCAAAAGCAAAACAGAAGCCCCGTGAGGTGCTGCTCCAACAGCAGCTTCCAGACTTGAATATTTTTGGATTGTTTTACCTTCTTGTTGCAATACAGTCAACAAGTTGTTGTCATCAGGTGCACATACATAGAAGTCCGGTGAGGTACAAGAAGACAATATTATTGCCAAAAACCAATATATATATTTCATAAATAAACCGATTATACAAATACATAATTAAACATTATCACTGATACAATGAAACGACCTATTCCAGCTCTTTAAGTGTTTTTCGCAAATTGTTATCGTGGGCGATAAGAAGTTTTACAGCCTCTTCTTCATTTAGGCCATAAAGCCTATTCAAGATAGTTTGTGCTCTGTGAAACAGTTTTTCGTTGACACATTCCATTCCAATCATATAAGGTCCATGTACATTACCCATAAGCACCATTACTGTTGTAGAGATGAAATTTAGCACTTTTTTTGTGGCAGTTCCTGCTTTCATGCGTGTAGAGCCCGCCACTACCTCATATCCAGAATGGAGTGCAACATTTAGTCCGACCCAAGAAGGGATTTCAATATCTCCCTCTTGAATAAAAATAGTTGAAGCCCCCAAGCTGTGGGAGACTGCCAAAGCAGAACGTACATAGTATGCAGAACCACTGACAGATATACCTACTACAACATCTTTTTCGCAGACCGATGCAAGCATTATTTCGGGAACAGCGCTTGCGTCTTCCTCAAAGTTACTTTCTATCTCGATAGCAGCATCTGCAACTCCTCCGGCAATCAATGTCAGAACCTTATCACACGGAAAACCAAATGTACATCCTAACTCCACATTATCTATAGCTGCTAAACGGCCACTTGTTCCGGCTCCTACATAAATCAGTCTACCACCCTCTGACAGTTGTCGCAATACTATTTGTACAGCTTCTACAATACTTGGTAATGAGGCATAAAGCAACTGGCCGGCTTCTTGTTCTGTGTTCCAAAGATAATCAATGATGTGCTGTACATCCATCTTATGAAGAGCAATATCCGGATTATATGGGATTTCTGTGTTGATTTTATTATATGCTTTTTTCGAATTTCCATCTCGAGCTATCTTTTCACCAACAGCAAGCAATATTGCTCCAATCAAAGGAAGCTGGTTGCCTTCAGCAAGTATGCCAATCTTTACAGTTCGTTGCAAAGCAGCTAATGGCTCAGCTATACGTTGCGTCAATTCTTTTTCTAAAGGAAATTGGCAAGAAGATACTATAGAAGCCAAACCGCCTCCAATAAAGATTTGATCAATACCATATAACAAACAAGCTGAATAGACTATATAAGCAAGCCCCGACAAGTATGCTTCCCGCTCTTCTTTAAACTTTTCCTCTAAAAACAATATACGTAAATCAGAACCAATTTTATCTACCAGCTTGGAAATCCCTCCTATCATATCAAACGAGCCACAAGGTGTTTCAACGGAACCAATCAAGGGAAGTATCTTACCAGGCTGCCATTTTCGCCCGTTACGCCAGATAGACAGCCCAACACCGGTTCCTATAGGTAAAATACCTATAGTTTTATCTCCATGCAAATAATCATAAGCCGAAGCTCCGATAGCTGCTGCATCGGCATCATTTATCAATACGACCGGTACTTGATATTTTTGTTCCAGATACTCTTTCCACTCTGGAGATTGAATCGCACCTAAATGTGGAGAGGCTACAGTCACTTTGTGACCCGCATAATCCACAATGCCTGCAGTAGAAACACCTATTCCCAAAACAGGACAGTCTGCTGTAGGGAGCAATAGAGCCAACAGTTCGTCCAGACTTTGAATAAATTCATTAATCTTCTTATCTATCCCTAGTCGACTCGGTACCTGTTGTATTTCACTTTGCTCTATCTGAGTCATAGCAATGGTTTTCCAATCCCATTGCAAGGGTATATGGCAAGCAATTCCTTTGAGCCACGTACCTCCTATGTCAAGCCCTACATATATTCCTTGTTTCATGCGGAGAATTTTTATTAACTTTCTTCTGAGGGTTGCTTAGTTTGTGTCTATTTTGAAACAACATCAAAGCCTTGAAAACAACCCTCAAAAGAAAGCTGAAATAAAATCAAACAGCTTTTTATTCTAAGGCAGGTCCTGCCTCAGTTGGCCAATACGGGTTCTGATAGATAACAGAGTTTTCAACGGTCTCATCAGGTGAAGCCAACTGCATGTCCCTATAACCAATGGGATCCAGATAATTTGCCTTGCTCCATACCAAACCGTTGTAAACAGGATTGTTATCACGAACACGTTGGAAAGGACGCAGGTACTTGCTTGAAGCAGGATCGCTAACTGTGGAAGAAGAGCTTCCATCATAAGTAAGCCCGGTATAATGCTTATAAGCCTCATCCCATAAGTTGAAACCTTCTATTTGATAACCATTTACCTGATCCAGCGATCTCCAACGTCTTAAGTCCATCATACGTAACCCTTCGCTTACCAGCTCACTCCTTCTTTCTCTGCGAATATTAAACAAAGTAGGATCAACAAGCTGTCCACCTGAATAAGCTCCCCAATCACCTTTTTTCTCTTCACTCATATCTGTCAATCGAATTGTCTTTTCATAATCATCATCTACACCTGCTCTACTACGGATAGCCTTCCAATACCGCTCTGCAATGTCATCTATTCTACCCAGTTTCATGTAGCTTGCTTCCATATAGTTCAGATAAGCCTCTACTGCACGAAATACGATGGAACCATATGAAGAAATCTGTCCGCTGAAAGCGCCCTGTGTTGGGTCATATGTAAAGCATTTCTTTACACGATATCCTGTCACATCATGCTCTTCACCAAACTTCAAAATATACGGATAACCGAACTTCTCTTGAGTGGCCACAACTTGTATATCCTCTTCACCCATAACAAACAGTTGCAAACGTTCATCTCGACCTTCTTTCAGTTTCATAATAGTAGCATCACCCTGATAGTCGCTACTGGTATAAATTGGAGTACCATCTTTCATCAAAAAACCATCCACTAATCCTTTAGTCAACCCCATATTGCCACCGATGTTAAGGTATGTACCTACCGTGTGCAGAATGTGATCAGGATGATATGAACGCCAGAACAAAACTTCCGGTATAGTGGACATATCAATCGTAGAGAACATTTCGAAATAAGGATTCCAGCCGTAAGGAGAAGTTGTTGGATTCATCTGATGTGAGTTAGGTGTTAACGCGATTTTATCGGCCACTTGCTGTGCAGCGTTCATACATTCATCCAAAAAGAAATCAATTTCAGCTTTCAAATCGATAGTAAAATCGGCATTATAGCCCATAGTAGCTCCTGGCCAACCTGATTCACCGGGAACACGTGGTGTCCCTCTATGATAAGTCTCATAACTGGCTTCGTAGAGGGCAACACGGCTCTTAAACAAAAGTGCTGCATCTTTTGTCACTCTGTTTCTACTAAAAACATCGTTACTCATCAAGTCGATAGCTTTATCCAAATCATCAAGAATAAAACGGGCCACTTTATTACGCGGACTACGCTTACTTGCTTCAATCAGTTCATCTTTAGAGTCTGGATAAGTACGAGTAATGATGGGAAAATCACCAAATGTCTGTAACTTGATGAAATACTCATAAGCTCTCAAAAAATAAGCCTCTCCGATATAATGTCTGATCAATATTGCATCTCCGCTGATTTCTCCTGCTTCATATTTGGGTAACACATTTTCAAAAAAGTAATTGAAAGCTCTAATCCTAGAGAAATCCCAACTACCAGCTTTACTGGGTACAAGCCATTTACCCTCTACATACAAATTCTGATTAGCAGAACCGGATACCTGGTTGTCCGTACCATTGTCATTATTCAACGTACCCAAATTCCATCCTGCATGAGTAGGAAATGAATAATAATTAATCGTATATGCAGCCAAATCGTCCGCTGAGGAAAAATACTGTGTTGATGAAATCTCATCCAATGGTTCCCTATCCAAAAAATCATCACAAGATGAAAATAAAGACAGGCTTACAAACATAATGGAAATATATTTAAAAGTCTTCATATTAATTATATTAGAAATTCAGATTAAACCCAATGGAAATAGTCTTGTTCAACGGATATACCATACCGTCGTTCATCGCCCCATCTATCGTTTCAGGGTCAAACATGCCAGCCAGTTTGGTGAATGTCAACAAGTTTTCTCCTGAAATAAAGAAACGAACAGATTGCAATCCAGCTTTGGTTATAAGACTTTTCGGTAAAGTATAACCTAACTGGATATTTTTCAATCTCAGATAAGCTGCACTCTGTACATACCTAGACTGAAGGTTTTGGTTCTTATAATCCCAATTAAATAAAGGTCTAGGATAATAAGCATTTAGGTTAGCCCCAAGCGGGTCTCCCTCAGGTCTAAAGAAATCCCAATGTTCCTCAAAGCAGACAGAATAATGAGAATCTCCTGTAGCTCCCCAAAAGAAAGTTGCTCCTGCACCAGGTACATAATCTCTTTTACCTACACCTTGTAAGAAGATACGTAAATCAAAGCCTTTCCATGCGGCATCGGCAGCGATACCGTAGCGGAAACGAGGAGTGGTATTGGCAATAACTTTCTTATCACCTGGATCGTCCACTGTGTTAGAACCTTCGGTAATGTCACCACTTTCATCTAAATCCGCATACATGATATCACCGGCGCCCCATTGGCTACCCAACTGACTTTGATCCACACGACTGAGATGGTCATTCATTTCCGCATCCGTTTTGGCGATTCCTATTGTTTCATATCCCCAAATATCTCCATACACCTTTCCTGAATACCAAGGCATGGATAAACTTTTCGCTTCATTAGGATATTTAGTAATAGTTTGTTTGGCATCCGAAAGCAAAAATTTTACTCCATATGAGAAGTCACGAATATTGTCTCTCCAACCGATTTCAAACTCAAATCCTTGCGACTTCATATCGGTATTATTGATTTGAGGAACGCCTACCCCCAAAGTGGCAGGAAGTTCGGGAGCCGGACCAATCATATCAGTTGTTTTACGAATGAAATAGTCAAAAGAACCCGTCAAACGATTGTTAAACAGTCCCCAGTCCAAACCTACATTCCATGATGAAACCGTTTCCCATGTCATGCTTGCACTCACAATACTCGGCATAGCAGAGATGTTTGGCTTTTTACCATCAATTAACCAAGATCCACCTTGCATAGTCATAGGTATGGAAGAATAGAACGGATATAGAGAATTTGTATTCATATTCCCTAATTGTCCCCAAGATCCCCTTAATTTAAGACTTTCTACAAAATCTACATTAAAGAAATCTTCATGAGCAATATTCCAGCCTAAAGAGAACGACGGAAATAGTGCCCATCTCTGATCACCTATGAAACGGGAAGAACCATCGTATCTCAAATTGGCTTCAAACAAATATTTTTCTTTATAATTATAATTTAGACGAGCAAAATAGCCGAGATTAGCCCAATGTTTATATCCACCAAAAGTCTCAGGATTAGTTGTCGCTGTATTCAAAGTTGGTACAGAGGAATTGATTAATCCTTGCATCACTCCTCTCAAGTCCCTTGTCTTACTCAATTCAGCATTAACACCTAACATAACATTGAAATAATGTCCAGATTGAAACAGTTTTTCATAATTGGTATATCCGTTAAGTGTCAACATATTCTCTTTTTCAACACTTTCCGTCACTCTAGATGTACCCGGCGTGTCATAACCAATTCCTACAGGAACAGGTGTACCATCAGCAAGATGAAAGTATACTGGTAAAACTTCCGAATGTCCGAATTGAGTCCACGTGTTATAGTTACCTTCCAAATTGATAGTCCATCCTTTTATTGGAGTGATTCGTAACTTCAAACTCTGGAGTAAATAGTCTGTTTGCCAATTAGATTTTCCACCATCTTGCATTTCCGGAATATCCGAACCGTTCTGATAAAAGCCATTGGGTGTAAGAACGGGTTGGGTAGGCCACTTACGAGCAATATTATAAATCCAGATATCGGACAGATAAGTTGGCTGTTTATAGTCATCACGTGTCCATTTCATGGCATAATTTACACTGACGTATTTAGACAGCTTGGCATCAATGTTTGCATTGATATTATAACGTTTTAAGTTGTCTTCACCATAGTTCAAATGGCCGCCCTGATCCATGAAAGCACCGCTTAAGAAATAAGTTACTCTATCATTTCCTCCGTTGATACTGACATTGGTATCGTAAGATGGAGACCAATTCTTGTACAATGTTCTGAACCAATCGGTATTTGCATTTGCCCGTTCATACAACTGCCATACGTTGTCAATTGCAATAGTACCATCTGTAATCAATCCTTGCTGATAGTCAATAATGCGTTGCATTGTCTCATCCGTAAAAATAGCACCCATACCGCTATTGGCAGCTGCTGCATTATAATACTGAGCGAAGCGATAAGAATCAACTGTCTTCGGTAAGTTTAACGGTGCGTTAAATCTAAGACTAGATGATACATTCACATTAGTCTTACCCGCTTTACCTGATTTGGTTGTAATTAAGATAACTCCAAAAGCAGCTCGAGCACCATAGATTGAAGAAGATGCGACATCCTTTAAAACCGAAATACTCTCGATATCATTAGGATTCAAAGTGTTCATATTCCCCTCAACCCCATCAATCAATATCAACGGAGCTGCAGTAGAACCTTCACCAATTGTTCCTAAACCTCGAATATCGATAGACATAGCGTTATCCAAACGACCACCATTCGCATTCGTTGTTAGATTCAAACCAGGAACTACCCCCTGCAATGCCTGACTGACATTAGCTACCGGTCTTTCCTTTAACTCTTTCATGTCAGCTACCCCGACAGAGCCTGTTACATTGACTTTTTTCTGTACACCGTAACCTACAACAACCACTTCGTCAAGCAATTCGGAATCCTGTTTCATGGAAACGTCCACCTTTCCACGTCCTTCCACTCCGATTTCCAGCTTTTCATAGCCTACATACGAGAACACAAGTACCGTATTTGCCTCTTTGACTGTAAGAGAATAGTTTCCGTCCACATCAGTTATTGTACCATTGGTCGGAACATCTTTTTCATACACCGCTACACCTATAAGCGGCTCACCATCAGCCGTTACTTTCCCAACGACCTTCCGTTCTCCTTGTGCAAAAGCACTCAAAGACAATAGCATACATACAATAAAGTACACTAAACTTCTTTTCAGTTGTTTTACTTCAACCATCATAGTATCTATTAAAGTTAATAAAAAATATTTATTCTTTTTTATTCAGTTCTTCCAAAACCTTCCAACATTGGTATAACCCTCTGGGGACATGAAAACATCCTTTCCACTTGCCACCTTTCAGAGGCAGCAACACTTCTCCCTGCCGATTCAAATAGCCATACCATTCCGGATATTCAGTATCTTTAAAGTGGCTCCAAGTGTAATCGTGTACTCGTTTAAACCACTCCAAACATTTCTTGTCTCCAGTCAGTTGATAGCCTTTCAAAGTAGAAATCAACGTCTCAAGATGTACCCACCATAGCTTTTGATCCCATTCCAACTGTTGAGGAGGAAATCCTTTACGATCCATAAAATAGTAGATGCCTCCATACTCATGATCCCAACCATACTCAAGCATCGTCAACGTAATATTCTTGGCTTTCTCAATCAAATCAGGACGACTCAGACGTACCCCCAAATCCATGATGAACCACATAGCTTCAATAGCATGACCAGGTGTTACTTGACGTCCTTCAAACGAATCGGACAATGTACCATCCGCTAAGACATTTTCTACAATAACCCCACCCAACTCTGGACGATAGAACACATCCATTACTTCATGAATGCAAGTCTCCATCGTTTTCACAAGGAATTCCTCATCCAACAAATGCTCTATCTCCAAAGCCAAATTACAAAGGATCATTGGTAAACCGAATCCTTTCAAACTACGAGTACCCGGATATAACTTATTCCACTTTCCTTTGGGATTACCCATCTTAGACAAAATGATATCAAATGTTTTCTTTGCTATATCTGCATACTCTTGAGTTCCAGTAGCCAAATAAAGTTGGCCAAAAGCCATAACAGCAAAAGTATAAGAGAAAATATTATAAGGCTCAATCAACGGATTTCCCTTACGATCCAAAGAAAAATACCAATTATAGTTGCCATCATGTCCATATTTCTTTAGAAATTTTCCTCCTTGGACAGCACAGTCAAGCCACTCCTTACGCTTTTCCACTTTATTGTAAAGCATAGAAAACATCCAAACCTGACGGCCTTGCAACCAAATAAATTTATCCGTATCAAATACTTGTCCGTCACGATTCAGACACGTATAGTAACCACCACATTCAAGATCTTGCGAATGACATAACCAAAAAGGAACTACGCCATCAAAAAGCTCACTTTTGTATTGCTCTGCTAACTGTTTAAAATCCATAATTTATATTTTAATAAGGTCGATTATTTTTTTATCCAATAACGTTCTATTTCTTCCAAAGACTTACCGGTAGTCTCAGGAATCAATCTCCAAACAATCAGAATATAAGGTACACACATTACAGCAAACAACAAGAATGTTCCGGCGGGGGTAAGATTCTGAAGCATCCAAGGTGTGAGCTGTCCAACGAGATAAGTCCCTACCCATAAGGCAAATCCAGCAATAGACATAGCTATTCCACGAATACGAATAGGATACATTTCCGAAAGCAGTACAAAAATGACTGCACAAATAGAAATTGCACAACAAAAAACATAAAACAAGAAGAAGAATAGTAAAAAACCATTCGGCAAATCAAGGGCCCTCGCAAAACGAAAATAGAATCCTATCAACAACAAGGAAAAGACCATGCCAGATACCCCATAATACACAAGTTTCTTACGTCCTACCTTATCAATAATAAAGACGGCAATAATTGCTGTTACTACGTTTACAAGCCCTACCAAAACCTGGCTGAACAGAGCATCTCCTCCCGACAAACCAGCTTCTTCAAATATAGAAGGCCCATAATAAAGAACCGCATTTACTCCCATAAATTGTCCGAGAATGGCTATGGAAGCTCCTATCAATACCGCCTTAAGAGTTCCTGGCTGCAAAAGAATTCTCCAATCCGACTTTGATTCGGACAGAATAACGGATTTCGTTGCCTGCAATTGTTCTATAGCCTCATACTCGGAAAGATATATTTTCTGGAATATACTTTTCGCCAACCTATCACGTCCTTTCAGCACCAACCAACGGGGACTTTCCGGAATGAAAAAGATTATGAAGAAAAATATCAAAGATGGAATGCTGGAAAAGCCCAACATACCCCTCCAAACCTCTGAAACAAATATTCGATGCAGCCAATCAGTACTAAATATAATCCCACTTTGAGAAAAATGAAGTAACTGAAAATTTGCCAGATATGCACCTAAAAAGCCTATCGTAACGGCCAATTGATACAGAGAAACCAGCCTTCCCCTATATTGTGCAATTGACACTTCCGAAATGTACAAAGGAGACACAACAGAAACAACTCCGATACCGACTCCTCCTAATATACGTGCAAACACTAACTCCTCGAAAGAACTAATGAATGCACATCCAATACCTGATACGGAAAAAAAGACTGCAGCTATCAACATTGTCACTTTACGTCCCCACAAGTCACTCAATTTACCCGAAAACAGCACTCCTATTATGGAACCAATCAAAGCGCACCCTACAAACCAGCCTACCTGAATATCATCCAAACCGAATTGAACAGTTACCTGAGAGATAGTACCGGAAATAACCGCAGCATCATATCCAAACAAAAAGCCACCTATAGCAGCCACAACAGACAAGAAGAGTAAATAAGAAAAATTTATATTTGATTTCATACCTATTTATTTACTACCTAATTTCAAAATATTCTCTACATCTATCATATAAATATTCTATCTGCAAATAAGCAGAATGAGAACTCATGGAATGAAAAAATCTAAAAGTAAGGTTTTATCACACCCAATACATCAACAGACTCCGACTTTACTTGAAGTTTATCAAACTCTATAAGCCCCAAAAGCATAGACACATCCCCATTAAATGTTCCTGCAAATGAGGGAACTGTAAGTGATAAAACTCTAAACAACACGGACTTTTTCAGAAAATCTCTTCGATTATTTGTTTTCATTTGTTTTAGGTCTTTCTTAGTATTCTTTCATTTAATCTGCTGCAAATATAGATATATTTATTAATTACGCAATAATTAATAAAAGATTTTATTAATATAATTCCAATAATTAACTTATTTAATTAACATAAGATAAAATCATCCTCTAAAATGATACAAATTCTATAATTTTATATAGAGGCATACCTAATTAAAAAATATTTTTAGTATATTTGGCAGAAATACAAAAAAAACCATCACTATGAATCAAGCTCTATTAAAAGAAATAGAAGTGGGAAGCAAAAATGCTCTTCTCAAAAAGAGAATTATTACACATTATATATATAATGGTAATTCTACTATAACAGACTTGTCTAAGGAGTTAGACTTAAGCGTACCCACCATAACCAAATTTATCAGTGAAATGTGTGATGACGGTTATATTCATGATTACGGAAAGTTAGAAACTAGTGGAGGACGCCATCCCAGTCTCTATGGACTCAACCCGGAATCAGGATACTTTGTAGGAGTAGATATTAAAAAATTTGCCATCAACATTGGACTGATTAATTTTAAGGGGGATATGGTAGAACTGAAAATGAATATCCCATATAAGTTTGAAAACACTCAGGAGGCTTTAGAGGAATTGTGTAAGCTCATCAGCTGTTTCATAAAAAAAGCAGGAATCAATCCAGAAAAGATATTAAATATTTGTATTAATATATCAGGACGAGTTAATCCAGAATCAGGCTACAGTTTCAGTATGTTCAATTTCTCTGAACATCCACTAGCTGAAGTATTATCTAAAAAAATTGGATATTCCGTTTGCATAGATAATGATACCCGTGCCATGACCTATGGAGAGTATATGCAAGGCTGCGTTAAAGGAGAGAAAAATATTATTTTCGTAAATGTGAGTTGGGGACTTGGTATTGGAATCATTATAGATGGAAAAGTCTATACCGGCAAATCTGGATTTTCAGGAGAGTTCGGACATATTAATGTATTCGACAATGAGATTCTATGCCACTGTGGCAAAAAAGGATGCTTGGAAACAGAAGCATCCGGTTCTGCTTTGCATCGTATTTTGTTGGAACGTATCAACAACGGTGAATGTTCCATATTATCCAATCGCATAGCTACGAAAGAAGACCCGCTTACACTGGACGAAATCATTGCAGCAGTAAATAAGGAAGATTTACTATGTATTGAAATTGTAGAAGAAATCGGCCAGAAATTAGGAAAACAAATTGCAGGATTAATCAATTTATTCAATCCAGAATTAGTGATTATAGGAGGAACTCTCTCACTGACAGGAGACTATATTACACAGCCCATAAAAACCGCTGTGAGAAAATATTCTCTGAATCTAGTAAACAAAGATTCGGTTATTATGACCTCTAAACTAAAAGATAAGGCGGGTATTGTAGGAGCATGCATGCTTGCACGAAGCAGGATGTTTGAGAGCTAAAGCTCCAACATCCGCTTCATAAAAGCTTTTATTCCTTCCTCATCGGAAGTCTGAGGAGCCCACGGAGCTAAATCCTCTGAGGGTAGAGGCTGATATGGGCCTTTTTTAATTTCAAAAATAACAGTACCTGACTCCAAGGCAATAATACTATGCCATGTATTAGAAGGAATCTCCAGACCATATTTACCTTCCGAAGGATTGAGGCATACCTTATCTGTTACATTACCGGCATCATCATAAAAAAATGCCAGCAGACTCCCACGCAAAACCAGATAAGTTTCTTCCTTATCTGTATGACGGTGAGGAGGAAGATAAGTTCCCGGTTCCAAAGCATTCAGCAACCGATGAATAGGAGCATCCATAGACGCATGAAAATTATAATTCATACGTAAACGGGAGTTCTCCTTAGCTCGTGAAGTAACGGTATCCAGCAGCTCTTCTGTTATCAGCTTCATCATAACTTCAGCAATTGGGCAAACTTGGCAGGAAGTTCTGCTTTGCCCGCCTCAATAGATAAACTTTTTCCTTCATTATCTACTAATATAGCAGCCTTCTGCGAGGAAGCCAATGAGGTAACTTCCGACACATTACCGGCAACAAACAAACATCCGGAAAAAAGAGGAGTAATCACCTTCCGGATATGCCCTTTCCATTTTACAAACACAGCCTGCATCGGGCAATATGTAGTATATCCCGCAGCATTCAAACGCTGCATCAACTTATGTTCAGACTTGGGTGCTGTGTACAATGCATGCCAGCACATCATATCATTATCCGTCATCATATTGTTTGCTTTTTCCATCCCTTTAATAAATCTTTTACAAATAATATCCATCCCACACTGCCGACACCTGCCAAGAACATGAAGCCGATCAAAATCATCAATTTATTGGGCTTTGCAGGCTTCAAAGGTACCGTAGCCGGCTGGACAACCGTATATACCGGTGTAATCTCCTGCACCTTAGCTCTTGCCATCTGCAATTGTTGAGACACTTGTGTATATACTTGATAGGCTAAATTCATTTCATTCTGTAAACGCTCTTGCTCTGCGCGATAACTCAGCAATATTATATTCTGGTTTGCATCTACAAAATTTGCGTATTTCTTCTGGGCAGACTCATAACTGGCCTTTGCTTCTCCATAAAGTTTTTCGGTAAATGCCAAATCATGACGAGCTTTATTAGTTCGATAATCTGTGATGTAGTTCTGCAGGCAATGCATCACGGTATCCGTCAGCGAAGCAGATATCAAAGGATCCTGCATAGTAACAGACAAGGTTGTCACACCTGTCTTTTTGTCTACGGAAACAGAGATACGTTTACTTAAAGCATCTGCAATGGCAGACTCATCTCTAGTAAGACGAAAAGGATCCAGCTTTGCATCCCCCTCTTCCGGTTCATCCTTAAACAAAGACAATGTCCATCCTAACACCTTAAAAGGAGCGGAGAAAATTGCACTCCACCAAGGAGAACGCTGTTCTTCTTTCAAATAAGCATATAAAGTCGTGTCTACTTTTGCTTTCTGATCCTTGACTTTAACATCGAACAGTTCAATCAGAAAAGGAGTAGAACTTACAATATCAGGATAAAGTTCGGGTGACAAAGCATCTTCACCAGAAGAAGTACCCAAATTGATACCCGCCATGGCTGCAAGGGCTCCCATACTTCCGCCACCAGATTTACCACCACTCTCCGGAGCCAACGTCACACTTGTAGAATACTCCTTAGGAATACTAAATGCAACAACCAGTCCAACAAGGGCAGCGATACCACACGCCTTAAAAACCAATTTGCGACTAGCCCATACTTTCCGGGCCAGTTCTATCAAATCTATTTCTTGTTCCTCTGGTTGTGGAGAAGTTATGTTTTGTATTCTTTCTTCGCTCATAATTCAAATTACTTAAAGAGATTAACCATAGTCGCAATCATCGCTGCAATAGAAGCTGTCGTACTTCCCATTCCCAGAATTTCAGTAGTAGTCATCTTCCTTTTCTGTTCTTTACTTGGAACAATTATTTCACAACCTGGTTCAATGGCTTTCTTGTTTCCTGCTCTTAAACGAGAAACTGTACCATTCATGTATATTACATAGACCTTGCGTTTCTTGGCGTCATTACCAAAGCCACCAGCCTGGTTGATGTAATATTTCAAGCTTTCACCCTTTTTATATAAAACTGTATTCGGATACATTACAGCACCGTTGATTTTCACTGTACTTACGTACTCCGGAACAAATAATACATCTCCCTCGCGAAGCACCATATCAGCATCTGAACCAGGATTTTTCAAGGCCTCTCCCAGATTTATACCTACAGAATAGGTATCGGACAAATCCAATCTTTTTACAGATATGGAATCTCCGCCTCCCGCTTGCGCCATACGCAGAGCATCTTCCTTACGGCGGAATTCTTCTTCGGTCATCCTACGTATAAGACGCGCTCCTTTTATATAAGCATCGGGAGTTACTCCACCAGCCTTAGCTATCAAGTCACTCAAACGTTCATTCTTTTTCGATAGTGCATAATTACCGCTAAAAAGGACTTCTCCGCCCACCATAACATTCTGTTGTTTAAAATAGGACGGACTCTTACGAACATAAATTTCATCAAAAGGCTCAAGATGGAAATCCTGGCTTCCTTCTCCCACCAATAAGCCATCTTTCAAATCAAAAGAGAAATTCTGGCCTACTGTAGTACTGAAAGATGTACTCTTCGGATCTTTCATGCGCCGTGCAACTTCAACCTTTGTTGTAGCCGCCGCCTCCAACAAGCCACCAGCCTGCAACACCAAATCCTCTACTGTCATTTTATCAGAATAAAGATATGTACCCGGATTGGCAACTTCACCATGAATGGTAAGTGTAGCTTCTTCCTTCAAGTCATGAATACTTGGAATATATAAAATGTCATTCTTCTGCAAAGGAATATCTGCAGCCGTCCCGTTCAGCAAACCTTTCACATCTACTTGTATAACCTCATGCGACAAGTCTTCAAGTTCACGATCGATTATAGCACGGTTTAAGAATGCATCTCCGCGAAGTCCTTCCGCTTTCTTAATCAGCTGCTTCACTGTATTCATCGTACCGTCCAACTGATACAAACCTTCACGATATACAGCACCGCGGATTTCCACACGATTCTCAAAACGCTGTAAAACGGAATCAACCGTTATCTTATCACCGTCATCTACGCGGAATACGGAATAATCCATCTCATCCACATTATAAATTTGATGCTCACGTCCACTTTTACGGATTATACGTAATGCTTTCTTATAAGCATCACCCGTAAAACCACCTGAATACTTCAATAATGTACCTACGGTTTCAGTGGGTTTCATTTCATAAAACATCGGACGTTTTACCTTACCTAATATCTGTACCAGTGACTGGTAAGGATCCACAAGAATTACATCACCATCCTGCAGACGGATGTCATCCTTCATTTTTCCTTTCATAAGTAAATCGTAAACATCCAAATCCGCTATTGTATTTCCATTGCGAATCACTTTAATACTGCGCAAACTACCAATCGGATTCACACCACCTGCACGATATAAAGCATGAAATACGGAAGCAAATGATGAGAGGGTATAAGTTCCGGGCACCACAACTTCACCCATAACGTTTACTTGAATAGAACGTATTTCTCCTAATGTCAGTTTAACTTGGGTAGACGGAACATTTCCGGTTACTCCAGAATATATTCTGGCAAATTCTTGTTTCAAATAATTATTGGCTTCCTTTACAGTTTTGCCACTCAGATAAACCGGTCCTAAATTATTCACAAGAATACTTCCTTCCGGAGAGATTGTTTGTCGAATCGTTGTTTCAGAAGCTCCCCACACATCAATAATCACCTCGTCACCAGGTCCCAGACGATAATTCTCGGGAGTAGCAACATTCACATTGGGTTCGAAAGTCAAATTATCGTTAGTAAAAATATTATGACCATAAATTTGCGAAGTCGGATCCTCTGTTTCCTTCTCTTGAGACAAGGAACGATTATCCATCATTTGTAAAGAATCCCCTGCAACATCCGTTTGTCTGGCAGAATAAGTTTCCGAAGTTGTACGCAGCCCTTTGACTACGCCACTCATTTCACCACGTTGACGAGAACGCTTCTCATCTTGGGTATTGCTCTGCGGACTTCCAGATTTAGAGTTTTCATACTTTTTCTGAATTCTTTCAACTTGTTCCTTTGTCACTCCCCGCCGCATTAATTCAGTAGTAATCTGCTTTTGATTTTTGCCCATCTGCTGAGCGCTTTTTACATACTGAACAACCTGATCATCTGACATCTGCTGAGCAAAAGCTACCCCTGACAAAGTAAATACCAAAAAGAATAGTGTTATTAATCTACGCATAAGATATTCTGATTAATCTTTTGAGTTCTTGTAATAAATATAAATCGGGCACAAAGGTAATATATTATTTTTATAATATACATTTATTCCACCTCTAAGTTTCAGAAAAAGCATTAAAAAGCTGTCACTTTCACGTCTTTTCATCGGGTAGAAGAAAGCGGAAAAATTGGCACTATTTTTTTCATTAGTCCAATCAAAATAGCCTTTTTTTCAGTATAACTATGTTGCACCAAGGCCAGCACTTCTTCCCGCACATGTTCATAATCATCAACAGATGCCTTTTCACGCTTTATCTTTTCACCGATTACAGAATCCAAAAGTCCATCCCCAGGCCCTCCCACAATGTACACTTCTCCCCCATCCCCCATGACTCCCACTTCCAGGGTGAGCATACAAGCTTCAGACAAGGTAATCAAACAATGAGTATTCGTCGGATACACCTCACCCAAACGTACTATGAACATATCAGTTTCCCTTGTGTCGCGTTTCAACCTGCAATCAGATGATTGCACATATATTTCCGCCACACGCTTACTATATTCCATAGCATTCTCCGGATGACGTGCATTAGCAGCAGATATCATAACCATACGGGACACTCTATACTTTGCCGCCAGGTCCGCAATATTCACTGTCCCCGATATATTCGTTTGAATTGCCTCCGATACAAAATCATCCATCAGTTGTACATGCTTATACGCAGCAGAATGAAAAACAAGTTGAGGACGTGTTTCTTCAAATATAGCCTCCATACGCGTACGGTTAGCAACATCTGCAACCAATACACGGACCTCCAGATTCTTCCAATGATCAGACAATTCCAACTGTACATCATACAATGGGGATTCTGCCTGATCTACCAGAATCAACTGATAAGGATTCAGTGTAGCCAACTGGCGAACGATTTCCCTTCCTACAGCTCCCGCCGCTCCCGTAACCATTACTCTACGCCCCTCGATATGGGCCGTAATTTTACGCATGTCAACTTGCACCGGTTCTCTACGGAGCCAATCTTCTATTTGAATGTCCTTTATCAGTCCATCGTCCATACAATCGCTTAAGGGAGGAACGGTCATTACATGAATATCATGAGAGAACAGTTTATCCAGCATTCCGGAATTTTCCAAATCCGACACCTTGCTTGGAGAGATAATGATTGTATCCACTTTCTTTTTCTTTAGACGGTCAAACAGCTGCTCATCATTGGGATATACCCTGCATCCCATCGTATGTTTACCTATCATATCAGGTTCGTCCGAAATAAAGCCACGCAGGCGATAATGATTATTACGACTAACTCTCAAGGATTTTGCAACATTGACTCCAGTCCCATGGAATCCATAAATAAAAACATTCACGCAATGACGTGCATCAAAAGCAATAGCTTCATAAAGCATCTTCACAGCAATGCGCATACAAGCCATCAGAGAGAAGGTGAACATATATGCCATAAACAGAATGCTGTTCGGCAAAGTTTCTCCAAGCCCCGAAACAGACCAACAGCAATTCCCTAAAAACAGTACAACATAGCTTATCGTAAGACTCCAAAACACACGATAAATATCTACAAAAGAGGAAAAACGGATAACACCCACATAAGTACGGAGAATATGAAAGAAACAGATATTACACAAGACAGCCCAAATGGTCAGCCATACATATAAAGAAATTTCATAAGATACGGACGAAAGCCTATATTGCAAAAAACATGCAGAAAGCATGGAAATCACAACGATAATTACATCTACCAACAGCACCGTCCATTTGGACGCTATGCGTGAAGAAAGATATTTATAATAGATTCTTAAATTCATAATCAGTATCAGACTTATTTGCTATAGGACCTACGACAAAGATGCTTCTTTTCGTTTTATTATCCAATTTTTATGGCAATAAAGTTCAAGACATTCAAATAGAAAATTATCCCACTAAAATATTTCTAAAAAAAACAGAGATTCTTTTTGCCTTTTCAAATAAAGATGTACCTTTGCACCCCGTAAACAAAAGCTTATTGCCGCTATAGCTCAGTTGGTAGAGCAACGCATTCGTAACGCGTAGGTCGCCAGTTCAAGTCTGGCTAGCGGCTCGATATTCAAGCACTGATTATCTGGAATAATCAGTGCTTTTTCTTTTCAAGAATCGTTAGAATAAAAAAACGCTCTTCTACCAATATATTTGCATAAAACATAATGCCCTTCCAAACAGTTTAATCCATAGCCGCATAATTATCCCAAAGCAAGTAAAGCAAGTTTAAAACAGCACCATCTGATTACAATGATAACTTGAAACATATAGGCACATTATTAAAAACATAATACACCTTATATTATACATAGTAATTCCCAATATTTGCGGCAACTTTTCAATAACCCGATTTTTCAATCTTAAATAAAGGATTGAGGTGATTGAAGAACACAAGCCAAAATCAAAAGGCTACCATAGGTTTCTATAACATACTATAAACAAATGAAAAGAATCAAATTATTTACAGCGGCTTTGCTGCTGGCGGCTATATCCGCAGGAAACGATGTGTGGGCGCTTTCCGATTCAAGAAAGAAAGACACGCGTCCGGTAAAATCACCCCAATTCTTCAGTGGAAACGCCAACCCGCTGCTTCCACCTCCTTCAATTCAGACTCTTTGCAGACTGTCTCTACAAAGATAGACACAGACAAAGACGGCATTCACGACCTTTATTTCGTGTTTAAAGGCAAGGAGCTGAAGGTAGATGAATGGATGTTTGAGAGATTTTGAGCTAGCCTTACTACGCTTTATTTCCACATTTACTAAGAATTATTCGTCCGACATCTGTTGCATTATCGTCCGACAGCTGTCGGACGATAATGCAACAGATGTCGGACGAATAAGCAACAACCGTCGGACGAATAATTCTCTGCAAGGAAAAACATAATCTATCGTAGCCCTCAAAGGTATTCAGCGCAATACCGGAAACTATTCATATGATAAGCACTACGCATTCGACCATCACTACAGATTCTCTCTGAAAAAAGCATGCTCCGACTATGTAGTTTCCAATAAAAAATGTATCTTGCGGAGATTTATTAAATACGATATGAACATGAAACCCTATCTAATCCCCTTCTTTGCAACTGTTGCACTGACCGCAACCGCTCAACAAAAAAACGAGATTACCAGCGTCCTCGAAATACTGGATGTAACCAACGGTAACCGGACTGTCGTAAAAGAATTTCCCTACCGGATTGAAGCTCCCAATTGGACGCCCGACGGGCAATGGCTGCTATACAACAGCGACGGAAAGCTTTACCGCCTTTCCCCCACCTCGCCTGCCGAACCGGAACTGATAAACACCGGATTTGCCCAAAACTGCAACAACGACCACGTCCTCTCGGCCGACGGACAGCAGATAGCCATCAGCCACGGGACGAAAGAAGACTATAAATCGCGCATTTATACACTTCCCATCACGGGCGGCACTCCCCGTTTAATAACACCTATGGCTCCCAGCTACCTCCACGGCTGGAGCCCCGACGGCAAAGAGCTTGCCTATTGCGCCGAACGAAACGGCAACTATGACGTCTATACCATCCCAGCGGAAGGAGGTGAAGAAACCCGCCTGACCACTGCCGAAGGTCTGGATGACGGACCGGAATATTCCCCCTGCGGACAATACATCTGGTTCAATTCCGTACGCACCGGACTCATGCAAGTCTGGCGCATGAAGGCAGACGGCTCCGAACAGACCCAGATGACCTTTGACGAAACCCGTAACTCCTGGTTCCCCCACATCTCCCCTGACGGAAAATCCGTTGTATTCATCACCTACTACAAAGGTGACCTGGAACCGGGAGAGCACCTGGCAAACAAGAACGTAGAGCTGCGCCTAATGCCCGCAAACGGTGGAGAACCCAAGACATTGTTAAAGCTTTTCGGTGGACAAGGCACCATCAATGTCAACTCATGGGCACCGGACAGCAAACGCATAGCCTTTGTCAGCTATCGAATTAACTGATATGACTTGATGGTTTTCACTCCATTTTTTACTAACTTTGCCCGACTAAAGATGCAGTAAAACAAAATGGAAAAGAAGAAAATCATTATCGGAACATTCGTCGCACTGATTCTTATTGGAGCAGCTTGTGCAGGAACAGTATACTACTATCTGTTTGCCCCGCAATTCCATCCGAAAAAGACAGTCTATATCTATATAGACCGCGACGACACCGCCGACTCCATATATAATAAGGTGGAACAACAAGGCCATCCTCGAAGCTTCACCGGCTTCCGCTGGATGGCCCAATACAAGAAATATTCCGAAAATATACACACCGGACGCTACGCCATCCGGCCGGGGGAAAACGTATATCACGTATTCAGCCGTCTGTACCGCGGATATCAAGAACCTACGAACCTCACCGTCGGCAGCGTACGCACACTGGACCGGCTGGCACGCAGCGTAGGCAAACAGCTCATGATAGACTCCACCGAAATAGCCGGATTGATGAACGACTCCGCATTCCAACAAAAACTGGGATACAACAAAGAGACCCTGCCCTGCCTCTTCATCCCCGAAACCTACCAAGTCTATTGGGACATGAGTGCAGAAGAGTTCTTCGAAAGAATGCAAAAAGAGCACCAGAAGTTCTGGAACCAGGAACGCTTAGACAAAGCCACCGCCATCGGAATGACCCCGACGGAAGTCTGCACCCTCGCCTCCATCGTCGAGGAAGAGACAAACAACAATCCCGAAAAACCAATGGTGGCAGGGCTCTACATCAACCGCCTGCACACCGGCATGCCTCTGCAAGCCGACCCTACCATCAAATTTGCCTTGCAGGACTTCGGCTTGCGGAGAATTACGAATGCCCATCTGGCAGTAGAATCCCCCTACAATACCTATCTCAACACCGGACTACCTCCCGGTCCCATACGCATCCCCTCACCCATCGGGCTGGATGCTGTGCTGAACCATACGAAACACAACTACCTCTACATGTGTGCCAAAGAGGACTTCTCGGGCACCCATAACTTTGCATCCAATTATGCCGAGCACATGAAAAATGCAAGAAAATATTGGAATGCATTAAACGAAAGAAAGATTTTCAAGTAATCTGCTGATAAAATAAAAGCAAAATCCTATATTTGCGTCAAATATTAATCCATGACTAACACTTAAATATTCAGATATGAGCAAGCAACTCTTACTTGGCGATGAAGCCATTGCACAAGCTGCATTAGACGCCGGACTTTCGGGTGTATATGCCTATCCCGGCACTCCTTCTACGGAAATCACCGAATATATTCAGATGGCACCGATTACTGCCGAAAAGAACATCCATAACCGCTGGTGCTCCAACGAGAAAACTGCAATGGAGGCTGCCCTGGGCATGTCCTTTGCAGGCAAGCGTTCACTGGTGTGCATGAAGCACGTGGGTATGAACGTGGCTGCCGACTGTTTCATCAACTCTGCCATTACCGGCGTAAAAGGTGGTCTTATAATCATTGCTGCCGACGACCCCAGCATGCATTCCTCTCAGAACGAGCAGGACAGCCGTTTCTATGGCGACTTCTCCCTCATCCCGATGTACGAACCAAGCAACCAGCAGGAAGCATACGACATGGTGTACAACGGATTCAACTTCTCCGAACAGACCAGCGAACCCATCCTGATGCGCATGGTTACGCGCCTGGCACACTCCCGTTCCGGCGTAGAGCGCAAGGAGCAACAACCGCAGAATGAGATTTCCTTCAGCGAAGACCCGCGTCAGTTCATCCTCCTGCCGGGTAATGCACGCAAACGCTACAAAGCATTGCTGCAACGCCAGGACGAATTTATCAAAGCTTCTGAAAACTCCGCTTACAACAAATATACCGACGGCCCCAACAAAAAGCTGGGTATCGTGGCATGCGGCATCGGCTACAACTACCTGATGGAGAACTATCCCGAAGGTTGCGAATATCCGGTACTGAAAATCGGACAATACCCGTTGCCCAAGAAACAGCTGATGCAGCTGGTAGAAGCATGTGACGAGATTCTGGTACTGGAAGACGGACAACCGTTCGTAGAAAAACAGCTAAAAGGCTATCTGGGCATCGGCATCAAAGTAAAAGGCCGTTTGGACGGCACTCTTTCACAAGACGGAGAGCTGAACCCGGACAGCGTGGCACGTGCCGTAGGCAAGGAGAACAAGGCTGAATTCAGCGTTCCTTCTCTGGTAGAGATGCGCCCGCCCGCTTTGTGCGAGGGTTGCGGCCATCGCGACATGTACACGGTGCTGACCCAAGTATTGAAAGAAGAATATCCCACTTATAAGGTGTTCAGCGACATTGGTTGCTACACGCTGGGAGCCAATGCCCCATTCAACGCCATTAACTCTTGTGTGGATATGGGCGCCTCCATCACCATGGCGAAGGGTGCTTCAGATGCCGGCCTGCATCCTGCCGTAGCCGTCATCGGCGACTCCACCTTCACCCACTCGGGCATGACGGGACTGCTGGATTGCGTCAACGAAAACGCCGACGTCACCATCGTCATCTCCGACAACGAAACCACCGCCATGACCGGAGGACAAGATTCTGCCGGCACCGGACGTCTGGAAGCCATCTGCGCCGGCATCGGTGTAGCTCCCGAACACATCCGCGTCGTAGTGCCCTTGAAGAAAAACTACGAAGAGATGAAGCAAATCATCCGGGAAGAAATCGAGCACCACGGCGTATCCGTCATCATCCCCCGCAGAGAATGTATCCAAACATTAGCACGCAAAAAAAGAAACAAGTAAAGCCATGAAAAAAGACATCATACTTTCCGGCGTAGGAGGACAAGGTATCCTCTCCATCGCCACCGTAATCGGCAAAGCAGCCCTCAAGGACGGACTCTACATGAAGCAGGCAGAAGTACACGGCATGAGCCAGCGAGGCGGCGACGTGCAGTCCAACCTGCGCATCAGCGACCAACCCATCGCTTCGGACCTCATTCCCACAGGAAAATGCGACCTCATCATCTCCCTGGAACCGATGGAAGCACTGCGCTACCTCCCCTACCTCAGCCCCGAAGGTTGGCTGGTGACCAATGAAGCCCCCTTCATCAACATTCCCAACTATCCGGCAGAAGAAGACATCAAGGCCGAAATCAACAAGCTGCCGCATAAAATCATGCTGAACGTAAACGAAGTGGCAAAAGAAGTCGGCTCTCCCCGCGTAGCGAACATCGTACTGCTGGGCGCCACCATCCCCTTCCTCGGCATCGACTACGCAAAGGTGCAAGACAGCATCCGCGAAATCTTCCAACGCAAGGGCGACGCCATTGTAGAGCTGAACCTCAAAGCGTTGGCTGCCGGCAAAGAGATTGCTGAAAAACTGATGTAAACTATAATTGACTCTAAATTTCAACATACCATGAATAACAAATACTGGGAAGAAGAGATTGAAACGATGCCCCGTGAGCAGTTGCGCGAACTGCAACTGCAACGGTTAAAAAAGACTGTCAGCATTGCCGCCAACTCTCCTTATTATAAAAAGGTATTCCAAGAGCATGGCATCACTGCCGACAGCATCCGGTCTGTAGAAGACATACGTAAGATACCGTTTACCACCAAGGCCGATATGCGCGCCAATTATCCTTTTGGATTAGTAGCAGGCGATATGCGTGAGGACGGAGTACGTATCCATTCTTCCAGTGGTACTACGGGCACGCCGACGGTCATCGTACACTCCCAACACGATTTGGACTCTTGGGCTAACTTAGTGGCACGCTGCCTCTATATGGTAGGTATCCGTAAGACGGATGTTTTCCAAAACAGCTCCGGTTACGGCATGTTCACCGGAGGACTGGGCTTTCAGTATGGAGCCGAACGTCTGGGTGCGCTGACTGTTCCTGCCGCTGCCGGAAACAGCAAGCGTCAGATAAAGTTCATCACCGACTTCAAGACCACTGCCCTGCATGCCATTCCCAGCTATGCCATCCGCTTGGCAGAGGTATTCCAGGAAGAAGGGATGGACCCCGCCGACACAAGTCTGAAAACGCTTGTTATCGGTGCCGAACCCCACACAGACGAGCAACGCAGAAAGATTGAACGCATGCTTGGCGTCAAAGCCTATAACAGCTTTGGTATGACTGAAATGAACGGTCCCGGCGTAGCCTTCGAGTGCACCGAACAAGACGGCATGCACTTCTGGGAAGATTGCTACCTGGTCGAAATCATTAACCCGGAAACCGGCGAACCCGTACCGGAAGGTGAAATCGGCGAACTGGTACTGACAACGCTGGACAGAGAGATGATGCCCCTCATCCGCTACCGTACACGCGACCTTACCCGCATCCTGCCCGGCAAGTGCCCTTGCGGACGTACCCACATCCGTATAGACCGCATCAAAGGCCGTAGCGACGATATGTTCATCATCAAGGGAGTCAATATCTTCCCCATGCAGGTGGAAAAGGTGCTGGTACAATTCCCCGAATTGGGCAGCAATTATCTCATCACGCTCGAAACGGTCAATAACCAGGATGAGATGATTGTGGAAGTTGAACTTAGCGACCTCTCTACCGACAATTACATCGAGCTGCAAAAGATTAGCAAAGCCATTACCCGCCAGCTGAAAGACGAGATTCTGGTAACTCCGAAGTTACGGTTGGTAAAGAAAGGTTCCTTGCCGCAGAGCGAAGGAAAAGCCGTCAGGGTAAAAGACTTACGGGACAACAAATAAACTTAAAAAAACTCTTTTCAAAACAGACCATCTGTTCACCCGATACAGATGGTCTGTCTTGTATAAACACATCATCTATCTTCCCTTGACACATCATCTGTTTCAGCATCACGTATCATCGTTTCACAATCACCCACATCCGCATAAAACGAAAGAGGAACGGTTATCCAAACAGATTACCGTTCCTCTTTTATAGAAAGCCGCACCGATGATGTGATGAAACTCCGTATGACATGATTTGAGTGCTCCTCCTCTTTGTAATCCACCGACTCAAGAGTTACCCCGAAGGGCGTGGCCCGCCATTGAGAAGCGAAGCTTGTCTCGGTATTTCATAAAAATTGATGAGTTTCCCGATCCAATCAATGCGGCTATTTTTTCTATAACAAAGGTAATGAGTTTCTATGAAAGAAACAAGTAAAAGCAGTAAATTGTTTCAAGTCCTTTTCAAGTTTTAACCCCTCCCCGGAGTATCAGAAAACAAAAAGTGCTGACTACCAAAAGAGTAATCAGCACCTCGTAATTTATCTGCTAACTGTTTTTATGCAGCCTTTGCTTTAGCAACGATAGCCTTGAAAGCTTCCGGATGGTTCATCGCTAAATCAGCCAACACTTTGCGGTTGATTTCGATACCAGCTTTGTGCAAAGCGCCCATCAGCTTAGAGTAAGACATACCTTCCAGACGAGCGGCAGCGTTGATACGCTGAATCCACAAAGCACGGAAGTTTCTCTTCTTGTTCTTACGGTCACGGAACGCATAGGTCAAACCTTTTTCCCAAGTATTCTTGGCAACGGTCCAAACGTTCTTTCTTGCACCAAAGTAACCTCTGGTCAATTTCAAAATTTTCTTTCTTCTTGCTTTAGAAGCAACATGATTTACTGATCTTGGCATAGTTTTACTTGTTTTTGAATGTTAGCGCCGTTACTTCACGCAGCGGACTTAAAGCTAATGCATTCGGTTAATAACTTTAATACTTTTGTACGCTTTTCAATTACTTCATTGCTAAGAGCTCTTTCACCTGGCTTACATCTGTTGTACTAACAAGTGTAGAGTAGCACAAGTTTCTTTTCTGCTTCTTAGTTTTCTTAGTCAGGATGTGACTATGAAAAGCGTGCTTTCTTTTGATTTTACCTGTTCCGGTAAGAGTAAATCTCTTTTTAGAACCGGAGTTAGTCTTCATCTTTGGCATCTTTTTTAAACTTTTTAATTATTAAATTATATGGCAACGCACTATACCTATGGCGTTACTCACTTCTTTATTCTTCTTCGGTTTCAGCCGACGCAGCCTTTGGCGCATCTTCTGCAGGCTTGGGAGCCGCGCTCTTCTTAGGTGCCGCCACTTTCTTCGGAGAGAGCTGGATTGTCATTCTCTTTCCTTCCAAAACCGGCATTTGGTCTACCTTCGCATAGTCTTCCAAATCATTGGCAAAACGGAGCAGCAACACTTCACCTTGCTCTTTGAACAAGATGGAACGTCCTTTAAAGAATACGTAGGCCTTCACCTTGTCACCATCTTCCAAAAAGCCTTTAGCATGCTTCAACTTGAAGTTATAGTCATGGTCATCTGTCTGAGGTCCAAAACGTATTTCCTTCACGTTCACTTTTACCTGCTTTGCCTTTTGCTCTTTCTGACGCTTCTTTAACTGATAAAGAAATTTAGAATAATCAATAATACGACAAACAGGGGGTTGTGCATTTGGAGAAATCTCCACGAGATCCGCTTCATGTTCTTCAGCAAGTCTTAAAGCCTGCGCTATCGGATACACTTTTGGTTCTACTTCATCGCCCACTATGCGGACTTCTTTGGCCCGGATTTGTTCGTTAATCCGATGTTGCCCTTTTAAGCTGTCATTCTTCATTAAATAACGTTTACTTCCAGTTTGTTTCTTATTTACTATTCCCAAATTAATGTTTTTGTTAAGTAAAAGCGAACTTTAGAACATCTAATATATGCTATGCTTCTACAATTGGGCGCAAAGTTACCATTTATTTATCATATTCTGAACTTCTTCGTTCATTTTTTTGGCAAATTCTTCAAATTTCATGGTTCCTTTATCACCTTCTCCCTGCTTGCGGACAGCAACTTCCTTGTTTTCAGCCTCCTTTTCACCTACAACCAGCATGTACGGAATACGCTTCATCTCATTGTCACGAATCTTACGACCAATCTTTTCATTGCGCTCATCCACAATGGCACGGATGTCATATCGCTTCAAGTATTGTTTCACTTCATGCGCATAGTCGTTGAACTTCTCGCTGATAGGCAGGATGGCAACCTGGTCGGGAGTCAGCCACAACGGGAACTTACCGGCCGTATGCTCAATAAGCACAGCCACGAAGCGTTCCATGGAGCCGAACGGAGCACGGTGAACCATTACGGGACGGTGCTTCTGATTGTCGGCACCGGTATATTCCAGCTGGAAACGTTCCGGCAGGTTGTAGTCCACCTGGATGGTACCCAGCTGCCAACGGCGACCGATGGCATCCTTCACCATGAAGTCCAATTTAGGACCATAGAAAGCGGCTTCTCCATATTCTATTTTTGCCTTCAGACCCTTTTCTTCACAAGCTTCGATGATGGCTCGTTCTGCTTTTTCCCAGTTCTCGTCGCTACCGATATATTTTTCGCGGTTCACCTTGTCGCGCAAGGAAATCTGTGCCTCGAAGTTCTCGAAGTCCATAGATTCGAACACGATGGAGATAATGTCCATTACACGGAGGAACTCATCCTTCACCTGGTCCGGACGGCAGAAGATATGCGCATCATCCTGCGTAAAGCTACGTACACGTGTCAAACCGTGCAACTCGCCACTCTGCTCGTAACGGCAAACCGTACCGAACTCTGCCAAACGTAAAGGCAGGTCTTTGTAAGAACGGGGTGAGTTCTTGTAAATCATACAGTGGTGAGGACAGTTCATCGGTTTCAAGAAGTATTCCTCTCCTTCTTCCGGTGTGTGGATGGGCTGGAAGGAGTCCTTACCATATTTTGCATAGTGTCCGGAAGTGATGTAAAGCAATTTGTTGCCGATGGGCGGACACATTACTTCCTGATAATCGTAACGGGCCTGGATGCGGCGCAAGAAATCCTGCAAGCGGATACGCAGTGCAGTACCTTTGGGTAGCCACATCGGGAGTCCCTTACCTACGGTGTCGGAGAACATGAACAAGTCCATCTCCTTACCGATTTTGCGGTGGTCGCGCTTCTTGGCTTCTTCCAGCAGAACAAGATACTCATCCAGCATCTTCTTCTTCGGGAAGGTGATACCATAGATACGGGTCATCATCTTACGGTCTTCTTGTCCACGCCAATAAGCACCGGCAACGGAAGTCAGCTTAATAGCCTTGATAGGAGCTGTGGTCATCAAGTGAGGGCCACGGCACAAGTCGGTAAATGCACCCTGCGTATAAGTTGTGATGTGGCCGTCTTCCAATTCGGAAATCAGCTCGCATTTATAAGTTTCTCCACGGTCACCGAACATCTTCAAAGCATCTGCCTTGGCAATGTCTTGTCTGACAACCGCTTCTTTCTTAGCCACCAGTTCAGCCATCTTTTTCTCAATGGCTGGCAGGTCAGCTTCCTTGATAGTCGTTTCACCCGGGTCCACATCATAGTAGAAACCGTTTTCGATAGCAGGACCTATACCGAACTGGATGCCCGGATAGAGTTCCTGCAAAGCTTCGGCCAGCAAGTGGGCACTGGTATGCCAAAAGGCATGCTTACCCTGCTCATCCTCCCATTTATAAAGAACCACTTCAGCGTCTTGCATGATAGGACGCCCCAAATCATAAATTTCTCCGTTCACGCCACAAGCCAGCACGTCTTGTGCCAATCGCGAACTGATGCTTTCTGCAATCTGCAGTCCCGTTACTCCTTCGTTATATTCACGAACAGAGCCGTCTGGAAATGTTATCTTTATCATAGTTTATATGTATATTTCATTTTTCAGAACGCAAAAATAGCTAATTCTTTTTGATATTCTATTTTTTAGCAAAAAAATGTTATTCCCGTGTATCTGTAAACCTCTTTATGATATTATAGGCCGAGACAATGCCCAACTCTCCGGCTTTACTCAAATCGGCAATACCTTGTTTGTTATTCCCCAGGAAGATGTGCGTCAACCCACGGTTAAAGTATGCTTCAGCAAAATCGGGACTCAGCTCAATCGCCTTGTCATAATCCGCCAAGGCGGCACGGTAATCCTTCAGTAACGAAGACACATTGCCACGGTTATAATAGCCATAGACAAAATCAGGAGCCAATAGAATAACGTGATCCAGGTCATTCTTCACAACTTCATAATCGATGGCTGTCACTTCAGGCTTCTTCATTTCCGTTGTACCCGAAGTGGCACCTTCACTCATTGTGGCTTCGGCCTTTTTATATTCCAGTTGCTTATAACGCACCAAAGCACGCATAAAGTATGCCGGGAAGAAAGTGTCGTCCAACAAGATACTCTTTGTAAAGTCATCTATGGAACTGGCAAAATCCTGAACCAGATAGAAATCCAGACCTCTCATGAAACGTTTCTTGGCGTTCTTCTCGTCAGCCACCACATCAGACGTATGAGCGTCTATCAAAGCAAAGTGGAAGCGTACTTGTTCCTCCGTCAGCGGAGCTTCCATATTGGTGATGCGCAGTGGCTTCGGGAACAGTTTCGAATGGTTCAGTTCCTCAATATACTTATGATAATGTACGATACGCTTCACATCGCTCAGTTTCTCATAATAAGTCAAAGCATACATCGGCTCAAGCTTGATGGTCACATTTCGGTCTTGTACACGTCCGCGATAATCGCTCTTATAACGCTGGTCAGCTTCCGAATCGTCCGCTATTACAATTTTCCGATAATTTTCCATGTTCTTGTCGGATTTCTTACGGGTCTTCCCACCATCTCCATTGGAGTTTTCCGAGGAATTATCCGCAACATCCTTACTGTCGTCACCTTCCTTTTTGTCACCGGAAGAAACACCGTTACGCTTGTCTATCTGCATCTTCATGATTTTGAACTCATCCTGCTCGGCTCCCTTATGGTCGCCAATCTTTTTACGGGCTTCGGCACGCTGATAATAGCCGGCCATAAAGTTAGGATATTCTGCAATCACTTTGGAATAGTCACTGATAGCTCCCCGGTAATCCCCCGTCTGCGCACGTAACAAACCACGATTGAAGGTGGCCATCATGTTATCCGGTTCCATCTTCAACACAAAATCAAAATCCTCTATTGCCCGGTTGTCATCGCCCACCTGGGCACGCAGCAAACCGCGGTTGTAGTGCCCGAGAAAATTATTCGGATCAATATCCAAAGCCAAATCATAGTCACTCATGGCGCCTCTCAAATTATTCTGATGGAAACGCGCCAAGGCACGGTTGATATAGTTACCGGCATTCTTTGCACTCAGATGGATAGACTGGTCCAAATCAGCTTCAGCCTCTTTATACTTCCCCTGCTGGAGGCGTACAATGGCTCTTGCCCCCCATCCATCCGGGTCATAACGGTCCATATCGATGGCTTTGTCAAAATCACGCAAAGCTTGTATCGTATCGTTCTGTTTCAGGGAGACTTCCCCGCGCATCAGATAAGCACGTGTATATCTGGGGGCAATTGTCAGAAGCGTACCCAAATCTTCCTTAGCCGCCTTATAATCTTCTTTCTGAATATGGCAAAGGGAAAGATTATGCCAAAGCACCACATTCTCCGGGTCGTATTTGATGGCAGTTTTATAATCTTCAATCGCCTCGTCAAACTTGTTCTGACGGATACGTGCCAATCCTCTGATTTGGTAAGCACCTACCACAAAAGGGTTCCGCTGAATCGCAGCATCACAATCACTCTCCGCTCCCTGATAGTCATCCAAATTGATTTTTGCCAGTCCACGGAAGAAATAAGGCTCATATAAATAAGGTTTCGCGTTGATTACTTGATTAAAATATTGGATAGAAAGCACGTAATCCTCAAAATACAATGCATTCCGAGCAATGGTCATCACCCGTTCCGTATTGATTTGTGCATACAACAATGTGGGTAACAGCAAAATAGCCGTCAGTATTTTTTTTATCATCTTGTTTTATAAATGCTTGTAAACGAAACAAAAGTAACGTTTTTCGTTTACTTGTCGGGATTAGCGGAACACTTTTTATATTTTTTGAGCCTTTTATACCATATTATATGGTTAAACTTATTTCTTTACGGTTTTCACCTTATAAGTGCAGTGTGCCTTGCCTTTCAACATGGCATTCAGTTTTCCTTTAATCATCTGCTTGCGTAACGGAGACAAATGGTCGATGAACATCTTTCCTTCCAGATGGTCGAACTCGTGCTGCATCACGCGTGCCAGGTAACCTTCGATAATCTCATCGTGCGGTTCCAAGTTCTCGTCCAGGTATTGCACGCGTATTTTGTTGCCACGCTTCACTGATTCATGAATTCCTGGAAGGCTCAAGCAACCCTCGTCCATAGAAACTTCCTCACCGGACACTTCCAGAATATGGGCATTGATATACGCCTTGCGGAAATCTTTATATTCTGGCAAATCATCAGACAAGACATCCAGATTAATGGTTACTACGCGGATAGGCAAACCTATTTGCGGTGCAGCAAGTCCCACACCTTCAGCATTGTCCATCGTTTCAAACATATTCTCAATAAGTTCTTTCAAATTCGGATAGTCCGGGGCAATATCCTCTGCTACCTTTCTCAATACGGGCTGGCCGTACACATAAATGGGTAAAATCATTTCCTTTACTACAAATTACTAATTACAAATTACTTTCTATACATTATAAAAAAGAGAAACGTTTGTTCTCTAAATAAGTTTGCAGAATAATAGTTGCACTGATTTCATCCACCAGCGCTTTGTTTTGGCGGTCCTTCTTTTTCAATCCGGCCTCAAGCATCGTCCGATGAGCCAGAACAGAAGTAAAACGCTCGTCTACATATTCAACCGGCATGTCAGGCAGTTTCTTCTTCAGCGAACGGACAAAAGGTTCGATATTCTTCATATTTTCCGAAGCCTCATTGTTCATCTGCTTAGGAAAGCCTACCAAGATACGCTCTACCGGCTCCTTAGCCACATAATCAAGAAGAAACTGCAACAATTGGTGTGTAGGCACAGTTGTCAGTCCATTCGCAATCATCTGCAATGTATCACTCACGGCTATTCCCGTACGTTTCCGACCGTAGTCTATGGCTATTATTCTACTCATAATGGGCTACAAAATTACGATTAAAATTTGAATTCCGCCGTTAATCTTACATATATAATACAGAAAAAGGGATGTCTGATAGTATCAAACATCCCTTCCTCTGATTTTTTCACTAATTATTTCAAATGAATTTTGTATGTCAACCCTCCACTGAAATATTTCATCCTCTGCATTTCCACCTGCACATGCAGATGCTTGAACAACAGATAAGTGGCTCCCAAGGCAAAGTCCTTGGAGTCATATTCCGCTATCATCCTTAACTGCGGATGAAAGGACGGATTGTAGGTGACACCCAGTGCAAAGCCATTCAGCTTGTACTCCTTGCGGTCATTATACAGATAGGAAAGATGCACGCCAACCTCCTCTTTACCCGCAACGGGTATCTGCTTGGAAGCGGCAATATAGAAACGGCTGTAATAGCCGTTACCTTCCGTAGTGCTAACTTGACCGCCGCCAGAGGAAGTGAACGGGTCAGATGTCCCCAGCACCACGGCCGGCATGTATTTCCAGAACTGCCCCTCCTTCAACACACGCAGACGGGCGGAAAAGTAACGGTCCTGGTTCGTGAATCCGCTGTACCCGTATGGCTTCAATCCTAACGCCTCCGCCTTGAAAAGTGTACACGTGTAGGCTATTTCCAGAAAGGGAAAGATAGTTACACTCAAGAAATAGTTGTAGGTATGATAGTACCAGGTGGGTGGTGTGAGCTCCTTGTTCAGGAAGTTACCGCCGACCATGAAGGTCTTGTCACGCTGCATCTCCGCAGAGGGTGCATGCAACAGCCCGGTCGTACCATACGTCAACTGGGAAAAGGCTGAAAGGGAAAGGCTGCAAAACAGAACGATAAAGAATAGCTTAAACTTCATCATCACATATAAATTCAGTCGCTGATAAAAATGGATTGCTTTATAACATGCATCGGACATAGTACCAAAAAAAGGCGTCTGAGTCCCAGACGCCTTCATTTTTAGAGTCTATTTGTCACTTGGAGTATATTATTCCAGGATAACTACGCGGTTCAAGAAGTTCTTGCCGAACATATTGGCAGTACCACCGAATCCAACGAGTTCGAGCTGGTCTTTGTCAACACCCTGAGCAATCAAAGCATCGTAAACAACCTGAGCACGCTTTTCAGACAGCTTCTGGTTCCAAGAAGCGCTACCGGTAGCCTTGTCGGCATAGCCTGCAACCTTGTACTTCTTGTCCGGATTAGCCTTCAGAATCTTGGCTGCCAGTTCGATGTTAACCTTGCCATAGTCGTCCAGACGGGCGCTGCCAATCTTGAAGAAGATGGCACGCGGACCGGCAACTTCAACTTCCTTGGTCACTTCCTTAACTTCAGGTTTAGCGTTGGCCAGTGCATTCTTGCAGTTAGCCAGGTCAGCTTGAGCCTGAGCCAGTTCACTTCTATATCTGTTGATTTCTGCATTGACTGCGTCTTCATCAATCTTAGAAACCGGAATAAACTTCTTACCACCGAAGATGTAGCTAACACCTGCAGTCAAAGTTCCAGTACCTTCAGCCTTGCGATGGCTGCTGATATTGCCGAATACAGACGGAGCGATAGCACCGCGAGCTTCTACGTCAATAGCCCACTTAGTGTTGATATTGAACTTCAAGCCCAAACCAGCAGAAGCGCCTACACGTGCTCTAGTCTTTTCATCCCCATCAGGAATCATTGTTCCATCGTTTTGAATCAGCACATTAGCTGACTTTGCAACAGTTACTTGAGGACCCAAAAATCCATAAACTTCGAAGAAACGGTTAGGATTAACGCCTGCGAACAATGTAGAAAGATTGATCATTGCATCAATGTTACCACCAAAGTACGTCTTATTATGTTCCCAATATGAGTTATCCAGACACAAGTGCTGAGTAACACCATTGAACTGAGCACGTACACCCCATGTCGGAGTAATCAACTTACCAACTGATACGCTAAAATGCGGAGCCAATTTATTGAAACCATCATTGTTGATAGCGTGGACACCACCACCTACACTCACGAAAATATTATCGCTCCATTTCGGAGTGTAGTAGTTCGTTTTTTCTTGTGCATTCAGATTTGCTGCACAAGCGCCTGCTAATAATAAGGAGGCTATTACTAATTTACTTTTCATTATTCCTTTAGTTTAAAATTAAATACTAACTAAAACGATTTTAGTAAGCTGTACCGTCACCATTACCACCACCAGCATTGTTTCCATTGCCATGACCGTGACCATGATCATGAGTAATTGAAACAATATCTTGTGTTGCAGTTGTATTAAGTGCAACCTTAATATTTACACCAGGAATATTATATACCACACCATCTACTGTTGCTGAAACATTATTTACAGAAGTCTGATAGTTTGTAGTAGCTTTCAAAGTAACAGTTGTATAAGGTGCAATTGTTACTTCTTCTGTTCTAACTACTGCAGTAAAACCGGTATTAAGACCTTCTACAGCAGCTTTCAATACAGCTTTCAGTTCTTCATTAGACAAAGCCTTAGTAGCAGGTATATTTGCATCAATCCAAGTTTTTACCTCATCAATGTTAGTAACAGTTTGACCGACATATGCTGTATATGACAATTCTTGCACTACAGGCTCGGGACTATCATTGGTATAACTTCCACCATCTACAACCTGACCTATTTCAGGTTTTATAGTCTCAGGATCAGGAGTAGGATATACATCCTTAGCGGCATCTGTTATTTTCTGCAAGAAAATGTTTACCGGAACAAAAGCGAATTGTCCTTTATTCAAAGCAGGAATCACAGCTTGTCCCTCGCCTGGTAAATAATCTTTTTTTGTAGCAGTAAACTTTCTTGTTTCAGGTGCAATTTTACCATCAGCACCAGCCTTCACTTCAGTGTCACCTGTAATATTAAGGCCTTCTGTTATGATAGAACGATCCCCCAAATCATATACAGTAATAGCAATGGTAGCACTTGCAGGATCCAATTCCACAGGTGCAACATTGAATTCTTCCTTTTCGCAGCTTGTGAACATCACACTTGTCAAAGCCACTGTAGCCAATGCTAATTTAGCATTTACGCCACTAAAAAAACTTTTCTTTTTCATCTCAATTAATTAATTAAAAATTTAACAATTCTGACTTAATAAAATATGGGTTAAAACTATTTTCTTCCATTATATTGTCACTAACTTCCGCTTTATACTGTCTATAATAATACCTTTCATTACCTGCATTATAAGAAATACCCATATTGGTAGAAGTATTCACACGCGGTACATATCCTTTCCTTTTATACTTATAAGGAGGCAATGCCACCTGAAACCGGAATCCTCCATTCGCTTTAGCATGCTCTGCCTTCATGACATAAAAGCCGATTGAGCAATAACGGAAATGACGAATCATATCGAATTTAATCCCCTTTTCCTTCAACAAATACTGTTCAGCCTTCAGTGTGAACTGTGTATTAAATCGCGGCCAATAGAAATTTCCACCCAAAGACCACGTCACACGCCATAATGAAGGATCATATTGGAACTTAAATCCGTCCCAACGTCCAGCTCCCGTATATCCTATTCTTGCCAACAAAGAAAAGCGCTCATCCTTAAAGGGTCGAAAGAAATCTACATCAGCACCATATCGGTTGCCACTAAAATAACCTACTGAAAATTTACCAAAAACGTTATAAGGCAATCGAAAACGTTGTGAAAGAGTCAGGAAACCCGGATGAACCTTTCCTTCCCGAGCCCCATATCCATCATTATAAACCGGTATCTTCACTTGTGCTGTGGCTTTCATACCCTTCCATAACGAAATTTCTATTGCAGGGCTCAAATCAAATAGAACTTGATAAATCTGCGTAATAATCACGTTCTTGAAAGAGAATTCCGGATACACCAATACATCAATCTTGAACAAAGAACTATTTTTCAACTTTATTTTCCGTGCATTTTCCCAAGCATCGCCCAATTCATAGCTCACATTCCAGTCATTACGCTCCGCTTGAGGCACCGAATCCCCCTTTAGGGGACAATAATAAAGAGAAATTTGGGGTACATTATTGTCCAGAACAATTATCCGACATGACTTTTCTTCCGGAAATGACATTATATACTTTACATTATGTTTGATATGATATACAGTTTGCTGAATATCAGTAGCCTTTTATGTTTATTTGTTTTTTTTCAAACAATAAAGTATCTTCCTCTTGTTTGCTATTTAATAGTTAATTGTTACTGGCTTATTATTATATTTGCCCTTTTAGCAGTACTGTATTGTGTGGTGTAAATGTTTAATAATTAATAAATTGAATACAAAAAGTAAGAATGGAAATAATTTTGGGAATTGAGAACTTGTTACCATTTTGTTACTACTAATAATAAACTGTGTGTTTTTATTGAAAGAATATGAAAAAGCTATTGAAAATAAAAGAGCCAATAAAGGTGAGAACAAAAAAGTTAGTAAATGGATGTCAATCCATATATCTAGACATATATATGAATGGAAGACGACAATACGAATTCTTAAAGTTGTATATTATCCCTGAACATAATCAAGCTGACAAAAAACGAAATGTGGAAACGCTAAATTTAGCAAATGCGATTAAGTCTCAGAGGATTGTGGAAATACAAAATCAAGCTTATGGATTTAATCGTAACAGATTGTCCGATGTGAAGCTGACTGACTATATGAAATTAGTAGCAGAACAAAGTGTAAACAATAAGGTGCGAAAAAGTACAATACATGCTGTCGTATGTCATTTGAAAAGATATACACCGAATGGAATATTGTTAAGGAAGGTAGACAAAGCCTATTTATTGGGGTTTATAGATTACTTGAAGAGAGCAAAACAAATACATAGTCAAAAAGAAAAAATGTTACATGTTAACACCCAACTTTATTATTTGAAGATGCTACGTTATTGTTTGAACTGTGCTGTCTATGAAGATTACATAACTGTTAACCCAATGGATAAAATAAAGAATGAGGATAAGCCAAAACGTTGTAGAACAGAAAGGGATTATCTCACAATAAAGGAATTAACCAGATTAGTTCATACTCCTTTTTATAATACCTTATTAAAAAAAGCATTTCTATTCAGCTGTTTTTGTGGATTGAGACATTGTGATATTATTGCATTGAGATGGGAAGATATACGTTATGATGAAAATGGAAATGCACTATTGAATATCATTCAGAAGAAAACGAAAGAAGCCATATCGCTTCCACTCAGTTCAGAAGCTATAAAACATTTGCCAAACAGAGGAAATGCCCAAGAGACGGAAAAGGTATTTGCCGGATTGGTCTCATTAGGACGGAGTAATGAAATTTTGCATAGATGGGTCGAGCAGGCTGGGATATCGAAACATGTAACCTTTCACACAGCAAGACATATCAATTCTTCTTACTTATTGAAAACAAGAAACTTACAAAGGATGTCAGCTTGACAGGTAACGACTTGGAAACCAGCGAGCTTCTCTATTCTGCAATGTTCTACATCAATCAAAAGAACGCTTTTCTCATTTGCAAAAGTAGTATTTTTATCCCTCATCGCCAAAACTATTTCTCTGAAAAATAGAGAAAATCGAACATCTTTCCATTATTGTACAGTTGTTACTCATCTTGCTGATAAAAATAATTAGCATTGTTTCGCTTTTAATGTCGTACTATTCATATTATATTTGAACTTGCCTGTATAAGGAAACGGCTGCTGGCTGGTTATCCAGTCCGCCTGTGTGCCAGCAGGCAGGCACGCCGGCAGGCCGTCCGGCAGGCAGGTTGGACGGCAGGATGGCTGGAATGCGGGCAGGCTTGCAGACCAACAGGCAGGCATGTGTACGCTCATGCGTGTTTACGGTTATGCACACTCACGGGCAGATATACCTACAAGCATCCTTAAAAGAGGTTCTATCCCTCGTTTCCGTTCTTCTTTTGGGCAGCTTGGGCATCGGGGAACGATGCTTTGAGAGCCGAAATAACAGCGTAAATTCCAATCCGTTTGCTGACGGATTATTGATTTCACGAGAAATCAGCAAGGTGTCCTTCGAGTTACTCGAAGGCTTTTCGGTTACTGCCGAAAAGTGGCAGCAGCAAGGTATGTTTTGAGTAACTCAAAACCTTTCGGGTTACTCCCGAAAGCCTTGCCGCCGAGTTGCCTCTCCGAAGTCGGGCAACCTGTTTCTGACCTGCGGTAATCGTGCCTTATTTCTTGTACTTGATGCCGTATTGTTTCATCTTGCCGTATAGTGTAGTGCGCCCGATACCGAGCAGTTCAGCAGCCAGCGAACGGTTGCCGTCCGCCTGTTTCAGAGCACGGATTATCTGTTTCTTTTCCATTTCCACGTTCTTCAAGGACAAGGATGCTTCTCCCGACAACAGAGGTTCTTCAAAATTCAGTTTGTCAGCCGTTATCGTATCCCCGTCGGTGAACAGCACCGCCGAGCGTACCGTACCTTTCAGTTCCCTCACATTGCCGCTCCACGGATGGACGAGCATCCGCTTTCTTGCTTCTGCATCAAAGCCTTTCACCTGTTTGCCGAACTCCTTGTTTGCAAGTTCACGGAAGAAGTCTGCGAGCGGCATAATGTCCTCACGACACTCACGCAATGGAGGTATGTTCAACGTGTATTCCTTAATCCGATGGAACAAGTCCTGACGGAAACGCTTTTCGGCTACTGCTGACTGCATATCCTCGTTGGTAGCGGCAATGATGCGCACGTCAGCAGTCTTTTCCTTGTTGCCGCCTATGGGTCTGTACCGTTTGCTCATCGTATGTATTTTCTCGGCGACAACCTTGCCCCGCTCTCCGATTTTCGTTATCTTCACAACCCTAAAAACATATATCGATGAACGACAATATCATTTCACTTCATTCCCATCCTGCATGGCGCATCCCGGCGGCACGCTGGTTTCAGGAGAAATGGGAAATTCCTTTGGAGGAATATCTGACAAGCATTGACGAGAGCATCCGGGGAACGGCGGCTGTCCCGCAATGGTATATTGCGGTGGATGGAGGGCGGATCATTGCCGGAGCCGGTGTGATAGCGAACGATTTCCACGACCGCAAGGACCTGACGCCGAATGTCTGCGCCCTGTATGTCGAGCCAGAACTGCGCCGTCGTGGCATTGCCGGACACCTCTTGGCACATATCTGCAAGGATATGGCGGCGAAAGGCATCGGCACACTCTACCTCATCACGGAACACACCTCGTTCTACGAACGCTACGGTTGGAAATACCTCTGCATGGTGCAGGGCGATGACGGGGAACAGATGCGGATGTATAAAAAAGACACTTCGCTATGAGACAACTGAAAGGAAAAAACATTTAAGCTATATGAACAACTTGATTATTCGTCCTATCCGTCCAGAAGAAACAATGCTTTTATTGGATTTTTTATACGAAGCTATTTATCAATCCGAATCTTCCCAACCGATTCCGAGAACTATTCTCCAGCAACCTCCACTCTGGAAATATATCGAAAATTTCGGGAGTCGAAAAGGTGATTTGTGTGCAGTCGCAATCATTGACAACTTGATAATCGGAGCTGTATGGGTTCGATTTGTCCATTCCTATGGCTTCGTCCGTGAGAAACTCCCCGAGTTGTCTATTTCGCTTTATCCCGAATACAGAGGTCAAGGCATCGGTACACAACTGATGCTATACATTCAGGGAATGTTGAAAAAAGCAGGTTATTATGGCGTTTCACTTTCTGTCAGCAAACAAAACAGAGCTTTCCAATTGTACCAAACATTAGGTTTCTCCATTGTTCAAGAGAAAGAGAGCGATTATGTAATGGTCAAATACTTGAATCCTGAGAGATAACTGCCGCCGACCGAGTCGACAGTATCAATCCGTCCCGATAACCGCTTTCCCCCGCTGGGGACAGCCGAAATCGGGACGGATTCATAGTTTCCAACCTGAAATTTGTTCCTGAATATTCCATAGTTGGGCATACAACCCTTCGGCCTGCATCAATGTTTCATGCGTACCTTTTTCCTTTATCTGTCCGTTATCCAACACGATAATTTGGTCTGCCCCCTTAATGGTTTTAAGTCTATGCGCAATGGCAATGACAGTATGCCCTTTGATGAGTGCATCTATGGCTTTCTGTACTTCCACTTCATTTTCGGGGTCAAGTGAGGCGGTCGCTTCATCAAGCAGGATGATTTGTGCGTCTTTCAGCATGGCACGGGCTATGGATATGCGTTGCTTTTCTCCGCCCGAAAGGGTACAACCTCCTTCTCCCACCATTGTGTCGTAACCTTGAGGCAAGCGCATGATGAAGTCATGGCAGCAAGCTTTTTTAGCTGCGGTTATAATTTCCTCTTCCGTCGCATCCGTTTTACCGAAGCGGATATTGTTGCGTATGGTGTCCTGAAACAGATAGACATCTTGGAACACCATAGAGATGTGGCTCATTAGGCTTTCGGGATTTATCTCGTTCATCGGAACTCCATTGAAAAGAATGCGTCCTTTCTGTGGGTCGTAGAAACGGGCGCAAAGCTTCATCACCGTACTTTTCCCGCTTCCCGAAGGACCGACAAGAGCCGTCAAAGAGTTTTTCGGGAGCGTAATGTTTATATCATGCAACACTTCCTTGTCTTGATAGGCAAACGATACGTGTTCAAACCGGATGTCGCCCGCTGCCGGGGATTGCCGTTCTCCTTTCATCTCCGGCTCGTTCATCAAGGAAAGGATGCGTCCACCGGCAATGGAAAAATAGCGGAACTCGGTAAAGTTTGTCAGGGCGGAAGTCAGCGGGTCGAACACACGAGAACCGACCACAAGGAACAGCACAAATACAAGGATTGAAAGTTTTCCTCCCAACAGAAGATAAGTTCCACATAATACCATCATTGTCAGCCCAGCACGTACCAAAGTGATGCTCAACAAGACGAACGGGCCTAACAAGGCTTCCTGACGGATGCAAGCACGGCGAAGTTCTGCAAACGCATCGCGTAACCTGACAAAGCGGTCACCTATCAGATTGTACGCTTTCATTACCCGAATACCCTGCAAGTATTCTTCCAACCGATTTCCAGCATTTATTTTCGCTTGAATTTGCCTGCCGCTTAGACTTCGTTGTGCTTTTGTGCTTGCCCACAGGACAAGCATGGCAAACGGCAAGGCCGCAAACATACTGACCGCCATCCTCCAATCTATCCATACAAGCGAAGCAAAAGCCAGTACGGGCATGACTATGGCACCCATAAGTTGGGGCAGGTGGTGCGAAATTCCGGTTTCTGCCATCATGAAGTCCGTAACAAGCATGGACGACAAATCACCCGGATCACGTTTCGACAAAAAGCCCAACGATAGTTTCCGCAAGTGCTCCGCCAGCGACAAACGCCCGGAAGCACTCATTTCGTATGCTCCTCTAAAATTGGCTCGGTAGGATGCCCGTTCTGCCAAAGCCATGACCAGCATATAAATAGCCATAATGCCGAATATCCACCACAGGCGGGTCGTGTCAAGCGGCTTTCCGCTCCCGTCAAATGCACTGAAAATGATACGTATCGCTTCTATAGAAAGACAAAACGGTACTATATTCACTAAGTTGGCAAGCATGGTGTAACCCACCGGCTTGTAAAGTCTTTCCGTGTGACCTATTGTAATATTCTTTATTGCATTCATATCTTATTTTATTTATATGCTATAATATGTATTTCTTCCTTTTTACGGATTGTTCTGATGGATGAAAATCCGGCTTCATGCAACAGCTCTTCCAATTCTGCCGGAGTATAGACAACCATACCGTCTATCCGTTCCGTCCACATTTTTCCAAGTTCGGGGTCGCTCGCTTCCAGACTAATAAGGAAACAACCTCCTTCTCGGAGAACACGCGCCACTTCAGACAACGCTATGTTTACAGGCGACCAAAAATAGACCGTTTCAAAAGCCGTGATAGCATTAAAGAATCCATCCTCATAAGGTAATGAACAAACATTCCCTTGTTGTATGAAACATCTTTTATTCAAGTCTTTTTCGTTGTACTTTTGGGCGAATGAAACACTTTCTTCTGACAGGTCTATGCCGTAGATATTTCCTTTTGGACATAAATTCAATAAACGTTTCAAATTCGCACCACCGCCACAGCCTATATCAAGAACATTCCAATTCGGCTGCCATTCCACTTGCTTCATGCCACGATTAGCTAAAGATGCATGAAAACAATTCATTCCTCGCAAAATCATCCGTCCCCAAAATCCTTGCGGACAACTTGTGTTTTGCAAGACCTTGTTTAAGAAATTCTTCTTTCTCATATTGCTTTTAGTTTTTGTTCAATGTCCAATGGTATGCGCTCGTATAGGCATCCCACATATTTTTATATACACCCTCCGTCACGGATAATTGTTCATGCCTTCCGCATTGCACAATGCTTCCTTCTTTCATGACGACAATCTGATGCGCAGAAATGATGGAAGAAAGGCGATGGGCAATCACAATGACCGTCTTGTCCTTTATCAGCGACTGCAAAGCCATCTGCATTTTATGCTCGTTTTCAGGGTCAGCGAAAGCAGTGGCTTCGTCCAACACCAGTATCGGAGCATTCTTCAATATGGCACGAGCCACACATATCCGTTGGGCTTCACCGCCGGACAGGAATACACCTTTATCACCTATCCTTGTTTCGTAGCCTTGCGGCAAACGCTCTATGAAATCGTGGCATTGGGCAGCTTTCGCAGTGGCTATCACCTTTTCTTTCGTGGCATCAGGAGAGCCTACGGCGATGTTCTCATAAAGAGTGTCGTAAAAAAGGAAAGTGTCTTGAAAGACGAATGAAACCATATCCATCAGTTTTGCGGTAGCTATTTGGCGTATATCCGCACCACCTATACATATTTTCCCTTGCTCCACATCCCAGAACCGGGGTATCAGGTTGGCAACCGTTGATTTGCCGCTTCCTGACGGACCGACAAGGGCAGTTATCTTTCCTTGTGGTGCAATGAAGCTGACATCACGCAGGGCTTCCGTCCGTGTGCCCTGTTCCGTGTTTTCGTAAGAGAATGACACATGTCGGAATTCCACATCGTAGGCGGCAGGCACTTGCGGATGTTCCGGCTCCGGCACAGGTTTCTTTTCAAGTATGCGGTCGATACGGTTTACACCTTCATCGATGTCGCGCGTGTTGCCTCCCAAGAATGTCAGTTTATAAACGGGAGAAGCCATACCCGGCCCCATGATAATGAAGAACAGCCATACTACCGCCAATGACAAGGATTGCGGACTGGCTTGCATCAGCAGGATGCCCACAGGAAGAATAAACGTCACCATCGAATTGAGCAAGACGGTAAAGGCAATCATCCCGTTCTGGTAGGTGTCACAGCATTTCAAGGCGAATGTCTTGTACGCCTGAATCTCGGCATTGAACTGACGGAACGAACGGACGCTCTGCCCGAAAATCTTGACTACGGGCATTCCCCGTACATACTGCACGGCAGATGCGCTCATCTTTTCCTGCGCATCGTAATAGATGGACATGAACTCTCTTGCCCTTTTACCCATGAAGTTGGAGAATTGGAGGAAAAGGCTGAGCACCACGACCGCCAGGCAGACCACCGTCAGCCATACATCCAATGAGAAAAAGATGACCAGCATGACCGCCACCGTAGCCACTACATTGACCAAATCCGGAATGGTATGGGCGATGAATCCCTCTATTTTCTCGATATTCTGGTCCATTGTTTTCTTGATGGCTCCCGTAGAGGTGTTGTTCAGATACCCCAACGGGAGCTTGCCGATATGCTCGGACAAACGGACACGCAACCCATACAAGATACGGAATGCAGCCACATGTGAGGACATCAGGGCGGCATAGAGCAATATCAATCCGCCAACAAGCCCTCCAAATGCAATCCATCCCCAACGCATCATGTCCGTTCCGTCCAAAGCGGAAAGATTGGAGCCATTCGACAGCAACTCTTTCAAAATTTCATAAACTGCCCAATAAGGCACAAGCATACACACCGCGCTGCCAGCCGACAGCAGACCTGCTAATATAAGCAGACCTTTCCTTTGTCCCGCTATCTCGAACAGACGGGACAAGCCTTCTTTCTTTTTTGATTTCTCCATTGTTATTACGCTATTTTGAAATGATTTTATATCCGAGCAATGAACTGAATTTGTAGCAAAGCCAAGGGATGCGCCCCAATATCTGCCCAAAGAAGAATCCCCAGCGTGAACGGAAGAACTTCATATAGTTAGCCTGTTCAATGAGCTTTAAAGACGGTTCCCATTGTTCCACCACATACCCGTTGCTTATGCCGGAACGGATTTGAGCCTCGTGTTTGCGGAGCGAATCGGGCTTCACACCATGTCGGCTCATTATCGTGCCGCACACGTCAAACCACAATTCACCTCCCCCGAAACGGTTTGCCACGTGATGCAGGAAGGATTTTACTTGCTTCTCGTAGAAGTACATCAGTACCCCCTCCACGATGAAGATAAATTCTGCTTCGGGGTGCTTCCGGCGCAGGTCATCCATCCAGTCGGTCTCCAACAAAGACGCTTCAATATAGACATTGTCCGGCTGTTCGGGTATCAATTCCCGGCGTAGAGCAATGACCTCAGGCAAATCCAAATCATAAAAGACTGCTTTCTGACTTCCGATACGCTGGAAACGGGTATCCAGTCCACATCCCACATTGACCACGACCGGATGCGAATGTGCTTTAATAAATCGGCGCACAGCGCAGTCAAAATACCATCCACGCACCACGCATCCCACTTCGCTCAACTTTGCCCCGTCGAACTGGGAATAATCGTATTCCAAACTGTCCGCCAGCCATTCCGCAGCCTTGTCATATAGAATGGGATTATTCCGGCGACTTTCTTTGGCTCTCATGTATAGCGGAATAAGCAATGTTTCCGCTACAATACTCTTAAACTCGTATTTCTGTCTCATATTTTTGGAGTGTTTAATAGTGAACGATATTCAGAATTGTTCATAAAAAAAGGAGGAAACCTCCGTGAAGATTTCCTCCTTACCAACCGTTCTGATGCGGTTGAATGTTCGTATGTACGTTGTCTGTATCTCATATCTTGATAATAGCCCTCCAACCTTGGATTTCAAACAGAATATAATCGTGCAAAATAGCCTCCATCTCTTGCCGGGGTACGGAATGCATCAATAGCTCCTCGAACATCGTGAACATCCATACCGTATGCAAATGAATGATAAAATCGGACACAGCCGTATTGATTTCGGGATGTTTCCGCTGCATGGACGCGAACCACGCCTTAACCAATTCCGTGGAACGGTCGGTATAATTCTCACGGAAGCGTTCCAATGAAGAACCTTGCGCACGGAACAACAGTATTTCCATTAGCGAACGGTGTTTGTCTATAAGCGAAACATATTCGTCAATGCAGGATTTCAGGTATTTTTCCGACCGCATCATCATAATATCTTCGCCCCGTATGCCGTGGTGTTCTTGCAGCATGGCTTCCAAAGCGCACAAAACAGGACGGACCACTTCATGGAATAATTCATCTTTGCTTGTGAAGTAGTTATAGATATTCCCGACACCAACCCCAGCTAACTCCGCTATTTCGCGCATGGAAGTTTTGGAATAGCCTTTCTTCTCGAATTGCTGCCTGGCAATCGTCAATATCCGACCCCTTATGTCCTCTTTCAGCACTTGCATTTATAACGAACAATGTCTGTTTTTAATTTTTTGCAAAGGTATAAGGCTTGAAATTGTCGTGCAATACCTATTTTTAGGGATTTTGCGTCTTCCAAAACATGGGGAGCAAACCGTTTCGGTATGCCCGAAACACAAACCTGCTCCCATAAAAACTTTGCCCCAATGGATACTCCTGTTTCTTTAAGTCAATCGTATTCCATAAAACAAAGTCATACTTCATTCTAAACAAGCTCTAATTTATTAGCAGGCTTATTTGAGCTTGAAGAACGCCACAGGCTACCACACCGATGCCAAATGCTGCCACGCAGGTGCGAAGCGGTTGGATTGTGCCGGACTTCGCTTTCCTTTGCATCACGGACGCTTGGAACAGCCGTCATGGGTTCGGCAGATAGTGCCACTCCCTGCCACAAGCTGCCACGATTGTGCCAACCCATCGTTTGATGCGTAATGCCCATTTACTTTGCGTCCAAAATCGAGTATCAACATTAAAAACAGTATCGACAATGGAAGTTTTGATTATTCAGAAAGAGGCGTTCGAGGAAATGGCGGCGAAGTTCAGCCGTTTCACGGAACGGATGGATGCCATCCTCGCCAAGCAGGGCGGCAGGTCTATGAACAGGTGGATGGACAACCAAGAAGTCTGCCGACAGCTTAACATCAGTCCGCGAACCTTGCAGACGCTGCGCGACAACGGCACGTTGGCCTATTCGCAAATCAACCACAAGGTGTTTTACAAGCCGGAGGATGTGATGCGGATTGTCAAACCCGTAGAACGCAACCGGGAGGACAGAGCCGTTTGATTTTGATTGTACCACTAAATCCAATGTAGCTATGAGCGAAATGATTACCAAGAACCATGCGCTGGTCGCCCGATTCGGCGACACGCTTGACCGTCTGCTGGACGGCATCGAGAACTTCGTGGCGAACAACCGTCCTACTTTGGGCGGTGAACGCTTCCTGACGGACAGGGAGGTGTCGGCACGGTTGAAAGTGAGCCGCCGCACTTTGCAGGACTACCGCAACAACGGAATAATATCCTACTACCAGTTGGGCGGCAAGATTCTCTACAAGGAATCGGACATCGAGCGGATGCTTGCCGCCAATTACCGGGAGGCATTCAGATAGGATAAAGACAATGTTACCCTCGGACGGCATTAGAGGCAGTCTCATACGCCGTCTGAGGTCGGCTCAATTTCCCGCTCTCTTTCCACGTGACGGGGAGAGCGAAAAGAAAAGGTTGATTGGTTTGCTGCCGTTTGCATTCAGCCTGCCCATGACAAACCGCCTGAAAGCCATGCTTTCCTTAGTCCGCAGCTTGAAAGCAACGGCAATCACCATTTCAAGACTGTACACGTCATAGCTTATCCCGTTGTCCTGCCTGACATAGCGTATGGTGTCGCTTTCCAACAACTCCATATTCTTGTAAATGGCACGGATTGCCCGACGTATGTCACAGCCGAACACATTGAACGCATCGGACATCTCCTGCTGCGTCATCCAAACGGGAACGGTCGGAATAGTGACCGCACCGTTTTCGCTGATTGTAATTATTCCACGTTCCATAATCATTTCCCAATTTGCTCATTATTAAGGTCTGTTTCTTTTGGCAATCCTTGCCTTTTGTACCATTTGCCTGTTCCGTACATCATTCTGACCGCCATCAGGTTGTCCATGTCCTTGGATATCTTCTTGTCCGTAATCTCCGCGTACCGTTGGGTGGTTCTTATACCGGAATGCCCCATCATCTTGGCGATGCTTTCGATGGGTATTCCCTCTGAAATTAAGAACGTTCCGAAGGAGTGCCTGCTTTGATGGTAGGACAAGTTTTCTTTCCGCCCTATCGCAACGCCCAGCTCATGTATCTCAAACCACATCTCGTCACGGCTCGGAAGCGGGAACACGGGCTTGGTGTCGTCCGTGGTGTTGTAGAGGTCGAGTATCTGTTCCGCTATCGGGTGCAGGGGGATGAACGCCTCCACATTGGTTTTCTTGCGGTTGATGCGGATGTAACGTCTGCCGTCCGCCGTCCTGCCGATATGGTGCGGATGGAGCAGCATGATGTCCACATACGCCAAGCCCGTGAAGCTCGAAAACAGGAACGCCCTGCGCCCAAGTTCCTGCAACGGGTCGAGCATCGGGATTTCGAGGATGGCTTTCAGCTCCGCACGGCTGATGTGCCTGTGCTTCGGTGCGGGCTTCTTCTCGTATTCCATGTCCTCCAACGGGTTGGCACGGAGTATCTCGTAGTCTACGGCGAGGTACACCAGCTTGCTCAGCCAGCACAGGCACTTGTTCATCTGTGACGGAGCGAAGTTCTTGTAGCGTTTCAGGAAGGCTTTATAAGAACTGCCGAACTCCTCCGTGATGTCAGTAAAGTCGATGTCCTCCTTGCCCAATGACGTGAGGTAATCTTTCAGGTACTTCTGATAATACGTTGAGTTCCTGTATGTCGATGTGGAATTTATCTCCTTTGAGCGGACAAGCAGACGTTCAAGCTCCCTTTCTCCCATCTGCAGCAGCTTGGTGGGGATGACGGCTTTCCTTGCCAGCGCATTTTTGAGCAGTTCGGCACTCACCACGTTCTGTTTCTTCAACGAATCCTCATAGGCAAGTTCAACGGACTTCTTGAACTCCTGCAAGCGGTTGTTCTCGCGGACGGTGCGGATGGTTCCCTTGCTGCTGTTCCAGTCCTCCGGTCTGCAATAGATGCCCGTCGCCATCGTGGAACTCTTGCCGTCTATGGTGATGCGGCAGAGGACGGCGGTCGTGCCGTCAGCTTTCACCTTGTTACGGTTGATGTACGGTAATATGGAAAATGTACTGCGCATGGTTGTGATGTTTTTATCAGTCAGAGAATAAGTTTCAAGTCTTTGGTCGCCTCAATGTACTTGTCCATGTCTTCAAACAGCTTTTTCGGAGTGACACGGGCATAGACTTGGGTCGTGGTTATATCGGAGTGCCCCAGCATCCGGCTGATGGTTTCAATCGGCACTCCGGCTTCCAGCGTAATCAGCGAGGCGAAGGAGTGACGTGCCTGATGATAGCACAAGGTGCTGCTTACTCCTGCGAGGACGGCAAGGGATTTCATGTGCCGGCGGAGGTTCGGATGGTATACCATCGGGAACAGCGTCGGGCGGTTTTCGTCATGGTACTTCTCAATCAGGGCGAGGGCTTCCGGCAGCAGCTTCACGCTCGCCCGAAGCTCGTTCTTCTGGCGGCGGTATTTAAGCCACAGGTTGCCCTCATCGTCCGTGTAGAGGTTATCACGGGTGACGCTCACCGCATCCGCATAGGCGGTTCCGGTATAGCAGGCAAACAGGAAAAGGTCACGTACAAGGATATGCGTGGTGCGCCATGCGGGTATCTCCACGTCACGGATTTTCTCGAAGTCCTCACGGCTCAACGCCCTTGGTGTACGCTCTGTCTTTTGCGGTAAGGTGAAATTTGCAAAGAAGCATCTTTCCGCATACCCCTCTTTGTAGGCGATGCGGCATACCTTTTTCAAGATGGCGAGATAGTGGCGCACGGTGTCTACCGCCAAGCCTTTCACATCCATCACGAAGTTCTGGTAATCGTGTATGAACTGTTCGGAAAGCTGCCCGAAGGCGATGTCCTTCGTCTTGAACTGCCACTCGATGAATTCGCCCAATGTCCTTCTCATGTAGTAATAGCCGGGGTAGGTTCCTTTGGCACGGTCGATGCCGATACGCGACTTCAAGTCCTCGCAGATACGGTCGGTCATTCTCAGCAATGTCATCTGCGTGTCCATGCTTCCCTGAAACAAGTCCTTGACCGCCGTTGCGTCAAAGTCCTGCCCACGTTCCACCAGCGTGTCAAACGCCGCATTGACCGCAAGCAGCAGCTTGTCCAGTTTAGCGTTGGTTTCCACCGCTTCGCGGCTCTTGCCGTCCAGACGGCTTTCCCGTGCGTTCCACAACTCCGGCTTGCACGACAGCTTGCATCCGAACTGCACCATCGTACGGTTCACCGTTATCCTTCCCATTATCGGGGCTTTGCCCGACTTGTCCGTTCCGCTCTTTTTCAGGTAGAGCAGCACCTTGAATTTTTCTACTTTCATACGCTTACTGTTTTTGTCGCAAAATTAACTTATGAGTAAGCGTCCATTGATTTGCAGAACGGTGCGTATCGGTGCAATCGGCACGGGCTTGCAACAATTTCATTTTCCGTGCGTTACCTGTCCTTGCTTCGGTAACTGACGGCTAACGGCTTGGTAACTGAAATGGCTCAATATTCCGCACTCCGTTGCGTTTTCGGCATCTGGCAGAATAATGAAAAACCACTCATTTCAAACGGGTTACGTTTTGTTGTTACCTGTTTGCAGGCGGCTGCTTTGTGGGTTCTGTTCCACACAGCACGCCATACACATGCAACAATGATGCTGACGTTGGGAGTAGATTTATATACAGTCTCCAAGTTATTGGGACATACCAATATACAGACAACACAAATTTACGCAAAGCTTGTGGATGAAAGTAAAAAGAAGGCCGTCGCTTTGATTCCTAATATAACATAAGAGCTAGTTGAATTCGAAATACAATTTGCCATTTTGTATTTTTAGTCATCACTTCGTGTTCCTAATTCACTTAAAAGATATTAGGAGCCTAATAAATGCTGCTAAAACTCATTATGTAAACTGTAAGTGTCATTGATTTGTTGATCTTTGATTAAAAAATGATAGATATTTTTTATTCATGCAAATAATTGCATTCCTATTTTGAGTTATTGGCGTTAAAATGAAGAATACTGAACATCAGCTGCTTTGGCTCCCTAAAATGGATTTTAAGATGAATGGAGGGCTATTTCAAAGAAGTGGTTTATCATTTTATGAAAAAAACTGTTTTTCTACCGAGAATAAGTTAATATCTTGTTTGCTAGATATTGTATTTTTGTTTGCCGGATATTAACTTGCTACATACAAAAAACAAGTCCTTTAGAGAAAGTATTACATAAATATCTGTATAAATGTAGGGTATTTGTATTTTCATCCTTATTTTTTGCGGATACTTTTTCTATTTTTTCTTTTTCGCAAGAAAAGTAGATTAGTAGAAATTGCTAAAAAGTGACTATTTGACACAAAATATAACATTCTATATGACAATTGTACATCGTTAATTCAAAAGTTTTAAAATGGTAATAGACTTCATATAAACATTCAGGGGCTTTGTTAGAAGCTTTTGAAGAAAAAACGAGATTATTTCATCTTTTCATATAAAATTCTTTGGTATTATTAAAAATGTGTCTATTTTTGCACCATATTTTGTGTTATACGGACACGAAAAATGGTTGAAAAAATGAGGTATAAAAACTCTAACATAAGAAAGTGCCTAAATACTAAAACAATAGCACAGTGTGCAGCGTTCTTTTTATACTGTTTGCTCCCTTTAAAAGGAATTTGCCAAACGGGGGAAAGTACTGTAGATGCTTTAGTGAAAATGGGATTTGAAAATGTTGGATGGACAGAAGATGGCAATGAACGTGTTTATGTTCTGCAAAACTCTGCATATCGTTTGCAGGGTGTAGGCATAGGTAAGGCGGTAGATATTATTCAAAAGATGGGTTTACCGGAAGAAAAGTCATGTCGGATAATAGTTCTGGACAATAATGTACCCCAAATTTCTCTTTATTATTGTCCCCTAAAGGGGGATTCGGTGCCTCAAGCGGAGCGTAATGACTGGAATGTGAGCTATGAATTGGGCGATGCTTGGAAAAATGCACGGAAAATAAAGTTGAAAAATAGTTCTTTGTTCAAGATTGATGTATTGGTATATCCTCAATTAGCTTTCAAGAATCTGGTGATTACACAGATTTACCAGGTCTTGTTTGATTTGAGTCCTGCGATAGAAGTTTCGTTATGGAAAGGTATGAAATTAACGGCACAGTTGAAAATACCGGTTTATAATGATGGGTATGGAAGGTTTGAAGATAAAGTTCATCCAGGACATATTACAATTTCACAGCGTTTTAGATTACCGTATAATGTGTTTGGTAAAGTGACTGTGGGATGTTTTAGTGCTGACCAATATGGAGTGGACGCCGAATTTTATCGCCCTTTTAAGGATGAACGCTTTTCCTTAATGGCTCGGATTGGGTATACAGGAATGGGATATTGGAGCGGATTTCGCTATGTATATGATCCTTCGACAGCACTTGTTACGTGGTCTTTGGGCGGTAGCTTTTATTGGCCGCAATTTAACACTCAGTTTAATCTGAAAGCAGAACAGTATTTATTGAAGGAGAAAGGTGTTAAATTTGAAATGATTCGCCATTTTCGCTATTGTTCGATTGGTTTCTATGCAATGAAAGCAGAACATGCAAAGATGAATGGAGGCTTCCGATTTCAAGTGGCATTACCTCCTTATAAATATAAAAGGAAAGGATATATACCTCGTGTGAATACCTCTGCTAATATGGGCATTGTTTATAATGCAGGTAATGAAAGGTACTATTATAGACAGTATAAAGCGGAAGTTAGTGACAATATAATGGAAGAAAATAGTTTTAACCCATATTTTATTAAGTCAGAATTGTTAAATTTTTAATTAATTAATTGAGATGAAAAAGATTAAATTCTTAAACGGCATAAGTGCAGTATTTGCGTTAGCCGTAGTAGCTTTAGCTACAACTTTAACTTCTTGTGAGAAGGAAGAGTTCAACGTTAATGTAACTCCTACTAATGCACAAGCTGTTATTAGTCCGATTGTGCTTGCTATAGAGGATGGTGTTACTACAGATGTAACTGGCCAAGCCACTATCGCACCTGCAGAGTTGACATTTACTGGTAATCCTACTCTGGCTGCTAAGAGTGTTGATGTTACAGCTTCTTATAATGGTTTGAGTGCAACTGTTACAGTTAAGGTTCCTGCTTTGCAAGCTGGGCAATTTGCTACTCTGACTCCGACTATCATTCTTCAGGAAGAAGATGCTGAGACTAAGATTGTAGCAGAATCTACAAAACTTGAACCAGTAACGGATCCTAAAGTTAAGACTTGGGATAACTACGAGCTTTATTGGTTTGACATTCCATCATTCCCTTATGTAGTAAAAGAAGGTGCAAAAGTAGGTGCAAAGAAAATCAATACAACTGATCTTATTGAACGCGCAGCTATTGAATCTTTCTTTAACACGCTTGAGAATACATATGAGGAAACGACAGTAACAACACCGGAGAATAAGTATAAAGTTTATGCTAACTCTAGAACAACTGCATCTATTACTTATACTGTTGTAACAACTGAATATAAAGTAGTGAAGAAGGCTGTAACAAAAGCTGAAACAGAGCCTTTAGCTTCTATTGAAGTAGATGATTATACAACTTCTACACTGTTTGTTCTTGAAAATCAAGATATTCCTGGTCACGGTCATAGCCACGGTCATGGTCATGGTCATGGTGAAGGCAATGCCGGTGGTGGTGTTGGTGAACTTGATTAATAGAAGTTTTAGTTGTTATTTATCTTAAACTCAAGAGAAAATGAAAAGTAAATTAATGATAGCCTCCTTACTATTGGCAGGCGCTTGTGCAGCAAATCTGAATGCACAGGAAAAAACGAACTACTACACTCCGAAATGGAGCGATAATATTTTTGTCAGTGTAGGTGGTGGTATCCACGCCATCAACAATGACGGTTTCAATAAGATTGCTCCGCATTTCAGCGTATCAGTTGGTAAGCTGATTACTCCGACTTGGGGTGTACGTGCTCAGGTAAACGGTATTACTCAGCATCTGTGTTTGGATGATGCATATTGGGAACACAACAAGACTTATGTAGGTGGTAACATTGATGCAATGATCAATCTTTCTACATTGTTTGCCGGCGCCAATCCTAACCGTTTCTTCGAAGTTTACGGTTTCTTGGGACCTCAAATTTCTGTAGCAAAATCTCAAAATGTGGATATTACAATTAGTGCTGACGGTACTTCGCAGTCTATGGCTCCTGCCGGTGAAGCTGAAATGCGTGCACGTATCGGTGCTTCCGCCGGTTTGGGCTTGAAGTTCAATATCAACACTAAGTGGGCTATTGATGTAGAAGCTCGCGGTGCTATCGCTCCGTCCATTTTCGGTAACATCAGCAGCCATCGCAAGGCTGAAGGCACTGGCATGTTGACCGCAGGTGTTAGCTACATATTCGGTGGCAAGAAATTTGTGAAGGCTTCCAATATCGACGAAGATGCTATCAATGCGGAAATCAACAGATATAGAAGCGAACTGGCTCAGGCTCAGGCTGACCTGGCTAACTGCAAGAATGCACTGGCCAACGCTAAACCTGAAGTTAAGGAAGTGACTAAGGAAGTTGAAGTTGCCGGTCCGCGTGCTATCTTCTTCAAGATTGGCAGCGCCCGTCTGGACGACTATGGCAAGGTTAACATCGAATTGGCTGCTAAGATTCTGAAGGCTAATCCGGACAAGAAGTACAAGGTTGCAGGTTATGCTGACAAGGCTACCGGTAGCGCTTCTTGGAACCAGAAGCTGTCTGAAAAGCGTGCTCAGGTTGTTTACGATGCTTTGATTGCTCAGGGTGTTGACAAAGACCAGCTCGAACTCGTAGGATTCGGTGGTACTGCCAATATGTTCGGCAAGAACTTCCTGAACCGTGTAGTTATCCTGGAATAATAACTCCAAGTGACAAATAGACTCTAAAAATGAAGGCGTCTGGGACTCAGACGCCTTTTTTTGGTACTATGTCCGATGCATGTCATAAAGCAATCCATTTTTTATCAGCGACTGAATTTATATGTGATGATGAAGTTTAAGCTATTCTTTATCGTTCTGTTTTGCAGCCTTTCCCTTTCGGCCTTTTCCCAGTTGACGTATGGTACGACCGGGCTGTTGCATGCACCCTCTGCGGAGATGCAGCGTGACAAGACTTTCATGGTTGGCGGTAACTTCCTGAACAAGGAGCTCACACCACCCACCTGGTACTATCATACCTACAACTACTTCCTGAATGTCACAGTCTTTCCCTTTCTGGAAGTGGCCTACACGTGTACACTTTTCAAGGCGGAGGCGTTGGGATTGAAGCCATACGGATACAGCGGATTCACGAACCAGGACCGTTACTTTTCCGCCCGACTGCGTGTGTTGAAGGAGGGGCAGTTCTGGAAATACATGCCGGCTGTCGTGCTGGGGACGTCCGACCCGTTCACTTCTTCCGGAGGGGGGCAAGTCGGCACCACGGAAGGTAACGGATATTACAGCCGTTTCTACATTGCCGCCTCCAAGCATATACCCGTTGTGGGTAAAGAGGAGATTGGTGTCCATCTTTCCTACCTTTACAACAACCGCAAGGAGTACAAGCTGAATGGCTTTGCACTGGGTGTCACCTACAATCCGTCCTTCCATCCGCAGCTGAGGGTGATAGCGGAATATGACTCCAAGGACTTTGCCTTGGGAGCCACCTATCTGT
>OLIL01000158.1_pt1 | contig 58716 bp, 42 predicted proteins | sample 1609701 | NCBI WGS metagenome assembly OLIL01 (sample SAMEA4350146, study PRJEB24818) | metagenome | biome: human; feature: gut; material: faeces | place: Denmark | collected 2013-09
TATTGTGCTTTTGCCTGTATGGGTTGTTATCCCAAATTTGATGTCGTTAAAGAATATTATTCAGGGGAATTGGATGAATTAAAAAAACTGCATCAGGTTTTGAAAAAAGGAGAAAATTGCACCTTAGTCATTTTTGTGGATAAAAGGCAAATTAAGGATATAGAAATAGAAGGTTGCTCAAATAAAGCATTAGACAATATTCGAAAATTTATATTAACTACACAACAAGAAACTTTATATGACGGATACCGATTTGAGTACCGTATTCATTTTGCTTCACGTTAAATAATATGTGCGGACGCTAATTCGTTGTTGCCGTTGTGTGGGGAGGATAAACAGAACTTCAGACCTTAACACAGGGAGAGGGAAAAAAACGCTCACTAAATAACCACATTATTTTTTCTTTTTTCACAGAACACCAGCCAATGGAGTACGGAGCATTTGTCAAGGGCGCAGGTCAAAAAATACCACACGAGCGAAGCGAGCGCAGGAGATTTTTTGACCGAAGAGTGAAACCTCCCTTTACAAATGTGTAGTACGGAATTATCTTTGTGAGTGAAAAGAGGAAAAATTCATAAATTCGACTTCGGAGAATTTGCCCCAAGTGTTGTGGCACGAAAAGCGAAGCGAGTGCCGCAGCACACAACTTGCCAATGTCGTTTGACATTTAATAGCCAACATTCCTTTTGCCGTTTAAGCGATTAAACGTTTAGTTGATTAATCAATTGACTGATTAATCAACCAATATTTTCTAATTTCCCAAAAAGAAAAGTGTCTCAAAATTTTATGTTTTCGGGAAAAGTCGTACATTTGCCTTTGAAAGAGTTCTCCGATTGTAATGCTGTGCAAAACGCTGAAAATCGGACGGTTGCCAAAACATTACCTCTTTTTCTACAATACTACGCTAAAGCAACTAATATTCAGATAGTTGAAATTAATCAATCACTATTTAAAATAAAAGCTATGTTCTGTTATCAATGTCAAGAAACCGCCCAAGGAAAGGGCTGTATATTAAAAGGTGTATGTGGTAAGACCGCCGAAGTGGCCGGATTACAAGATTTACTGATGTACTTAATGAAGGGAATCTCCAAACTAACAACGACTTTACGCAAGCGAGGCGTGGAATCATCCATGGCCAATAAGTTTATCGTCGACGGACTTTTCATGACCATCACAAACGCCAATTTCGATTCATCCAGATTCGTATCAAAGATCAAAGAAGCCTATCAGCTACGGGAGAACCTTCTCAACGAGCTACATCGACAGGGAATCCATCCATCCTTAACCTGCGATTGTCTGACTTGGAAATCGGACAAAGTAGAGGAAATGGAGGTCAAATCGAAAGAAGTAGGTATTCTCGCCACAGAAAACAAGGATATCCGCTCTCTACGAGAATTACTCACTTATGGGGTAAAAGGTATGGCTGCCTACGTGGAACACGCTTACAATCTAGGCTTCGAGGATACCAGCCTCTATGCCTTTATCCAAGACGCTTTGGTCGCAACGACTCAATCGGACCTGACCGTCGCCGATTTAACCCGATGGGTACTCACCTGCGGCGAATACGGAGTAAAAGCCATGGCCTTATTAGATAAAGCGAATACTTCCACCTATGGCAACCCGGAAATTACGAAAGTGAATATCGGCGTAGGAAAGAACCCGGGTATACTTATCAGTGGACACGACTTGAGAGACATTCAAGACTTGCTGGAACAAACCGAAGGTACAGGCATAGATGTCTATACACATAGCGAGATGCTTCCTGCACATTATTACCCGGCTTTCAAGAAGTATAAGCATTTTGTAGGAAACTACGGTAGCGCATGGTGGAAACAAACATCTGATTTCGAGACATTCAACGGAGTTATCCTGTTTACGACCAACTGCCTTGTCCCTCCCCGTTCTTCCGCCACTTATGCCGATCGGGTCTATACGACCGGCTCTACCGGGTTCGAAGGATTCCCACATATCGCCGATCGTAAGCCCGGAGGCTCTAAGGATTTCTCTGCGTTAATCGAACACGCAAAGAAATGCGCCCCTCCAACGGAAATCGAACACGGAGAAATCATCGGTGGATTCGCTCATGAGCAGGTATTCCAATTAGCCGACAAGGTTATCGATGCCGTAAAATCAGGAGCGATACGTAAATTCTTTGTCATGGCAGGTTGCGACGGAAGAATGAAGAGCCGTAGCTACTATACCGAATTCGCCGAGAAATTACCGAAAGATACCGTCATATTAACCGCCGGTTGTGCCAAATATCGTTACAACAAACTGCCTTTGGGGGAGATCAGAGGTATTCCACGGGTATTAGATGCCGGACAATGTAATGACAGTTACTCATTGGTGATGATCGCCCTCAAGTTAAAAGAGATCTTCGGGCTGGATGATGTCAATGAATTACCTATCGCATACAATATCGCATGGTACGAGCAAAAAGCGGTAATCGTATTACTCGCCCTACTCTACCTAGGCGTAAAAAACATTCACTTAGGACCGACATTGCCAGCGTTCTTGTCGCCGAATGTAGCCAAAGTATTGGTCGATAATTTCGGGATCGCCGGAATAGGTAGCGTGGACGAAGACATGGAACTATTTCTAGGAAAGTAAAATAAACCTTTCCCGATCCGCTCTTGTTTTCCTATCACATTTTAATCGATTCAAGATGAATAAGGAACAACAAAAAAGAGTAGCCGCCATTCATGACCTATCGGGATTTGGCAAATGTTCATTGACAGTTGCCCTCCCGATCCTCTCGGCGGCAGGAATAGAGACAAGCGCCTTACCTACGGCCATACTTTCTACACACACAGGAGGTATTCTCGGCTATACTTATAGAGACTTGACGGAAGATATGCGTCCGTTCATGAAGCATTGGAAAGAATTGGATATCCGTTTCGACGCCGTCTACAGCGGCTTTCTTGGATCTTTCGAGCAATTAGATATCGTAAAAGAGTTCTTCTCCCTTTTCAAGCGGAAAGATAACCTGATTCTAGTCGATCCTGTCATGGGCGATAACGGAGAACTGTACAAGATCTTCACCCCTAAATTCGCAAAAGGAATGAGATCCCTTTGTGAAAAAGCGGACATTATCGTACCGAACCTGACGGAGGCCGCATTATTGTTGGGCGAACCCTACCAAGCAGGTCCCTATACCAAAGCTTATATCGATGGTATTTTACATAAACTAAGTCAGCTAGGCCCTAAGCAAGTTGTCTTGACCGGTGTCTATTTCGACGAGAAAGAACTGGGAGCCGCCACTTTCGATATGGAACGAAATGCGACAGAGTATGTTTTAACAGAGAAAATACCCGGTTATTATCATGGTACGGGAGATGTTTTCGCAAGTGCTTTACTATCCGGTTTGTTAAATAATTTCAACTTGGAGAGATCTGCGGAAATAGCCGTTCGCTTTACGACAGAAAGTATTCTTCGAACATTCAAGGCGCAAACGGATTATCGCTTTGGCGTGAACTTCGAACAATCCATTCCGGATTTACTAAAAGAACTGAAACTGATATAAATGAGAGCCTTTTTTTTCTCATATTTGCAAATAAAAGGAATATAATAGTATGGCTAAATTAAGAATAGCGTTTTCTGGTGTCGGTGCGGTGGGTGGTTATTACGGAGGTATGGTCGCCGCCCGCTATCAAGGAACAATAAAAGCAGATATCTTTTTTATCGCCCGTGGAGAAAATCTAAAGGCTATCCGTGAAAACGGTTTACAAATGCAACTAGGCATCCGGACAATCCATACGGCTCCGGCACTAGCCACCGATAATCCCGCCGAGATAGGGCCGGTAGACTACCTTTTCTGTTGTACAAAAAGTTACGATCTAGAAGAAAACATCCAGCAGCTAAAGCCTGTTATCGGACCTGAGACCGTTATCATCCCCTTGCTAAACGGATTGGATATCGAAGAACGAATCCATAATATACTACCCGAACAAGAGGTCTGGAAAGGATGTGTTTACATCGGTTCTCGCTTGACAGAGCCGGGTGTTGTCGAGAAATTCTCCTTGAAAGAACGTATTTTCTTCGGCAACAAAGATGCAAACAAAGATAAGCAAACCGAGTTGCTTAAATTACTTATGTATGCCCGGTTAAACGCTTTTAATCCAGCGGATATAGACCTACGCATCTGGAAGAAATTCTTCATGATCTCTACGGCGGCTACGGCTACGAGTTTCTTCAACCAGCCCATTGATGAAGTACTAGCCCAACATATCGACCTGTTCATCGCTTTGGGTACGGAATTAAAAAGCGTAGCAGAGGCTATGGGAGTCCGTTTACCCGATGACATCGTCTATACTTCCATCGAGACGCAAAAGATGATGCCGGCCGGCTCCACGACTTCCATGCATAGTGATTTTCTCGCCGGGAAAAAAACAGAGTTGGAAACATTGACAGGATATGTAATTCGTCAAGCGGAGAAGCTCGGCGTTGATGTCCCTACTTATCGATTTATGTATAATGGATTGTCTTTTTATCCCTATCCGAAGAAAACAGAAATATCATAATTATGCAAGATATAATAAACGGGCGTTGTGGTTGGTGCGGAACTGACGAGTTGTATATGAGATACCATGATCAAGAGTGGGGAAAGTTGGTGACTGACGATAAAACACTGTTTGAGTTTCTTGTGCTGGAAAGTTCTCAAGCCGGGTTAAGTTGGATAACTATCCTTAGGAAGCGTGAGGGATATCGCAAGGCATTTTGTGATTTTGATATCGAAAGAGTGGCGCAAATGACCGATGAAGATGTTGAACGGTTGATGCAGTTTGAGGGAATTGTGAAAAACCGTCAGAAAATTAAATCGACAATCACAAACGCAAGGCAGTTTCTCTCCATACAGAAAGAGTTCGGTAGCTTTTATAATTACACTCTATCATTCTTTCCTAACCAAAAACCGATTATCAACACCTTTCAGTCATTGAGTGAGATTCCGGTATCATCTCCCGAATCCGAAGCCATGAGCAAAGATATGAAGAAACGAGGATTCAAATTCTTCGGAGCCACAATTTGTTACGCCCACCTACAGGCTTCGGGATTTATCAACGATCATCTGGTGGACTGCGTTTGCCGAAAAAGATAATAAAAAAGGCGGAAACAGCATGTTCCCGCCTTCATTATTATTTTAGTGAGTGATCTTATAGACCGATATAAGTCTCCATGAACTTAGCGCCCGGAGCCGGAGAGATGGTTATTACCTCCGTATCCGCAGGGATCAAGACAGTTTGACCTTGGTGAACAAAGATCTCGTTTCCTTTATTATCACGGATGGAAGCCTTGCCTGCCATACAGATGTAAACGACAAAAGAATCCAGTTCCGAGAAATTACGAACCATAATCGTATCCAGATCCAAAAGGTTTGTCGTGAAATATTTACAGTCCGCCAACTCTACCGTGGCATTCGTATGACCTTTGTAGTGAGTACGGTAATCCGGATACAACGTATAATCGATAGCGTCTTTCGCCAATTCCGTATGCAGCTCACGGCCATTACCGTTCACATCTTTACGGTTGTAATCGTAAATACGATACGTGATATTACTGGTCTGCTGGATCTCGGCGATAAAACAACCCGCTCCGATCGCATGCACACGTCCCGCCGGCAAGAAGAATACATCGCCTTCATTTACGTCGTAACGTTGAAGCACATCCATGATCGTATTGTTCTCCACACGTTTCACATATTCCTCAGCGTCGATTTGCTCAGAGAAACCGGAATACAGGCCAGCGCCTTTCTCTGCCTTGATCACATACCACATCTCCGTCTTACCGAAAGAGTTGTGGCGTTTTTTCGCCAGCTCATCGTCCGGGTGAACTTGAATGGATAAATTATCACGGGCATCGATAAACTTGATAAGCAAGGGGAAAGTCGTCCCGAATCTCTCCATCACCTTCTCTCCCAGCAATTCCTTGCCATAAGAGCGGATCAACTCATCCAAAGACTTACCTTCCAACTCGCCATTATCGACGATTGAATAATTTCCCTCAACATGAGAAAGCTCCCAGCTCTCGCCTACACCATTCTCAACCGGAGTAATACCCTTAAACGGGCAGATATCTGAACCGCCCCAAATCACCTTCTTGAGGATCGGCTTAAATGTAAATGGATATAACATAACGTGTTTTGTGTATAGAGTTTTACTTTTTGACCTTCACTTTCCTTAATACGACGGCGCTACGTGCCGGGATATAAAGTTTCAGCCATTCTTTCTTTTCTTTCTTATATAACGGATCAAATTGCGTGAAATGCCTTATGGTATCATCAGCCAAGCCAAACCCCCCGAAACGGGTAGCATCGGTGTTCAATACGACCTCATATTCTCCCTTCGGAACTAAGAAACCGTAATCCGTGAACGATTTCGTCGGGCTAAAGTTGAACACAAAAACCAAGTCTTTACGCATATAAGCCAATATCTGATCGCCATCATTATCCCAAACCTTCTGGATAGGGGTATCTTGGAAATTCTTCACATCCCCGATCAATTCCAACATCTCACGGTCGAAATCGCCCAAGAAATGGTACTTCAAATCCAAGTTGTCCACCAAATCCCATTGGCGGCGAGCGTATTTATAAGACCATCCATTGCCCTCCCTCGGGAAGTCGATCCATTCCGGATGCCCGAACTCATTTCCCATGAAGTTCAGATAACCGCCATTAATAGTAGAAGCCGTAACCAAACGGATCATCTTATGCAAGGCGATACCTCTATCTACCATGAAATTATGGTCATCTTTTTGCATATGCCAATACATATCGGCGTCGATCAAGCGGAAGATGATCGTCTTATCACCCACCAAGGCTTGATCGTGGCTCTCGGCATAACTGATCGTCTTCTCATCGGCACGACGGTTCGTCGTCTCCCACCAGATCGAAGACGGATGCCAATCCTCATCCTTCTTTTCCTTGATCGTCTTGATCCAATAGTCCGGGATGTTCATGGCCATGCGATAATCAAAGCCATAACCACCATCCTCTATCTTAGCCGCCAAACCCGGCATGCCACTCACCTCCTCGGCGATCGTTATAGCGCCCGGATTCACCTCATGGATCAATTTATTGGCCAAGGTTAGATAAGCGATAGCGTCGCCATCTTGGTGGCCATTAAAATAATCGCCGTAATTACAGAAAGCCTCGCCCAAGCCATGGCTGTAGTAAAGCATGGAGGTCACGCCGTCGAAACGGAAACCATCGAACTTATACTCCTCCAGCCAGAACTTACAATTCGACAATAAGAAATGAAGCACCTCGTTCTTTCCATAATTGAAGCACAGGGAATCCCATGCCGGATGCTCACGGCGTTCGCCACTCAGGAAATATTGGTCATACGAACCGTCAAAGCGGCCTAATCCCTCCACCTCGTTCTTTACGGCGTGGCTATGTACGATGTCCATGATCACGGCGAGCCCCATCCCGTGCGCCTCGTCAATCAGTTGTTTCAACTCGTCCGGCGTACCGAAACGGGAAGAGGCGGCGAAGAAGCTACTTACGTGATAGCCGAACGATCCATAATAAGGATGTTCTTGTATAGCCATGATCTGAATGGCGTTATAACCATCCTTCGCTACACGAGGCAATATATTTTGACGGAATTCATTATACGTCCCCACCTTCTCCTCGTTGGTGCTCATACCGATATGGCACTCGTAAATCAAAAGGGGAGACTTCTTAGGTTTGAATCGTTTATTCTTGAATTTATAAGGTTTCTCCGGGTTCCATACTTGAGCGCTGAATATCTTAGATTGCTCATCTTGCACCACCCGGCGAGTCCATGCGGGAATACGTTCTCCGCTACCGCCGTCCCACTCGACCAGCAACTTAAACAAGTCCTCATGATACATCTGCGCATCGGTCAAAGCGATCTCCCATACGCCATTCGCCTTACGTTTAAGCTTGTATTTATTATCTTTCTGCCATCCGTTGAATGTTCCAATCAAATAAATAGCGGTAGCATTCGGCGCCCATTCACGGAACACCCAGCCTTTCGTGGTTTTGTGTAACCCAAAATAAAGATATCCGGAAGCCATCTCGGATAAGGTTAGTTTACCATTATTCGTCAGGCTCTTTTCTTTATCAATCACGTATTGATACCGGCCTTCTATAGCCGCCTCATAAGGGGCCAGCCACGGGTCATTTTTTATCAGATTTAGAGACTCCATGATTTATTATAATTTGGTTCTCGGCAAAGATAAAAGAAAAAAACATACCCATTGATAATATTAGGATATTTCTTATATTCGCGGTAAACCGTACAAAGATGAGCAAAGGAACAAAAAGTATAGCCTTTTACCTAATGATGATCCTCATTTTCGGTTCGCTGATGTACTTTATCGCCAAAGAAGGGGAAAGTCAGCAACTGGAAAATTCGATTGCGTCCATCCAAAACGCACCTAGTAATTTAGAAGAGGGATTTACCATATTTACTCAATTATTAGTACATAATATCGAGTCTTCCATAGGAATTCTGCTTTTACAAATCATCACGATATTGCTTACGTGCCGTTTGTTCGGTTGGTTATTCCAGAAGATCGGGCAACCCACCGTCATCGGCGAGATCGTTGCCGGAATCGTGCTAGGGCCGTCCGTATTAGGCAATTTATTCCCGGAGGCTTCCGCCTTCCTTTTCCCTGTGGAATCGTTGGTGAATATAAATATGCTGAGTCAATTCGGACTTATACTCTTTATGTTCGCTATCGGGATGGAACTTAACATCTCCGAGGTAAGGAAAAAGCTGAAAGAGACGATCTTAATCAGTCATACCAGTACGATCGTCCCCTTCTTTTTCGGTATGCTGACCGCCTATTTCGTGTACGACAAATATGCGGATAAGAGTACGCCTTTCCTCTCTTTCGCCTTGTTTATAGGTATCGCCATGAGTATTACCGCCTTTCCCGTATTGGCACGTATTATCCAAGAGAAAGGACTTACCAAGACACATTTGGGTACCATCTCGTTGGCAAGCGCGGCGAATGGGGATATCACCGCATGGTGCTTGCTAGCGGTTGTCATAGCGATCGCACAAGCGGGTTCGATGTTAAGTGCCGTTTACAACATCTTATTCTCGGTCCTTTACATAATGTTTATGTTTTTGGCGGTGCGGCCATTCCTGCGGATGATCGGACATATTTATCACAACAAGGAGGTAATCGACAAGGGGCTGGTCGCTTTCATCTTCTTGCTATTGATCACCTCGGCTTATCTGACTGAGATATTGGGATTGCATGCCTTGTTCGGCGCTTTTATCGCAGGGGTGGTGATGCCGGGAAATGTCAAATTCCGCAAGATCATGACCGAGAAAGTAGAGGATGTATCCCTTGCTCTATTTCTTCCCTTATTCTTCGTATCTACCGGATTACGTACGGAAATAGGTCTTCTAAACAAGCCTGAGTTATGGTGGCTATGCCTTATCTTCATAGTCGTGGCCATCGCGGGAAAGTTTGGGGGAGCGATGTTCTCCGCCCGATTCGTGGGTGAGAGCTGGAAGGATAGCCTATACATAGGGGCGCTCATGAATACCCGCGGGTTGATGGAGCTGGTCGTATTGACGATCGGGTACGAGATGGGGATATTGACGCCTTCCGTATTCGTGATCTTAGTGCTAATGACGCTGGTCACCACCTTTATGACAACACCGTTGGTCTCATTCATCAAATTCTGTTACCGGGCGCATGACAAGCTGATGGAGCAAAAAGAGAGAATGCCATTGGAGGGGATATTCAAGGTACTGTTGTCCTTCGGACGAGCCGGAAATGGACAGATCATGCTGGACGTAGCCTACCAGATGTTCGCCCAAGGCAAAAACAAACTGGAGCTGACGGCACTGCATTTGACGGTTGGCTCGGATGTAAACCCGCTACACACGGATAATTTCGAGGAAGTCAGCTTCGGCCCGATCCTTTACGGGGCCAAGAAGCTGGGCATTCAGATACAGACCCGCTACGAGGTATCGAACAACGCCGGAGTGGATATTTGTAGCATCGTAAACAATGAGGGGTACGATTTCCTTTTGGTCGGTTCCGGGATATCGATGAGCAACACACCGGACGATATAGCGGCAAGCCATTACCGGGCCTCGTTCTACAACCGTTATTTCAAACGCTTCAAGGCTCCGGAATCCTGGTTTTATCCGGGTGCCTTATTGAAAGACAAGACGAAGATGTTTATCGAGCAAAGCAATTGCCCGGTAGGTGTATTCGTGAACCGGAATTTCGTCAAGGCATCGAACGTGATCGTGGTCATCGACTCCGAGGAGGATTTATTCCTGTTGGGATACGCCCAGACCTTATTGAAGTCTACACACGGCTCGGCCAGCGTACTTGATAAATCCAGCAGTACGACCCCGGGGAACGAGGTGATCAAGGAAGGAATCCTGCGATTCACGGAAGACGTGAAGCAGACCACGCTTCTACGAGAGAAAGACCTTACGCCCCAGTCTTTCAACGGCTTCAACTTCATGCTGATCAGTTATAAGACATGGAACGATGTCTCCGAGCACCGGAAAGAAGCCTTGCAGAAGATGCCTTCTACGTTGATATTAAGTAAATAATCCGTTATAAACCATATAAACCCGTCTTTATGAGAATCTGTCTTTTCTTCTTGATCACCGTTTTCCTCATGGCCTGCTCCTCTACGGGGAACCAGCGGCAGGAACCGGAAAACCAGACCTTGGAAACGATACTCAATCGCAAAAGCGTACGTAAGTATAAGGATCGCCCGGTAGAAAAGGAAAAGATAGACAAACTGATACGAGCCGGAATGGCCGCCCCTTCCTCCCGTGACAGGCGACCTTGGGAATTCATTATCGTAACCGACCGGAAAGCCTTGGACACAATGGCCGAAGGTCTCCCCTTCGCCCGGATGCTGAAAGAGACAAGGCAAGCGATCGTCGTTTGCGGCGATACGATCAAATCCTCCAACGCTTGGTTTCTGGATTGTTCCGCCGCCTCGCAAAACCTGCTACTTGCCGCCGAATCCATGGGATTGGGAGCCGTATGGACGGCTGTTTACCCCTATCCGGACCGGATTGAGATCGTCCGGAAAGAGCTTCGGCTACCGGATCATATCATGCCGTTGAACGTCATACCTGTGGGATACCCCATGCAGAAAGAGACTCCCAAAAACAAATACAACGTCCAACAGATCCATCACAATGGCTGGTAAAGCTATATGACTTCCAGATAACTCCGTCCGTTTCCCGCCCGGTTCACCCGGATCTGCACGGGAATACGTTCCGTCATTTCCTGTACGTGCGAGATAACGCCGATCTTGCGCCCTTGCGTACGCAGGCTCTCCAAGGCATCCATAGCGACCCGCAACGTCTCCGCGTCCAAAGAGCCGAAGCCCTCATCGATAAACAGGCTCTCTACCTTCATCCGGTTCGAGGAGAGAGAGGACAAGCCTAGCGCCAAGGCCAGCGAGACCAAGAAAGATTCCCCTCCGGAAAGGCTATGCACGGTACGGATCTCGTCGCACATATCTTGGTCGATCACCTGCAAAGCCAAGGTATCCGGCACACGCTCCAACCGGTAACGCCGGGATAGTTGCCGCAATTGCACATTCGCATAACTCAACAAGACATCCAAGGTGTAGCCTTGGGCGATCCTACGGAACTTGGCGCCATCCGCCGAGCCTGCCAATTCATTCAGCTTCGCCCAACGCTCGCTCATCGCCCTCCGCTCCGAGAGCTCTTGCTGGAAGCCGGCTATCTTCCGCTTATTCTCCTCGTGCGTACGCAGACGGAAACTACATTCAGACTTTTGGGCCGTCATTTCCGACAGAGATTCCTCCAGCGTCTTCCCCTCGGAGTTCTCTTGATAGGCGACCATCCAGTTATCCAGCTCCTGCCGGCGTGCGGAAAGGAGACCGGAAGTCTCCGCCAGATCCTTCTTGATCTGTTCCGTAATCCCCCGGTATTGCTCCACCTCGCCGGCGTGCTTCGTCGTACTCTCTTGCAGCTGCTTCAAATGGTTCTTCAAGGCTTCCACCCGTTCGTGGAAGGTACGTTCCACTTGGTCGGCGGGCTGGCCTCCCAGCAGGAGATTCCGCTCCGAACGCAAACGGGTATAGGATTGATTCTTCTCGTCGTAGGCTTTCGCGGCGTCCTCGTACTGCTTACGCAAGGGAGGGAGGAAAGCCTCGTACGACTCCCGTTCCGCTTTATAAGCACTCCGCTCCCGTTCCAATTCCCGCAGGCGTTCCCCGTTGGCTTGCCACTGCCGGGCGAAATCCGTCAAGGTCTCCCGGAAGCTTTCCGGGTCCTTGTTCCAGCCCGTCTGCCATGCGTCATTCCCAAACAAGACGTTGGCGGCGGATAGGGATTGGGACAGCTTCTCCTGTTGCTCCCGCTTATCCAGTTCTTCCCGGTCGATTTGCTCGGACAGGGATTGTAGCTGATTCCTTAATTCCGTCCGTGCGTTCTCGTCCGCGGCGAGTTGTTTATGCAGCTCCAGTTCTTTCTGTTGCAGGGCGGCGAGTTGTTTCCCGCAGGCCTCCTGCCGTTCTTTCCGGTCGAGAAGCCGCTTGAGGCGCAGGGTAGCTTCCGAGATGCGATCCGCCAAGGCCAACAGACGCTCATGCGCCTCGTGAGAGGCGAAAGGATGCTCAAGGCTTCCGCAGACCGGGCAAGGCGTTCCGGCGGTCAGCTTGTCCCGCAGGCTTTTGATATCGCCAGTCGTCACGAACTGGGCTTGCTCCAGCAATAAACGCTCCCGTTCCGTACGGCAGGTCTCGATCGACCGGTCCAAAGCCTCCGGTTCCAATTCCTGGAGGGCAAGCGCTACGGACTTCCGCTCTTCCTCAATCTTTACCTGTTCCTTGGCGTGCGTCTCCGCCTCCCGCCGCAAGGATTGCCTCCGAACCTCCAACCGCTGGATTTTCTGTCGGATGGCTAGCAAGGCCTTGTCCGACCGCTCGACTGCCCGGCGAGCCGTAAGGCAGGTATCCAGATGAATCAACAAGGCCGACAGTTGCTCGGCGATCCCCTCCTTGCTCCGGTAACGTTCACGCCACGACGTCAGCTTGTCCCATTCCTCCGAGGCTTTCTTCTGCCGCTCTTCCACCTTCCTGAGTTTCTCTTCCGCCTCCTGCTTCCGCCGGGAGAAGTCTTTCATCCGTTCATCAGCCTCGGAGCGGGCTTTCAAGGCCGATTCCAGTTGCACGTCCAGTTTCCGGGCCTGTTGCAATTCCAGTCGCAAGCCCTTAGATTCCTCATCCGTCCTCGCCAATCGCACCTCTCCTTGCTCATACTCCTTCCTTGAGGTTTCCAGCGATGCCAACGCCCGTTCCAAGAAACGGGCGTTCTCCTCCCGCTGTTTTTCCTTCGAGGCGATCTGGACCTCGGCCGCTTTCACGGCCTCCCGCAAGCTTTGCCGCTCGACCCTCGCCTTCTCCAGGCGGGCCAGCTCCCCCTCCAAGACCGAAAGGCGGGTTTGGGAGGCTTCCATCTCCTCCTCCGATAGAAGCTCTATGCCTTGTACGCGGGCGTATAGCTGCTCGTAGGCCTCCTTCGCCTCGGTGTTCCTGGCGAAGATCCGGCGGGAGATCTCCGAGTATTGCTCCGTACCGGTCAGTTTTTCCAGCAAGGAGGCCTTCTCGCCCTGCTCCGCTTTTAGGAAGGTAGAGAAATCGTTCTGGGCCAAGAGTACCGAGCGGGTGAACTGATCGAAAGTCAGGCCGATCAGCTCGATGATACGGGCTTGCAGGTCCTTGTTGGTTCCCGGCTCCTCTTTCCCGGCATCTATATTATATAATGTAAGGCGGGCGGCCTGCAAACGTCCGCTCTCCTTCTCCCGGGCCCGGGATACGGACCAGCGGGCGCGATACCGGCACCCGTTCAGCGCCACGAAATCCACCTCGGCGTAACCCGAGGCCGTCCCGCGGCGCAAGAGGAAGCGGGGGTCGCTTTGCGGCAACACATCCTCTTGCACGTCCCTCAGCCGCACGTTATTCTCCTTCGCCAGCTCCGTTCGCGGCGTACGGGAGAAAAGGGCGAGGCACATGGCATCCAGCAACGTGGATTTTCCCGCCCCGGTAGGCCCGGATATAGCGAAGATACCCGCCGAAGCCAAAGGCTCTTCCGTAAAATCAATGGAAAACTCTCCTTCCAGCGACGCCAGATTGCGTCCTCTGATCGCCAGCACTCTCATAAAGAAACCTCCCTCATCACCTCATTAAACAATGTCTCTATCTCCTCGGGCAACTCGCCTCCGTATTTCACGGCAAACGTATGTCTCAGCATATCCAGCGGGGCTATCTTTTGCAAATCATTATACGACAAGGCCCGCTCCTCTGCCTCTCCTTCCCGCCGGGGATACGAAGGAACGATGGAGGTGAGGCGGACTGCCTTCCCGACCAACGCCTCCTCTACCCGATGGCGGAACGTAGGGTCCGGCTCCGTCAGCAGGACCCGTATCTCCACGTAAGGCCAGCGGCTCTCATCCTCGCTGACCTCCTCCAGCTCCGGAAGCCCGGCGAGGCATCGCAAGACCTCCTCCGGGGGTAACGGGCTGTCCGGTATACGCATCAAGTCCGCGACTCTTGGGATCTCGATCGCCTCGATACCAGCGACCTTCCCCTCCTCGACCGCTACGGCTATCACTTGATGCCGGTAATTCTTCTCCGAGAACGACATGGGAAGCGGGCTTCCGGCATAACGTACTGCCTCGCGCCCGCCGATCCGTTGCGCTTTATGGATATGCCCTAGCGCCGTATAAGCGATCCCGACGTCGAAGGTATCTGCGGATACGGACTCCAGACCTCCCATGATCGCACGCTCGCTCCGGTCGTCGTCCGACAACTCGGCTCCGGTAGCGTGGAGGTGTCCCAAGGCTACGATCGCCTCGCCGGGATTCCTCTGGGCATCGGCATAGGCGTAGAGCCGCCGGTACATCCGCCCGATGCCCGCCACATACGAGTCGGGCTCTCCCTCTGGTACCGCCGGGTAATCCCCTTGGCGGAGGAAAGGCACCGCCAGGCAAAGCGCCTCCCGTTTTCCCGCCCGGTTCCTTAAAGGGACGACGAGCGAGGCGAGGTCGATCTCCCCGGAATCCGTCCTCCCCACGATACCGACAATCGAGGTATTCAATTCCTCCAGCAAGGGATTCGGGGCTTCCAGACGGATCGCGGAGTCGTGGTTGCCGGCGATGATCACGATCTGCAAGCCCGGATTCCGGCGGTTCGCTTCTTTCAGGAAACGATAGAAACGACGTTGCGCCCCGGCGGAAGGGTTCGTCACGTCGAACACGTCGCCGGCGATCAACAGGACATCCGTCTGCCGCTCCACCAAAAGATTTGTCAGAAAACCGAGGAAAGCGTCGTGCTCCGCCTCCCGGTCGTAGCCGAAAAAGGTCTGGCCCAGATGCCAGTCGGCCGTATGGATAAGTTTCAATGCCATATATTGTCATATTTATAAAAGCAAAGGTACAATTTTTTTCTAGGTTCTTTCTTTTGCCGTCAACATAGCCAAAGAGACATATCCGCGTCAAGGGAATAAGTTGTCGTTTCTTCTTTTTCAGGTCTATTTCAGCAATATACATCATAATATATGTATTTTAGTCCTAAGTTTATAAATTCTTTTGTTACATTTAGAGCGAAGAATGATCATCAACCGTTTTTCCCATAGCAACGGATATCATAGATTTCCTAAAGGCAATGACATAGTTTACAATAAAAAAACTAAATAAAAATCATGTACCATCTGATATTAAACGTTCTAGTTTTCTTTCTCCCATTGCTTCACGGGGATAAATCGACCGCATCAAATCCGGATATCAAGGAGGGAAATGAGGCTTACACAGTCTCATTCTATCCGGAAGGGGGCCGATTGATATTAAATACCGCCTGCGTAGTCGCATTCAAGGCAGAAAGCAGAGATGGTAAAACATTAGATATCTCAGGAGAGATCGTGGATGACAGAGGTAATATTGTACAAAACGTAAAATCCTTATATAACGGATTAGGATATTTCAATATTTACCCAAATGAAGGAAGGACCTATTATCTGAACTGTAAAAGCACAGAAGGTATAGAAAAAAGCTTTATATTACCTGCCGCAACCCTGTCAATAGGGATAAAAGTACATTTCAAGGAAGACCAAATATTAGTCTCCGCCTTAAAACCAGAGCATTTGCAATTTAAAGACACTTTATATATACTGTTACAATCCGAAGACTCCATCGTTTATAAAGACATTTGGGATTTCTCAAGGAGATGGATCGTATTCGAGAAAAAAAACATCAAGACCGGACTGTCTAGTTTTCTTTTAGTAGATAGTAATGGCGATCTACTTTCCGGGCGACCGTTTTTCAAGCTAGAAAATATCTCATCACTCCAATCTTTGCCTCCGGACTTCAAGATAAGGCTACTTCCTATCATGAACGATCCGGGAACCGACTCCATACGGAAGAATCTCGTATTGGATACTTTGGCCAAGACTTTAACAATCGACCAGGAACAATCGGAACCTGATAAAAGGCCAGATGATGATATATGGAAGACCATCGAGTTGGAGAATGTAGAAATCAAGGCATTCAAGAAAGACAAACAGAATCAAGGACTCTATTCGCCCGTCCAAGCTTCCAGCCGTATTTATAGCTCCCAAGATATAGAACGGTGGCATATAAATGAGATGAAATCGTTATTATCTCGCTTTAGCGGGGTTAAATTTATCTTCGATGACGTTAAGCAAAAATATTATCCGGTACTCCGTGACGCGATAACTTCCTTTAGATCAAAAAATGAAGGGAAACCCCTAGTCGTGATTGATGACACGCCTTTTATCGATTTCGACATCCTAGATTACCCTGTTAACGACATAGAAGAAATATTTTTACTAAAAGGATCAGACGCTGCCATATGGGGGCCTAAAGCTAGCAATGGAATTATCGTCATTATAACCCAAAGAGGTAAATCCACAAAAATCGAGCAAAAAGAGGAATAAAATGAGAATCCCGTCTAGGGTCGGCAAGACATCCGCTTCCCGCTCCACTATCCCCCCTTATATACCGGCAGCACGACCGAGAAGCGGCTTCCTTTTCCTAGCTTAGAACTCAGTTCTATCCGTCCCCCCAAGTTTTGTACGATTCCTTGGCAGATAGACAACCCCAGACCGGCCCCTTGGCTGAATTCATCTTGCTTGAAAAAACGGCTGAATACCTTCTCTTGTTGCTCCTCCGATAGACCGATCCCGGAATCCTCGACAAAAATCGCCGCCTCATCCGTCCCCCTCAGATGCTTAAATCCCAATTTTATATATCCGCTATTCGTGAATTTACAAGCGTTTGTCAAGAAATTGGTTATAACTTGCGAAAGTCTCTTTTTATCCGTATAGATAAACAAATCCCCCTCCGCCTCTTTCGAGAATCGTAGGTGGGTGGGGACCAATAACTGATGGGCGAGGTAAAGGTCGTCTACCAACTCCTTGACGGAGCAGCTCTCTTTCTCGAATTTCATTTGTCCCGATTGAAGTCTCGAAACCTCCAGAATATCATTGATGAGCACCAACAACAGATCGCAGCTCTGATTGATCGTCTTGGCAAACAGCTGCTTGTCGGCCTCGTCTAAGTCCTTCTCCGAGGCCAGCAGGTTCGAGAAGCCTACGATAGAGTTCAGCGGCGTACGTATCTCATGGCTCATGTTCGCCAAGAACTTTTGCTCATACCCCCTCATGAGGATAAGCTCTTTTTCCCGTTTCTTCATGTCATTGATGTTGATAAGTATACCGCTCACGTCTTTACCTCCCTCCGCATTATCTACCGCAGGCATGGCGCTAAAGCGGAATTCCCACCATTCATAATCAGATCCGGCGAAGCGGGCACGGCATTGGAATACCTCCTTGTCCGCTTTCCATAAAGATTGTCTCAGTAACTTGAAAGAAGTGAGGTCATCGGGATGTATCAGCCTCCACATCTCTTCCAACTCGATCCGTGATGACTGGTCACCGACAGGATACTCGAAAAAGAACTCCTCGTCCTTAAACTCCCAGATGTATATGCCTCCACACTGTATGGCCAAATCCAAGAAGAAATTCTTTTGAGACAGACGGGAGAAGATCATCTTGACTTGCCTCTTCTCCCGCCCATACAAGCATAAGACACCGATTAAAAATACGATAGTAGCTACCTCAAAAACAGGCCTCAGCCTATAATACTCAAATAAGGGAGTATGCTTAGGTAGCAAGTACAACCCCGTAAGCAAGGTTGCTAAAACTAAAAATATATAAAGTAGGTGTTTCATGGTTCTTTAAGTTTACGAGTACCTGCGGGACTCTGGTGGTAAATGGTTTTATTTCACTCCGCTCATTAACACTATTGTTTTTTTCTTAAGACTATTATTGATTTTCACCAGCTATTTAATAAATATTATTATCTTTGATCTCATAATCAACCAGAGTCCCGCAGGGACAACGCCTACACCTCTTCCACGATTATTTATCTACCCGGCATCTTCCTTACTCGTATCCGTACGGCTACATTCTTGTATCTACGTATCTGCATCCGTGTATCCGTACGGATACGAAGATGCAGATACGTAGATACAAGGACGCGGATACGTAAGTGCAAGAGCGTAACCGTACGGGTACCCGCTTGTATCCGGGCAACAAAAAGCCGGTATCTGAGCGGGTACACGTGAGTACCTGCCCGGATACCGGCCCGCGGCTATCATCCTAGCCTATATCTCGTCCGGAGATTCCGAGTCGGAGCCGCCGGAGCCACCCGGTCGTCCTTCCGCCAGCTTGTCCACCCAAGCGAAAGTAGCCTTCTGAAGATCCGTCTTGAAAGCCTCGTCAGGCTGGAAGTTAAGGTTCACACTTTTGATATTCTTGGCGTTGACCTCCTCCTTGGTAGGTACCCCCAAACTGGAAAGCGTAACGCTGAAACTACCCCAGTTACCCAGTTTCACGCTCTCGCCTCCCAGCAGCCTGCGAAGCAAGATCTTACGAAGCTGGCGGATTGCCATCATCGCCTCGGAAGGGTTCAACGTAGTCTCGTCGGCGAGTTCCATCGCTACCTCGGTCTCGTCCGCTTGGGCGGTAGTTACTTGAGTTACATACCATTTCTTAGGCGCTTCCTTGTCCAAAGGGTTTATTCGTTGCACGGGTTTTACTAGTATTGCCATGATAAATAGATTTATAGGTCTCTCTTGGATGGAGGCCCTGATTATTAAATCTTCAAATATAACAATAGAGTTCCACTCTCACAAGTTAAAACCGGATTACTATTCGCACTTTCTTGAAAAAACTATTTGTAAGCAAAACCTAGTAAACTCATAATAATTTGTTACTTTTGCGGTGGTTTTAAATAGGAACAACATAATTAATAAACATACCTATGGCAAAGATTACAAAAGAGGAGGCCCTTCGGTACCATGCCGAGGGCAAACCGGGTAAGATCGAGGTTATCCCGACAAAGCCTCATAGCACGCAAACGGATTTATCCCTAGCTTATTCGCCGGGCGTAGCCGAGCCGTGTCTGGAAATCGAGAAGAATCCGCTGGACGCGTACGAATATACGGCGAAAGGTAATTTGGTAGCCGTAATCTCCAACGGTACCGCCGTACTCGGGCTGGGCGATATCGGTCCCTTGGCCGGTAAGCCGGTGATGGAAGGCAAGGGATTGCTATTCAAGATATTCGCGGGCATCGACGTATTCGATATCGAGGTGAACGAGAAAGATCCGGAGAAGTTTATCCAGACCGTGAAGGCGATCTCGCCCACGTTCGGAGGAATCAACTTGGAGGATATCAAGGCACCGGAGTGTTTCGAGATCGAGACTCGCTTGAAGAACGAGCTGGATATCCCCGTCATGCACGACGACCAGCATGGTACGGCTATCATCTCCGGCGCCGGGCTGATCAACGCCTTGGAGATCGCCGGCAAGAAGATCGAGGACGTGAAGATCGTGGTGAACGGCGCCGGAGCCGCCTCTATCTCATGTACGAAACTGTACGTGATGCTGGGAGCGCGCAAGGAGAATATCGTCATGTGCGACAGCAAGGGCGTCATCTCTACCAGCCGCCCGGACTTGAACGCCGCCAAGCGGGAGTTCGCTACCGACCGTCCGATCAAGACCTTGCAAGAGGCCGTGGTGGGAGCCGACGTATTCTTGGGCCTCTCCGTGGCGAACGTATTGACCAAGGAGATGGTACGTAGCATGAACGCCGACCCGATCGTATTCGCCTTGGCGAACCCGAACCCGGAGATCTCCTACGCCGACGCTATGGCCTCGCGGGATGATATCATCTTCGCTACCGGACGTTCCGACTATCCGAACCAGATCAACAACGTGCTGGGATTCCCTTATATCTTCCGCGGCGCCTTGGATACGCACGCCAAGGCGATCAACGAGGAGATGAAGCGGGCCGCCGTCTACGCCATCGCCGACCTTGCCAAGGAGCCTGTCCCCGACGTGGTGAACGCCGCCTATAAGCTGAAACGAACCACTTTCGGACGCGACTATATCCTTCCGAAAGCGCTCGATCCCCGCTTGCTGACCCGTGTATCTTGCGCCGTGGCGAAAGCCGCTATCGACTCGGGCGTGTCTCGCAAGACGATCACCGACTGGGAGGGCTACGCCAACCATTTGCGTGAGATGATGGGGTACGATAATAAACTCTTGCGCTCGTTCACCGATATGGCGAAAGCGAACCCGAAACGGGTGGTATTCGCCGAGGCGAACCACGTGAATATGCTGAAAGCCGCCGCCGAGGCGAAAGCGGAAGGTATCTGTTTCCCGATCTTGCTGGGTAACGAGGAGCGTCTGGCCAAGATCGCCGCCGAGGAGAATATCAGTCTGGACGGTATCGAGATCGTCAACCTCCGCCACGACCGCGAGACGGAACGCCGCCACCGCTACGCCCGTATCCTTACCGACAAGAAGGCGCGCGAGGGCGTGACTTACTCAGAGGCTTGCGAGAAAATGGTAGACCGTAACGCCTTTGGTATGATGATGGTGGCTACCGGCGACGCCGACGCTTTCGTGACGGGTGTATACAGCCGCTACTCGGAGGTTACCAAGATGGCGGAGCAGATCATCGGCATCCGCCCGAGTTACAAGCATTTCGGTGCCTTGAACATCCTGACGTGCAAGAAGGGTACGTTCTTTATGGCCGATACGTTGATCAACCGTCATCCGTCGGCCGAGGTATTGATCGATATCGCCCGCCTGACGCACGACGCCGTGAAGTTCTTCGCTCACGAGCCGGTTATGGCGATGTTGTCTTACTCGAACTTCGGTTCCGACAAGCAGGGCAGCCCGCTGAAGGTGCACGAGGCGATCGACTTCTTGCATAAGACATACCCAGACATGGTAGTAGACGGAGAGATGCAAGTAAACTTCGCCCTCGACAAGAAGCTGCGCGACGATATGTATCCGTTCAACAAGCTGAAAGGGCAAGACGTGAATACCTTGATCTTCCCGAACCTAAGCTCCGCCAACAGCGCGTATAAGCTATTGGATACGCTGGGTATCACCGAGACGATCGGCCCGATCCAGATGGGATTGAACAAACCGATCCACTTCACCGACGTAGAAAGCTCTACCCGTGATATCGTGAACCTGACTACCGTAGCTGTCGTAGACGCTATCGTTCAGGAACAGATCGAGAAAGAAGGTTGATAGGGCTTATCCCCTATCAATACTATCCCCAGTTGTAGAGACGGGGCACGCCCCGTCTCTACAACTGGATATATCAATTCTGATAGCTTTCGATATTCGCTATTACCTTTTGCGACAATCGCTCCATACATTGCTCCGAGTGGCCGGAGACTTTCGGGGTATATATGACATTATCGAACTGCGTCAAGGTATCCGCATAATTCCCGATACCGACCTCATCGCATAAGAAGAAATTCCGTTTATGGGCGCTAAGCCAACGTTGTAAATCCGGGACACGGAAAGTAGGCCCTACCGACGTATTGATCAATATCTTCAGATTACCGAACAAACGAAACTCACCCGCCCCCAGAAGAATCGTATTACGAGGCAAGCAAGTACATAAAATATCCACCTCCGGCAGCAACTCCCGCAAAGGCAGGTAAGCGATACCGGCGGCCTCGGCATCCAGCTTACGGGTACGGCTGAAATAATGAACCTCCGCCCCCAAGAAACGAAGAGCGTCAGCGATCATTCTCCCGGTACGGCCCAATCCCACAATGCCTACTTTTTGCCCGCCCAGCTCATACGCCTTATGTCTCCACTGTTTCCCGCCGAAACCATGCAACAAACGGACCAGCTCGCTAATGACATACTCCACGACTCCCTCATCGCCATAGTCGCGGATGCCCAAAACCGTTATCCCCCGCTCACGTGCGGCGGCTATATCCACATTCGCGCTAGACTCGCTATAGAGGGTACAGCACATCCCGATGTATTTGATATTCGGGCAAGCCTCGATCACGTTCCTCCGGATCTGTGTATTATAAGAGACGAGTACGCAATCTGCGTCCCCGATCCGGTTCACGGTCTCCTCATCCGTTTCCGGAATGCCGGTATAAAAAACAACCTCTTTTCCAAGCTCCTTCAAACGCTCCACTCCCCATGTATTCAATCCGGTAGAATCTACCACTACAATTTTCTCAAACATATCTTACTTTATTAACTACCATCTTCAATTAATTATCCCTCTCACAAAGCTATAAATAAAATAGCCGCAAAGAGCGACTTTCAGCACGACACTCAATAAAAAACCAGCGAACGCCCCGAAACCAGCCTTCAACGCATCTCCGGACGCCTTGCCTCCCAAAAGTTCCCCCACGAAAGCCCCCACGAAAGGACCCAGCAAGATTCCCCAAGGCGGAAACACGAATATGCCGGCCACGGTTCCCACGGCACATCCCCAATTTCCCCACTTGGACCCTCCGCTATACTTAGTCCCCAGCATGGGCGTAACATAGTCCATCGCCTGTGCCAACACGACCAGCAATCCCCACACGACCAACTCCGTAACCGTAAATTCCGCATAACCCGTAAAATGCAGCAGCCACAAAGCCAAATACGCCACCGGCGGCCCCGGCAAGACCGGCAAAAAACACCCCGCCAATCCCACCAACAAACAGATAACGCCTAGTATAACCAATAAGATATCCATACAATCACTATTTACAATAATCCTTTATTTCACCAATTCTCCTTATTAATCAAATTCACCACGACTTTCACCATCATATCTTTTTCCTCCGTCCGGCTTTCCGCTATCATCAAGGTTAAAGCGACCAATGTATTATCAGCGATACGTTTCGTCCCATCCGGATTATATAAGATTCCATTATTATCGAGAAACCACAAGAAAAGCGTTGCGGCTATACGCTTATTACCATCGCTGAACGAATGATTTTTTGTAACCAGATAAAGAAGCATAGCCGCTTTTTCCTCTACCGAGGGATAAAGATCCTCCCCACCAAAAGTTTGGTAAATCTGTCCGATAGAGCTTTTGAAAGAGCCGTCTTTCTCGTTTCCGAATAAATTACTTCCACCAAATTTACTTTTCAATCCTTGGATAGCCAACATCGCATTTTCATAGGTAGCCTTAAACCGTTGCTCATTTGTCGTCGAATGAATATCCAATTGCTGATAGTCATACTTATCCAGTGTATCTAAGGCATAGGTATAGTCTACAACTACATCTAGTAACGTACGGCTTTCATCCGAGGAAAGAACCTCCTGACCCTTAACTGTACGACCGAGGACTTGTACAAGCAGCTTCAGTTCGTCGTATTTTTGTTGGGTCAGTTGTTTATTGACAGCGTAGCCTTTGACAAGGTATTCTTTTAGGATTTTATTCGCCCAGATACGGAATTGCGTACCACGCTTAGACTTGACACGATAGCCGACTGAGATAATGACATCAAGACTATAAACCCCAGTAGGCTTGTATTTGGAAAAAGTATTATGCAAAATTTGCATATTACTCATTTCCTCAAGTTCTCCTTCTTTAAAAACATTTCTGATATGCCGAGCTATTACCGATTGATCCTTTTGAAAAAGCTCCGCCATCTGCGCTTGCGTAAGCCATACTGTATCATTCTCCAATTTCACGTCAATTGAAGTCTCACCATCGGCTGTCCGATAAATAACGATCTTGCCATTTTCCATACGTTTCAGTTTTTAGGATATATAAATAGACAAAGATACAAACATTTCCCACCCTTAACTGTTTTGCTAAAAGCTAAATCTAAACATATATATTTATGCACAAACATTTACGCCTGACATGTTATGCTTTGTTGTGCTTGCTGGTACCGATCGGGGTAATGGCGCAGACAGAGCATACGTATTTAGACCGTGCCCTACCCGGATCATGGTCTGAGGAAGGAAGTGATTTCCAGCAGACACTTCCCGTAGAAGATAATTGGTGGAGAAATTTTAAGGACCCGTTGCTGGACTCGCTGATAGAAGTAGCCGTGAAACAAAACTATTCCGTGCAAATGGCGATGGATAGGATCGCCATGGCGAAAGCCAACCTGCGGTCGGCACAAGGAAGCTACTCGCCCACCCTAGGGCTTTCCGCCGGATGGACACGGCAACAAAGTAGCGGCAATATCAATCAGGTACCCAAGGCGATCACCCAATATACCAGCGCAACCGTAGATATGAACTGGGAGGTGGACGTATTCGGGAGTATCCGGAACCGGGTGAAAGCGGAGAAAGAGAATTTCGCCGCCTCGAAAGAGGAATACAACGCCGCCATGGTCTCCCTTTGCGCCCAAGTAGCCTCCTCCTATATCAATATGAGGGAACTGCAACAAGAGGTAAAGGTAGCGCAACAGAACTGCCGCTCCCAACAGACCGTCGTACAGATCACCCAGAAACGGTATGAGACCGGGCTAGTCTCCAAACTGGATGTAGCGCAGGCGCAATCCGTATACTACAGCACGAAAGCCTCCCTACCGATGCTGGAGGCCGGTATCATCCAATACGCGAACTCCTTGGCGATCTTGCTAGGCCTGTACCCTTCCGATCTGCAAAAGATCATGGAGACAGACGCTTCCTTGCCGGAATATATCGAGCCGGTCGGTGTAGGTTTGCCGGCAAACCTGTTGCTACGCCGTCCGGATGTACGTGCGGCAGAACGGCAGGTCAATGCGCTTGCCGCCTCGCTCGGGGCCTCTAAGTCCGATTGGTGGCCGAAAGTATTCGTGAAAGGCTCGGTCGGTTTCGCCTCCCACGACTTCGACAAGCTGGCGAATCATAATAGCTTGACCTATGAGATCGCCCCTACCCTTACGTGGAACTTCTTCCAAGGCACCCAGAAGATACAGGCTACCCGGTTGGCGAAAGCCCAGTTGGACGAGTCGATCCGGCAATTCAACCAGACCGTGCTTACCTCCGTACAGGAAGTGGATAACGCCATGAGCTCGTACAAGAACTCGATCAAGCAGATCGTAGCCCTCCGGGAAGTGGTAAACCAAGGGAAACAAACCTTGGATCTTTCCCTTGACCTCTATAAGCAGGGCCTCGCGCCTTTCCAGAACGTACTGGACGCACAACGCTCCCTCCTCACCTACCAGAACCAATTGACACAGGCTCAAGGTAGCTCACTACTGAACTTGATACAGCTTTATCAGTCATTGGGCGGAGGATGGAATCCTATGTAGGCCGTTCGATCCGATCGAACAAAAGCCCACTCAAACAATTAATATAAATAATCATTAAAGACAAAAGATATGAAGACATTTGTTTACATAGGGATTATCGGAGCCTCCGCCTTATTACTGGCGTCTTGCAAGGGGAAAAGCAAGCCGATGGAAACGCCCGTGCCCTCCATAAGCGTATCCACGCCGATCGTGAGGGACATTACCTTGACGAAAGAATACCCCGGATACCTTAGTTCACAACTGAAAGTAGACTTGGTCGCACGTGTCAACGGATACTTGCGTACCTCTTACCTCAAGGCCGGAAGCCGGGTGAAGAAGGGCGATCTTATCTTCGTGATCGAACCGGACACCTATCAAGATAACGTCACCCAAGCCGAGGCTTCCGTAAAGACCTCCAAAGCCCAGCTGGAATATGCCCGCAGCAACTACGAGCGCATGAAGGAGGCGGCTAAGAGCGGCGCCGTAAGCCAGATACAAGTGATCCAAGCGGAGGCTACCGTATCAGAGTCTGAGGCTGCCGTGAAGAACGCCGAGGCGGAGTTGAATACCGCACGGACCAACTTGAGCTATTGCTATATCCGTGCGCCTTTCGACGGTGCGGTTACCCGGGCCAGCTACGATATAGGTAATTACATCAACGGAGCCGTTCAGCCGGTTACCTTGGCCACCTTATACAAGGACGACTTGATGTTCGCCAATTTCAATATCGAGGATAACCAGTTCATGAAGATGATGCTGGAAGCCGCCCGCAACGATAGCACCGTGAAACTTCCGACCGAGATCCTCGTCAGCATAGGCAAGGATGGCGGCAATGCGTATACGGGCCGGCTGGATTATCTATCCCCCAATATCGACCTATCGACCGGTACCCTGAACGTACGTGCCAATCTGGATAACCCGAAGCATGTATTGAAGAGTGGCTTATACGTCACCATCACCCTGCCGTACGCCGAGCAGCCGGATGCGGTCTTGGTTCGCGACGCCTCGATCGGTACCGACCAATTAGGGAAGTACCTTTATATCGTGAACGACTCCAATGTCGTACGATATCGTCCTATCGAGGTGGGCCAATTGGTAGACGATACGCTTCGCCAAGTGACCGCCGGTATCAGCCCCAAAGATCCCTATGTCACCTCCGCCCTGCTTAAGGTACGGGATGGCATGACTATCAAACCTATAAAATAAGCAAGCTATGGTAAAGTTCTTTATTAACAGACCGATATTCGCCACGGTACTTGCTCTGATCATCGTCGTGGCGGGTTTGGTCACCCTCAATATATTACCGATCGCCCAGTATCCGGAGATCACACCGCCTACCGTACAGGTATCCGCCGTTTATCCCGGGGCGGACGCACAGACCGTAGCGCAGACCGTAGGTTTACCGATCGAGCAACAGGTAAACGGCGTGGACGGTATGCTTTACATGAGTTCAAACTCCTCCAGTTCGGGGGCTTACTCCCTAACGATCACCTTCGCCGTGGGAACGGATATCGACATGGCGACCGTCATGGTGCAAAACCGGGTGAGTATCGCCCAAAGTAGCTTACCGGAACCCGTGATCGTACAAGGTATCACCACCCGCAAGCAATCCTCCAATATCGTGATGATGCTTACCCTAAGTTCCAAGGATTCCATTTACGACGGGTTGTATTTAAGTAATTACGCCACCTTAAATATGATAGACCAGCTAACCCGGCTGCCGGGTGTAGGCTCGGTACAGGTGATGGGAGCCGGAAACTACAGCATGCGTATCTGGCTAGACCCGGAGGCGATGCGTATCCGTAACTTGACGCCGGACATGGTCTATCAAGCCATATCCACGCAAAACGCCCAAGTATCCGCCGGTTACGTAGGCCAACCGATTCTACGGGCGGATAACCCCTATCAATATACCTTGACCGTGAAAGGACGGTTGACGACACCGGATGAGTTCGGCAATATTGTCCTTAAGACCGGGCAAGGTGGCAAGATCCTGCGATTGAAGGATATCGCCCGCATAGAGTTGGGTAGCTCCTCTTACAACGTGGTCTCTAAATTAAGCGGACAGCCGACTGCTGCGATAGCGATCTACCAGTTGCCGGGCTCCAACTCCTTGGATGTATCGAAGGTGGTAAAGGCCAAGATGAAAGAATTAGGCAGTTCCTTACCTGAAGGCGTGGAATACAAAGTGACCTTGGATACGACCGAGGTGATCGACGCCTCCATCCATGAGGTGCTTATCACGTTCTTGGAGACAACCTTGCTGGTGGTCTTGGTTATCTTCTTATTCTTACAGAATTTCCGGGCGGTAGTCATCCCGTTCATTACGATTCCGGTCTCATTGATCGGTACACTGGCGGTCATGGCGGCTTTAGGCTTCTCCATTAATACGTTGACCTTATTCGGCTTGATTCTGGCGATAGCGGTGGTGGTAGACGACGCCATCGTGGTGGTAGAGAACTCCACCCGGCTCCTCGATACCGGGAAATATACGGCCCATGAGGCGGTATCGAAGGCCATGGATGAGATCGTAGGGCCTATCGTGGGCGTGGTATTGGTATTATTGGCAGTATTTATCCCGACAACGTTTATCAGCGGTATCTCCGGGCAGCTCTATAAGCAATTCGCCTTGACAATCGCCGCCGCTACCGTATTAAGCGGATTCAACTCGCTTACGCTTACGCCCTCGCTTTGCGCCCTTTTCTTGGAGAAGAATACCGAAGAACCGAAATTCTTCCTCTTCAAAGGATTCAATAAGGTATATGGAAAGACTCAGAAGATGTACGACTCGATCGTGGAGCGGATGCTGAAACGACCGGGAGCGGCGATGATCGTTTACGGTATCATCACGGCGGTAGCGGTTATCTTGTTTATGCGTTGGCCGACAACCTTTATACCCGAAGAGGATGACGGCTATTTCCTAGTCGTATCCCAATTACCCCCGGCGGCGAGCTTGAACCGGACGGAGGCGGTCACCAAGCAGATCGACGAGATCCTAAAGACATACCCCGAGGTGAAATCATTCATCAGCGTTAGCGGATTCTCCGTGATGGGTGGAGGGGAGCAATCCAATACGGCTACCTTCTTCGTGATCTTAAAGAACTGGAACGAACGTAAAGGTAAGGAACATACGGCAGAAGCCGTGACCAACCGTTTCAACCGGGAGGCATCGGCTATCCAAGAAGCGCAGGTATTCGGTATGGTACCGCCCGCTATCCCGGGGTTGGGCGCTTCGGGCGGCTTGCAACTGCAATTGGAGGATCGTAAAAACCTAGGTCCTACGGAGATGCAGCATGCCGTGGAGACATTGCTGGCCAGCTACCGCTCGAAACCGCAATTGCTGAACCTTTCTTGTATGTATCAGGCCAATACCCCGCAGTATCTACTGAAGATAGACCGGGATAAGGTGCAGATGCTCGGTCTTCAGTTGAATCAAGTATTCTCCACGCTCAGCTATTATATGGGAGCGGCGTACGTGAACGATTTCGTGGAGTTCGGACGTATTTACCAAGTTAAGATCGAGGCGAACGGAGAGGCGCAGAAAGTGATCGATGATGTACTCCGTTTGAGTCTGGCGAATAGTAAAGGAGAGATGGTACCCTTCTCCTCTTTTATCGAATTAGACGAGCAATTGGGATTAGACCAGATCAACCTATATAATATGTATTCATCGGCGGCTATTACTTGTATCGCCAACCCGAAATATAGCTCTGGAGAAGCGATCCTAGCGATGGAGGAGCTGATACAGGAACAATTAGGTGATAATTTTGGATATGAATGGACCTCGGTCGCTTATCAAGAGACGAAAGCAGGATCTACGACGGTGATTATTTTCGCCATGGCGTTGCTAGTCGCTTTCTTGGTTCTCTCGGCTCAATATGAGAGCTGGACAAGTCCGTTGGCGGCTATCATGGGTTTGCCGATCGCCTTGTTGGGAGCTATTATCGGCTGCTGGGTGATGGGGGTTCCGGTAAGCGTATATACCCAGATCGGTATTATCTTATTGATCGCCTTGTCCGCCAAGAATGGTATCTTGATCGTAGAGTTCGCCCGGGATTTCCGAAAGGAAGGTAATCCGATACGGGATTCCGCCTTGGAAGCCGGACACGTTCGTTTACGTCCGATCCTGATGACCTCGTTCGCCTTTGTATTGGGTGTCATGCCTTTGCTTTTCGCTACCGGAGCGGGAGCGGCCAGCCGTATATCCTTAGGTGCGGCGGTAGTATTCGGTATGGCTATCAATACGATATTCGCCACGATGTTCATCCCTAACTTCTATGAACTGATGCAGACCATCCAAGAGAAATGGCTGGATAAAGGAAAGAAGACGGATGATACGCCTAAACAATAGAAAGTTTCCAATCCTCTAATGAGGCAAAAAGAGAATAGCCATGGCTAAACCCATGGTTATTCTTTTTTACTCCCTTCGGATACATTATTATATATTCTATGATTGGAATTAGGCGATTCCCAACAACTCTACCTCAAATATTAATGTGGAGAAAGCAGGGATCGGACCCGAGGCACGATTACCATAACCAAAATTGTAAGGGATATAGATTATCCATCTATCCCCTACCCGCATTTCTTGAAGAGCCAATTGCCAGCCTTCAATCACTTGGTTCAAGCGAAAGGCTTCCGGGCAACCCCGTTTCCATGAGTTATCAAATTCCCTTCCGTTAATCAACATTCCTTTATAATGTACGGAAACGACGCTTTCCCGATTAGGAGAGACTTTGCCTGTACCCGCTTGTATTACCTTATATAATATACCGCACGGTAATGTCCGGGTTCCCTCTTCCGAAGCGATCTCGTCCAAATACAATAGATTCTTCTCTTTGTACTCATCTTTTCTACTCATATATATTACATTATCTTACATTTAGCTCCGCAAATGTAGCAAATAGAAATAGAAACTCAATGGCATGGTAACACAATAGACATGCCAAACGTTCAAATACTATCATTATATGAATCTGATTCCCGCTTTTTTTATCATAGATCAAGAAAACATAGGAATCCGCAAAAAACATGCTATAAAACATACCACGTATGGAATAACGCCGTATATTTGTGTCGTAAAACATAATTGTAAAGCAAATATGGTAAAGAGATTGTTTAAACGTTACATCGATTTGCTAGGGTTTCAACCTTGGACAATTTGGGTTTACCGCATGTGGTAAACCTCACGATGAAAAAGAGGAAGGTTTAGGTTAAGGTTATCAGAAGTCCGGGATTAGGTTAGTAATAGGTTAAAAGGTTAAAGGTTTAGGTTTTCAATTCATTCGTTACTCGGACTTCAAAAGTTATGTGAGATTTAGAACGTGTCGAAAGGCACAGATTTATTAATTAAAAAGAAAATGAGCTATGAAAAGTTTTATTAGACATTTTTTGGATAGCTGCTTGAGATCACTCGCTGCTATCGGTCAGTCGGAGTTAACAAAATGGGGTTACAATAAATAAGTAACACCCCATTTTACCGGGAAGGTGAACATTTGATTTTTTCAAACCATACCGCGGTTGCTTGGCATCTTGCCAGACAACCGCTTTTTTGTATCCATACCTTTTAAACAAGGTATCTTAGTTTCATAGAGAAAGTATCCTAAGTTCATTGGCGAAGTATCTTAGGTGTATGGGGCGATGAAACTAAGATACTTCTATAACTCATGCGCCTATTCCCACTGAGTTTCTACTACCCGTCTATATATTTATAGATATTAACTATTTGACAACTGTCTAACAACATCTTATTTTTGTCAGGAAGTTAAAAACAATTGTTGTTTCTAAACAGTTTTATTTAAAGATTACTTTATCTAAAATTCTTTATTGCGACATAAAAACTAAAGTTATGGAAGACAAAAAACTAACTGCCGCCAACGGGCGCCCTGTTGCGGACAATCAGAACGTACAAACAGTGGGGCCACGTGGCCCGATGGTATTACAAGACCCTTGGTTCATTGAGAAGCTAGCGCACTTCGACCGTGAAGTGATCCCAGAAAGACGCATGCACGCCAAAGGTTCCGGCGCATTCGGTACCTTTACAGTTACACATGATATCACAAAGTATACGAAAGCGGCTATTTTCAGCGAGGTAGGCAAGAAAACTGACTGCTTTGTCCGTTTCTCCACCGTAGCCGGAGAGCGCGGAGCAGCCGACGCAGAGCGTGATATCCGTGGATTCGCCATGAAATTCTACACAGAGGAGGGTAACTGGGACTTGGTAGGTAACAACACCCCCGTATTCTTCTTGCGTGATCCCCTAAAGTTCCCGGACTTGAATCATGCGGTCAAACGTGACCCGAAAACGAATCTACGAAGCGAGGATAACAACTGGGATTTCTGGACTTTGCTTCCCGAGGCCCTGCATCAAGTAACGATTACGATGAGTTCTCGCGGCATTCCTTACTCTTATCGACATATGCATGGTTTCGGTAGCCATACGTACAGTTTTATCAACAATAAGAACGAACGTATCTGGGTGAAGTTCCATCTCAGAACCCTGCAAGGTATCAAGAACTTGAGTGACGAGGAAGCGGCTGCGATCATCGCCAAGGATCGTGAATCCCATCAGCGTGATTTGTTCGAGAGTATCGAGCGTGGGGACTTCCCGAAATGGAAATTCCAGATCCAATTGATGACTGAGGAGCAGGCCGAGACCTATCCGATCAACCCGTTCGACCTCACGAAAGTATGGCCGCATAAGGACTTCCCGTTAATGGATGTCGGTATCCTCGAGTTGAACCGTAATCCGGAAAATTATTTCCAAGACGTGGAGCAAGCCGCATTCAACCCGATGAATACTGTCGAAGGTATCGGCTTCTCCCCAGACAAGATGTTACAAGGTCGTCTATTCTCTTATGGCGACGCCCAGCGTTACCGCCTTGGCGTGAACCTAGAGCAGATCCCGGTGAACAAGCCCCGCTGTCCGTTCCATGCCTATCACCGTGACGGAGCGATGCGTGTAGACGGAAACTATGGAGCCGCAAAGGGTTACGAACCTAACAGCTTCGGCGAATGGAAAGACTCTCCCGAGAAGAAGGAACCGCCTTTGAAAGTACACGGGGATGTTTATAATTACAACGAGCGTGAGTATGATGATGATTATTACAGCCAACCGGGTGCCTTATTCCGTTTGATGTCGCCGGAAGAGCAACAGTTGTTATTCGGAAATACCGCCCGTGCGATGGGTAACGCCCAACTGTTCATCAAGCAACGCCACGTACGCAATTGCTACAAGGCAGACCCTGCTTACGGTAAGGGAGTAGCTGAAGCTCTAGGAATCAGCTTGGAAGAGGCCTTGAAAGAAGACCGATAAAGTAGTAAGGCTACGATAGAAAGCGATAAAAGAGGGATAACCCCAGTAATCCTATGGATGAACGGGTTATCTCATTCTTTTTTAGTAGGATAAGAGAGGATATGCCATGAGACCCCGATACTGATAAGCCCTAACAAAGCTTTCACCCACCAATAGCCGACTAGCAAAAGGGAAGTAATGATCGTAGATAGCCACATGATAGCGATCGTGATAATCTTGGAACGCAAAGGAATAGCCTTATCTTCCACAAAGCCCTTAATATGCGGTCCGAAATAACGATTGCTCATCACCCGGTTATAAAGTCTCTCCGAGCTACGGACATAAAACCAACAAGTCAGTAACCAAAAAGGAGTGGTCGGGAGCAAAGGGACAAAGATGCCGATCGCTCCCAATATGAGAAAAAACGTTCCTAACGTAATGTATATGATACGTCTCGTCCCGTTCATCAGCCAACCGTATATTCTGCGATTTGCTTGAAACCGTTCAAGAAGTCCGTTATATTCATCCGTTTCTTTCCGGCAAGTTGCAAGGAATGCAATCGAAGGAAACCATCCTTCACGGCCACATCGATATACGATTTATGATCTGTATGGATAGAACCTACCGGGAAGTTATGCGTTGCCGGACGCTTCTCCGTCTGGTAAACCTTCAAGACCATACGTTTGCCATCCGCTGAGATCAATTCCGTCCAAGCGGCAGGATAAGGAGAAAGCCCACGAACGAAATCATAGATCTTCTTCACCGGTTGGTTCCAGTCGATATGACAGGTATCCTTGAATATCTTCGGGGCCGGACGCAACTCGGCGGCATCCTTATAGAACTCCTCTTGAGGGATAGCGTCTGTTTTTCCATCCAACAGTAAGTCCACGGTCTCGGTAACCAACCCCGCCCCCATCGCCATCAAGGCATCGTGAACGGTTTCTACATCGTCGGTATCAGCGATCGGCAGATGTTTCTGACGGATGATCTTACCCGTATCAATCTCATGCGTAAGAAAGAAAGTAGTCACGCCGGTCTCCGTATCACCATTGATAACCGCCCAGTTGATCGGAGCGGCGCCCCGGTATTGCGGAAGCAAGGAGGCATGCAGATTAAAAGTTCCCAGACGGGGCATATTCCAGACCACCTCCGGCAGCATACGAAACGCCACCACGATCTGCAAATCCGCCTGCAAGGCACGCAGTTCCTCTAAAAATGCCTCGTCCTTCAATTTCTCTGGCTGCAAGACCGGAAGACCCACCGATACGGCATATTGCTTCACAGCGCTCGGCTGAAGCACGCTACCATGACGGCCCATCGGCTTATCCGGCATCGTAATGACACCTACCACATTATATCCACCTTCTACCAAGGCACGCAGGCTCTCCACGGCGAAATCGGGAGTGCCCATATATACGATTCGTAAATCCTCTTTCTTCATATACAATAAATTGGATCTGTTTTTAACAAGTTAGTCCCCGGAAAAGTTATCGACCAAGACCTCCCGATAGGAATTAAATATCTTCGATTTCGACATAAAGCCGATATAATGGCCATTCTCATCGACCACCGGAAGATTCCACGCTTTCGTATCATCAAACGTCTGCATGATCTGATCCATCGGCGTGTTGATTACGATCTTGGCCGGGGCGGAAACCATGAACTTCGATACATGGAAACGATTATACAACTCCGGACGGAACATGATATTTCGGATATTATCCAGCAAGACGATACCCAGCAACACGCCCCGCTCGTCCACGACAGGAAAGGTGTTACGTCCGCTTCGGGAAATGACCTTTACCATATCGCCCAACGTCATCTCTGGAGACACCATCTGGAAATCCTTCTCGATCACGCTATCCGCCCGTAGCAAGGTAAGCACCGCCCTATCCTTATGGTGCGTCAGCAACTCGCCTTTCTGCGCCAAACGCATGGAGTAGATGCTATGAGGCTCGAACATAAGGATCGTGATATAGGAACTGATCGAGACGATCATCAAGGGGAGGAACAAATCATACCCACCCGTCAGCTCGGCAATCAAGAAAACCCCGGTCAAAGGAGCGTGCATCACCCCGGACATAATGCCCGCCATACCCAGCAAAGCGAAATTCTTCTCTGAGATATACATCGTGAACGGGAAATAATTAGACGTATGCGCAAAGATAAAACCGGCGATACAGCCCAGATACAAACTAGGAGCGAAGATACCACCGCAACCCCCTCCGGCATTCGTGGCGCTGGAAGCGAATACCTTCGTAAGCAAGATCAAGGTCAAGAAGATCAAGACCCCGAAATACGTATCGTTCAGATCGTAAAACAAACTCTTGTCCATGATATGCGAGAACTGCCCGTTCAGCAACGAGCCGATCGTATCATAGCCCTCACCATATAGCGGGGGGAACAGGAATATCAAGATACTCAGCATCACGCCGCCCAACATGAACTTCTTCCAATACGTACCCAACTTCCGGTACATCCCTTCCACCTTGTTCATCACACGGGTAAAATAAAGGGATACCAATCCGCAAAAAACACCCAGCAAGAGCACGTAAGGAATACGCTCGATCTCGAATGCCTCGGTCTGAGAGAACTTAAACATGGCCTCGGTGCCGGTAAAGATATAAGACATCGTAGCCGCCGTCACCGACGAGATCAGCAAAGGAAGCACGGAAGTCATCGTAAGGTCCAGCATCAATACCTCAATCACGAACACCAACCCGGCGATAGGCGCCTTGAAGATACCGGCGATCGCTCCGGCGGCACCACATCCCACGAGCAACATCAACGTCTTCTGCTCCATCCTGAACACCCGTCCCAGATTAGAACCGATAGCCGCCCCTGTCAATACGATAGGAGCCTCCGCCCCGACCGATCCACCAAAGCCGATCGTCACGGAACTGGCTACGATAGACGTCCATGTATTATGCGGCTTGATACGGCTCTTTCGTTGCGAGATGGCATACAAGATCTTCGTCACCCCATGGCCGATATCGTCACGCACGATATATTTCACGAACAAGCCGGCCAACAAGATACCGATCACCGGATAAAGCAAATAGAGATAGTTCACGCCGTCAGCACTGAAATTACCCGTCAATACATGTTGTATGAAATGGATCAATTGTTTCAATATGATAGCGGCCGCAGCTGTGCAAATTCCCACGATAAAGCTGATAATAAGGATAAAATGCTTCTCCTTGATGCGCTTTTCCCGCCATAACAACAATTTATAGAATAACCCTTCGTTAGCCATTTTAAATACCTTTACCTGTAAACACTGTTTTAACTGTATAAATGAGAATCGTTATGTCCAGAATCAAGGACATATTCTCATAGTATAATATATCATATTCCAAGCGCTCGATCATCTCATCCACGCTGCCGGCATATCCATATTTCACCATACCCAACGAGGTAATTCCCGGACGTACGTTATGCAGCAGATAGTAGAAGGGGGCTTTCCTCACGATCTGCTCGATGAAATATTTACGTTCCGGACGGGGGCCAACTAGCGACATATCCCCTTTCAGCACGTTCCAGAACTGCGGTAACTCGTCCAAGCGGTATTTCCGCATCACCCGTCCGAAGGGAGTGATACGGGAATCGTCCTCGGAAGAGAGCAACGGACCTTCTTCCTCGGCGTTCGTATACATCGTACGAAACTTATAGATCATGAAAGGCTCGCCCATGTATCCGATCCGTTCCTGACTGAAAAACACCGGGCCGGGGGAATCCCGCTTCACCCGCCAAGCGATATACAGGAACAAGGGAGATAAGAGCACCAAGAAAATCAGAGATAACATCTTATCCATAAAGAGCTTTACATTCTGCTCGATGGGCAAGAAGTTGTTATCCGTCACGTCCACCAGCGGAACGCCCTTTATCGCCTTGATCTTTACTTGCGATAATGAACTGGATTTATCCGCCAATATCTTGATCGGCCGTTTATAGCAATATAACGAATACAGGATATCCATCAAACGGCTATTATCCACCGTCTCCAAGGCGACAACCAGCTCATCCACCTTTTTCTCCTCTACAATCACCGGCAAAGATTCCAGCCTACCGATCACACGATCTCCGGCGACCCCGCCTTTTTTCTCCGTACCATCGGAGACAAAACCGACGATATTATAACCCAACCCATACAGGTCGTCGGCAATACACGCCGCCTTCTTCCCCGCCCCAATCATCAATACGTTCAACGCCCATTCCCTGCACTTTATCTTCCGTAACCCGGCCTGCGTAATCAATAACCGGGGAATATACGTCAAGACAAACTGTAATCCCCATAAAGAGAAAAACATATCATAATACACATGATAGGAACGGGGCAAGTCATTCAGCACTAAGGCAAAAAACAAGATCACGACACCGATCGACACGCTCCCAAGGGTAGAGAACAACTCAGTAAGCCTCGACTTACCGAACGGTTTATTATAATAACCGGAAAACCAATATAATACGAACCAGAAAAACGGGATCAATAGCTGCCCCTTCAACGAGGGGATATGCAGCAAAAAGGCCCCGACGGTATCAAACCCTTCATACACCGCCACCTCCTCATAGCGTATCAGGTTAAATAATAACCAGACTACCGACGACGCTATAAAATCCGAGACAATATATTTTCCGGCTTGTACGCTTTTCTTCATCCTTATCTAATTACCTGCACAAGCCCACCGGCTCCTAGCTTGATAATGCCGGACGGAGCGGCCTTGCTCATATCGTCCTGACGATAACTCACGATATAATCCACACCCTCCTTGATCACCTCCGATACCTCGCTGAAATTAGCGGGAGAAGGCTCGCCGCTTACGTTGGCGGAAGTAGAGACCAAGGGTTTACGGAAGCGCTCGCACAATTTCTTGGAGAACTCCTCGTTCGTGATGCGGATACCCACGCTACCATCGGCTCCCAATAGATTTGTCGCCAAGTTCTTGGCACTTGAGTAAATGATGGTCAACGGCTTATCAGACACGCTAATCAAATCCCAAGCGATATCGGGAACATCCGACACGTACCTATCCAATTTAGCCTCGCTGTCCATCAAGACCAACATAGCCTTATTGTCTGCCCTTCGCTTTAGCTCGTACACTCTTTGTACGGCTTTTTCATTGGTAGCGTCGCAACCAATTCCCCAGATAGTGTCTGTAGGATAAAGTATTATGCCGCCTGCGGCCATTACTTCGCAAGCTTTTTTAATATCTTCCGTCATTGTATTTTATAATATTTAGGCAAATGTACGAATCATTCTCCTACTTCAAAAAAATAATAACAAAAAAACTATTTTCTTTAAGCCATACCGGATATACCATATTTAATTTCTAACTTTACGGGTTGAAATATATTGCGGAAATCTCGCCTTTGTCATACGGTAGATTAAGGATGACAAGGTATCCGTAGTATCAGGCAAGCAAAAAAGAAAAAAACAATATATAATGATTAACAAATGGAACTTTCAAACCCCATCAGAAGAAGAGTTACATAAGAGAGACCAATTGGTGGCTGAATTAGGATTCAGCCCGGTGATCTGTCTCTTGCTCGTTCAACGAGGTATCACTTCGATCGAAGAGGCGAAGAAATTCTTTAAACCCAGCTTGAACGATTTGCACGATCCGTTCCTTATGCCAGATATGGATAAGGCGGTGAGGCGCTTGAACAAAGCCTTGGGGAATAAAGAAAAGATTTTGATCTACGGCGATTACGATGTGGATGGAACGACAGCGGTATCGCTCGTCTTCAAGTATTTAAGACCTTACTCGTCTACCTTGGATTTCTATATCCCAGATCGATACGACGAGGGGTACGGTATCTCTTACAAGGGTATCGATTATGCCGCCGAGAACGGCGTGTCGCTGGTTATCTCGCTGGATTGCGGTATCAAAGCGATCGAGAAGATCGAGTACGCCAAGGAGAAAGGTATCGACTTTATTATTTGCGACCACCATATGCCGGACGCCACTTTGCCGGACGCTGTCGCCGTATTGGATGCCAAGCGCTCGGATTCTATCTATCCGTATGAGCATTTATCGGGTTGCGGAGTGGGTTTCAAGTTCATGCAGGCGTTCGCCAAGAGTAATAATTTCCCGTTCTCGGATCTGGAGAAGTTGTTGGAACTGACGGCGGTCAGTATCGCCTCGGATATCGTCCCGATTACGGGAGAGAACCGCATCCTCGCCTATTACGGGCTGAAGCAATTGAACAGCAACCCCAGCCTCGGGCTGAAAGGGATCATCGATATCTGCGGATTGACCGGAAAGGAGATCACGATCAGTGATATCGTATTCAAGATCGGTCCCCGTATCAACGCTTCCGGCCGTATGATGAACGGGAAGGAGGCGGTGGAACTGCTACTGTCCAAGGATAGCGCCAGTGCCCGGGAGAAGAGCGAGAGCATCAACCAATATAATGAGGAACGCCGGGAATTGGACAAGAAGATCACCGACGAGGCGAACGCTGTCATCGACGAAGTAGAGAACATGGATGACCGGAAGGCGATCGTGGTGTATAACCCGGGATGGCACAAAGGCGTGATTGGTATCGTAGCGTCCCGTTTGACCGAGAAGTATTACCGTCCGGCGGTCGTTCTTACCAAATCGTCCGAGTTGATCACCGGATCGGCACGTTCCGTAACGGGTTTCGATATTTACAAGGCGATAGAGAGTTGCCGGGATTTATTGGAGAATTTCGGGGGACATACCTACGCCGCCGGGCTTTCCCTTCGGGAGGAGAACCTAGAGGCATTCACCGAGCGTTTCTTGAAGATCGCATCCGAGGAGATCATACCGGAACAGATGATCCCACAGATCGATATCGACGCTATCTTGGATTTGAAAGAGATCAACCAGAAGTTCGTGAACGACCTAAAGAAGATGAGCCCGTTCGGGCCGGACAACCAGAAGCCTGTATTCTGCTCGCTTGGCGTAAAGGACTACGGTACCAGTAAGCTCGTGGGTAAGGAACTGGAGCATCTCAAGCTGGAATTGATCGACGGAAACTCAAGCACCCCCATGCACGCCATCGCTTTCGGCATGCACAGGCACAACGACCATATCAAGGGTATGAAGCCTTTCAACATCTGCTACACGGTGGAGGAGAACACCTACAACGGCAACACCTCTATCCAGCTGATGATCAAAGACATCAAACCCGACGATATATGAGGAGGACAGGTGGACGTCTACCATAAGATATTAGAGAAGTATTGGGGATACCCTACTTTTCGCCCCTTGCAGGAGGATATTATCCATTCCGTCTGTGCCGGAAAAGATACCCTTGGGCTGATGCCTACGGGTGGTGGTAAATCCATCACCTTTCAGGTGCCGGCCTTGGCGATGGAAGGGATTTGCATCGTCGTCACTCCCTTGATCGCCTTGATGAAAGACCAAGTGGAGAACTTACGCCGGGTCGGCATCAAGGCTACGGCTATTTATTCGGGCATGAGCCGGCAAGAGATTATCACGCAACTGGAGAATTGCATCTTCGGGGGGTATAAGTTTTTGTATGTCTCCCCGGAGCGGCTTAGTACGGATATTTTCCGGATCAAGATGGAGGCCATGCAAGTTTGTTTGCTAGTGATCGACGAGAGTCACTGTATCTCGCAATGGGGATATGATTTCCGTCCTTCTTACCTCAATATCGCTGAGATCCGGGACTTATTGCCGGGTGTTCCAGTATTGGCCTTGACCGCCACGGCTACCCCGGAAGTGGTGAATGACATACAAGAGCGTCTGCGGTTCAAGGAGAAGAACGTATTTCAAAAGAGCTTCGCCCGCAAAAATCTGGCTTATATTGTCCGGAAGACGGAAGATAAGTTAAATACACTCGTTTATATATTAGGAAAAGTTCCGGGTACGGCCATCGTATATGTCCGCAATCGGAAACGCACCAAGGAGATCGCCGTCGTGCTGCAACAGGCGGGTATCTCCGCCGATTTCTTCCATGCCGGATTAAACCGTGACGAGAAAGAACTGCGTCAGGCCCGTTGGAAAAACAACGAGTGCCGGGTAATCGTATCGACCAACGCTTTTGGTATGGGTATCGATAAGCCGGACGTGCGATTGGTCGTGCATATGGATATGCCGGGATCGTTGGAGGAATATTATCAAGAGGCCGGACGCGGGGGGCGTGATGAGAAGAAAGCCTTCGCCGTGGCTCTTTGTTCCTCCACGGATAGCGCCAAGCTAAAGAAACGGCTGGCGGATGAGTTTCCGGACAAGGAGTTTATCTACCGGGTCTATGAGGCGTTGGGTAATTATTACCAGATCGCCGTAGGGTACGGGCTAGATACGGTACACGATTTCTCGTTAACGGATTTTTGTTCCGCTTATAAGTTCTCTTTATTGCAAGCGCATCATGCCTTGAAGATCCTTGGGTTATCGGGCTATATCGAGTATACGGAGGAGGTGGACAACGCTTCCCGCCTGATGTTCACGGCTACCCGTGACGAGCTTTACAGGTATTTAAGTGAGAACAAGCGAACGGATGAGGTGATTCAGACAATCTTGCGTTCTTACACCGGGTTATTCGCGGATTATGTTTATATAGATGAGAGCGTAATCGCTACCCGTGCGAGAGTAACGCCTCACGAGGTGTATGAGACCTTGGTAGGTTTATCCAGATACCGGATCGTAAACTACATCCCGCATAAGAAAACCCCGTTGATTATCTATACCCAAACCCGGGAGGAACAGCGATATCTTTCCATACCCCGCTCGGCGTATGAGGAACGCAAGGAGCGTTTCGGGAAACGGATCGAGAAGGTGCTGGAATATATCAACGAGGAGCGGGTATGCCGTAGCCGCATGCTCCTATCCTATTTCGGCGAGGAAGATTCCGCCCCTTGTGGCTGTTGCGACGTATGCCTATCGAAGCATGAATCACAGCTTATGAATTGGGAATTCAGCGCTATCCGGGAAAGTCTCGTAAAGGTATTGGCCGGGGAATCCCCTATCCCCGTGAAAGAGCTTATTGAGAAATTACCTTTCCCTCAAGAGAAAAGCCTCACGGCCATCCGCTTTCTGGCGGATCAAGATCCCCGATTCACATTAAGCGACGGCTATCTATCGCACGAGGATTCAGCAAAATAGCACGATGCCCATCGTAAGCTCCTTAGAATGCCCATTGTTAGCTTGCTAGAATGCCCATCATAAGGAGCTTACAATGGGCATTCTAATAAACCAAGTATCACCGCTTATAATTACTCCGATTAGATACTTGTTTTTCCGTCGGGAAATCAGCGGGAACCTTTTGGGTTACTTTGCCGGTAGCGGCCCATTCCGCACCTCTTAACAAGGTGATCTGGAAGCCGGCGCATTGCATAGCCGGACAATTCTCTACCGTTTCCCCCGCGTGCCCTAGCATCGTATGGAATATACGGGCATTCCCATAATCAACCGTAAAGATCAACGGCTCCTCACGGCCGGAGCCTCCGGTCTCCTTGTCCGAATAAGCGGTATACAAGCAATCCTTTATATTTCCCGGGCCACGCATACGATCATATAACTCATCCTGCGCATGTTTCCATTTATTCGATAGCCCCTTCATGATCGGATGCTCATGGTTCCGGGCATTCAGCACATACTCATGTTGCTTGCCATGAGAGCCACCCACGCCCGCCGAGCTATCCTTTATCAACTTACCATCGCTCCAATATACATAGGGTCCCGCTTTCTCATCCCGGTTCTCCCAACCGCCCAAGGCACAAATCTTATTGTATTCCGGCCAGTTCACGAAGGCGTTATCAGCGGCATGATAGATCACGACACCACCACCTCCTCGCACATATTCCAAGAAACGACGGTTTGTCTCTTCCGGCCAAGCATCCCCATTATAATCCAGCACCACCAGCTCGTAAGGACTAAAATCCAAGACAAAGCCGGACATATCCTTCCCCGCCTCCGGAGAGACCGCGAAATCCACGGAGAAGCGTCCCGAGTTCTCCAATATCTGTTTAAGCACCACGTGGCTCACCTGCCAATTATGGTTATTCTGCCCCGTTATTAATAACGTCTTGATCGGCTTACGGGCCGACATGCCACATACAACCAGTAAAGCGGCCAAAAGGAAAACGATCTTCCTACAAAATACATGTCTCATGGTATGAATCAGATTTAAGTAAACAATTAATTATCCGTCTTTATTTATCATAACAAAGGGAAGCGGCACCGAATAGCCCCGGATTCTCCAGCTTAGAGAAACGTATCTTCAAGTTCTTGATAGAGTTCGGATAAGCGAAATCCTTCAAGTCCTCATACATGCTCTCCTCAAACAACTCATGGGCGGCGGTCACCGAGCCTCCGAAGACGATCATCTCCGGATCTACCGTCAATACCACGATCTTGATAGCGGCGGCCACATGTACGCCCAACTGCCGGTAAGCCTCCAGCGCCTGCTCGTCCTTCCGCATCGCACGGGTGTACATCTCCTTCCCATCCACGCCCCATACGTTCATGAAATAGGAACCGCTACAGAAATATTCCAAGATCTGTCCTTGGTAGGGAATCATGCCAAACTCTCCCGAGCCACAATTAGCGTCGGCCAACAGCTTGCCATTCTGGATAATTCCACCCCCCAAGCCCGTACCCAAGGTGAGGCCCACGAAGTTATCAACCGTCTTTCCGTCGCCAAAGATACGCTCACCAAGAGCGAAGCAATTCGCGTCGTTATCCACATAAACCGGCACGGAGAAGCGAGCCTCCAAGATCTCCTTCAAATGTACCTCCTCCCAATGCGGGATATTCACCACGTTATATACGATCCCCTTCTCACGATCCACCACGCTCGGCACACCGATACCGATAGCTACCACGCCCTCGTCCCACACGGAACGGATCACCTCTATCAAAGCCTCCAATGTCTCCCCGCAATCCGCGGCGTCCTGGGGAGTCGGGGCGTTCCCCTGAGCCACTAATCGATCCCCTGCGATACGGCCGGCACGCATATTCGTCCCCCCTAAATCCACTCCGATATAAGCGTTTTTCTTGACTACACTCATTCTTTCCACGATATTAAATTAGATTATACTCCCACAAAGCTAACAAAAAAGGCAATGCTACGAATAACATTGCCTTTTAAACTGATTAAATATCTCTATCAAATACCAACTACTTCCGGTAACTGATCTATGATTTCCCTATACACTCATAGGTAAAACCAGCCTCATGAAGCTCATGAGCGTCGTAAATATTACGGCCATCGATCAATAAGGAATTACGCATAAGTCTTTTAAGTACAGCCCAGCTAGGGATACGGAACTCTTTCCATTCCGTAACCAGCAACAAGGCATCCGCATCCACCGTAGCGTCATACATATCACTCGCGTAGACGACCTTGTCACCCAGCCTACGTCTGCACTCCGCCATAGCGATCGGATCATACACCTTGACCGTAGCACCCGCTTTCGTCAGCAAATCAACCAAGATCAAAGAGGTAGCCTCACGCATATCATCCGTCTCCGGCTTAAAAGCCAAGCCCCATAGGGCTATCGTCTTCCCGGATAAGTCCGGGATATGTTTTTGAAGTTTATGGAACAATACGCTCTTTTGCCGCTCATTCACCTCCTCGACCGCTCTCAATACATTCATCGTATAGCCATTCTTTTCAGCCGTCTTGATCAACGCCTTTACGTCTTTCGGGAAACAAGAACCACCATAGCCGCATCCCGGGTACAAGAACTTACTCCCGATACGACTGTCCGAGCCTATCCCCTTACGCACCATGTTCACGTCAGCACCCACCAGCTCACAAAGATTAGCGATGTCATTCATAAAACTAATACGGGTAGCCAACATGGAATTAGCAGCGTATTTGATCATCTCAGCGGAAGGAACATCCGTAAAGATCAAGCGATAGTTATTCATCATGAAGGGCTTATACAACTTCTCCATCAGTTTTCGTGCTCGCTCCGATTCCACGCCGACCACCACACGATCCGGCTTCATGAAATCATCCACCGCATTTCCCTCTTTCAAGAACTCAGGATTACTGGCCACGTCAAACTCAACAGACACACCCCGTTTATCCAATTCCTCTTGAACAGCGGCCTTGACCTTCCGGGCCGTACCCACCGGCACCGTACTTTTAGTCACCACTAACGTATATTTATTGATATGCTGCCCTACCGTACGGGCAACCTCCAGCACATAACGCAGATCCGCACTGCCATCCTCATCCGGAGGCGTACCTACCGCACTGAACACCACCTCCACGTCACCCAGAACGGAGGAGAGATCCGTCGTGAACTTCAAACGTCCGGCATTATAATTCTTATGGACCATATCCTCCAAGCCCGGCTCGTAAATCGGGATGACACCCTTCTTCAAGTTCTCGATCTTCTCGGCCATCACATCCACGCACGTAACGTCCACACCCATCTCCGAAAAACAGGTACCCGTTACCAAACCGACATATCCTGTCCCGACAATCGCTATCTTCATACCGTAGAATTTATTTTTATAGATTATAATATGATTTGAACCACGCCACGGTTCGATTAACACCCTCTTGAATATCCATTGAAGGCTTAAAACCCACTGCCTGTTGAAGTAATGTAGTATCGGCGTTCGTCTGATACACGTCCCCCGGTTGCATCGGAAGAAAATCCTTCACCGCCTCTTTCCCGCAAGCGCTCTCTATAGCTTGTATAAAATCCATCAACCTGACAGGCCGTGAATTGCCTATATTATAAATACGATAGGGTGCGGAGGAGGAACTAGGATCCGGATGCTCCGGGTCCCAATCCGGATTCGGTGTAGCCGGCCGGTCCAAGACCCGTATCACTCCCTCCACGATATCATCAATATACGTAAAGTCACGTAACATATCCCCGTTATTGAACACCTGAATCGGACGATCGTGCAGAATAGCGTCAGTAAACAAGAAAGGAGACATATCCGGCCTCCCCCAGGGTCCATACACCGTAAAGAAGCGCAAACCCGTGGCAGGAACCCCATACAATTGGCTATACGCATGCGCCATCAACTCGTTAGACTTCTTGGATGCGGCATACAAGCTCACGGGATGAGCGATACTCGTTTTCTCCGAGAAAGGCACATCCGCATTCAGCCCATACACGCTGCTAGAGCTGGCATACACCAAATGACTCACCTGATGATACCTACATCCCTCCAGCACATTGATAAAACCATCCAAGTTCGATTCCACGTACGCATATGGATTCGTGATCGAATAACGTACGCCCGCTTGGGCGGCCAGATTCACCACCGCATCGAACCCCTCGTTGGCGAAAAGCATCCGCATCGCCTGCCGATCCTCCAGATTCATCCGGATAAAGCGGAATCTCTCATACGTATGGCTAGGAGTCAATTTATACCAATCCACCTCCTCTTCCCGTATGCCCGCCTCCTTCAAGCGACCATACTTCAAGGCCGTATCATAATATCCATTGATATTATCCAAGCCCACAACCTCGTCTCCCCGCTCCAGCAAACGCCGTGCGACGAACGAGGCGATAAAGCCGGCGGAGCCGGTCAGTAAAACCTTCATAAATATGTAAATTGAAAAAAGATTTGTGCAAGAAACAGCTATAGATCGGTAATAAATATCTCTGTATTACCTCAATAATGGATCACAAATTTCTGATTTGGTCTCTGATTAATTTAATAGAATAATCTTGTGAAGAAAGAAATGGCTTATTAATAAAATAATATTCAATTTCATCACTCAAATTATTCGTCACAAATGACAATGAGCGATGATACGCATCAATAAAAGCTCCTTTATCACAAATATTCACATCTCCCCTAATTTTCTTTTCATTATCACGTTTTTGTTCTCGAGAAACAGCAATTAAAACCCGTAATAAGTAATTTGCAAACGTATGGCCCTGTAATAATTTCCAACACTCAGAAACAGAAATACCCATTGAGACTAAATCATCTTTCACAACTTCTATATCTTGCCTATATTTATCAAATAGAGGCTGATATTTATTTAGTATATTCAACTGCCAAGTATTTATATCATCAGCCTCACACCCAAACCGAACAAGTAACGAAGCCACCTCCTGAAAAACCATCTCTATACAAATATCATTATTCATTTGTTCATGACTTTCCGGCACAACTCTTTTTCGTTCATAAGCGATTAGTAAAAAGAGCAAAGGAGACACACTTTCTGAAAAGATCCTAATTAAATTTTCAAAGTCAAAAGAAACTGATTCTTTCAAGACCGCTTCTGCGTACTTACATACGATATCCGGAAAAAGTTTATGATTCTCTATAGAATAGAAAACCGTATGTAATACATATTTATCATTCCACAAACGAGAAGAATAAGAATGATAAGATGGAACCACAACATCATAGTCCATATCAACCGCAACAACCTTACTAGGCCCTAAATCTGAAATTTCCATCAAGGAGTCTTTTCCTTTCCGATCTTTCATGTTTCCGGTTAGGTTATCTTCCACCTTTAAGGTCTCAATATCAATCCGAGCATATTTATCAATGACATCTTGGAATAATAAAATCCAAAAAGGAATGTCATCATCCCCCTCCACCAATACGAGCAAATCCCTCTTATCGGTCCTCTTTCGGAAATAACGGCTTAATTCTATTTCCCTTGACGTATTAGCTTCGGATAATCTTGTCATTCCTTCAACAAATCCTCCATGTTTACAATACGTTTCTCCCAACCTTCATAAATAATAGAAGGAGAGTGAGTCGCTATAATTAATTGTCCAAAAGGATTGATCTCCCTAGCTACACGTATCAGTGCTCGTTGCCAATCAATATGCATTGAGATTTCCGGCTCATCCCAAAAGATAATACTGTCTTTTCCATCCTGTATCAATGCGAGAATCAGCACGATCAATAGTTGCTTCTCCCCTGACGATAACTCATTCGGATAAATAACCACACCATTTTCCAAAAGAAAACGTATCTCACTGGTCGTATCATCTAATTTTTTATGGGTAGGCGAGAATAACTCATTTACTTTCTTGATAAATAATTCTTTCCGGTCATACAGACTAGAGATCGTCGCAATGTTCTCCTGCTTGTTTTTTACGGCCTTTTCAACCTCCTTGGAAATATTCGCCAAATATTTGTAATAATCCTCCAAAGCCTTGTCCACCGACATATCCAATTCCGAACGTATCTTATCCTTCTTAAATGACAAATATCGCTTATACTGATCTTCATTTGGCAAACTAGCGTCGACAGTAGAAATCATACCGATCCGAAGATTAACCATATCTGTTCGCGATATTATTTCGCCATGATGCCTATACCCCACAACAAACAAATCGTCTTCTCGCTCACAAATAATACGATATCCTTCCGTAAGTTCTATTTCGACTTCCTCTACCTTCTTTTCCAAACGAGGAAGTAATGCCCCATACCAAAGAATAGAAGATATTATATCCAACAAGGTCGTTTTTCCTGACCCATTTATACCGGAAAGCAAATTAACATCTTTGTTTAATTTCCAATCCAGAGAATACTTATTCCAGAAACCTTTTATACGAACTCTTTCTATCAGCATAAGCCACGCAATAGTTATATTCTCAACAAAGGAACAAATAAATATCTATTTACGCAATGGATATACTCTGTACTTTCAGAAACTTCATCCAAACAAAACACATGAACAGATTTAGCGAAGCTCTCAATGCATCAACTTATCATAAATCACCAAATGCTTTGCGATGACATCATTCAAGGAAAAGTCCCGTTCCGCAATCTGGCGGGAATTAAGTCCCATTCGTTTCCTTAAATCTGCGTCATCAATCAAAATCCTCAATTTTTCCGCTAGTGCCCTGCTATCTTTAATAGGTATCAGAAATCCATTCACCCCATTCTCCACCGTATCCTTACACCCGATAGAGTTTGTCGTGACGATAGGCCGCCCAATGGCTGTAGCCTCAATCAACGATTTCGGTACCCCCTCTCGATAGTAGCTAGGGAAAGCTACGATATGAGACGATCTTAACAAATCCGGAACATCCGACCGATATCCCAACCATTGTATATAATTCCCATCGCAACGATCATTCAACTCCTCCTCCTTGATCGCTTTTGGATTCGATGACAAACCGCCACACAGGAGAAAACATACACGTCCCTCATATTCTTTTCGGAGTAACTCAGCCGCATTCACCAATACCCAAACCCCTTTCTCCTCTACCATCCTAGCCGTGAACAGTATCCGAATCTTATCTGATACAGGCTCCGGAGTATATGCGTACGTCTTCAGATCCACTCCCGATCCTTTGATGAACCGGATTTGATCTTTAGTTACCACTCTTTTCTCGACAAACAACCGTTCATCCTCATGATTTTGAAAGATCTCGATCAAGTTTTTTCGACGATGCGAGAAACGAAGAACACTCAATATCAAGCTTGTCAACCGGGATTCTTTCTCTAATGAAAACATCACACCCAATCCGCTGACAGCGTTCACAACACCCTTCACACCGGCCAACTTAGCGGCCAGTCCACCCCAAAGGATGGTTTTCAATCCCACATGATGCACGATATCCGGTTTCTCCCGCTTATAAAGCCGATAGAGAAACCAAAAAGTCTTTAGCTCCTTTATCGGGTTCTTCCCCGTAGGATGAATGGGCAGTTCTAGCATCTTTAAGCCCAACGCTTCCACCTGTTCCCTACGCCCGGTATTCTTAGCCACGATCGCCATGTCATAACCTGCCTCTTGCGCACGAACAGCCAGCTCCTTGCGATGCGTAAGGAGGAAATAATCCTCGTTGAGGGCGATAAATAACTTTGCCATAAAACAATGATTAATCTATATATTAATGTAAATCCATACTCGTTAAGGCCAATGTTCATGAATACCAGACAATCCACATTTGTACTTAAGGTTAAATTGATTTAGAGCAATACCATTTCTGAAAAACAAATAAATTCCAAAGTTTTGTCTTATTATTCTCTTTTCCATTAAAATGATCTTGCATCAATTTCCGTATTTCATCATAATTAAAAATACCCTGAGATTTAATAAATTCTTTATCGAACATTCTTTCCAAACTATCTTTTAATTCATTGCGAAACCAATGATCAACTGGAACCCCAAAGCCTCGTTTTGAAAAAGAGATTGTTTTATGAGGAAGTAAATCCTTAAAGGCTTCTTTTAGAATATACTTCTTATTCTTTCCTTTTAAACGATAAGTATCTGGCAATCTTAAAGCAAATTCCAATATTCCAGAATCAATAAATGGCGCTCTGTTTTCTAATGAACTTTTCATACAGGCTCTATCTATTTTCACAAACATACCACCTTCCAACACTACTTGTATATCCGTACACTGTTCTTGCCCCAGAACCGATATATTAGAAAAAGAATTATATTTTTCTTTTATATCATTCTTAATATTTTCATAAATTCCATCGCATAGTAACCTTCCACGTTCTTCATCTTTAAACCCCTGACACATCAAAGCGTAATACAGATTGAAATCATCATACGTAGCATTATCAATCACTTTTCTCATTTTACGAAGTATATTATTGGTCGCAGATGTAAAGGTTATCTTACGAATAATAGCAGAAATACCTTTTTTCATCCAGAATGGTAGTTTTCTGAATCTTTCAACGTAATATCTACCTAAATACTTTTCATAACCGGCAAACAACTCATCCGCACAATCTCCAGTAAGCACCACCTTCACTTTTTTATGCGCCAATCTTGCCACATAAAAAGATGGAATCGCAGAAGAATCGCCAAAAGGTTCATCATAATATGCGATTATATCATCCAAATCTTTTACTACGTCTGCATAATCCATAATATATTCTGTATGATTTGCATGAATATGCTCCGCAACTAAGCGCGCACGATCACTCTCATCATAATCTTTTTCCTTGAAACCGATAGAGAATGTATTTATTGGCTTATCCGATAAATGGCTCATCAATGTACAAATAATACTTGAGTCAATACCCCCGCTAAGGAAGGCTCCCATTGGAACATCAGAAACCATTCTACGCTTTACAGATTCTATTAGTAGTTTTCTAAGCTCTTCCTTTGCCTCCTCAAAAGATATATCTCTACTTCCGCTTATAATCCTTTCTTGCAAATGATAATAGCATCTTTCTTCTTTTATTCCATCAGTTGTTACACGCCAATAATACCCAGGTAACATCTTTTTGATCTCTCGGTATATCGTATAAGGAGCCGGAATATAATCAAGTGTAAGAAAATAATTCAAAGCTTTATTATCAATACTAAATCCACTTAAATTAGGAGCGAAAGCTTTTAATTCCGATGCAAAACATAATCTTTTCTCCTGTTGCCAGATATACAGTGGTTTTTCTCCATATTTATCACGAGCAATATACAATTCTTTTTTTTTCCTATCATACAAAGCAAAAGCAAACATCCCTTCTAGACGTTTGATAATACCTTCCATACCATAAACCTCATAACCATTCAATATAACCTCCGTATCGCTTTCGGTTAAAAACTCTACCCCTGCTTTTTCTATATCCTCCTTTAACTCTCTAAAATTATAAATTTCACCGTTAAACACAATAACCCTAGAACGGTCATAATTATACATCGGTTGGTTCCCTAATTCCAAATCAATAATAGAAAGTCTACAATGTCCTAGACCAACAGATTCTTCCGCAAAAATGCCACGATTATCCGGCCCTCGAAACTTCATTCGTTCACACATTAATTCCAGTTCTCGAATATCACAATTTTTGTCACGACAAAACACTCCAGCTATAGCACACATAACTATTCATATTTGTAATTACTAATAAACCGTTTGTAAAAATCCATTACTAGATCACCTCGCCTTCCCTAAAAAATCATAACATAATTTAAAATAGGACAAACATAAAAAGGACACGTAACCAAGCATAGCGGCGCTATTTAATATAATTTAACGATATTTACGCTATTTCTCTCCACTCACATTTGTCCCACTTTGAAAACATATTATAAAGAGATTCACCACGAGATAATACCTTTATTTGGTATTGAAAGTAAAATCGTTCAAATTCTCCACACTTGTACATAATATAAATGTTAGTTAATAGTAAAGATATTATTTTCAAAATTTAACCCTAATTTAAGTGCTTACTTTCCTCGTCTTTTATTGGACACTCACCATAAATACCCCTAACACCATCCCAAAAACCTCGAAGACAATATTTCAAATAGGTTCGGCGTTTTTCTTGCGTCAATACCATAATTAGCATCCGTAAAATGGAAAGCCCCAATGTTCGAACTCGAATAAAAAAAGGGATTCCCCGAAAATGTAATCCATGGACACAGTTCCGGCACAGATAGTAACGTCTAAGCGGCCCATGATACGAAATATTCATTCCCAAGAACGTCATTCGACGATCTCCAATCTTATGATACATTTTCGCCCGAGGCGTCACCAATAATTTATACCCTTTTGCAGAAGCCCTTGCACACCATTCATTATCCACCATATCAACAAACAAACCTTCATTCATCAAGCCTACATCTTCCAACACTTCTTTCCGAATCAGAGATCCTGAAGCAATTATAAAAGAAGCAAACATGTCTTCTTGATGGGGATATATCTTTTTTATATTCAACATTCCATAGACAGATATGGGATATTGAATACCCCGACTCTCGTCATAAAAAACAGGACCAACAGCACCTATTTTATAGTTGAGAGCCAACGTTCTGACCTCTCCTTCCAATAAATTCGCTACAAATCCATCTAGCAATACCGAATCATGATCTAATAGCAACACATGGGTAGCTCCTTGACGCAATGCTACTCGTATACCTTGATTTTGAGCTTTACCCAATCCCTGATTGGCCAAGTTGAAATATACTTGGACCTGACCTATAAAATTTTTGAGAAGACAACCTAAGCCAGCCTGATCTTCTGAACCATTATCAATATATACAATACCGTCTACTTGATGGAAAAGTGACTGATTTTGTCGCTTTAACGTTTCCATGTCCGGATTATAAGTCACAATTATAGCATATACTTTATTCATAAGTTATTATTAAAATCACACAATCAAATTCAAAAAGTAAACATCAATGTAAAAGATAGTCACAGCATATATAAGCAACACGATGAAAAAATATCGATTCACATACAATAAAAGAGGGAGCAAAACAATTTCCACTATTTGAAGTAATTGACAAAGTCTGTATCCAACTGCCGCAAAATCAGCAAAACACACATTAAGGACGAGGGCTAACAAATACACTTTTAATAGCAAAACGAAATAACGATTATAGGCTTGAATACGATGCCTATACAATAACAGGCAAATGCCAAATAAGCATTGGACAATCATCACTGGATTAAAAATGTTCACTGTCTCATTTCCTTTTTCCCATATATATAGCTGATACTTATTTGCTATGATTTCGAATGGTAAAAGCGGCAAAAGATCACTAAGCGAATGGCCAAGATAAGCAAACACATATGCTCCGACTAATAAAGTCAACCAATACCATATATGAATTCTAACAGTATTCATACAATAAAACACGAAAATAATCAGTGCAGAATAATGAAATAGACAAGCCAGTAATGCCAAAATAAAAAATCGATTCATATGACGGTCACAAATAGCAGGAATACAAAGTAAGACTAAACCAGAAGCTACTCCAGCTCGTATTTGGGTCAATTCATGTAATGTATAATAATGTGAAAGATAAAGCATCACTGCTAAAAAGCTATAAGGTAGTATTTTTTGTATAGCAATCCATTTCAAGCCCACTCCGAAAAAAGCATATATTAAAAAAAGAACATATGAGGTCTGGAATAAATTAGATGCTATACTGCGTATTAGATAAAATGAAGGTTCGAAAGCATCGTAATATCCTTTATAAGCATAGATATAGTTCTCATAGTCATGAAAGCTACTACCGTCACGCAATCCAGCCAAAAGAATTAATAACCCACCAATTACCCAATAAGTTTTTTTATGGAAAGGTTTATCTTGAAACAAAAGAGTTAGAAATAGGAAAAAAAGAAAGATAGTAGTGAACAGATATCTCATGCTGAAAAAATAGGATTATTTATTTCACCAAATGACTACCAACAGATAAACGCCAGTACCATCTATTGGGATAAATGTGTATTTTATTCAAAAGAAAAGTTCCATAATAACCCAAGGCAGGACGTATTCGGTTCCAAAATGAGCTCTTTTGAAATCGACCTTGATAATCATATCCGGACAATTTCAAGTATTTCCAATATAAGCGGTTATAAGGAATAAAATAACATCTTTCAAAAGGATTATAGGAACTAAAATGAATCACCATCGGCGCCGTACGATACTCATATCGATCCTGCCACGTAGGAAATGAAGCACAAGGCATGTGATGCAGATGGAATTTATTCCATTTGGGAGGTAATTCAAACCAGACTTGTTTAAAAACAAAATTCAATGCATCTTGATCGTGACAAAACACTTTTCTTTCCCTTTTGGCAAAAGCCAGTAAACGGTCTTCTGCCTGATGTTGCCTCCAATACACCAAATTGATAAGCATTAGCGCAGAACAAAAATAACCACCTTGATAAGAAATAGACAATTGCATCCGGTGTTCATCCGAGCAAGGGGTTACATCCCTTACGGCAGCCAAAGCATAATTTTCAATATCCAACTGGAATAAAGGAATTAAGTCACCTACAACAATCATGTCGGTATCCAAATAAACCACTTTATCTAGCCTGTCTAGGACAGAAGCTAACAGTAACCGATAGTAAGCTGCTTTTGAAAGAGGTCGATTCCGACGGTATTTTACGTATTCCAGTCGATCAGTAACCACATAATGAATATGTAAAGAAGCATTTGGATAACTCGACACTAGTCGTCGAAGTAGAGCGATATGCTGATCCGCAAGAGACTCAGTAAGCAAATGAAGTTGCAATGATACATTTTTATGATTTTCAAGCAATGAACAAAATAAGGCACAACAATGATGAATATACTTATCATCGGTACTACAAGCTATATGAAATACCTCCATTTCCTCCTTCATATTTTGTAATTATTTTTATTTAATACCCAAATAACAGCACATATATAAATCCAGCAAGTTTATACTCAATCCAGAATTACATATTGATTTTAAGACATTTTAAATGTGTAGCAGTTAACTACGTATAAGAATAACTTTACTTTTTATAGCATAATATATTTTCCGCAATAGTTTCACCAGACACCACCTCAATCTTGTTTCTATTTTTTCCACTACTACATTATCAATAATCATTTCAAAAGTCTCCGTGCAAAACACAGGTTTGCCCGATATTTTGCTGATGATTTTTGCCTGATCTAAACAGCTCTCTACAAATAGTATATTACCAGACTTCTTATATACTTCACCTTTATATTCACCATGTTTACCCCAAGCCCGACGTTCTTCTTTCGTCTTGAAATCAAGCATTATAAGATGTTTGTATTTCACTTTATTCCTTTCCAGCCATTTTTCGGTAACTTCCCGATATTTTTCAAGGCGGCAACTGACTAAAGTATCAATTTCCAATGAAGGAACATAAAGAGGACTAGCATTAGCTATATATTCATTGTAAACAGGTCCATCATCATCTACAGGAGGATCCTGACAAAGTACGCCATCAATATCAAAACAAGATCGTGGAATAAAACTCTTATGATGAAAAATATTCCATTGGAATATTCTCGGATAATCGATTATTTCAAAATAGTAATCCACTATTTTTGATCCTTCTGTCGTAGCATAGATAACAACATATTCCAAGTGATACTTTTCTTCCATACCTTTAAGCTTTTCTTTCGCTTTGCTTAAAGAATTGCCGCCACAAATACTATCATCTACCACCAATACACGATTCTTGTTGGAATGACTAATGAATGCCCCTCTATTACCCGAAGAATAAATCTTTCCATTCATGAAAGAATCAATATCCGTAAAAGGTTTATTTAAATACAAAGCGATAAGATTAGCTGGAAGCATCCCACTTCGCGGAATACCTACTACGAAATTTATGTCATGTGGAATTTTTTGCAGATTATGAAGAATTACTTTATTCATATCTGCTATTGAACGAAACTCTATATACATTTCAAATACTTTTATTAAATTGCTTTAAATAATCCAAAGGTCGATACTGTGTAAACTTTTGAAAGAAGAAAAAAGTCAAACTCATCCATAGTACTCCCTTAATACAAAATGAAAACAGGAAGTATGTAGGAATAAGGAACTCCAAGCCCTTGAGTACAACTACAACAACTAAGCAATAAAGTAGTGGCTTGCAAAGCATTGAAAACACCACCATTGGGGATGTATGAAAACATTTATTATAAACAGTATAAAAAGTATTTACTACTACCATGATGCTAGTTATATCGAATGCAACAGCAATAGCTTCAATAGTGCCAAAACGAAATACCGCTATTAACAGGCCAATAACAACCATACACACATTCTGATTACCCAACTTGAAATGTAACTTTGTTTGATTGCAAGCTTGAAGAATACCACCAGTAGAGCACATCGGTATCTGAGTAGCAACCGAGATAGTTAATATTGTAAAACAAGGAACCGAAGGAAGCCATTGTTCACCAAACAACAAAAGAATTATCTCCTTACCACTGCAAAACAACATGGCTGCCAATGGAAATGATACATGTATAAGTATACGTGTCATACGGTTATACACCAAGAGAATACGACCTAAATCATTTTGAGACTCTGATAAAAAAGGTAACAGCACTGGATCTAACACTCCATTGATATTTGCAATGGGCATTTGCATCAGCCTATATGACTTCTCATAAAAGCCCAGTTGTACCACATTTATAGTTTTACCAATAATAAGCTTATCAAGATTTCGACCAAAGTAATTCACAAAATTAAAAAGAAACTGATAAGCAGAAAAAGAGAAAATCATTTTTATAGGGACCGGATCAGGTATCAAACGAATAGAAAGTTTCATATAATACACGTTTATTATTAGCGTCATAAATGCACTAAGTATAGGGCTGAGAAGTAATGCATACACACTCCATCCAGAATAAGCAGCCCACACAGCCAAAGTGCCACAAAATATCTGTATGCCTACATTTCGATAGGCTATCACATCAAATTTCTTCTCACGAAGAAGTAACGAGTTCGGTACAATATTGAGTGTAGTGAAAAAGATTTGCAAAGACAGCCATCGACAGATATCAGTAAGTATGTTTTGATCATAAAAGTTAGCTATCAAGGGGGAAAACGCAAAAAAAAGCGACGCTAGCACTAATGCCATCCAAAACGACACACCAAAAATAGAGCAAAAATCATCATGTGACAACTGTTTAAACTGTATAATGGCTGGACCTATGCCCATATCACCTAGAAGCGAGAAAAACATAATGAATACCGTAGAAATGGCCACCACGCCAAAATCAGCAGGAGAAAGCAGACGAGCTAATATACTCGTCACCAACAGATTCACTAATATCCCTGAATACTTTGTCACTGCAATAAAAGCAAGCCCCCTTAAAAAACTTTTTCTAATGCTCATTTCATATAATTTGCTTGAGTTTAATCACTACTACAATAAATATCAAGCTATTAATCACATACTTATGTAAAATCTATAAATTTATAATATAACTTTCAATAATGACGTATTATTAAATCAATATTATTTTGTATTCTACTACATTCCGTTTATTAATAACATATTTATTTATATGAAATAATATTTACAATCCGCTAAACATATGACATATAACAGTTTTTTTACACTAAACATTTTCAATATTTACATTTCGGTACTCTCTTTCCGTTCCCGATTACGCTTAATCAGCCCATTCAAGCCTACATGCAATATACTCCAGCAGAAGAGATTCAAGAAAAACAAATAGGTTATATCCACACGCCATGCCAACGAGCTATTAAGCAGGATAAAGAAAGCGGAAATCGCAATGATACAAACCATCACCATCCGCACCCGCATCCCCGTGCGCAACAACTTATGATGAAAATGATTCTTATCCGGCAAGAACGGGTTCTTGTGCTCACGCAGGCGATGCAAGACCACACGGATCACGTCCAGCAGCGGAACCAGCACCGTAGAGAAAGCGATCACCATGTACGGGTTGGACAATGTCGGAGAGACCTCGTTCGTCACGCTCATGTGGATGATCAAGAAACTGATCACGTAGCCCAGCGTAAGGCTGCCGGCATCCCCCATGAAAAGCTTATGTCCACGGTTGGCGTTACCGAACACGTTGTAGCACCAAAAGGGCATAAGGATACCCAGCGTACAGATCGCCAACAAGGCGTAAACATACTGCCCGCGAAGAAAGAATATAACGCTCAAGACCGACAAGGCGATACAACACAGACCCGAGGCCAAGCCGTCGATACCATCAATCAAGTTAATGGCATTTGTTATATATACCACGATAAACACCGTGAACGGCACCCCTACCCAAACCGGCACCGAGTAGATACCGAACAAGCCACCAAACGAGTCGAACCAGTTGCCTGACAGTACCAACAGAAACGCCGCGGCGATCTGCACGGCGAACTTATAGCGGTAGCCTACACCGACCAGATCGTCGCAAACACCCACCAGATAAAGCAGCGTCATGCCCACGAACAGGAACAGGTACTCATAAAGCATATTGAATGACAAGCTCGAGGTGTCCATATCCCAAAAGTACAGACGAAAACCGATCACCAAGAACATCGACATCAGGATCACCGGAAAAAAGGACAGCCCACCCAGACGGGGAACCGGCATCGTATGCACCTTACGGGCGTCCGGGACATCATAGAGCCGTTTCTTATGGGAAATCACCAAGATCCTCGGGATGATCACCATGCCGAGCGATACGGCAAACAGGAAACCGAATAATA
>OLIL01000162.1_pt1 | contig 57942 bp, 41 predicted proteins | sample 1609701 | NCBI WGS metagenome assembly OLIL01 (sample SAMEA4350146, study PRJEB24818) | metagenome | biome: human; feature: gut; material: faeces | place: Denmark | collected 2013-09
CTTCTTGCCTCATTGCTGAAGCAGTCGGTGTTTGTTGTCTGTACTTAGGACGAATATCCTTTTCGTTTATTGAAGCTTAGTAAACCTGACTTGTCAATTACTTGACGGTTCGTTTCTTTTACCCAGTCAACTTTCTTATTTCTAAGAAGTCAACCGCTTCTTGTACTACTTGTCTGTTTATGTAAAATCTTTCAAAGAACTCTTTCTTTAGTTGCTTAGAGTAATACTTGATTTCTCAAAAGCGAGTGCAAAAGTACTAACTATTTTTCATTCCACCAAATTTTTTGAGAAGAAAGTTGCAATTTTCTTTCAAATTTAACACTCATAAACACTATTCGCGTTTCAAATTCATTCTTCTCCTTATTATATATATACGCTCGTAAGAACGTTTGTGTTCGGACACACACGCCTAAAACAAAAAAAGCTTTCTCGTGTGTACTTAAAAGCACCATCACGAGAAAGCTTTCTCTTTATTTTATAAAAACCAGCCTTTATTGAGCCTCCAAATAGAGAACACGAGAAGACCAATCGTTCTTTTTACCCCAGTCAACATTATGCTCCAATGGCATTTCCAAGCCATGTTCCATCAAATACTTGCCAGAGTATGACTTACCCTCACAAGTCAAAGGAGTATTATCGATGACATCAAGCTCACGTACCTTATACATCTTGTTTGCATTCAGACCAGCCATCTTAACGATAGGAAGGTGCGCATTATAGAAGTTAGCAAGCTTCCACCAGTAGAACACAGCCTTATCCTTAGCCTCGCTTACATACATGATAGAAGACAGGCCCTGATTATCGTACGGAGAAACCAAACGGTAAAGGTCGCCAAACTGAACAACAGGGCGAATCTCCTTGTATTCAGAGATAGCCTTTCGACAGAGAGCCTTCTCCTCATCCGTCATATTCTTTGGCTGGATTTCCATTCCAAGACGTCCGCTCATAGCTACATCAATACGATACTTCAAAGAAGTTGTGCGGAATACGGTATGGTTTGGCACAGCAGAGATATGACTTGCCATAGCTATAGCTGGGAAGAAGTAGCTGGTACCATACTGCATATAGATACGCTGCAGGGCATCCGTATTATCACTTACCCAGAACTCATCGAAACCACGGAGGCATCCCCAGTTGGCACGAGCACCACCACTGGCACAGCACTGGATAATGACATTCTTGTACTTAGCACGGATACGATCGATAACCTTAGCAAACCCCTGATGGTATGCGATATAGAGATGACTCTGATCAGCGGCAGAAAGATACTGACTACCATGATTCATGATGGCCATATTGGCATCCCACTTGATGTAGGCAATCTCAGGATACTTAGTAAGCAGATCATCTACCACACCAAATACGAAATCCTGCACTTTCGGATTACCGAAATCAAGAACCAGCTGAGTGCCACCACGACCAACTACCGCATCACGCTTAGGCGCCTTGACCACCCAATCAGGATGCTTCTCGTAAAGTTCACTCTTGGTATTAGTCATTTCCGGCTCAATCCAGATACCGAACTTCACGCCATTCTTCTTGGCATCACGAAGCAGGCCTTCGATACCGTCAGGCAATTTTTCGGTATCTACTACCCAATCGCCCAAAGCAGTATTATCTCTCTTGCGAGGATATTTCTTTCCGAACCATCCATCGTCCATTACGAAGAGCTCACCACCCATGCTATGGATATCAGCCATCATCTGATCCATACCCTTCTGGTTGATGTCGAAGTAAACACCCTCCCAAGAGTTCAAGAGGATATCACGCTCCTGATCACCATGAGCAAGCACGTACTTACGACCCCACTTATGGAAGTTGCGGCTGGCACCGCTCAATCCCTCATTGGAATAGGTGAAGGCGAGCGCCGGAGTCTTGAAAGTTTCACCCTTCTTGAGATGATATTCTGAATTCTGCTCATTGATACCAGCAAAGAAATAATGATATTCTGTATCATCAGTTACAGTCTTGAGCTTATAGTTTCCGCTATAGGCAAGTGCAGCACCTATAACGGCACCCGTATTCTCCTGTCCCTTTCCGTTGAGAGAGAACATCACCTCGGCATGATCGGTATGAGAATTACGCACACCATCATTATTGCGGATGACAAACTCGCCTGGCTGTAACTTCTCATGACTCAACTGAGCCTCAGCAGCCCATGTGCCAGAGAGATGACTCATCCATACATCGCCACGACGTATAGGAAGCATAGCTGATGCAAAGGTAGTCAGCGTAACAGTACCCTTCTCTCCATTACTGATTTCAGTCCAAGCCTCAATCATATCCACATCCTTATAGGCACGGTACTTCAGATCCACCTTGATATTATAAACAGGATCCTTGAGATGGATGGTAGTAACTGTGGCATTAGCCTCCTGCTTCACATCGCTATCGGTAGCCACGAGAGCAGTAGAAAGATTACCATCGCTGTGACGCATGGCGAGTGCAGCTTCTGCAGGAGTATTCAGACCGTATGCAGGATAAGCATCCATACGACCATTGGTAGCTACTGTGAGATTCTGCAAATCAGCAGCATTCAACTTAGAACCGAAATAGAGATACTGTGCAGGTTTTCCGTTCTCCACATCGAGGATGAGCGAAATCCCCTTACTGTTTACCGAAACCTGTTCTGCCATCGCAGGCATGGCGATAGTCATCAGCAAGAGTGCAAGTGATTTTAATTTCATCATATTTATTATATACGTTATTAGTTATTGCTATTGATAAGTTTTCGAATGCAAAAATAAGAAAATAAACAAGAACCACCAACCCTTTCTTGATTTATTTTTGGAATAAAGCACAAAAAGTCAAACATCAAGCAAATAAAGCAAATAAAAGAGCTAGGAGCGGGGAAGAATACCCCAGATAATCACATCCATATCATAACAATCTCTAAAAATATCATCAAACTCGGAATTTCTTAGTATCTTTGCCCCGTAAACGTTATATATCATACAATTCAAAAGAAATAAAGCTATATGAAACTCAAAATACATTTCAGCCACAAGGAGGAGCTTTGGAACTCCTGGTCGCATGCCGGAGGCATCCTGATGGGCGTTGTCGTAGGAGCCATCTTCCTTTATTGGTGCTTTACCATGCACAACGGATGGGCCACGGCAGGCATCATCCTCTACCTGTTCGGTATGCTGATGTCTTACATCGCATCTACCATCTACCACGCCATCTCTGCATGGAGCAAGTGGAAGGAGCGGCTGCGCAAATGGGATCATGCCGCCATCTACTGGCACATTGCCGGTTCTTACTCTCCTATCACCCTGATTGCGATGCGCGAACAAGGCTATTGGGGATGGAGCCTCTTTATCTTCATCTGGGCATGCGCCATAGCAGGCACGGTGATGAGCTTTGCCAAACTCAAGGACCACAGTAATCTGGAGACGCTCTGCTTTGTGGGTATGGGATTATCGGTACTTGTCGCATTCAAGCCTCTGATAGATTCCGTATCCCCAGCCACGGTTATCTGGATTATCGCAGAGGGCATCTGCTACATCACGGGTGCCGTGTTCTACAGTATCAACAAGAAGAAATACATGCACTCCGTGTTCCATTTCTTCGTCCTGGCAGGTAGCGTCTGCCACATCATCGCCGTTTGGGACATTCTGATGAAATATATCTAAACGACTCAAGAATAGAAACCAAGAATAAGAATCAAGGCATCGAAAAGTGAAGGCTTTTCGATGCCTTTGCTTTTTAGAAAAACATCTTTTTTCTTTTATGAACGACACCCTTAGCTTTTTATAATAAGGTGATAATGTTAACATTACGTTAAAGTATGAAAATAATTGCCCAAAAGTTTGGAACTTATTAAAAAAAAGCATACCTTTGCAGTGTTCTATTGAAGTAGTACACTAAAACATTAAAGATTATGATACAGATTAAAGACATTGATTTCAGATACCCAGGTAGCAAGCACCTTGTATTTAGAGATTTCTCTTTGGAACTCAAGGAGAACAACATTTATGGCTTGCTCGGTAAGAACGGTACAGGCAAGAGCACCCTGCTCTACCTCATCAGCGGATTGCTCCGCCAGCAACAAGGTACCGTTCTCGTGGATGGCATTTCGGCACAAGATCGCAGAGCAGAGATGCTGAAGGACATCTTCATGGTGCCCGAAGAGTTTGAACTGCCCAACGTTTCCCTCGCCACCTACGTGAAGATGAACCAGGAGTTCTATCCTAACTTCTCGCAGGAAGTATTGGACCGTTGCCTCAAGGATTTTGATTTACCACTCTCTCTCAAGTTGAACGAACTCTCGATGGGACAGAAGAAGAAGGTATTCATGAGTTTCGCACTCGCCACGGGTACCCGCTTTCTTCTGATGGACGAGCCAACCAATGGTCTCGACATCCCATCGAAGAGCCAGTTCCGTAAGGTCATCGCCAATAACATGACGGAAGACCGCACCCTCATCATCTCTACTCATCAGGTGCACGATGTAGAGTCGTTGCTCGACCACATCATCATCATGAACCAGAGCCAGCTCCTGCTCGATGCATCGGTTTCAGACATCTGCGAGAAATACACCTTCGAGTACCGCAACCCACAGGAGATAGACGACACCGTGCTCTACGCCGAACCAACCCTGCAGGGCAATGCCGCCATCTGCAAGCGACAAGAGGGTGAGCAGGAAACACAGATGAACCTGGAATTGCTCTTCAATGCAGTGATAGGCGGAAAACTTACAGAGTAAGCGTTATCCATCAAGTTCATCAAGAATTAGAAAAATATAAAATCATTTTAAATAACAACGATTATGAACAAGACTTTTGATTTACATAGATTCGGAATGGTGCTGCGTTGGGACTTGCTTACCAACTGGAAAAGCTATTTCTACAGTATTGCAGGATTGGCTATCGGCATCATCATGCTTTCCATTTCCATGCTTTATTCTTTTCCTCATAGCCATTTTATAGTAGAAGGAGATTTGGGTAATTACTACGAAGGTAACATGACAGGATTCCTTGCCGCTATTGTCATATTGTTTTTCTTCATATCTCCCTGCAACATCTTTAGCAATATGAAGACCAAGCTGCAACGTGAGAATTTCATGATGTTGCCAGCCAACAATCTGGAAAAATATGCAGCTCGTTTCCTGATGATGAGTGTAGGCAGTATCCTCATGATGCTCATTGCTACACTTATAGCCGACTTCGTGCAGTTTGTATTGAGCTTCTTCATGACTCCCGGTTACCACGCAAGTATCATCGGAAGTTCTCTAAGTCAAATATACAAAGCCGCAACCAATACCGGTGACAATCCTATCTGTATCTTAGCGGGGCAATATAAAATAGATGCAGCCATACTCGGATGGAGCTTTCTCACCATGATTTACTCCTTCTGCCTGCTAGGCGGCACATTCTTCCGCAAACAGCCAATCATCCTGACAGCCGTATCTGGCATTATCATTTTCATGATTATAGGTTATTGTGGCAGCGAACTTGAAGAATGGGGAGCTTTCGATTTCTTCAAGCATTTTAACTATGATAATCCGGGCACTTCTCTCTGCATCGCCATCTTCTGGTCGGTCGTTTTCCTTGCTTTGGCAGCCTTCAGCCTCTGGGCATCCTACAAGCTCTTCACCCGTATGCAGGTAATCTGCAACAAGTGGATCAACATCTAGGAGAAGAAAAGAAGTATGAAAAGAAAATATCGATAAGAATGATAAAACTTTAAAACAAAAATCTTATGATTTTCAGTAATGATAAAGCGATATACGTACAGATAGCCGAGCGATTGAGCGATGAGATTCTGGCGGGCAAGTACAAGGAGGACGAGCGAATACCGAGCGTCAGGGAATACGCCGTGCTGCTGGAGGTAAATGCCAACACAACCGTGAAGGCATACGACCTGCTTGCCACCGATGAGATCATCTACAACAAGCGAGGCCTGGGCTACTTTGTTTCCGCAGGAGCCAAGAAGCAGATCAAGAAGACCCGCAAGAAGGAGTTTATGAAAGAAAGACTCCCGGAACTCGCCCGACAGATGCAGCTTCTCGACATCTCCATCGATGAAGTGAAGGAAGAGTTGGAGAAGAATCTCAAAAAGATAAAGATATGATGACACTATTCATCCTCAAATATATATTTATAGCTTCTGTCTTTGCCTTATATATAATAAGGTGTATGTAATAACGTTTTTAAAAAAGGGCTACGCTTGCAACTTTCTGAAGGTTGCAAGCGTCTAACGTTTAAAATTCATATCAATAAACAAACGTATTATATGTCATTAATTCATCTAAAAGACGTCAACAAGACCTATCAGGGTGCTCAGCCACTCCATGTACTGAAGGGCATCGACCTCGACATCGAACGTGGCGAGTTCGTCAGCATCATGGGTGCTTCCGGATCGGGAAAATCCACCTTATTAAATATATTGGGTATTCTCGACAACTACGATACGGGCGAATACCGACTCAATGATGTGCTCATCAAAGACCTCTCGGAAACCCGTGCTGCCGAATACCGCAACAAGATGATCGGCTTCATCTTCCAGTCGTTCAACCTCATCTCGTTCAAGACAGCGGTGGAAAACGTGGAGCTTCCACTCTTCTACCAGGGCGTGAGCCGCAAGAAGCGCCACGAACTGGCGATGGAATATCTCGAAAAACTGGGCTTGAAGCAATGGGCCAACCATTATCCTAACGAGATGTCGGGAGGACAGAAGCAGCGTGTAGCCATCGCCCGTGCCCTCATCACCAAACCCGAAATCATCCTTGCCGATGAGCCTACCGGAGCCCTCGACTCCAAAACGAGCGTGGAAGTGATGGACCTGCTGAAGGAACTGCACCAGAAAGAGGGAATGACCATCGTGGTGGTAACCCACGAAAGCGGTGTTGCCAACGAGACCGATAAGGTTATCCATATCAAGGACGGACTCATCGGAAGCATCGAAGACAACAGAGACCATCATCTCGTATCGAAAGACTACGTGAAATAACTTTGAACTTGGAACATGAGAGAATTAATCAAAGAAATATGGAGCACGTCGAAGCGCAACAAGCTCCGCACTTCGCTCACGGGATTTGCCGTTGCCTGGGGTATCTTCATGCTGATATTCCTGCTGGGCGCCGGCAACGGACTGATTAATGCCCAGTTGCAGCAAAGCACCCGATTCCTTGCCAACTCCATGCGAGTATTCCCGGGCGAAACCTCCAAGGCTTACAAGGGACTGAAAGAAGGCAGAAGCATCACGCTCAACGACAGGGACATCCTCATCAGCAACCAGACCTACGGCCAGTACGTGGATGATGTGGGTGGAAGATTGGAACAGTATAACGTGAACATCAATTATGGCGATAATTATGTGGCAAGCCAGTCGTTGGTGGGTGTGGCTCCTACACATCCCAAAATCGACAAGACGGAGATGATTGCCGGACGATTCATCAACGAAATCGATATGAAGGAGCAGCGCAAGAATGTGGTGCTGAGCCGAAGCCAGGCCAAGGAACTCAGCAAAGACTACCGTTCGCTGGTGGGCAAGAACGTAAAGATCAGCAACCTCAACTTCCAGGTGGTAGGAATTTACAAGGATGATGAATCGCGCAACAATACCGATGCTTTCATCGCCTACTCCACCATCAAGACCATCTACGCCAAGGGCGATGATGCAGGAAGTCTGGAGTTCACCATCAAGAACCTGAAGACCCAGGAGGATAACGAGCAGTTTGAGAAGAACTATCGTGCCAGCATCAACAATAACCACCAGGCTGCTCCCGAAGACGACCGCACCATCTGGCTCTGGAACCGATACATGGACAATATCCAGATGAACCAGGGAATCGCCATCATGCAGACGGCACTCTGGATAGTAGGTCTGTTCACCCTGCTGAGCGGCATCGTGGGCGTAAGCAACATCATGCTCATCACCGTGAAGGAGCGAACCCGAGAGTTTGGTGTAAGAAAAGCCATCGGAGCCAAACCTTGGTCGATACTGAAGCTCATCATCACCGAGAGCATCATCATCACCTCGTTCTTCGGCTACATCGGAATGGTCTGCGGTGTGGCAGCAAACGAGATCATGGACGCAACCATCGGCCACACCACCGTAGATACCGGACTGTTTAAAGCCGCCATGTTTGTGAACCCTACGGTGGGCCTCGGCACCTGCATCGGTGCTACCATCGCCATCGTCATCGCAGGCACCATCGCCGGACTCATCCCAGCCATCAAGGCAGCAAGAATCCGACCGATAGAGGCGCTGAGAGCGGAGTAATGCAAAATGTTGAATGCTAAGTGTTGAATGTTGAATTCATTCTTGCTTACACCTTATTATATATATAGACTAGGCTATGCGATTAGATTTAGATACATATAAAGAGATTCTCGACACCATCACGAGGAACAAGAGCCGCAGTCTGCTCACGGGCTTCGGCGTGTTCTGGGGCGTGTTTATGCTCATCGCCCTGATGGGTGGCGGCCAGGGACTGAAGGAGATGCTGCAAAACAACTTTGCAGGCTTCGCCACCAACACCGCCATCATCTGGGCGCAGAACACCACCAAACCCTACAAGGGATTCAACAAGGGGCGTTCCTGGCAGATGGAAGAGAAAGACCTGGAGCGACTGCGGCACAGGGTGCCCGAACTCGATGTCATCACCCCGCTGCTCTTCGGAGGTAACAAGTCGGTGGTGTTTGGCGACAAGAAATTCAGCGGCAGCACGCAGGGCGTAAATCCCGATTACGCCCAGGTTTCTGCGCCTAAAATGTTTTACGGCAGATACATCAACGAGATGGATGTGCGCCGCCAGCGCAAGGTTTGCGTCATCGGCAAACAGATTTACAAGACCCTCTTCCCCGGCGGCGGTGACCCGTGCGGCAAGAGCGTGCGAGTGGATTCCACCTATTACACGGTGGTGGGTGTAGATTACCGCTCGGGAAATGGCATCAACTTCGGCGGTAGAGCCGACGAAACCATCACCATTCCGCAATCCGTGCTCCGCACCGCCTACAACCGCGGAACCGCCATCGACATCATCGCCACCACCGGTAAGCCGGGCGTGGTGATGAGCAGCATCGCCCAGCGAATGCGTGAAACCATAGCCAGGGCTCACAACATCGACCCTTCAGACGAAAAAGGAATCATGGTATTCAATACGGAGGTGCTCTTCCAGATGCTCGACAACCTGTTTAAGGGCGTCAACTTCCTCATCTGGCTGGTAGGTATCGGCACCCTTCTCGCCGGCGCCATCGGAGTTTCCAACATCATGATGGTAACGGTGAAGGAGCGAACCACCGAGATAGGCATTCGCCGAGCCATCGGAGCCACGCCTAAGATGATTCTCTCGCAAATCATCTCAGAGAGTATTCTCCTCACCCTGGTAGCAGGCATGAGCGGCATCATCTTCGGAGTAGCCATCCTACAGATGCTGGAAATGGCGAACACCACGGATGGCATTCTCACCGCCCACTTCCAGGTAGATTTCTGGACAGCCATCTCTTCAGCCATCCTCATCTGCATCCTTGGCGGCCTTGCCGGACTTGCCCCAGCGTGGCGAGCCATGAGCATCAAGCCGGTAGATGCAATGAGAGACGAATAAATAACTTTGAACTTTGAGATTTGAACATTGAACTTTATGAAATGCTTCAAGTCAATATCTCAGAGTTCATCAGGTAATCATAAAGTTCAACGTTCAAAATTCAAAGTTCAATGTATAAGAAGTATTCAAAGTTGATAGTTGCGGCGATAGTCGCCTTGATTTTCATCGGAACCTTCGTGTTCCTTTATGAGAAATCACAGCCTAAGCCTGTGGAATATACCGAGTTTACCCCAAAGATGGGCGATGTGTTGAAAACCACGGTGATTACGGGTAAGATTGAGCCTCGCAACGAGGTGAACGTAAAGCCTCAGATCAGCGGTATCATCACCGAAATCTGCAAGCAGGCAGGCGATTTCGTGCAGGCAGGCGAGGTAATCGCCAAGGTAAAGGTGATTCCGGACATGGGACAGCTCAGTTCGGCGCAGGCTCGTGTGCGCCTTGCCGAAATTAACCTGAAGCAGGCACAGGTAAACTATGGTCGCGAGGAACAGCTCTACAAGAAGCAGCTGGTCAGCGCCGATGAGTTTGACAAGGTGAAACAGTCGTTGCAACAGGCAAAGGAGGAGAAAGTTGCCGCCCTTGATGCGCTCGAAGTAGTTCGTGATGGTGTTTCCAAGAGCAACGCCAGCGCCTCTTCCACCCTCATCCGTTCTACCATTTCGGGAATTATCCTCGATATTCCTGTCAAGGTAGGTAACTCCGTGATTCTCGCCAACACCTTTAATGACGGAACCACCATCGCCAGTGTAGCAAACATGAATGACCTCATCTTCCGTGGCAACATCGACGAAACCGAAGTGGGCAATCTGGTAGTGGGAATGCCGATGAAGATTACCATCGGAGCGATGCAGGACCTGAAGTTTGATGCCGACCTGGAGTATATTTCTCCAAAGGCTGTAGAGAACAATGGAGCCAATCAGTTTGAGGTAAAGGCAGCCGTCCGCTCAGTAAAGGGCGGCAAGATCCGTTCCGGCTATAGTGCCAACGCTGAGATAGTATTATCCAAGGCTCTGAAGGTTCTCACCGTTCCGGAGAGTGCCATTGAGTTCAGCGGCGACAGCACCTTTGTTTATATCGTAAAGGGCAGCGGCGAGAAGAAGACCTACGAGCGCAAGCAAGTAACCACCGGATTGAGCGATGGTGTGAACATAGAAATCAAGAAAGGTCTGAGTCTGAAGGACAAGGTAAGAGGGCCGCAGGTTGTGGCAGACAACAAGGATGATGAATAAGGCATAAAAATAAAGGTTATCTAAAGGTAATTTACCCTTGGATAACCTTTTATAATAGATGTGTTATGAGCTTGATACACGCCCTCTTTACTGCTTACATGGCAATCCTAGCTTTTTCAGAAAGTCCCGCTTGATTACCATGATATCTGCTATTGGCAGTGTTAAACTTATAGATGGCTGTGATATAAATACCATTGTTAAAATCATAGGATGACTTGTGCTGCCAAACATTGTCCAACAGAATGGTGTACTTACTCTTCTGTGTTTTGAAGACATCCATATAATAGATACCAACATATAGATTTTCTCCCAAGAAATTCTTATATGCTCCTAGCTGGAACATACTGTTAGCTTTTCTATCCATTATATTTTGATTGCCGCCACTAGAAAAAGAGAAGTTTACATCAAAGTTATAACCTTGGTGTGTGGAAAATGTATTAAACAACTCAATATTCGCTCTCATCTTGTTATATTGAGTATATTCTATCTTTAAGAAAGGCTTTTCTAATGAAGCACTGATATAGGGAGTCCAAGGACCTAGTGTGGTAAACCAATTCCCCGTAACGACCAAATGCTTGTAAGACTTAACGTTCTCTGGACGAACCATTACTGCATTGTTGTCACCATATTGTCGAATCATATAGAAGACTGGATGTTTCTGTGCTTCATAGGTCACAGAAGCACTCAGATTCTTATAAGATAGCAACGAACTGATGGTATGATAAAACGTTGATTTCAAACTAGGATTTCCTGTGGAATACTCAAATGGAGAACGATAGGTAACATTGTTCCTAAAAGAGTAATACACCGGTCGCTTGATTTTATTGGTATAACTCACACTGAGCTTTACCTTGCCTAACCTTTTTTGCAGTGATATGAAAGGGAACCAATTCGACTCATTCCAGGAATCGTCATAGTCGCTGCTTTCATAGTTTACTTTGCAATATTCATATCTCATTCCTGCAGAAGTAGTCATAAAGTCGCTTTTCAGAGTAAGGCTTGTGTATGCCGCTATCGTTTTTTCTTTTCTTAGGCTACTTGAAGCAGGAGTCAGAAGACTGTTATCCTTATTTTCAAAGGCAGTTGTATATCGTGTTTGGGAGCATTCTGTTCCGTACTTTATATTACCAAAGTTGAATGTGTGCTGCATTTCTAATTTTCCAGCAAAAAACTTGTTGGAATAGGAGCTATGTGAACTTGTATATTTTGGGGAGCTTGCAGTGTAAATCTCTTCGATGTCCTGTTCTGTATCATTGTCGCTCTTGCTAAGATACCAGTCCATAAAAAGTTTGCTATGTTTACTCAAGTCATAAATAGCATAAGCACTGAGGTTTTGAACCAACATATTGATGTCGGTAGCATTTTTCAACCATAGGTCATAAAAAGTTTCTTCATTCTTCATCACTTGCACGTCGCCTTCTGTTGTAGCTTTATTATATGGAGTCTTTGTAAAAGCATATTTTATGCCGAAATTCCAAGACTTGGCAGTATAGTCCATACCTATGTTTCCATCATAGCCCAACCAAGTATTACGTGTTACGGAAGTTTCATTTTGGGCATAAGTGTCCTCATTTGTTAATGACATGTTTTGGCTTGACTCGCTCTTTGTTCTTGTATCACGAAGATTTAGAGACGCAAAGACATCCAAGCCACCTGTTCTATAATTGAAATTACTTCTAGGTATTTCTGAGAGTTTATGATTGCCTAAGTAAGCGAAAGTACTTTCTACGTTTCCGCTAAATCCAACACCTTTTGGTTTTATTGTTCTGATTTTAATCACAGCTTTAGCACTGGCATCATACTCGGCACCAGGCGAAGTTACGACTTCAATGTCCTTGATGTCAGAAGCCAATAGTTTTTCCAGTTCAGACGATTCATACAAGCGATGACCATTAAGGTAAAAGATAGGTTCTCCTTTACCTGCAACAATAATGTTATTATTTTGTTTACTAACAAAAGGCATATAAGTCAAAATATCCAAGAGCTTTCCTTTCTTTGCCAATTCTGTGTTTGCGATGTTCATGATGACGGAATTGTCCGTAATACGCATACTCTTGGCTGATCCTTTTATTACGACATCGTTGAGTGCATAAGACAATGTATCACGAGTCTGCAAGCTCTCCTCTTTCAATTTAGCCTCCCCCATCATCTTCTGTTCCTCATTTTGTCCATAAGAACTTATGGTAGTGATAACCATAAAGAAGACCAAGAAAATGCATCTTACCATTGTTACTCTCATATATTTCTTTATTCTTTAATCTGTTAGCATATACGAAAATTTCTCATAAGGCTCTTCAAGCATCCGGATGGCAACCTTGGCGGAGTCATCATCCGCATTCATGATGCTATCTGCCCGCTGCATCAAATCATCATACTTCCTGTTTCCTGCACAAGATGCAAGAAGCATGATGATTAACAATAAAAATATGACCTTTTCTTTCATTTCTCTCTTTTTTTGCAAAAGTACGAAAAAATAAAGAAACTACAACAGAATGTCTCTATAAAATTAGAAAAAAGCAGAACTTTCATCTGAACAAAGTCAAGTAGCGCTGTGCATTGCCTGTAGTCCTTTCTGAATCACAATGCAAAGATACAACCCTGAGAATCCGCCTTTCACGGTTTCTCACGGTTATTCACTGTTTCTCACGGATTTTCTTTCTTTTTCTGATGATTAGCTCAGAAAGATGATTAATTCCAATGGTAAAAGAGACTTGCTTTTGACGGCTAAGTAACTTATTTATGATAGCTAAGTGACTTGGTTACGATAGCTAAGTAACTTACTTAGGAATGACGGATGACACTTATGACACTGGTGTCACCAAGAACCTTTTCTGCCTTTTAGCAATACTCTTCCTTAAACCACAGACGATAGACCGGATCTACAAATACAAAATCAGCTTTCTGCTTCTCTATGATATCCTTGTTCTGAAGAATCTTCTTGTTCTTAACTATCGTATTGGGATTACCCAGATTATACACCTGCTTCACTGCTTGTGATGAGAAATGCTGCTCACCATCAGCTATCGCCTTGAGCATCTCTATCTGGGTAGAACTGAGATTTTCCGTATCGTTCTGAAACATAGGGGTATTGATGTTCAATACCTGCTTGAGACCGAGAGAGAACACTTCTTCCGTCACCTCGGAAACCGTAAAGCTCCAAATAAAATAGCACAACTGCTGCAGATACCAGGAATGACACTCCACCACATCGCAAATCCTGCGGGCAAAAGATTCTGAAATTCGCTTGCCGGTCTTCTCGAAAGATGATAAGATAAAAGGAACCCAATGCTCCTTGGCTATCTTCTGCATGAAGATGACCTGTCCGAAACGATAGAACGGACTGTTGGAATTGTTGAAGATGTTGAGCATCATATTGCGCTTACTGCCATAAAGGCAATAAGAGGTCAACTGCTGCTGTTGCCATACAGAGCGCATCTTGCCCTCCATATCCTTATATTCCGGGAGATTAGCCAACTGCTGGAATTCATCTATGCACACAATAATCCTGATTCCCTTTTCCTTCGCCAGCAACTCCGGCAATTGGAGAATCGCCATCTTATCTCTTTCTTGCGGAACAAACTTCAGGTCGAAAGCCACAAAATCCGTAATCTGATCGTTAACTACTATCTGTGGAACCACACCCGTCAAGAACTTCTTGGCGTCCTCTATCCAACGTTCTATCTTGGAAGAAGCACAGGCTATGACCTGACTGGCAAAAGTGCGATAGAATTCTGCTTCCGAGCCGATACTGAAAGCATCTATATAGCAGATCCTCACCTCCTTATCTTCTTCACTCAGTTCCGTCATCGCCTTCTTGACAAGCGACGATTTTCCCCATCGACGTGGAGAAATGAGCATCACGTTGATATGGGAAGCCAGGAGTTGCTTGAGCAAAGCCCTATCTTCCGTTCGGTCGATAAAATTCTCTTCGGTAGCCAAAGTACCAAACTGAAAAGGAGATTGAAACACTGCCATATTCTTCTAATTAAATTCGTTTTATCTGTTTTACAACATTCGTATCACCTGCAAATATACAAAAAGTTACCCAAAGGTAACTTACCTTAAGGTAACTTTTAGTAATTATTAGCCAATCTGAGCTGATATCAATATCCCATAAAAATACTATCACCCTATAAAATAAGAAAAAGAACATCCTTTCAGACATCAATGTCCTTAAGTTCGAAATAATTCTTCCCTTAAAGGAATTACTATCTACCTTTAAAGGAAAATGTTTCTAGAGTTAGTAGAAAGTTTCGTTCAGCGACGTTGAATCTCCGTTCGCCGACGTTGAATGTAGGTTCAACGTCGCTGAACGGAACTTTCTTCTAGTCTTAAAAACAATTTCGACCAGTACGGTTTAATTAATTCATCTAATAAAAAACTTATTTCAACCTATGCAGCGGGCACATGATGAGCCTTCCCTCATCATCACGCAGGTGCATACCACTGCCTAGGCAATAGCGGAAGTGGCGGCACTGGGCGCACTCATCCTTGCGCATCCACTCTCGGTTGCGATAAGGGGCAAAACGATGCTGCCACACTTCCATAAAATTATCTTGGTAGATGTTGCCCTGATGATAATTGGAACGGATGCTGGCACAGGCAGAGATGGAGCCAACCACCAAAACGGAACCAACTGTTACGCCAGCTTGACATGAATAGAAATGATTGCGGATATCGCCCTCGTAATTGCCCATGAAGCCCTCACAGCCGTAGCTGCAATCTATCAAGCCCTCCTTGCGAGTAAGCTTGATAAAGTCTAAGATGCCACGGTATTCTTCGGGAGTGAGATGCATATCGGGGTCGGTGGCTGCCCTACCCACTGGGAATACGGCTACGACTCGCCAGTGCTTGACACCTTTATCTATCAGGAATTGCTTGATGGCAGAGAGGTGGGGATAATTGCGACGATTCACACAGGTGAGGATGTCAAACTTAATTTCTGGATGAGCCACCAGCATATTTATCGCCTGCGAAACCATATCGAAGCTATACTTGTTGCCTCGCATCCAGTTGTGCTCCTCGCCCAAGCCATCCATACTGATGGTCATGGCATGGAGACCAGCACGGAGCAAATCATTGAATTTCTGAGGAGTAAGATATAGGGCATTGGTCACCATACCCCAAGGGAAACCTTTCTGATAGATGGCTGCGCCACACTGGGCAATGTCTTCACGCATCAAGGGTTCGCCACCCGTTACGATGACAAACACTTGATGAGGATCGGTATGCTGCCTGATGTTGTCTAGTACTCGCAAGAAGTCTGCCAGAGGCATGTCTTGCTGCCCTGCCTTCACCTTGCAGTCGCTTCCGCAATGGCGGCAATGCAGGTTGCAGCGCAGGGTACACTCCCAGAAGAGTTGGCGCAAAGGATGCTCCTTCACCTTCTGCTGATAAAGACTTCGAGCTATCTCCAATGCCAAGCGACGGCGAAGGGATAAAGATTCTGGATTTGTCATACGACTACTTCTTTTTCTTCATCTTGCCATTGGCAGTAACCTCAAAAGAGCCCCAATCCCAAGTTCCTTCACCTTTTCCCATTTGCTCTACAGTGATATTTTCCGACTTGATGGTATCCGTGGCAAATTCACCACCATTGGCTCCACCATCTACATCTTCGAGAATCACTTTCAGTCGTTTCTCTTTATGAACCCAGTCGATGGCACCATCCATGCTCTTTTCCTTGGTAACATAATCACCCTTGCTGTCGGTATAAGCTGAGTCCATTCGATAACTTCCTTCATTACCATAGTCCTCCACCACTACCGCCTTGATGCCCTTGATAGGGGTGCCCCTCTGTGATGGGGATATTTAACCTTTTTTATCCGTTCTAGAGAGCATTTTATCTACTTATCTACCCAGCAGGATTTTCTTGATGTCGTTGAGCTTATTCAATGCCTCTACCGGGGTGAGGTTGTTGACATCCAGACCCAGAATCTCATCACGAATCTGGCTCAACACTGGGTCGTCTAACTGGAAGAAACTCAGCTGAACTCCCTCCTTAGGCTCATCCAGATGCTGCACGTTCGGCTTGCCGGCACCTCCAACTCCAGCATTGTCCTGCTCCAATTGCTTCAGGATATCGTTGGCACGGTTCACGATGCTGCGCGGCATTCCGGCAATCTCTGCCACGTGGATACCGAAGGAATGCTCGCTACCACCCGGCTCCAGCTTGCGCAGGAAGATAACCTTGCCATCCACCTCCTTCACACTCACGTTGAAGTTCTTGATGCGAGGGAAATTCTTCTCCATCTCATTTAGCTCATGGTAGTGAGTGGCAAAGAGCGTACGAGCCTGCGCCTTCTTGTGCTCATGAAGATATTCCACGATAGCCCAGGCGATGCTGATGCCATCGTAGGTGGATGTTCCACGACCCAACTCATCGAAGAGTACCAGGGAGCGGGGCGACACATTGTTCAGGATGTTGGCAGCCTCCGTCATCTCCACCATAAAGGTAGATTCACCCAGCGAGATGTTGTCGCTGGCTCCCACACGGGTGAAGATCTTATCTACCAGACCCACCCTTGCACTCTCGGCAGGAACAAAGCAGCCCACCTGAGCCAGCAGCACGATGAGCGCCGTCTGACGGAGCAAGGCTGATTTACCCGCCATGTTAGGACCGGTAATCATCATCACCTGCTGCTTCTCGGTATCGAGCAACACATCGTTTGGCACGTATCGCTCGCCCAGCGGCAACTGGGTTTCAATCACAGGATGGCGACCCTGCTTGATATCCAGTATCTGCGAATCATCAATAACCGGGCGCACATAGCGGTTCTCATCCGAAGCCTTGGCAAAAGACAAGAGACAATCCATGCGGGCGATGAGATTGGCATTGATCTGAATCTGAGGGATATACTCCTGCATGGCAGCAATCAACTCATTGAAGAGTCGTGCCTCCAGAATCAGGATTTTCTCATCGGCACCGAGAATCTTCTCCTCGTATTCCTTGAGTTCCTGGGTAATATATCGCTCAGCCTGCGCCAGCGTCTGCTTGCGGATCCACTCTTCAGGCACCTTGTCCTTGAAGGTGTTGCGCACTTCCAGATAATAACCGAATACATTATTATATCCTACCTTCAGACTGCTGATGCCCGTCTTCTCGATCTCCCTCTCCTGAATCTTCAGAAGATAATCCTTGCCATGACGGCTGATGGAACGCAGATCGTCGAGTTCTGCATTATAGCCATCGGCTATCACATCACCCTTGTTGACAAGCTGAGGCGGATCAGGCTGAATCTCCCTGGCGATGCGGTCTTTCAGGGTTTCGCATACGTTGAGCTGCTCGCCCACTCGCTTCAGGGCATCGTTCTTGGCATGCTGACAAGCCACCTTGATAGGCTGGATGGCTTCGAGTGCATTCTTCAGCTGCACCACTTCTCTAGGCGAAACTCTGCCCACGGCCACCTTGGAGATGATACGCTCCAGGTCGCCGATACGATGAAGCTGGTCGTCGAGAAGCTGTCGGAACTCCGGCTCCTTGAAGAAATACTCCACGATATCGAGGCGCTCGTTGATAGGACGCACATCCTTCAGCGGGAACACCAGCCAGCGGCGGAGCATTCGTCCGCCCATTGCCGTTACAGTCTTGTCGATGACGTTGAGCAGAGACAGACCGTCATCCTGCATCGGAGCCACCAGCTCCAGACTTCGGATGGTGAATCGGTCCATGCGCACGAACTTATCCTCTTCGATGCGCGAAAGTGCCGTGATATGGTTGATCTGCGTATGCTGGGTAATCTCCAGATACTGCATGATGGCACCGCTGGCGATGACACCATTCTTGAGATGTTCCACACCGAAGCCTTTCAGCGACTTGGTCTTGAAATGTCCCAGGAGTTTCTGCATCGCCGTCTGCTCGGTGAAAACCCAGTCATCGAGTTCGAAGGTGCAGTATTTGGTACCGAAGTATTTCTCGAAATCATTCTTTCGGGCACGGTCGTAGAGCACCTCTTTCGGCATGAAGTTACCCATCAGTTTCTCTACATAATCGTAGGTTCCCTCGCCGGTGAGGAATTCACCGGTAGAAATATCGAGGAAGCTTACGCCGCAGGAAGTCTTACCGAAGTGGATGGCAGCCAGGAAGTTATTCTCCTTGTAGTTGAGCACGTTGTCGCCCATCGCCACACCAGGAGTAACGAGTTCGGTAATACCGCGCTTCACCATCTTGTCCATCTGGCTCAATCCCTTCTTGCCCTTGATTTCCAGGCGTTTCTTCTTCGGGTCTTCCAGCTGGTCGCATACGGCAACTCGCTTTCCTGCCCTGATGAGTTTAGGCAGGTAAGTATCGAGTGCATGATGAGGGAATCCCGCCATCTCGATGCTGCCCGTAGCACCGCCATTGTTTCTTCGGGTCAGGGTGATGCCGAGAATACGGGAAGCCTCCACCGCATCTTCGCAGTAAGTTTCGTAGAAGTCGCCACAACGGAAAAGCAGCAATGCCTCGGGATGCTTGGATTTCATCTCGAAGAATTGTCGCATCATCGGCGTAAGACCTTTGTTATCGCTTGCCATTATCTTAATTATCTTATGTTTGCCTTTATATTTTGTTAGAATTGCAAAAATAAGAAAAAAAGGGGGAATCAACAAAGGATTTAATCTATTTTTAAACTTTTCCCCCCATAAAACAGAAAAAGTGCTCCCTTGCATCCCTGCAAGAAGAGCACTTATCCGATGAATTACATGAATACACAAGTGTGTAAATATCTTATTTCTTAGCTTTAATTACGAAGCTGAAGCAGCGGTCCTGATAGTGCATGCGGTACTTCTCCATTGGTGAAGCACCCCAACTGTCAATACAACCCAGACCAAACTGGCGCTGCTGGATGTGCAACTGTACGAGACCCTTTTCTACCAGGTCGCCGCTGTGCTGTCCCCAGGCATGCTCCTTCTCGATACCTGCATCCAGATCCTCTACCAGATAAGGGATAGCACTGCACTCCATAGGAGCATAGCCCTCGAAGGTGATACCCTTACCGGTGGTTGGGTTGAAGATAGAGAAGTAGCGGATGTCTGTATGGTTACCGCTCTCCTGTGGACGGACGTATGGATAATACTCGTCCTTCACGTTAGCCTCATACTTTCCGATGAAAGATGAAGAGTGACGGTCGATGTAGTTCTCCTCCGGACCTCTACCATAGTATTCCAACTTAGAGAAAGAAGAAGGCATCTGCAACTGCATACCGTAGCGGAACAGATCAGCTACCTTAGCCTCCTTGTCTGTTGTCATCTTTTCGGTAACTGTCACTTCACCAGCCGCATTGATACGGTAGCGGAGCATCAGTTCAGCCTTCACCTCAGGCATTTCGAAATTGGCAGTCAGTACTACGCTGTCCTTGCTCTCACTCTTGTCGAACGACTTCAGGTTCATCTGAGGGTTCTTCCAGACTCTCATCTTCTTCTGGAGAGAAGCACCGTAGTCGTTGTCGGTAGGAGCACGCCAGAACTCAGGAGTCATACTCTCACGGAACTTCAACATTGGTTCGCCATCCACATCGAGGTAATCAATCATACCGGTCTTCTTGCCGATGGTAACCGACATTCTCTCAGCAGAAACCTTCACATAGCTGTTGGTCTCCTCAACCTCAATCTTGCTGCCGGTATTGGCAGGAGCATCCACCTTGTCGAACTCATATCCGTTGAGTACAATCTGCTGGCGAGCCATCACCTGACCCTTGTCAACCAGTGGCTGGCTTCCGTCGCTTGCAAAGGCAAAGTTGATGGTGATTTCCTCTGTAGCGTGCTCAGCCTCAGCCTTTTCGATGGCACTCTTCAGCGCCTCGCTCTTTACCATCTTGGTTGCCTGTGGAGCAATGCCCTTGGTATCAGGAATCGCTACGGTAGTCAACTTCACGCCGTTGGCAAAGAGGGTAGCAGTCAGGCTCAGGTCATCGATATTCTTGAAGAAATTCTCGTTATAGACATTGAAAGAACCGTTCTCTGCATCAAAGTCCTTGATCCAGACGTTCTGGAGAACATACTGAATCTCATAGGCATGAGGATTCAGACGGCGGTTAGGAGCGATGATACCGTTGCAGTTGAAGTTGTAGTCACTGGCCGGATAGCGTCCGTAGTCACCACCATAGGTAAAGATTTCCTTACCGGTGACAGGACTCTTGTCGCGCAGACCCTGGTCAACGAAGTCCCAGATGTAACCACCCTGGTACTTAGGATACTTGCGGATCAGGTCCCAATACTCCTTGAAACCACCCTCAGAGTTACCCATGGCGTGAGCATACTCACACTGGATATATGGCTTGGTACCGTTGCTCTTGCAATAGCTCTCGCTTTCCTCGTAACCGATGTACATCGGACAGTAGATATCTGTCTTGCTGTCGTATCCGCCACGTTCATATTGTGCAGGGCGGGTCTTATCGCACGCCTTCACCCAGTCGTAAGCCTTCTCGAAGTTGACGCCATAGCCGCTCTCGTTACCCAAACTCCATACGATGACGGAAGGATGATTGATGAGCGGCTTCACATTGCCCTCGTTGCGCTCGATGTGAGGCACGATGTACTCAGGGAACTTGGCGAGCGACTTCTCTTCATATCCCATACCATGAGATTCGAGGTTTGCCTCAGCGGTGATGTAGATACCGTATTCATCACAAAGGTCATACCAGCGAGGATCACATGGATAGTGGCTGGTGCGAACGGCGTTGATGTTCAACTGCTTCATGATCTTGATATCCTGGATCATGCGCTCCAGGCTCACTACGTATCCACCGTCCGGATCCATCTCGTGGCGGTCGGCACCCTTCACCAGCACAGGCTGTCCGTTAACGAGCAGCTGTGCGTTCTTGATTTCCACGTTGCGGAATCCCACTTTTTGCGGAATCACCTCAGCGGCGCCCTGCTTGTTCTTCAAGGTGATATATGCCTTATATAAGTAAGGAGTCTCAGCCGTCCAGGCATTTACCTTTGGTACCTTGATGACGCCCTGTGCACCTGTAGCCTGTGCAATCTGCTTGCCTTCCTTATCACACAAGGTGATGGCAACGTCTGTCTTTCCGCCCTTCAAGGAAACCTTGTAGTTCAACACACCATCCTGGTAGTTGTTTTCCAAAGCAGCGTTCAGACGGATGTCAGCAGCATGCAGTTTCGGACGCGCATAGAGATACACCTCACGGGCGATACCCGTGAAGCGCCAGAAGTCCTGGTCCTCGAAATAAGAACCATCGCACCATCGCATCACCTGCATGGCAATAAGGTTCTTTCCCGGCTTGAGATATTTAGAGATGTTGAACTCGGCAGCCACCTTGCTGTCCTCGCTGTATCCCACGTACTTGCCGTTCACCCAGAGAGTCAGGTTACTGGTGGCAGAACCCACGTGGAAATACACATCCTTCCCCTTCCAGTCCTTAGGAAGCTCGAACGTACGGCGATAAGAACCCGTATAGTTGTTGAGTTCGCTGATATAAGGAGGGTTCGGGTCAAACTGAGTTGCCCAGGCATATCCGATGTTCTTATAGGTAGCATCACCATATCCGTTCAACTCAAACAAACCAGGCACAGGGAAATCCTTCCACTGTGAGTCATCATACTTCAGAGCAAAGAAGTTTGCAGGACGCTTGTTGTGGTCCTTCACGAAATTAAACTTCCACATACCTTCCATGGAAAGGTAGTTGGCCGACTTCTTCTTATCAAAACTCTGCGCCTTCTCCAAATTCTCGAATGCGAAGAAATTGGCGCGTCGAGGCTCTCGGTTCTGCTGATTGATGTTCACATTCTGCCAGCGAGACTCACTCTGAGCCAGCGCCCCACTGCTCATCGAAAGCATGGCAAGGCAAAGTGATACATTTGCGATGGTTCTGATATTCATTTTCCTAATCAGTTATTGGTATTACTTCTTAACTCCTTTAACTTCTTAATTCAATTATTTGTGGAAATACTGAGTTCCCTCTACTGCTGTGAACTTCTTCTGATTATCCTTGCGCATTTCGAGGTTGAGGTTGCTCCACCAAGATGGCCATCCACCAACGATATTGCAGAGATAAACGAACTTCACTGGATGCAGACCCTTAGCCAGAGCTACAGCATTGTCGCTGTTTGTACCAGCCTTTACGGCACCCTCATTGTTTATCACGAGCTTGTTGTCGATCCAAACCTGCTCCATGCGGGAAGAGAGATAGTAAACACCATCCTCAGGAACATTGATGAATCCCTCAGCAATCGCACCATAGTTGTTGGCACCACGCAGGGTAGCAGCATCGTCTGGCTGGCTCACCTTCATCTTGTTCAGGTTGGTAACAGTACCGCAGTCCTGCCACTCAGCATCAGCCAAATCCAACTGGTTTACCTTCAAGTAATTACCCTTGATACGGCGCAGCTGCAAGCCAGCCTTGGTATCGCTTACATTCACAGCAGGAGCATAGTTCTGCTTCTCTACGTCGATGGTTCTCACCTTGCTCATCTTTCCAGAAGGCAATACGGTAGCAATCTTGATGATCATATTGCCGCTCACCTTGATAGGCTCGGTATAGACAGCAGAAGCTGGAGTTGGAGTAGTACCATCCAAGGTATAGACCATCTTCATCGGACGTGAAGTCTGGAAGGTAACTACGGTATCCTTGGTAATCACTACCTTGTCGCAAGAACCGTATGGCTGCTCAGGCAATGGGATATGATAACGTACGTGGCGCTCATCCAGGCGGACACTGTTGGCATCTACACGACGGGCGAAGTCTGTGAAGTTCTTCTTCTTGGCTGGTGACCATGCAATCTCAGCGAGAGCGAGAGAGCGAGGATACATCTGATACTCCATCTTGGCATTGGTGTACATATACTCCGACCAGTTGTTGCACTGCACACCGAGGATATGCTTCTCCAGTCCCAGAGACTTGATGGTATCAGGCACAGGCTCATAGTTATATGTTCTAGAGAGATAAGCAGGAGCACTAGGAATAGTAACCGGCTCAATCTTGTAGTCGCCCTGATAATGGTCGAGATACAAACCGCCGCTACCAGGAGTCATGATCACGTCGTGCTTCTGCAAAGCAGCCGAAATACCTCCGGATGTACCACGCCAAGACATCACGGTAGCCTCAGGACTCAAACCACCTTCGAGGATTTCATCCCAGCCGATGATCTTTCTGCCGTACTTAGCCAGCATCTTTTCCATGCGCTTGATTACGTAGCTCTGGAGTCTTTCCTCAGCAGAGTGCTTGCCGTCAGCCTGCAAGCCTTCAGCCTCGATGCGCTTCTGGCAGGTAGGACAGTTCTTCCAGCTGGTCTTAGGGCACTCGTCGCCACCGATGTGGAAATACTTGCCAGGGAAGAGAGGCACCACCTCGCGAACGATATCCTCCAGGAAGCGGAACATATCTTCCTTACCCGGACACATCACGATATCCTCAACACCCCAAACCATTCTAGGAGTCCACTGCTCGCCCTTGCAAGAGAGAGATGGATAAGCAGCGATTGCTGCCATCATGTGGCCAGGAAGGTCGATTTCAGGAATCACGGTGATGTAGCGCTTAGCTGCATAATCCACGATGTCCTTGATTTCCTCCTGGGTATAGAAACCGCCGTAGGTAGAGCCGTCACCCTGGAGGCGATAGCCGCCGATGGAAGTCAGCTCAGGATATTTCTTGATTTCGATGCGCCAGCCCTGGTCCTCAGTGAGGTGGAAGTGCATGGTGTTTACCTTGAACATAGACATGATGTCGAGCTGCTTCTTCACGTTTTCTACGGTGATGAAGTGACGGCATGGATCGAGATGGAAGCCACGGTAGCCGAAGCGAGGCGCATCCTGGATGTCACAGCACTGAGCCACCCACTTCACGCCGCTCACCTTGGTAGCGCTCTCCACCTGTGCAGGCAGCAGCTGCATGAAGCTCTGCATACCATAGAAGGCACCCTTTCCGGTCTTCGCCTTGATTACTACGCCCTTGCTGGTAACAGTAAGGCGATAGCCTTCCTCAGCCATCTTCATGGAAGGAGAAATCTGGATAGAGATATTTCCCTTCTTGCCGCCTACGGTTACATCATAGCCGGTAGATGCCTTCAGCTTATCAGCCATATACTCTGCGATGTTCTTGCCATCCGCAGTCTGATAAGAGATCACTACCTTTTGAGGCAATACAAACTCACCCTTCTGCACCTGTGTTTTCACAGGCACAGGGATAATATTAATATCTGCAGCTACTGCCTGAGTTGAGACTCCCCCCAACATCGCTGCGCAAGCTGCCAACGAACCTAAGAATTTGTTGATTTTCTTCATATAAAAGTTGAATATTGTGTTAGTTGCAATAATTGCCCCCCAGCTTTTTGGGGGCTGGAAGGCAGAGTAGATATATATTAATTTTAGTTAGAAACCTCGATAATAATATCTTTTATTTTCAGTTGAACACTTAATAAAATATTTTATTTTGCAAAGATACGTCTTTTATTAATTACTTCCTCCTTTTTTAGGTTAATAAATCTAAAAGGCTTTTATTTTTTCAGTTTATTGACAAGAAGCCGTTATTTATAAGTGTTGTTTTTACCATTATATCAGTTAGTTATGGCTACTTAATGCTTATCAGTTGAAGAAAGGGTTGCAGATAAAATCACTCTTATGTCTCTCTATATATAATAAGGTATAAACTCAAATCACGAAGCGCCGAAGAGGAAATTTGCAAAAAAATAGCCTCAATTAAGTTTTATTAACTCGCAAATCATTGTACCAAACTTAAAAAAGAGTATCTTTGCAACAAAAAAATTTTAGTTATGGCTAAAGACATAATAAAATATATTAAGAACATCAATCGAAAACCTTCTGTTCCTAGACGACTACTAGAGCAGTTTATAGCAAAGGGCGCTTCTACCATACCTGAATTATCAAAGGGCATAGGGGTGAGCCTCCCTACGACAACGAACGCTCTGAATGAACTGATGGGACAGGGACTTGTCAGGGAGATCGGAAAGAAAGCCGATTCCGCTGGCCGAATCCCGATGGTTTACGACCTGCAACCTACCGCAGGTTACTTTGTTGGTGTGAACCCGGAAATGGACTGCCTAGCCTTGGCAGTGAGCGACTTCTGCGGCAATCTGATCACGGAGAAGCAGAAAGTTCCTTATGTGTATGAGAATACGCCTGAGAGCCTTGCCGAGATGGGAAAGATCATCAATGACTTTATCGACAATCTACCTATTAAAAGAGAAGAAATCCTGGAAGTTTGCGTCAACGTGGCAGAACGCGTGAGACCTCTGGAAGGAAGAGCTTACAACATGTTCACGTTCCTGGAAGAACCTCTGGCTGAGAAGCTCACAAAGCTGTTGGAGCTTCCAACCTGCATCGAGAACGATTCCCGCAGTATGACCTACGGAGAGTTTGTCAAAGGATGCTGTAAAGGTAAGAAAGATGTCATCTTCGTCAACGTATGCTGGGGGTTGGGTATCGGAATCATTATCGACGGCAAGCTGTACTACGGCAAGTCGGGATATTCTGGAGAGTTCGGTCACATGACCGCCTACAACAACAACATCATCTGCCACTGCGGCAAGATCGGCTGCGTAGAGACAGAAGTATCGGGCAGAGCACTCAAGAGAAAACTAATGGAGAATATCCTGGCTGGCAAGCCATCCATTCTCTCGGACAAGGTACTCAAGCAGAAAGAGGAGCTTACGCTGGAAGACATCATGAATGCCATCGCTAAGGAAGATGTAGTGAGCCTCGCCACCCTGCAACACATCGCAGATGAGTTGGGCAAGCAACTGGCAGGCATCATCAACATATTCAACCCAGAGATGCTGGTCATCGGCGGAGAAATGTCTGTCACAGGCGATTATCTCACCCTGCCAGTGAACATGGGAATCAAGAAGTATTCGCTCAACATCATGAACGAAGATTCACAAATCGTCACTTCAGAGCTGAAAGACCAGGCCGGTGTCATCGGAGCGTGTCTGATAGCTCGACAGAAGTTGCTTACAATATAAAACCTATCACGACTAGCGGCATCTGCATCGTCTTAGGCGGTGCAGAATAGATGCCCATATATCAACATTATCCGCTGCATTCTAGCTTTTAGCTTGATGACAAAAAATACAAATATTACTACACCTATATGAGAACAATTTAAAATGACCTATGACACAAAGGGGCAAATTGTAGTTTGCAGCAAATCTGAGTTCAATGTTACTTCCTTGTAAGGGGGTAATGGTATGAATTACGAGGGGTGCGCCAACTGATGGCGCCCCCTCTTTTTGGCATTTTATCAACCTCTACTATCTTTATCAGCAATTCATTCATTATTAACTATATATCACCAGAATCATGATGAATAACAACCGAAATCAACTCAATCGTTCATTACTGGCATTCGCTGCCTTACAGGTAATGCCGCTGTCGCTCTTCGCTCAGGGAGAACGACCAAACATCTTGTACATTATGTGTGATGACCATGCCATGCAAGCCATCAGCGCATACGGTAGTCCAATCTCCAAATTGGCACCAACACCCAACATCGACCGCCTAGCTGAAAGGGGAATGAAATTCAACGAGGCTTTCGTGGAGAACTCTCTCTCTACTCCAAGCCGTGCGTGCCTGATGACAGGTCTTTACAGTCACCAGAACGGACAGCGACAGCTTGCCGAGGGTATCGACTCTACCAAGACCTTCTTCTCTGAACTGCTGCAGGGGGCTGGCTATTCTACTGCCGTAGTGGGCAAGTGGCACATGTCATGCAGTCCGAAGGGATTCGACTACTATCATGTTCTGGATGACCAGGGTCAGTACTACAATCCTACCTTCGCTTCTACCGGCCAGTACGGTAACTTCAAGCAGGAGATGGGCTACGCCACCGACCTCATCACCGACCATGCCATCGAGTACCTGAACAACCGCGACAAGAACAAGCCATTCTGTCTGCTGGTTCACCACAAGGCACCTCACCGTCTCTGGATGCCTAACACCAAGTATGTAAGCAAGTATGCCAACGTCAACTTCCCGTTGCCAGAGACTTTCTGGGATGATTACGAGACCCGTGGTTCTGCTGCATCCACCCAGAAGATGTCTATCGACAAGTATATGGAGATGGTACGCGACCTGAAGGTTCCTGAGATGTACGATCCATCTACTCCTGAGGGAAGAGATTCCTATGCCGGACTGATGGGCGAGATGAACCGCATGACTCCACAGCAGCGTGCCATCATCGATGCCTACTACATGCCAAGAAACCGTGAGTTCCTGAGCAAGAACCTGACTGGCAAGGAGTTGATCGAGTGGAAATACCAGAACTACATCCGCGACTACATGGCCGTGATTGCCTCAGTAGATGAGAGCGTGGGCAGACTGCTGGAATATCTCGACAAGAACAACCTCACCGACAACACCATCATCGTCTATACATCCGACCAGGGATTCTACATGGGCGAGCACGGCTGGTTCGACAAGCGATTCATGTACGAAGAGTCATTCCATACACCACTCATCATCAGCTATCCTAAGCACATCAAGGAGGGAAGCGAGTGCAACCAGATGGTTCAGAACATCGACTTCGCTCCTACCTTCATCGACCTGGCTGGTTTGCAGAAGCCTAAGTACATGCCTGGCACTTCACTCCAGCCTCTGTTTGCCGGAGCACCTGTCAAGAAGTGGCGCAAGAGCCTGTACTATCATTATTATGATTACCCTACCTATCACCTTGTCCGCAAGCACGACGGTGTGCGCACCGAGCGTTACAAGCTGATTCACTTCTACGGCAAGGGTGGCGAGAGAGCCGTGGTAGAAAACAAGTACCAGGGTCAGCCAGGCACTAGAGAGAACAACTGCTTCAATGCCCTCAAGTCTATCAATTACTTCACCGATGATGCCGACATCGACTACTGGGAGTTGTATGATATCAAGAGCGACCCGAACGAGCTGCACAACATCTACGGCAAACCAGGCACTCAGAAGATTGAGAAGGAACTGAAGAAGTTGCTCGCCAACTACCGCAAGAATCTGAAGGTAGATGAGTAGATTTTAAAAAACAGAATTTTATGAAGACAAACAAGACAATATGGCTCACTGGGGTAGGCATGATTTGCCTGCCTACCCTGGTGTGCGCCAAGCAGAACGTACAGCAGCCTAACATTCTCTTCATCCTCTGCGATGATATGGGATATGGTGACTTGGCCTGCTACGGTCAGCCTTACATCCATACCCCCAACATCGACCAGATGGCAAGAGAGGGTATGCGATTCACCCAGGCATACGCCGGTTCGCCGGTTTCAGCCCCATCACGTGCTACCATCATGACGGGTCAGCATACTGGTCATACCCACGTAAGAGGCAACAAGGAATACTGGAGAAACGTGCCGATGGTGAAGTATGGAGTAAATGAGGACTTTTCTGTTGTGGGTCAGGAACCTTACGACCCGCAGCATAAGATTCTTCCGGAGATGCTGAAGGACAAGGGTTACCGCACCGGAGTCTTCGGCAAGTGGGCAGGCGGATACGAAGGTTCTGCCTCTACTCCCGACAAGCGTGGCGTAGATGAATTCTACGGCTACATCTGCCAGTTCCAGGCCCACCTTTATTATCCCAACTTCCTCAACCGCTACAGCAAGTCACAAGGAGATACCGCTGTGGTAAGAGAAATTATGGAGCAGAACATCCAGTATCCGATGTTCGGCAAGGATTATTTCAAGCGCAACCAGTATTCTGCCCGCATCATCCACGACAAGGCACTGGAGTGGATCGACCGTCAGGACAGTAAGCATCCATTCGTAGGCTTCCTCACCTATACCCTGCCTCATGCCGAACTGGCTCAGCCGGAGGATTCCATCCTGGAGAACTATCAGAAGAAGTTCTTCGAGGACAAGACCTGGGGCGGACAGGAAGGTTCCCGATACAATGCCGTGGTTCATACCCACGCCCAGTTTGCCGGAATGATTACCCGTCTTGACCAGTATGTAGGCGAAATCTTCGCCAAGCTGAAGGAGAAGGGTCTCGACAAGAATACCGTGGTAATCTTTACATCAGATAACGGTCCTCACGAAGAGGGCGGCGCCGATCCAAAGTTCTTCGGTCGCGACGGCAAGCTGAAGGGCTTGAAGCGCCAGTGCTACGAGGGCGGCATCCGCATCCCGTTCATCGCCTGGTGGCCGGAGCACATCAAGGCGGGCAGCGTAAATGATACCCAGTTTGCCTTCTACGACCTGATGCCAACCTTCTGCGACCTTGCCGGAATCAAGAACTTCGCCAAGCGCTATACCAACAAGAAGCTGGCAGGTGATGGTTTCGATGGAATCTCCATCGCTCCTACCCTCCTGGGCAAGGATGCCGAGCAGAAGCACCACGACTATCTCTACTGGGAGTTTCACGAGACCGACCAGATTGGCGTGAGAAAGGGCGACTGGAAGATGGTAGTGGTAAAGGGCGAGCCACGTCTCTACAACCTGGCATCGGATATCCACGAAGATCATAATGTAGCGGCAGATCATCCTGAAATCGTAAAGGAACTCCTGGCTGCCATCCAGAAGGAGCACAGAGACAACCAGGATTTCAAGATTACCCTGCCTAAGTTCTGATTCTTAACAAAAGTGGATTAAGGAGTTAACTTCCTCCATATGTAAAACATGAAAAAATGATGAACGACAATATAGCAACTCCATTTGCCAAGCCCTTGTATGTGATGCTGAAGCCCGCAGGCGCCCATTGCAACCTGGCTTGCAAATACTGTTATTATCTGGAAAAGAACCATCTTTACCAGAACACTCCCCGACATCTGATGACTGATGAGATGCTGGAGCAATTCACCCGGGAGTACATCGAGGCACAGACCATGCCCCAGGTGCTCTTTACCTGGCACGGAGGCGAGCCGCTGATGCGTTCCATCGACTTCTACAGGAAGGCGCTGGCGCTTCAGAAGAAGTACGCCCACGGCAAACAGATAGACAATGTCATCCAGACCAACGGCACTCTCCTCACCGACGAGTGGTGCGAGTTCTTTGCACAGAACCATTGGCTGGTAGGCATTTCCATCGACGGACCTCAGGAGTATCACGACCACTATCGCGTAACTCCTGCCGGAAAGCCTTCCTGGGAAAAGGTGATGCAGGGCATCAGTCTGCTGAAGAAGCATCGGGTGGAATGGAATGCTATGGCGGTGGTCAACGCCTATAACGCTGAGCATCCGCTGGAGTTCTATCATTTCTTCAGGGACAACGGTTGCCAGTACCTGCAGTTTACCCCTATCGTGGAGCGACTGACGGAACATGAAGACGGCCGCACCCTGGCGAGTCTTGCCGACGACCGGGAGATTCCGCTTGCGGATGCTTCCGTTACCCCGACACAATGGGGCAACTTCCTCTGCACCATCTTTGATGACTGGGTGCGCCACGATGTGGGTAAGATGTTTGTGGAAATCTTCGACTGCACGCTTGCCAACTGGATGGGTGTGCTGCCGGGCATCTGTGCTTATTCCAAGGAGTGCGGCCATGCGGGCGTGATGGAACACAATGGCGATGTGTATTCCTGCGACCACTTCGTCTTTCCGGAATACAAGCTGGGAAATATCAGGGAGCAGTCGCTCATCGACATGCTTTACGGCGAGAAGCAGCAGGCATTCAGCCGCCTAAAGCACACTTCGCTACCCCGCCAGTGCAAGGAGTGCGATATGGAGTTTGCCTGTCATGGTGAATGCCCGAAGAACCGGTTTGAGAAGGATAAGTATGGAGAGCCGGGACTGAACTATCTCTGTCAGGGATATTACCAGTATTATTCACATGTGGCTCCCTACATGGACTTCATGAAGCGGGAACTCCTCGCCCAGCGTCCACCAGCCAACATCATGAATGTTTTAAAAAATAACTAACGATTATCATTATGAAACCGAACGATGGTTCCAAGATAATCAAGTGGGGTCCGAAGATAGAGACCGGCAACGATCCTCTTCCTCAAATGCTTGATTTACAAAATAATATTAAAAGTTCACAAGTTTGTGGTCCACAACCTTGTGAACTTTGTTTTTTTTGCTTATCTTTGCATCCGTAATCAAGTAAAAAGAAACAGCAATGGAAAAGGCATTCGTATATGGTATGTCGGTTGCCGGAAACAACTTCACCGACCGAATAGAAGAAACCAAGCGCATGAAGGCAGACTTTGAGCATGGCATCAACGTCATCCTCATCTCTCCCCGACGCATGGGCAAAACTTCTCTCGTCAAAAAGGTAATAGGCGAAATAGACAACCCAAAGATTAAAGTGGTGTATATGGACATTTACGACTGTCGAAGCGAATATGATTTCTATAATCGCTTCGCAGAATCCGTTATGCAATCTATGGGTAATAAACTGGAACAAGTAGTAGAAAACATCAAGCAGTTCTTGGTAAGAGTTTCACCAAAAATCTCTTTTAGTCCAGATCCTACATCCGAATATTCTTTATCCCTGGGAATTACTCCTAAGGACTATTCCCCAGAAGAGATTCTGAATCTTCCGGAAAGAATAGCTCAGGAAAAGGGAATCCGACTGGTGGTCTGCATTGACGAATTCCAGCAAATCGGAGAGTTTCCTGATTCCTTAACCGTACAGAAGCGCTTGCGTGGCGCTTGGCAGCATCATCAGAATGTATCATACTGTTTCTATGGAAGCAAGAAGCATCTGATGGAAAACATCTTCCAAAACCGTCGCATGCCTTTCTATATGTTTGGCGAAATGCTGCACTTGGATTGCATTCCTACAGCATATTGGGTGCCTTTTATCTGCTCCCGATTCGAGAAATACGGCAAGAAAATATCAGAGGAATATGCTACAAGAATCTGTGAAACCGTAAAGAACTATTCTTCTTATGTACAACAGTTGGCATGGAACGTGATGGCTGAAACCGAGAAAGAGGTAAACGAAGAAACTTTGCAAAGCGGCATCAGTGCCTTGCTGCAACAATGTCATGGCCTCTTCGTACAGCAAACCGAGGGCTTAACCACCTATCAGCTCAACTTTCTGCGCCTCCTCTGCAGTGGCGTTCACTCTGGCTTCACCGCTCAAGCTGTAGCAGAAACCTATCCGCTGGGCAGCAAATCCAACATCGACCGCATCAAGAAAGCCCTCATCGATAAGGAATTGATTACCCTGGAGAAGGATGGAGTTTTCATCGCCGACTGCGTATTCGAGCTTTGGTTTAAGAAGGAAATGATGTAGCTGAACTTTCGTAAGTGGGCTCAGTAAATATGCATATCATTAAGTATTTTCTTGACATCATGTTTCCAACAACGATATACTTGACAAGATAAATAGACTTTTTGCTGAGTTTCCAGAAATAGACAAATCTGCTCTTGGTTTCCCTATTGGTTGGGCAAATGAACCTCTATTGGCATAATCAGCCGACCATATCGCCGTGGTTACTGCCCTTGCTACCAAAGGAATGAGTATGACCCGCCAGGAACTGGTCAAGGCATCAGGATGTAAAGATAACGGAGCCTTCTCTACTGTACTGGAAGAATTGGAACAATGCGGATTCATCCGTCTATATGAACCATTCAGCACTACCAACAAGATGACTTCCGACATTCGCCAAAAGCGAAACACCTTATTTCAGTTAGTAGATTTCTATACGCTCTTCTACTTCCGTTTCATCAAGCACAACAAGTATCAGGATTCCAGTTTCTGGTCATCCTCCCAAAACAGTCTGCTATACCATACTTGGGCAGGCTTGTCGTTTGAGATGCTTTGTCTAAACCATATAGACAAAATCAAGCATGCCCTGGGAATTTCGGGAGTACAGACCTTGGTTTGCTCATGGCGAAGCAGCAACACAGAAAAGGGAACTCAAATAGACTTGCTGATAGACCGGAAAGATGAAACCATCAACATCTGTGAGATGCAATTCTACAAGAGCGAATTCGAAATCAGCAAGGAATATGAGGAGAAGTTGCTGGAAAAACTGCGTATCTTCACAGAAGAGACGAAGACTTCCAAATCGCTTCTCCTCACATTGATTACTTCTTTCGGATTGAAGCAGAACAAACATAGCGACATCGTACAGAAACAGATTACGATGGATGATTTGTTTGTTTAAAAGAAAGTCTCCCGACAGACGTCAATAGAATGTCTCCCCCCAGGCGCTCTGTAAGGGGAAAAGCTTTGTAAGGGAAAAGCTTTATAAACCATTAATTTTCCTTAAACAAGCTACTTTTCCGAATTATTTCGAAGTATAGTTAGAGATATTTTCGTATTTTTGCAAAGTACACTTTAAAATATTTCTGTATGGACAAGCAAATTATCAAAAATATCATCATCGAGAAGCAAGTAGCCATCCCGAACTACAAACTGATTCACCGGGATTTTCTTTTCGGCGATAAGTCGAATTATATCCTCGTAGGTCTCAGGCGAGCAGGAAAATCCTACTTACTGTATCAGGATATCCAGACCAGACTCCAAAAAGGAGAACAGTCGGCACAAGATATCCTCTACATCAACTTTGAGGATGAGCGCCTGTCATCCCTCAAGGCAGAAGAACTGGGCATTATCCTGGATTCCTACATGGAACTATACCCAGGCAAACAGCCCCTCATCTATCTTGACGAGATTCAGAATGTGGAAGGTTGGGAGAAATTTGCCCGTCGCCTGGCAGATTCCCAATATCGCGTGATGATTACAGGCAGCAACGCCAAGATGCTGGGCAAGGAAATGTATTCTACACTAGGAGGAAGATACATTCCGAAGGAAATCTTTCCTTTTTCATTTGCAGAATACCTGACCTATCACCAAGTGGAACCAGGTGAAAACTGGGAATACAACCAGCAGATAAAATCAATAGTATCCAACTATTTTGATTCCTACTTTTACGAAGGAGGAATAGCAGAGTCGTTTGAGCAACCCGACAAACGGGAATACCTCAATGCCCTGTATCAGAAGATTCTGATAGGCGACATCGTGGAGAGAAACAGCATCCGCAATCCTAGAGTATTCCGCTTCCTGGCTAAAAAACTTGCCGATAGCGTGATGCTGCCTTCATCCCTTACCAGATTGCAACACATGGTGAAATCTACCGGTGACGCCATCAGTTTGCCTGCCCTGAAGGATTATCTGGAATATATGCAAGATGCGTATCTCTTCTTCCCGATTCCGAATCTGGTTTCACCTATGACAGAACAGGCAACGCTTCAAAAAAGATACATTGCTGATAATGGAATACTCAATCTGTTCCTGTTTCAGGGTGAAACGAAGCTGTTGGAGAATATGGTGGCGATAGAGCTGAACAGAAGATTCAGAAACACGACAGAAGAAACTTTCCTCTATTATTTCAACAAGAATATAGAGATTGATTTCTGCGTTCCTTCTGCCCAGCTGGCCATCCAGGTATCATACAATCTGAATGATGAGGCAACCTACGAGCGAGAAGTAGGAGGACTCATCAAATTCCTGAAAGCCTTTCCTGGCTATCAAGGTTACATCATCACCCGTGACTACGAGACGCAGATAGAGACAGATGGCTATAAGATAGAGGTAATACCTATCTGGAAATGGCTGCTGAAAAAACACATTTAAACACCTGATTATGTTGTTCTATGGCTGCAAAGAGACGAATAAATAGCAAAAGTGCACTGAGTTCAGTGCACTTTTCTAGAATTACATTATAATTGCCAAAACCTAGCAGATAATCTGCGCTTACTTCTCTACCAGCACATCCTGCTCCTCGTAGCTGTCGAATCCCAGACTGAGGTCGGCACCTCTTTCCTTGAAAATCTCCAGGAGTTCTGCCTGCATCTGGGGATTGAGAGGAAACTCGCCATTCTTTGCCTTGTAGAAACGGCGCTGGGTGAATGGCGTATATACGTTCAGATATTTGGCATTGCCCGATGGGATGGATTTGCAGAGACGACTGAAACCTCTTGCCCAGCGCTGACGTTCGGAAACGAGATGGTAAGGACAACCCTCTCCCTCTACCTGGAGAAGATCGGTATTCAAGACCAGGAAGGAAGCTTCTTCAGCCTTTGCCTTCTGATAATTGGCGTAGCGGGCACAGGTGTTGCTACGGCTGCAGGATGCCAATGGGCATGTAATGTTGTAAGGAATGTACTTGTTCATATTTGCGTGATGTTTTAATTAATAATACTAACGAGATGTCGGAACGTCTCTGAGAGGTCGTCATAATAGTCCTGACGGGTGGTAAAGAGGCACCTTTCTCTTATTGCCTTACTACGGCACAATATTGCCCTTTACCAGGGCAATATCTTGCCATTGCCAGGCACGAAACGATACGTCGGGAGATAGAAAAACCTTGCTCTCCATTTTACTCTTCACTCTTCACAGATTCGCCTGAAACCCCGATAAACACTGGGATTGCGAGAGGTGAAGAGTGGTCGACCACTCTTCACAACTCTTCACCACTCTTCACACCTTCCGGTTGAGAAAAGGCTCCCCACGGTTTATCCCCGTTTTTCTCAAGCCGAGAGAGCGAGGAGCTGATAGGCCTGTCCGTTTCTGGTATGCTTGCTCTTGCATCCCATAAACTTGAGGGCTTGACCAATCTTGATCTTCGTGCTCAAACTTCCCACCAGCATAGGATATTGCAGATGAAGCACGTCGAAAACCTCGGAACAAACCATCCATCTACCTTCCTCTTCCTCTGCCGGCATTCGGAAACAGTAGCTGATCATGGTCTCCAGATCATCCACCTTGAAGAAGGGCTGGTTGAATTCCTGGATGCGTGCCACCTCATCATTGGTGAACCAATAAGGGGTCTGCTTATCCCGAAGCTCATACATCATTTGTGCATAGAGCTGGTCATAATTGATGACCGAACTGTTGTCTATAAACTCCCCGTCGGGAACTCGAAGACAGAGGTAACGGCGACTTCCCGTCGGGTCGCAGAGAGGATGCTCATCGTTGGTGGTTGCCAGAAAAGAGGCGTATCTTCTGCGGTCTGCCTGACTCTTGCCGAAGATAGGGCGACCATTCACCTTTACCTTCGAAAGCGTCTGCTTCAGCTTGCCCTGCTGGGCAACGGTGATGTTGGCAAGCTCATCAATGTTCACCAGAAGATTATGGGTGAGCGCCATTTCTGAATCAAACTTGTTGCCGAAGTTGATGTGGTCGAGGAAATACTGGCGAAGTTCCTCAGGCAGCAGTCGGACGGCAAAGGTACTTTTTCCGCAACCCTGCTGTCCGATAAGCACCGGTACGGCTTCATTTCCGTGCAGCATGTCCATCTGCAGCCAATGGGCTACTGCCGAACGGAACCAGGTGGCGCACCAGCCAAGCTGTTCGCTGGTCAACCCCGGAATTCTGCCGAAAAGAGCAGCCACATGGTTCTTGCCATCCCATTTCGGCAACTTGTTCATGTATTCCTGGATAGGGTCGAAGACGGGAACGGCATCCGACTTGATGTACTCCTCGATGTCCTGTCTTGGCGACTTCTTCTCGCCGATTCCCAATTTCTTGGCGCGGCGAACGATGGAGTTGAAAGCCTCAGCTGTAAGCACCTTCCAGTTCTTCTCCTCAGGGTTGATGCAGAAGAACTCGGTCTTTCCGTTCAAAACATTTCTGCGGAAGAGATAAAACTCCTCCAGAAAACTCTCTACCTGGTAGATTGCTGATTGATTACCTGCCATCATAGATGACTTCAAATTACTTTTTGTTTCCATAATCATGGTTTTAAAATTATTAATTAATGTGTAATTCACCCTCAAATTTGACGAGGGTGAAGAGCGGTGAAGAGTGGTGAAGAGTCGGCAGCCACTCTTCACGCACCTAAGCAACTGTATATTAATTACTTACAATATATTTGTGAAGAGTGAAGAGTGTTTTAGAAAGTAGCTTTCTATCCACCGCTGCCTGAATCTTCTATCCAGCCTTCTCAACTCCGGGTGCAAAGATACACAATAGGAGGGTCGTTTTCCAAATTTTCCCGCCTTTCCCACGCCCATTCCGCTCCATTTGGGAAAAATCCCAAGGGTCTATGGGAAAAGGCGTGGGAAAATCGGGCGGATTTCTTCAGTTTTACGGGAAAACATTTGGTGATAATGATGGAAAAACGTAAATTTGCAGATTGATTACGGAACTTCGTTTCGCAAACCATTCACGATAAAACTAGAAATATGCTACAGACTCAGCAAGATAAACAAGTCCCCGCATTCAGCTACGAGGTTTTCGATCGTCAACTCGACAATTTTGCAATGATGCTCAAGGTGTTGATGGACGGATGGGAAGATTACAGCTCTCAGGAGATGACCTTCGACATCCACTCCCTATGTACCAAGGCTTCCCGACTCTGCTATCTGGCAGATCAGGACCTCGCCTTGCAGCATACCGATGTTTCCCATCATCGCAAGGAGCAGAACGAAACGTATTTTACCTCCTTCGAACTCATCATCACCACCCAGTTTACCAAATTCATGAAAAAAGTCCTTGCCCAGATCAAGGCTGGCAAGAAAGTAGAAGGACATTCTTCCCCGATGTTCTCCTCAGAGATCAGTACGCTCCTGCCTAAGCTGCACGACCTGCTGCTGATGGATGGCATGAGCCAGGAATCCATACAGCTGATGGTGGGAGATATCCAGAATACGGAGAAAATGATTCAGAAATATCATAAAATCACGAAGTTCCCGGGGGTGAGATACGAGGAACGCCTGTGGTATCTCATCCGCCTCTATTGCCTCGCCAGCTATCTGGTGCTGCATTTCCGCAGAGTCTGCCACGTTACAGATTCAGAAATGACACCCGAGGAAGCGGCTCGATTAACGGAATGGGCGATACAGAAATACATCTCAGAAAAAGACAGCAGCGAAAAGCTGGAACTGTATTTCTCCAACCTGCAGTACGACAACGATGGCAAACCGCTCAACGTGGACCAATGGCTCCAGGCGAGAAGGGAGTTGAAGCATCTGGTGCCCCAGAATCTGCTCCTGCTATTTCTCAATAGTGCAGATGACGTGAGCCAGCTGGGCGCCTCGCTGATAAAAGTGAATTTTACGAACGAGGAATTCCTGAAGCTCGTGGATGCTGTGGCTAAATACCAGATCATCACGCAGCGCATCCGTGCCATAGAATTTCCGGAGGAGTTCGAGCAGTCGCTTCATAATGAGGTATTCTATCTTACGGTGAAGGGCCGTTCGGTGGATCTGGAGGAGTTGAAGAAATCCATCTCCAAGATGGTGAATCTGATTACCCGGAAGAACCAGTGGTTCTGCGTATGGAGCGTGCTGAAGCATCTCAACCTGATCAAGCATGAGAGCACCTTCGCCACCTTTGCCCATCAGATGATGAGTGCCGAGTGGTTTGGCTACATCGATCCCCGTCTCCGCTTTACGGCAGACAATCTGAGCGATTACTCCCGCTACTTCAATGAGTACGATTATACCGAATGGAACGAGGAGATGTTTTTGGAGAAGAAGGAGCTGTATGGGATGACGAAGTGGTCGCCCAAGCTCTATCAGAATTTCTCCTCGCTCTGTGCCAGGATGATGCAAGCCATCTGGGGCTACAGCTTCTTCAGCTGATGAGGGAATTGAGGGAAGTTAAGGGGAGTGATAACTTCTCTAACTTCCCCACATTATATAAAAAGGATAAAGAGAGGGCGAAAAAGCAAGTTTTATATGTTTTTTCGCCCCATTTGCATTTATTAACTTTTTTTTTAGACAACTTATTGAAATTTATCGTAAATTTGCAACCAGTTATTAAAATAAACAAGCCTAAGCAATAAGAATCATTAATTGAATCAATATATATAAACTTAGTCAGACAATTATATAATTAAGAATCTGATTATCTCTATAAAACTACATAATATAACAATTAAAACCAAACAATTATGAGCAAAAAAAGTCAGTTTGGCATGACCCTATTACTATCTACGATCTTAGTAGGTGGCGCCAATGCGAGTACTGTTTCCACCTCAAACACATTGGGTGCAACTATGATTGCACAGCAAGGTGCTGTTTGTAAGGGTGTGGTAAAGGATGCTACCGGTGAACCTATTATTGGTGCTTCTGTATCAGTGAAAGGTACCAAGAATGCTACCGTTACCGATTTGGACGGCAATTTTACCCTTTCTGGTGTAAGCAAGGGTACAACAATCGTTATCTCTTATATTGGTTGCGTGAACAGTGAAATCAAGTGGGACGGAAAAAGCCTCGACGTTACTCTTGCTGAGGATACTCACGGCCTGGAAGAAGTCGTTGTCGTAGGTTATGGTACACAGAAGAAGGTAAACCTCTCTGGTGCTGTTGCCAACGTGGATGGTAAGGTATTGGAAAACCGTCCTATCACCAACATCGGACAGGGTCTTCAGGGTGTTGTTCCTAACCTGAACGTATCTATGAACAGTGGTGGTGCTCCTGGTGCCAGCTCTAGCTACAATATCCGTGGTAACACGTCTTTGAACGGCGGTAGCCCATTGGTATTGGTTGATAACGTTCAGATGGATGCCAACCTCGTGAATCCAGAAGACGTTGAGTCTATCTCTGTTTTGAAGGATGCTTCTTCTGCAGCCATCTATGGTGCACGTGCAGCATACGGTGTAATCCTCATTACTACCAAGAAGGGTCGCAAGAGCGACAAGCCAACCATCTCTTTCAACGCTACAGGCTACTGGCAGAGCCCTGCCAAGTCATACCACAACGTTAATTCCATGCAGTACCTCAAGATGATGGACGAGGCAAACAAGAATGACGGTGGTTCAGGCCGATACTTCAAGGATCAGGTCTATAAATATACTGAGGCATACTTCAACGGAACCTACGACCAGCCTGTATTCTTCGATGAGGCATACGACAAGGCTAAGTATGGATACTGCGGCAATACCGACTGGTGGAATGAGCTTTACAAAACTTCATTCTCTCAGATCTACAATGCCAGCATCAGCGGCGGTAACGACCGTACTACCTACTATGCATCTCTCGGTATGAACAACCAGAAGGGTATCTTGACCGCTGGCGACGATAAGTACAAGAAGTACAACGCTAACGTAAACATCTCTTCTAACATTACCAAGTGGTTGAATGTAAGCGCCAAGATTACTCATACCTATACATCAGAGCTTCACCCTACCGGTGGTACTACAGCGATGAACCCTACTGCTTACTCAGGTTTGAGCGCATACTCAGGTATGATGAAGAACGACTTGAGCCCATTGATGCCAGTAAAGCATCCTGATGGACACTATGCAGGTCAGGGTAGCTACACCAACCCTATCGCTATCATGGAGCAGGGTGGTAACGCCAAGTATCGCCAGAACGACTTGTGGATGACTGGTGCAGTACGCATCACTCCTATCAAGGGTCTCGTCATCAATGCTGACTACACATGGAACTTCTACGGCAGAAACTCTAACGAGCACGTACGTAACTTCTACGACTATACAGCCGTTCCAGGTACAGAGAACTACTATCCTTGGACCAACCCAAGCAGTATCACCGTATCTAACTACGATGACTACTATCAGGCATTCAACGTATTTGCTGAGTACTCACTGTCTTTGGCAGAGAAGCATAACTTCAAGGTGCTCGTAGGTTACAACCAGGAGAAGAAGCACAACAAGTATCACTGGGTAGGTCGCAAGAACCTCATCGACAACGATACTCCACAGATCAACCTCGCATACGGTGATACTTCTACTAGCGGTAGCGAGAGCATGTGGGCTACCAACGGTCTCTTCTTCCGTTTCAACTACGACTTCATGGGCAAATACCTCTTCGAGTTCAACGGCCGTGAGGATGGTTCTTCTAAGTTTGCTAAGGGTAACCGCTATGCGTTCTTCCCTTCAGGCTCAGTAGCTTGGCGTGTATCAGAGGAGAAGTTCTTCGAGCCATTGCGCAGCTGGTGGGACAATCTGAAGATCCGCGGATCTTACGGTTCTCTGGGTAACCAGAACGTATCTGGTAACTTCCCTTACCTAGCTACCTACGGTGTAAGCACCAAGGCTGGCGTATTGCTCGGCGGCACACTCCCTGTAGCTGTTTACGCTCCTGGCCTGGTTAGTAGCTCATTTACATGGGAGACCGTGAACCAGCTCGACCTGGGTATCGATGGTACATGGCTCAACAACCGACTGAGTGCATCTTTCGACTGGTATCGCCGTGACACCAAGGATATGTTGACCAAGGGTGCAACTCTTCCTTCAGTACTCGGTACTGGCGTGCCAAGAAGCAACGCTGCCAACATGAAGACCACTGGTTGGGAAGTTTCTGTAGAATGGAGCGATCGCTTGAGCTGCGGTTTGGGCTATCACATCAAGGGTGTATTATCTGACTACCAGTCTGAAATCACCAAATACTCTAACGATGCACGCCTCCTCGGTGACCACTACGTAGGTGAGAAGATTGGCGAAATCTGGGGTTTGGTATCTAACGGACTCTTCCAGAGCGACGAGGAAGCAGCCAGCTGGGATCAGAAGGCTATCAACGGCGGCCACTGGAGTGCAGGTGACGTGAAGTTTGAAGACCTCGATGGTGACAACAAGGTAACATGGGGCGAAGGCACAGTAGATAAGCCAGGTGATCGCAAGATTCTCGGTAACTCAACTCCTCGCTATGCATACGGTATCACAGCAGGTGCAGACTATAAGGGCTTCGACTTCGAGATGTTCTGGCAGGGTATCGGCAAGCGCGACTACTTCGGTGGTTGGGGTGGTGCCCAGTTCTGGGGCTTCACAGACGAGTGGTGTACTCCACAGACCACTTCTCTCGACTACTGGACAGAGGATAATCGTGATGCTTATTTCCCAAAACTCCATCACTACAGTGTAAACGGTGCTAACCACAACACCTCTTCACGCTATATGCTGAACGCAGCATACCTGCGTTTGAAGAACGTTACATTGGGTTATACTGTTCCATCTAGCTTGTTGAAGAAGGTAGGTATTGCTCGCTTGAGAGTTTTTGTACAGGGTGAAAACCTCCTGACATTGACTCCTATGAAGGTGAAGTTTGCTGATCCTGAAACACTTGGTAACATGACTTACCCTATCAACAAGAAGATCTCTGTTGGTATGAACTTAACATTATAATGTTTGAGAGTTAGGAAAGTGTGTATTATTAATGCTTAAATAGACAGACAATGAAAATTAAAAATATATTCATTTTGAGTATGATGGCCGGTATGACACTTGCATCTTGCAACTATACCGACTTGAGCCCAATGGACTCATTTACAGATAAGTCATACTGGAAGAGCGCCAACGACCTCAAGATGTACGCCAATGGTATCTACAGCAACATGCTGGCAGGTCCTTCTTCTACTCTTGATAGCGAGAGTGATAACTTTGTAAGCAATAGCCCAAGTGGTTATCTGTTCAACAACTACACCGTTCCAACATCTGGCGGTGGCTGGGATTGGGGCAACGTGCGTAGCTGCAACTACTTCCTGAAGAGTTATCAGACAGCTTCTGGCTCTGAGGCTGACATCAACAAGTATGTAGCTGAGGTTCGTTTCTTCAGAGCACAGGATTACTATAGCAAGATCCGTAACTTCGGTGATGTGCCTTGGTATGAGTCTGACCTCCAGACAGGTGATGAGGCAGAGCTCTTCAAGGGTCGTGATCCACGCAACTTCGTATTGAAGAAGGTGATCGAGGACTTGGAGTTCGCTATCCAGTGGCTCCCAGAGAAGACTATGGCTGAAAAGGGTCGTCTGCACAAGGATGCAGCCCGCACCCAGTTGGCTCGCGTTTGTCTCTACTACGGTACTTACATGAAGTATCATCACGAGGCTGGTTCTGAAGGATTGACAGCTGAAGGATTGATTACAAAGGCTAAGCAGCTGACTGATGAGATCATCAACAGCGGTAAGTATGAAATCGTAAAGGGTACTGACGCTGGTGCCGGCACAAAAGCATACGAGGGTTATCCACTCAGCTATGCCAACCAGTTTGTTCAGGAAGACCTTTCTGACAACAAGGAGGCTATCATGGTTCGCTTCTACGAGACAGGTGTCCTTACCCACGAGACTGGCCGTCAGGCTGGTGGCAATGGTATAGGATTGAGCAAGGACTTCATCGAGTCGTTCCTGATGAAGGATGGTACTCCTATCTACAACGAGGGTTCCAGCTACCAGGGTGACGAAGAGTTGGAGACAGAGATTGCCAATCGTGACCCACGTCTCTATCAGCTCATCGACAACAACCACAAGCCATTCTGGCTCCGCAACAACAAGCAGGTGCAGAACAAGATGCCAGACTGCTCAGTATCTGGTGGTGTAACAGGTTATCCATGTACCAAGTTCCACTCTGCCGACGAGACTCAGTGGCAGGCTCGCAACACCTCTTACGACTGGTTTATCTACCGCTATGCAGAGGTATTGCTCATCAATGCCGAGGCTAATGCCGAGTTGGGTACATGCACCCAGGATGTTCTTGACAAGACCATCAACCAGCTTCGCGACCGTGTAGATATGGCTCACCTCACCGTGAACCCTGTTGCCGACCAGAAGCCTATCAACTATGGTTATGAGCTTTCTAACCTGCTCTATGAGATTCGTCGTGAGCGCCGTATCGAGTTGGTTGGTGAAGGTTTCCGTATGGACGACTTGAAGCGCTGGAATGCGATGAAGTTGTTGGAGAATCCGCTTACTACTCTGGGTATCCGTGTTACCGACAAGGTGAAGGAGCAGTACAACGAGATCTACGCTTTCGATAACAGCAACACCCGTGTATATAACGGCAAGACATATCTCCGCATCTACGCAGAGAGCTATGACGATGCTGCAGGTCGCAAGTGGTCAGACAACGATCGCCGCTGGTTGTATCCATTGCCAATCGACCAGTTGGCATTGAACAAGAATCTGACCCAGAACCCAGGATGGACAGAATAACTATTTATAACAATAATGAGTTTTAGAATAGGCGTATATATAGTAAGATTAGGTTTATAAGATTAAGTTTTTAAATTTGGTTCATTTATTGACTTACACTATTCTATAAATGAAAACTAAGCGTATGCCCTTTTGCTGCGAAGCAAGAGGGCATATCTTTTTTAAAAGCATTCTTTTACCGAGCATCTCATAAGCACAGATAATTGTACTTTATTATAATAATTGGGATATGCAGGGATGAACTAAGAAATAGTGGGCAAGCGATACTTTAGCCAAATCGGACAAAAAAGCACCGATTTGGCTAATATATAAGGAATACTTTAGCCAAATCGAGTTAAAAAACATTGATTTGGCTAAAGTATCGTTTGATTTTTCAAATAATTATCGTATTTTTGCATCGTAACAAATTATCTTATTCAAGCGATATGGAGCAAATTATAGGACGAAAAACGGAAATTAGACAGCTTACCGAGTATTACCATTCAGGAAAGGCTGAGTTTGTGGCAGTGTATGGAAGAAGGCGCATCGGCAAGACTTATCTGGTGCATAATCTATTCAAGGATGAATTTGCCTTCGAGATGTCTGGGTCTATTGATGCACCAGCCGAGGCTCAATTGTCTAATTTTGGCTATGCTTTGCGTGAATTTGGCGACCCAAAGCTGCCTTTGCCTTCTAATTGGACAGAGGCATTTGAGATTTTGAAGCAAATGCTGAAGTCGAAGTTGGGAGGTAAGCGCATACTGCTTTTTATAGACGAGTTGCCTTGTCTTGATACTCCCAAGTCTAATTTCCAGCAGGCTTTTGAGCATTTTTGGAATAGTTGGGCGGCTAATCAGAATGAGATTATGCTTGTGGTTTGTGGCAGTGCCACATCGTGGATGATTTCTAATCTCATAGATAGCCATGGCGGACTTCATAATCGTATTACGCATGAGATGTACTTGGCTCCATTCACACTAGGTGAGACGGAGGAGTATCTCCAGGCGAATGGATTCTTGTGGTCACGTCTTTCCATCTTACAGATTTATAGCATGATGGGTGGAGTGCCTTACTATCTGAGCTTGCTGGACAAGACGCAAGGTGTGGAGGCTAATGTAAATCGATTGTTCTTTGCTGAACGTGGTGAACTGAAACGAGAGTATAGTAGGTTGTATTCTTCTTTGTTCCGAAACTCGGAAATCTATATGAGAGTGATAGAAACGCTGGCAAAATGTAAGCAAGGCATGACTCGCAAGGAAATTTCTACGCATCTGAATTTGAAGTCGGGTGGAACATTGACCAAGGTGCTTCGGGAATTGATCAACTGTGACTTTGTAAGAGGTTATAATACGCGTGAAAAGAAAATCAAGCAAAAAGACCAGATTTACCAGCTCACGGACTTATACACCTTATTTTATATGTCCTTCTGTCATCCTGGTACCACGGATGTAGCTTACTGGACGCATCAGATGGGCAAGCCTCGCCAAAACACATGGTATGGCTTGGCATTTGAACGTATCTGTATGTTGCATATTCCTCAGATAAAGAAGAGTTTAGGCATTGAGCAAATCTATACGGAGTATTATTCCTGGCGAAGCAAGTGCTCTACACCTGCGGCGCAGATAGACTTGCTGATAGAGCGAGCTGACCATCTGATTAATCTCTGTGAAATCAAGTATTCGCAGTCTCCTTATAGCATAACGAAGGAGGAAGAGCTTCGTATAAGAACTCGTATGGCTGATTTCGTAGAAGAGACGGGAGTACGTCATGGCATCTTGCCTACTTTGATAACTACGTTTGGTATTCGTCCTACAGCTCATTCGGCAATAGCACAGGTGCAACTCACCATGGATGATTTGTTTACATAAAAATGATAGTTAAAGAATAACATTCTGGGTGGCTCTCGGAATTGAAAGCCGCCAGTAGCTTGGTGACGTATTCCACATCATACTGCGGAAAGGGCAATACTAGCATACCCAGGCATTAAAATCATAAAAAACTTGCATTTTATTTTGTAATGTGCTAAAATAAATGTAATTTTGCACCTTGAATGGGGTTTTACCTTATTATATTTAAGAAAAGAAACAAAATAATTAGATAAAGACAATGGAATACAACTTCAGAGAAATCGAGAAGAAATGGCACCAGAAATGGGTCGAGAACAAGACCTACAAGGTGACTGAGGATGAAAACAAGAAGAAATTCTATGTGCTCAACATGTTCCCTTATCCATCAGGAGCTGGTTTGCACGTAGGTCACCCACTTGGTTATATCGCTAGCGATATCTATGCACGCTACAAGCGTTTGAACGGATTCAACGTACTGAACCCTATGGGTTACGATGCTTATGGTTTGCCTGCTGAGCAGTATGCTATCCAGACAGGTCAGCACCCAGAGGTTACTACCGTAGCCAACATCAACCGCTACCGCGAGCAGCTCGACAAGATTGGCTTCTGCTTCGATTGGGACCGCGAGGTTCGTACCTGCGACCCTAAGTATTACCATTGGACTCAGTGGGCTTTCCAGAAGATGTTCAACTCATTCTTCTGCAACAGCTGCCAGAAGGCTCAGCCTATCGAGAAGCTCATCAAGCACTTCGAGGAGAAGGGTTCTGCTGACCTGAACGTGGCTCAGAACGAGCAGATCGACTTCACTGCCGAGGAGTGGAACAGCTTCGACGACATGAAGAAGCAGCAGATCCTGATGAACTACCGCATCGCTTACCTCGGCGAGACGATGGTAAACTGGTGCCCAGGTCTCGGTACTGTGCTTGCCAACGACGAGGTAGTAAACGGCGTAAGTGAGCGTGGCGGTTATCCTGTTATCCAGAAGAAGATGCAGCAGTGGTGTTTGAGAACATCTGCTTACTCTCAGCGTCTGCTCGACGGTTTGGAGACCATCCAGTGGAGCGATAGTATCAAGGAAACCCAGAAGAACTGGATTGGCCGTTCTGAGGGTACAGAGGTAGTATTCTCTGTAAAGGACAGCGACGTGAAGTTCACCATCTTCACCACCCGTGCCGATACCATGTTTGGTGTAACCTTCATGGTTCTGGCTCCAGAGAGCGAGTATGTGCAGCAGGTAACTACTGCCGAGCAGAAGGAAGAGGTGGAGAAATATCTCGACTACGTGAAGAAGCGCACCGAGTTGGACCGTATGGCTAACCACAGCGTAACTGGTGTATTCTCAGGAAGCTACGCCATCAACCCATTCACCGGTGAGGCAATTCCTATATGGATTTCAGAATATGTATTGGCAGGATATGGTACAGGTGCCATCATGGCTGTACCTGCTCACGATAGTCGTGACTACGCCTTTGCCAAGCACTTCAACCTGCCTATCATTCCTCTTATCGAGGGTGCTGATGTTTCAGAGGAGAGCTTCGATGCCAAGGAAGGTATCGTAACCAACTCACCTGTAGCAGGCAAGAGCAGCATGGACGGTTTCTCTCTGAACGGACTCACCGTGAAGGAGGCTATCGCAGCTACCAAGAAGTTTGTTACCGAGAAGGGCATCGGTAGAGTAAAGGTAAACTATCGTCTCCGCGACGCCATCTTCTCTCGTCAGCGCTACTGGGGTGAGCCATTCCCTGTATATTACAAGGACGGAATGCCACAGATGGTTCCAGAGGAGTGCCTGCCACTCGAATTGCCTGAGATTGAGACCTACAAGCCTACAGAGACTGGCGAGCCTCCATTGGGCAGAGCCAAGAAGTGGGCTTGGGATGCCGAGAAGAAAGAGGTGGTTGACAAGAGTCTCGTAGATAACAAGACTGTATTCCCACTGGAACTCAACACCATGCCAGGTTTCGCAGGTTCTTCTGCTTACTACCTGCGCTACATGGATCCTCACAACGACGAGGCACTCGTAGGCAAGAAGGCTGATGAGTACTGGCAGAACGTGGACCTCTACGTAGGTGGTTGCGAGCATGCTACCGGTCACTTGATTTACTCCCGTTTCTGGAACAAGTTCCTCTTCGACCTCGGCGTAAGCTGCAAGGAAGAGCCATTCCAGAAGCTGGTGAACCAGGGTATGATTCAGGGTCGCTCTAACTTCGTTTACCGCATCAACAGCGATGACCACGACAAGGCTCCTGTATTCGTAAGCTTGAACCTGAAGAAGGATTACGACGTAACTCCTATCCACGTAGATGTAAACATCGTAAGCAACGATGTTTTGGATATCGAGGCATTCAAGGCTTGGCGCCCTGAATATCAGAACGCTGAGTTCATCCTGGAGGATGGCAAGTACATCTGCGGATGGGCTATCGAGAAAATGTCTAAGAGTATGTTCAACGTGGTGAATCCAGATATGATTGTCGAGAAGTATGGTGCCGACACCCTGCGTCTCTACGAAATGTTCCTGGGTCCTGTAGAGGCAAGCAAGCCTTGGGATACCAACGGTATCGACGGTTGCCACCGCTTCCTGAAGAAGTTCTGGGGCTTGTTCTATGAGAACCGCACCGACAACTTCCTTCCATCAGCCGACGAGGCTGCGAAGCCAGAGAGTCTGAAGAGCGTTCACAAGCTCATCAAGAAGGTAAGCGAGGATATCGAGAAGTTCTCTTACAACACTTCTATCTCAGCCTTCATGATTGCCGTGAACGAACTCGGTCAGCAGAAGTGCCGCAACAAGGAACTGCTCACAGACCTCGTGATCCTCATTGCTCCATTCGCTCCACACATCGCAGAAGAGTTGTGGGCAGCACTTGGCGAGCAGGGCAGCGTCTGCGATGCTGCATGGCCAAAGTATGATGAGCAGTATCTGAAGGAGAACGATATGCAGCTCACCATTTCCTTCAACGGTAAAGCTCGCTTCCAGATGACTTTCCCTGTGGATACTCCTAACGAGGAAATCCAGAAGCAGGTATTGGCAGACGAGAAGAGCCAGAAGTACTTGGAAGGATTCAACGTGTTGAAAGTGATCATCGTACCAAAGAAGATCGTCAACGTTGTGTTGAAAAAGTAATTTACTGATAACAGGAAGTTAAGGAGTTAAGGAGTAAAAGGAGTTAAGACAATTGTATATCCTGTCAATAGAAGATATACGAAAACAAAAGCTGTTGTCTTAATTTCTTAACTCCCTTTAACTCCTTAACTACTTTTAAAATACGATGAAAATATTATGCAAATAGCAATCAGTCAAACAATTAAGAATGAGTGCAAGGACTACTTCTACATCACCCTTGGACTCTTGCTTTACACATTTGGATGGACCATTTTTCTGCTTCCATACCAGATAGTAACGGGTGGCGTAACGGGTATCGCAGCCGTGATTTACTACGGCACGGGGATACCTATCTATTTGTCTTATTTTCTCATCAATGCCGCCCTGCTGCTTGCCGCGCTGAAGATTCTGGGATTCAAGTTCATGGTGAAGACCATCTACGCCATCATCATGCTCTCCGTGTTCCTGGCGCTGGCGCAAGACTGGATGATAGGTGAAGATGGCAAGATGGTGCAGGTGCTGGGAGAGGGACAGGACTTCATGTCGCTCATCATCGGCTGTCTGTTTACAGGCTTGTCGCTCGCCATCGTCTTCCTGCACAATGGAAGTACGGGAGGAACAGATATCATCGCCGCCATCGTGAACAAATACCATAATATCTCGCTGGGACGGGTGCTCATCTTCGTGGACCTCGTCATCGTGGGCAGTTCCTTCTTCGTCTTCAATGCGAAACCGGAATTCACTACGATTGATGCAGTAAGAAAGGTAGTATTCGGTCTATGTACGATGGTGATAGAGAATCTGGTACTCGACTATGTGATGAATGCCAAGCGAGAGAGTGTGCAATTCATGATATTCAGCAAGAAATATCAGGAGATAGCCAACGCCATCGGTATGCAGATGGATCATGGTGTGACGATTCTTGATGGTCACGGCTGGTACACCGGCGATGAGATGAAGGTGCTCTGTATCCTGGCAAAGAAGAACGAGAGCGTCACCATCTTCCGTATCGTCAAGATCATCGACCCGAATGCCTTTGTCAGCCAGAGTGCAGTCATCGGTGTGTATGGCGAGGGATTTGATGAAATGAAAGTGAAAATCAAGGAGAAAGACATTAAGAAAATCAAATAGTGATTATGAAGATAGTATTTGCAACCAATAACCAGCATAAGCTCCAGGAAATACGCGACATCCTGGGCAGCGACTACGAGGTGGTTTCGCTGAAGGAGATAGGATGCGATGTGGATATTCCTGAAACAGGAAATACGCTGGAGGAGAATGCCTTGCAGAAGGCGCAGTATGTTTACGACCATTATCACCTGAGCTGCTTTGCCGATGATACTGGTCTGGAAGTAGAGGCGCTGGATGGTGCGCCGGGTGTTCACAGCGCCCGCTATGCTGAAGGTACCGACCACGACAGCGAGGCAAACATGGCTAAACTGCTCAGAGAACTAAATGGAAAGGAGAACAGAAAGGCCCGATTCCGTACCGTGATCTGCTACATCGAGAAGAAGGATGTCTGCCCTTGCGGCTGCACCAGCATCAAGAAAATCCATCAGTTTGACGGCATCGTAAACGGTTCTATCGCTACCGAAAAGCATGGCACCGAAGGTTTCGGCTACGACCCGATTTTCGTTCCGGAAGGCTACGACCAGAGTTTCGCCCAGCTGGGTGAGGAAATCAAGAACGGCATCAGCCATAGAGCCAGAGCCGTGGCTAAACTGGCAGAATACTTAAAGAACAAAAATGATTAATACCCTTTCGATATTAATCCCTACATATAATAATGTATGTCTTGAGCTTGTAAAATCCCTGCAAGCTCAAGCATCGTTATTGTATTCATCTTCTGATTCTCTCTCTTTATCCTCTCATTTCGAATACGAAATATTAGTCGCCGATGATGGTTCCACAGATGAAAGAACCGTAGAGGGCAACCGTATCATCAACACCCTCCCCCATTGCCGCTACATCGAGAGAAAAGAGAACGTGGGCAGGGCTGCCATCCGCAACTTCCTGGCAAGGGAGGCGAAATATACCTGGCTGCTGCTAGTGGATAGCGACCTGCATATCGACCATCCTAACTTTCTGCTGAACTATCTGAAGGCAGAAGGCGACATCATCGTGGGCGGACTCAAGATTGGCGGAGATGCTGAAGCCCTGAATCATAACCTGAGATACAGATACGAAAAGGCATGCGAGGCGGCTCACGATTATCAGCATAGAAAGGAAAAAGGCGACCGGGAATTCAGAAGCACCAATTTCCTTATCGCCAGAAACATCCTGCTCTCCTGCCCCTTTGATGAGAACTTCAGATACTACGGCTATGAGGATGTTCTGCTGGGCAAGCAACTCACAGCCCAAGGACATTCCATCACCCATATCGACAATGCCATCCTGCTGGATGAATACGAAGGAAACTACCGTTTCGTGCAGAAGACGGAAGAGGCTTGCCGAACGCTCTATTTTTTCAGAGAGGAACTGAAAGGCTATTCGAAACTCATCTGTTATGCTGAAAAAATGAAGCGTTGGCATCTGACAGGCATCTGCCGCGCCCTGTTTCCATGGCTCAGTTTGCCGATAAAAGCCCGACTTACAGGCAATAATCCAAGCGTTTTTTGGTTTAATATATATAAGTTATTATATTATATGCATCTATGAGCAAGAAAATACTGATACTCCTCTCGTTCCTGATTCTTCAGGTTGCCGCTTTCCAGAGCAGCGCCGCCATCGGCGACTGGAAAGCCTACATGGCGTACAGCGAAGTGCAGGAAATAGAAGAAGCCGGCAACTGGATTTTCGTGCAGGCTTCCAGCAATCTCTATGCCTACAACAGAAACGACCAGAGCATTCAGACCTTCAGCAAGATGGACTTTCTGAACGACTGCGATATCCAGCACATCGCTTACAACAAGACTGCCAAGCGGCTGCTCATCCTTTACAACAATGCCAACATCGACCTGATGAACACCCAGAACTGGAGCGTGCAGAATCTGCCGGATTACTATGCTGCCACCATCACGGGCGACAAGACCATCAACGATATCTATATGTATGGCAAATTCGCCTATCTCTGCTATGGACTGGGCATCATCAAGCTCAATATGGCGGATGGGGAAATCAGCGATACTTATCCACTGGGATTCAAGGTGAACTGGTGCGAAATCAGGGATAACCAGATCTATGCCTACAGCCAGGAGGAGGGTACCTATCGCGCTGCCCTCTCTGACAACCTGCTCGACAGAAACCGATGGAGCAAGGTGGGGGCTTACACCGCTCCCAAGAAAGAGGACAAGAGCGAACTGATGAAGCTGGTAAGCAGCTTGCAGCCGGGAGGTCCGAAGTATAATCATTTCTGGTATATGAAGTTTATCCACAACCAGCTCTATACCTGCGGCGGTGCCTTTCTTTCGGGAATTTCTCTTGATACCCGTCCCGGTACCATTCAGGTATTGAACCGGGATAACTGGACCATCTATCAGGATGACATCAGGAATACGACGGGTTACCAATATCAGGATATCAACTGTGTAGAACCGGATATCCACGATCCGAACCACGTGTTTGCTTCGGGCAGAACCGGACTCTATGAGTTTACGGACGGCAAACTGACACATTATTATAATAAGGACAACAGTATCCTGGAAGCTGCCGTGGATAGAGGAACGGTACTGGACAACAACTATGTGCTGGTGCATAGTCTGCTATCGGATGAAAGCGGAAAGCTGTGGATTCTCAACAGCCAGGCTACCCACCGCTCCATCATCGAGATGAAAGACAACCAGTTGATAGCCCACGACCAGAAGACATTGAATGCGAACGGCTACAGTCTTTCGGCGATGACGGGTCTGATGAAGGACAGGCAGGGCAGGCTCTGGTTCGTGAATGACAACCATGAAACTCCAGCCATCGTCTGCTATCAGCCGGAAACCGATGAAGTGAAGATGTTCAGCAAGCCTTTCACCAATCAGGATGGTGCGGAAATCAATCTCTATTATATCAGATGCATCAAGGAAGACCTGGAGCATAATCTGTGGATAGGAACCGAACAGGGACCTTTCTACATCACTCCGCATATCCTGGATGACACGCAGCCAACGCTTACCCAGGTGAAAGTGCCGAGAAACGACGGTACCAATTATGCCGACTATCTGCTGGGCGGTGTGGATATTACCTGCATGGCGGTGGATCAGGCAAACAGAAAATGGTTTGGTACCAGCAACAACGGTATCTATCTCATCAGCGCCGACAATATGGAGCAGATTCATCACTTCACGGCAACCAACAGCAAGCTGCTGTCGAACAACATCGAATCGCTCGCCATCAACGATGCTACCGGTGAGGTGTTTATCGGAACCAACAAGGGTCTCTGCTCCTATATGAGCGATGCTACCGCCACCAACGAAGAGATGACCCAAGACAATGTATGGGCTTATCCGAACCCGGTAAAGCCAGACTATACAGGACTCATCACCATCACCGGTCTGTCGCTGGATGCGGATGTGAAGATAGTCAGTACCAGCGGAACCCTGGTGAACCAGGGCAGAAGCAACGGCGGCACCTATACCTGGAACGGCAACGACCTGAAAGGCAGAAGAGTGGCTAGCGGAATCTATATGGTGGAAACCGCTACCAGCAACGGAGAGAAAGGTACCGTCTGCAAAATAGCCATCATCAGATAAAAGAGACAGCATCTTCTATCAGAAATATCAAGAGTGCAAGCAATGAAACTCAGTATCATCATCCCCGTATATCGTGCCGAAGATACGCTCGAAAGATGTATCGGGAGTATCCTGCACCAATCATTCACCAGCTACGAGCTGATTCTCGTAGATGATGGATCGCCTGATGCGTGCCCTCTGCTCTGCGATGAATATGCCGGGAAAGATAGTCGTATCCATGTTATCCACAAGGAAAACGGAGGTTTAAGCGATGCCAGAAATGTGGGGATAAAGAGGGCTAAAGGACTGTATATCACCTTTATAGACAGTGATGATACGATAGGGGAAAATTCGCTTCAACAGCTGATGGAAGAACTTTATCAACATCCCGATGTGGATATTCTGGAATATCCCATCATGGAGAGAATCGGCCATCCCCATCGGGAAAAGCTCCTCTCCTTCTCTCCGAAAACCTATCAGAATGCCATCGAATACTGGTTGGCGGAAAAGGGCTATTATCATACGTATGCCTGCAACAAGATATTCAGGCGTTCGCTGTTTCAGAACATCGAATTTCCGAAAGGAAAAAGCTTCGAGGATGTGTGGACGATTCCGAAACTGATAGGGCTGACGGAGACGGAGATTACTCAGGATAGGGCGGTGGTTCCTCCTCCACCCTTGAAAATAAGGGTGACGGATGTAGGGAAGTATCTCTATTACTGGAATCCTCACGGCATTACATCGCAGGCAGAATATCCCGATCTGCTTCAGCTGTATCTGGGACAGAAGCAGGCTTTGATGAAGCTAGAAATAGCGGGTAAAGAAAAGATGAAGCTACAAATGGGAGCAACAGAAGATATTCTGCTGAAATATCAGTCTTCATTAGAAGATTTCCTGACGCAGCATCTCAATGTCCTGCTCGATCTCTACGATTTATCCGGAAGATATGAACCGGATCCTCCCCTTATCCACGCCGTGAAATGGCTGGAAGGAAAAACGGGGATTCATTCATTCAAACTCAAACTATTCAATATTTTAGGTTATCATTCATTATGCAAAATCAATCATCTCATACACAGAATATACAGGCGCCCTTAGTAAGTTTCATCATCACCACTTACAATATGCCTACGGAATATCTGGAAGAATGCCTCAAAAGCATCCTCCAGCTCTCGCTCAATGCCAAGGAAAGAGAAATCATCCTCGTGGATGATGGAAGCGATATCTGTGCGATCAACGGGCTCACGGAATATCTGCAGGATATCATCTATCTGCGACAGCCTAACCAGGGAGCCAGCGTGGCTAGAAACTATGGTATGATGATAGCTAAGGGCAGATTCATCCAGTTTGTGGATGGCGACGACTATCTGGTACAGACCGCCTACGAACATTGTCTAGACATCGTAAGATATCATCAGCCAGACATCGTGACATTCAACTATGTAAAAAACAGGCAGACGGATACTCCTCCTTATGAATTGCCGACTCCGATATCGGGCACAGCCTATATGAGCAATCATAACCTGCATGGTTCTGCCTGCTCCTATATTTTCCGCAGCAGCATTAGAGGCACCCTGCAGTTTACGCCGGGCATCGTATATGGAGAAGATGAGGAGTTTACCCCTCAGCTCTTCCTGCGTGCCGAAAGAATCTTCAAGATGGATACTGAGGCTTATTACTATCGTGAGAATCCGAACTCCGTAACCCATCAGATGGATCATGAAAAGATTAGCCAGAAAATGGATAACAGTCTAGAGGTAATCCTGCATCTGCAGAAACTGCTGGATAAGATTCCGGTGGCTGAAAGACAGGCACTGAGTCGTCGCATCGCCCAACTCTCGATGGATTATCTGGTGAACAATATCCGACTGAAACATTCGCTGATAGCCCTGAACCACGCCATCAAGAAGTTGAGAAAGCATGGACTCTATCCACTTCCAGACAAGGAATACACCAAGAAATATACCATGTTCAGAAAGATGATAGGTACCTACGTAGGAAGAATGGCGCTCCTCTTTTTCATCAAGAAATAAATGAAAAGGAGGAAGATTTTATCAGATAAATAAAGATTATATCAGGAAGATGAAGATTCTATTAATGGGAGAATACAGTAACGTACATGCCACACTTGCCGAGGGACTCCGCAAGCTGGGGCATGAGGTTACCGTGCTCTCCAACGGCGACTTCTGGAAGAATTATCCACGAGATATCAACATGGTGAGAAAGCCTGGAAAACTGGGTGGAATCCTGTATTTGATAAAGTTATACACAATTGTGCATAAGTTAAGGGGATATGACATCGTCCAGCTCATCAACCCGATGTTTCTGGAGTTGAAAGCTGAGCGTATCTTCCCGATTTACCGGTATTTGAGAAAGCACAACAGGAAGGTGGTGCTGGCTGCATTCGGTATGGATTACTATTGGGTAAGCGTCTGCTGCCAGGATAAGCCATTGAGATACAGTGATTTCAATATAGGAGATGATTTACGCACCAATGCCGATGCCCTGAAAGAAAGAAAAGACTGGCTGGGAACCGCCAAGGAAAGACTCAACCGGATGATTGCTGAGGATTGCGACGGCATCATAGCGGGACTTTATGAATACTGGGTATGTTATCAACCGCATTTTCCACAGAAAACCATGTTTATCCCCTATCCTATCCACACTTATTCACAATCCCATCAGGATAGGGATAAAAGGGCAGCTTCTGTAGAGACATCTTCTGTAGATATTCCCAGAAGACCTTCCCAAAAGTTGAAGTTATTCATAGGTATCAACAAAACCAGAAGTGAGTATAAGGGTACGGACATCATGCTAAAGGCTGCTCAGGCAATCGCCGAGAAATATCCGGAAAAGGTAGAACTGCGTATCGCCCAAAACGTGCCTTTTGTGGAATATGTAAAGATGATGAACGGCAGCGATGCCATCCTCGACCAGCTCTACAGTTATACTCCATCGATGAATCCGCTGGAGGCAATGGCGAGGGGCATCATCTGCATAGGTGGTGGAGAACCGGAAAACTACGAGATTATCCACGAGGAGCATCTCCGTCCCATCATCAATGTGCAGCCCAACTATGAAAGCGTATATCAAGAGTTGGAACACCTGGTGCTTCACCCGGAACTGATACCGCAGCTTAAGCAACAGAGCATTGAATACATCAGCAAGCATCATGAATACATAAAGGTAGCTAAACAATATGAAGAATACTACAAGAGCCTGTTAGCCTAGGCTCTTGTAATAAAAAGACATCGCCTACAGGAAATGGAGTTGAACGGCGGCTATTGTGACTTGACGATGATTCCTGACCTCACCCGTTTCCCAGAGGTTGCCCATGCCTATCTCCTGGAGTTGAAGTATCAGAAATCAGGTGATACCGATGAAGAAGATTGCTATTATATATAAAGGTAACAATCTTTGGAGAGTAGAGGAATATTGAGCCGTTATTAAACTAGTTTTGCCACTATTTAATTCATCAAAATAGAAACGACAAGGCTTATGAAAAGACTATACTTGCAAAAAATCCCTCAATGAGGGATAAAAATGATTAAATTCATCCCTTAATGAGGGAACTTTTTGAAAGAATTCATCCCTCATTGAGGGATTATTTGTATCTTTGCCGCAGTTTTTAATGATATTCATTTAAAAGAGCAAGATATGATAGACAATAAACTATATGAATACATGGCGGAGTTGCTGAAACGTACTCCGCTTGATTTCATCAGATATAAATATCCTCAAATCCGCAACCTATAGGGTTTAGTGTGATTTTGCTTGCAAAGCGACAAAATTCATTTTATTGTACATATTTCTTGCACAACAGAAATGTCGCAGACACAAAATCCCCTTACCCCATAAAGCG
>OLIL01000164.1_pt1 | contig 57537 bp, 50 predicted proteins | sample 1609701 | NCBI WGS metagenome assembly OLIL01 (sample SAMEA4350146, study PRJEB24818) | metagenome | biome: human; feature: gut; material: faeces | place: Denmark | collected 2013-09
GCACACGTATTTTAAATATGCGTGCAAAGATACAAAATCAAATCGAATACACTATAAAAAGTCCGTAAACTTTTGAGTATTAATAACTTATTTAATAATCGTCTCGTTTTAACGGGACACTAGTGAACTTGATTATCTTGTTTTTGAGGCTGTATTGCCAAATTATGCTTACGGCAATCAGCTGCAACAGCAAAACAACCAAGAAAAGAAAAAGAAAGAGCATAAAGTAGAAGTCTATGGTGACGTGAAAGATTCGTTTACCCAGGCCAATCTGAAGGCTTTTGTCACGGTGATGGACAAGGACAGCAACGTGATAGATACCATGACTACGAGTGGATGGGAAAAACACCTCTTTTATCATACTCAAGTCCCAGCACGTCCCGCTACTTATATCGTCAAGGCAGAGTGTGAAGGCTATGAGACGAACTGTATCAATCATACCATCAAATACATCGCACGCAATAAAGATTTCTCATTCCCTTCGCTTTTGCTCAAGAAGAAATTCAATCAGGATGTTGCCCTCGATGACGTGGTGGTGACAGGCACCAAGGTGAAGTTGGCTTACCGTGGCGATACGCTTGTCTTTAACGCCAGCGCATTCAATGTGCCTGATGGCTCCATGCTCGACGCTCTTATCAGACAGATGCCGGGAGCTGAACTGAAGAGTAACGGCGATATTTACGTGAACGGCAAGAAGATAGATTATCTGCTCCTTAACGGAAAAGACTTCTTCAAGGGGAAGAATCAGGTGATGCTCGACAATCTTCCTTACTATACCGTAAAGGAACTGAAGGTGTATGACCGTTCTTCTGAAAAAAGCCGACTCATGGGTAAGGAAATGGAGAAGAAAGACTATGTGATGGATGTGGCCCTGAAGCGTGAATACGCTCGTGGATACATCGCCAACGTGGAGGCTGCAGGGGGTAGCGAAGACCGCTATCTGGCTCGTCTCTTCGGACTCTACTACACTGACAATTCACGAATCTCGGTATTTGGCAACCTGAATAACAAGAATGAAACAAGACGACCTGGAAGCCAGGGCGACTGGTCGCCTTCCAACAGTCCGCAGGGACAGAAGACTACCCGCCAAGTGGGAGTTGACTTTAATGCTTCATCGAAGAGTCAGATGATAAGAGAGCAGGGAAACGTTACGTTTGCTTGGGACAATACGCACGACTTGACCCACAGCTCGCAGGAGAATTTTGCCTCTACCGGCAATATCTACAGTAGAAGTATCAATGATTCGCGCAGCGATAACCATAGTTTCAACCTCTATAATAACTTCCAGGTGAAGGGAAAGTTGGGTTTGGGGCTGGATACCCGTATCGACTACTCCGACAGAAAATCTTCATCGTCAAACCGTAGTGCTACCTATTCTGCCAACCCTGAAAGATGGGGTGATATCAGTCAGACCATCGATTCAACCTTTGCACAGAATGTTAGTGGCAGCCTGTACGACATCATCACCAACCGTTCGCTCTATCAATCACGCTCTAAAGTGCATGCTTTCACAGGTAGTCAGCGAGCTCTGGCGTGGTATAAGTTGCCTTGGGGTGATAGAATAGAACTGATCTTGAATGGAAGCTATGCCAGCTCCAAGCCAAATGAGTCTTTCAGCCTGAACCGCAATGAGTATTTCAAGACTGGCGAGAAGGACTTGCGTAACTATTACAACGACAGCAGATCGAACAGCTATAATATAAGGGGCAGCTTTGAGTATGGAATAGAAATTCCATATACTAAATGGACGGTGTGGGTTGGCCCAGATTTTGAGCAATCCTATCAATCAGTAAAGGGCTTGAAATACCGTCTGGATGAGCTGGGCGGCGACTGGATATCCAATCCGGAACTGACGTTTGCTACGCTGCCTTCTAACATGGAGCAGCTTTCGGGGGTGATAGACGAGGATGTGAGTAGAAGCTATCAGACGATGAAAAAGAATACGGGTGGTGAACTTGTATTCCAAAGAGATGGTCCTTCTTCGTTCCTGGCTCTTTCGTTGAGCATTTCTGAAGAAAAGGAGCGTCTCAATTACCACACATCGGCTCTCGACACGATAGCCAAAAGAAGACGTGTGGTATTCAAGCCTTCGCTTATGTACGATTGTTATGACGACAAGAAGTCTATCAACTTAATTTATTATATGCAGAGCCAGACGCCTGATTTCTTCAGCATCATGCCATACAGAGACAATTCAAATCCGCTGGCGGTGAGGGTGAACAATCCGGACCTGGAGAATTCGCTGTATCATCATTACGATGTAAACATCCGTTTCAACGGACTCAAGAATCAGCAGTATATAGGATTCTTCGCTACGGGTAATTTCTATCACAATCTTGTGGGTACCCGCACTACTTATAATTCGCAGACGGGTGGCTATACCTATATGAGTGATAATATTGGTGGTGGCGGCAACTGGGATTTCTGGACGACGACATCTTATGGTGTGGCTCTTGACAAGGCAAGACTGTTCCGTCTGGATTATCGTCTGTGGTTTAACGGTTTACGCCGAAAGGATTTTGATATAGCTTACGATGATAATTCTACCCAACTATGCTATGTGCTCAGAACTGAGTTGGGTAACAGTTTGTACTTCAAGTATCAGAAAGACAAGTTGAGCATCAACTTGGGTGGAAAGGTGGAGTGGAAGCATGGTACGAGCGACCGCAGCAATTTCGAGAAATTGAATGCCTATGATTTTGAGTATGGTGGCAACATGACTTACACCTTGCCTCTTGGCATCTCGCTCTCTACCGACCTGAAGGAATATTGCAGGCGTGGTTACAGCGAGAAGTCGTTTAACACCAGTGATTTGGTATGGAACGCCTCACTGGCCCGTTCGTTCTGCAAAGGCAAGCTGACGCTGAAGGCAGAGGCTTTTGATATTCTTCAGAATCTCTCGAGCACCGTGTATGAGGTGGGCGGACAAGGCAAGACAGAGAAATGGAACAACACCCTGCCAAGCTATGCGATGCTGCATTTGATGTATAAATTCAGCAAGGCGCCGAAGAGTAAGAAGTAAGTGTGGGAGTTTTGAGATGGGGTGTGGCATAAGTCACACCCTTTCCTTTGATTTACAGAAATCCCCCATCCTATTTTTGCAAGCAGGATGGGGGATATTTTAGTCAAGATTAAACTCCGTGCTCTTTCTTTGCCTTATATTTGAATTCATCAAATCCATTACCATATACGCCAATCACAGCGCTCTGGCTGACGAAGGCGTGTGGATCAATCTCTGATATCATGCGGAAGATGATGGGTGCCTGGCGCTGCTTGGCAAGCACGAACAGCATCTTCACATCCTGACCGGAATAGAAACCTGAGGCATTCACCACCGTAACTCCTCGCTCGGCATCTACATTGATGCGCTTGCCTATCTCCTCATACTTCTGGGAGATAATGAAGAACTGCACACTCCTGCGGCGACTGTTTACCACCTGGTCGATGCAGAATCCCTGCACGCAAAGTACCACATAACCATAGAAAATCTTCTCGATGTCGTGGACTACCAGATAACTGGAAGTGATGATGACGATATCGCAGATCATAATCACTCTACCGAGAGATATGTCACGGTACTTGTTGACAATGGCTGCAATGATATCCGTACCACCCGTACTACCTCCTACCGAGAAACCTAAACCAATACCGCAGCCGCAGAATACGGCTCCCAGAAAGGCTGACCATAATGGCTGGTCGTGAAGCAACTCCGGTATCACGATATAGCCCGAAGAGATAAGGGAGGTCAATGCAGTGACAATAGCTACAGCATAGACGGTTTTAAGACAGAATTTAAGTCCCAAGACTTTTAAACCCGCCAACAGCAGGACGCCATTGGCAATCAAATAAGGAATTTGAACCGGACAGCCTGTAGCCCAATAGATGATACTAGCCACACCAGGCAATCCACTTGCCGTTACGTTAATCGGCAATAAGAACACATTCCATCCGATACAATAGGAAATCATTCCTATCGCAATCATCACGTAATCTTGTACAGATTTCCACAAGGGTCGAGGTGAATTCATTGTTTTTAATTAATAGTTTATAATTGTTAATGTTTGGTTTTACCAGAATTTATGCTGCACTTCTGACCACTCAAAGCCCTGAGTAGCCACTTTCGCCTCTAAGGCAGCGCGATTTACATTAAAGTGATTACAAATCTCATCGAGTGTATCAAACTCGTGGTCACGAAGCAGGAAGTTGATAGCACTTACCAGCATCGGAACATCATTCATTGGTAACTTATCCATCCTTTTTATATTGATTAATTAATATTTATTATTGATTACTTGAGGCACCATGCCTCTTTCGGGGTGCAAAGGTACTGCAAATTTTAGATAAAACAAAAAAAATCCCAGCAATCTTTTACCGATTGCTGGGATTTTTATAAATTATTGATGATTTACGCATTCACTGCAACTGAAATCCAGTCGAAGACGAATGAGCAAATACCGAATGCTACGATACCTACGGTGCAGATAGCAAGCGCCAACTTGGTTGAGCATGCGCTCTGGAAAGTAGGAAGCGGATTATCACTGTGCTTGATGAACATAGCCTTCACGATGAGCAGGTAGTAGTACAAACTGATAACAGTGTTTACCAACGCGATGAATACTACGCCGTATGCCCAGGCTCCCAATGTGGTGTGGATGTCGTGTGTACCAACTGCTGCCATGAACACGAAGAACTTCGAGAACATACCGGCGAATGGAGGAATACCACCCAATGAGAACAATGCCAAGGTCATCAGGAATGCCAGACGTGGATTGGTCTTGTACAAACCATTGTAGCTGTCCATCTGAACTGTACCGTTGTTGTGCTCCTCAATAGATGAGATGATGGTGAAGACGCTCAGGTTGGCTACTACGTAAATCAATACATAGTAAGTCAGGGCGCTCACGCTCATCGCTGAGTTACCTACCACTGCCAACATGATGTAACCTGCCTGAGAGATAGAAGAGAATGCCATGAAACGCTTCAGGTCGCTCTGACGGATGGCAAACAGGTTGGCGATAGTGATAGAAAGTACAATCACGATGTAAAGCAACACGGTCCAGTACTCTACCATTGGCTGGAACACCTTCATGAGGATAGCGCAGAGAGTAAACGCTGCAGCACCCTTAGATACTACTGACAGATAACCTGTAACTGTAGTTGGTGCACCCTGGTATGAATCGGCTGTCCAGAAGTGGAAAGGAACCAAGGAAATCTTGAAACCGAGACCACTGAAGAAGAATACCATACCGGCGATGGTCAATGGTGATGCAGAGATAACCTTTGCGATATCATCGAAGTACAAAGTACCACAAGCAGCATAGAGCAGAGAGATACCGTAGATCATCACACCACTAGAGAAAGTAGCGGTCAAAATGAACTTAGCTCCTGCCTCAGCAGAATTGTGACGGTACTTATCGAATGCTACCAAGCAAGCCATTGGCACAGATGCCATTTCAAGACCGAGGAAGAACAGGAGGAAGTGGTTGGCACTAACCATCATGTTCATACCGAGCAAGGTAGAGATAATCAGCATATAGAACTCACCCTCCTTGAAGGCTGTGTCCTTGCGGCTCAACCACTCCTTAGCCTGTACCATCACGATGAGGGTACCCAGCGCCAGGATGGTCTTCAAGACACCGGCAGCAGGACCTGTTGTGTACATGCCGCCAAATGCCTCTGTGGCTTCTGTTGGGAAGATATTGATGGCAATGTGAGCCACCATCAAGAGACATACCAGAGGATTGAACCACTTACGGTCTGCGCTCTTGGAACTGCAGAAGTCAGCAATGAAAGTGATCAACAGAACTACCATCAGGGTAGCTTCTGGAATCATATTTAAAAATTGACTGTAATTCATTTCTTCTGATATTTATTACATGATTACACTAAAGATAGGACCGACAGCGTCCATGATAACCTCCTCTGCCCAGAGTGGGAACATACCGAGACCTGCAACGCAGGCGATAAGACCTGCTACAGCGATACGCTCGTCCCAGGTAGCATCGTGAAGCTTCTCCAACTTTGGATTAGGAACCTTCTGATAAAGGATCTTACCAACACAACGCAGGATGTAAACCGCTGTTACTACGATAGAGGTACATGCGATGATGGTACATACACGATGGAACATATCTGCATTCTGGAAGGCACCTACGAAGATGGTCATCTCGGCTACGAAACCAGAGAAACCAGGCAAACCGAGGTTAGCCAAACCAGCTACTGCATAACCTACAGAGAGGAATGGAATAATCTTCATCAAACCACCCAGGTAACGTACGTCACGTGTACCAGCCTGATGGTAAATCATACCGATAACGGCGAAGAAGAGGGCGGTCATCAAACCGTGAGACAACATCTGGAGGATTGCACCCGTAGCGGCTGTCTCGGTCATCATACAGAGAGCAAAGAGCACCATACCACAGTGAGATACTGATGAGTAAGCGTTGATGTACTTCAAGTCGGTCTGTACACATGCTGACAAAGCACCATATACGATAGAGATAGTAGTCAGTACGAGGAACACCTTGATCCAGAATCCGTGAGTAGCAGCTGGCAAGAGGAACATGGCGATACGGAAGCAACCGTAACCACCAAGCTTCATCAATACACCGGCGTGCAACATAGATACGGCTGTTGGCGCACTGGCGTGACCATCAGGAGACCATGTGTGGAATGGGAACAGCGCACCGAGGATACCGAAACCGATGAAGAGCAATGGGAAGAACACGTTCTGCACGCTCTCTGGAATCGCATGAGCACCATTGGTATGGTGAGCGATATCGAGGATTTCGAAGGTCTGAGCACCACTGTAGAAGAAGATTCCCAGGATACCGATAACCAAAAGGGCTGAACCACCCATCAACATCAAGGTCAACTTCATGGCTGAATACTCCTTCGCACCACTACCCCATACACCAATCAAGAGGTACATAGGGATGAGGGCAACCTCATAGAACATGAACATGGTGAACATGTCGATAGAGATGAAGAAGCCATATACACCGATGCTCAGGAGTGTGAACCAGAGGAAGTATTCCTTCTTCATTGGTTCCATCTGCCAGGAAGCAAATGTACCTGTGAACACGATGATAGAAGTCAGGAGAATCATCACCACTGAGATACCATCCACACCGAGTGAATAGTTGATGTGCAATGGTTCAAACCAAGGCACACAGTAGGTGAAGAGCATCGGAGCTTGGTCGGCTGGCATTGTCTCACGAGCTTCGAGAAATGCAAACACCAAATAGATGGAGAGACCGAGCAATACGCTGGCACCTGCTACCATCACACCACGAACCTGCTTGTCGTTGCGTGCCAACCAGAGGCCGAGCAACATCAGGAGTGGTACTATGACGAATATACTTAAATTCATTTCTTTTCTATTTACTTAATTGTGAGACTTTCATTAAAGAAGTGCGAGCAGGCACAATGTCAATGCTACGGTACCGGTGAGGAACCAGATAGCATAGCTGCGAACATCACCACTCTGCCATGGGCGGATGGTTTCACCTGCCTCCTGTGTACCCCAAGCCATGAAGTTGAAGGTACCATCGATAACGCGACGGTCGAACCATGCGATTGGCTTTGAGAAGCAACCGAAGACAATCTTGTGGGTGAAGAACTGCCAAGCATCGTCGATATAGAAACGGTTCAAAGCTGCCTTGTGCAACTTAGGCATCTTCTTAGCCAAAGCGTCTGCCAATGGAGTCTTCTTAGGAGCATACATGTAAGTAGCCAGACCGATACCGATGATAGCAACGATAACAGAGGTTGTTGCCACACTCATGTCGATATGGATATCGTAGCTCTGACCTGTAGCAGATACGAAGTGACCGAATGGAATCAGACCGCAGAGGCAAGAGATGATGGCAAGGAATACCAATGGACCCCACATCACGAAAGGAACTTCCTGTGGCTTGCGACGGTTCTCTGGATCCAGCTCATAGTAGCTCTGTCCCCAGAAGATGACATAGTAGAGACGGAACATATAGAATGCTGTCATACCAGCTACCACGGTCATGAACCAGCCCATAAATGGAGAGAACTGGAAGCAAGCTGAGATAATCTCATCCTTTGACCAGAAACCTGCGAATGGAGGAATACCTGCAATCGCCAAGCAACCGATGAGGAAGCAGATGTTGGTAATAGGCATATACTTGTGCAAACCGCCCATGTAATCCTTGAAGTTGCTGCCGATGATGACGATGATGGCACCAGAGCAGAGGAAGAGCAACGCCTTGAACATAGCGTGGGTAAACAGGTGGAAGATACCAGCCATGTAACCCAAACCACCATGGTGGTTATCTACTGCGAAGCAAACGCCGAGCGCTACGAGCATGTAGGCGATCTGAGAGATAGTAGAGAAAGCCAGACCACGCTTGATATCACGCTGGCAGCAAGCTACGGCTGCTGCATAGAATGCGGTGAAGGCTGCAATGTAAGCTACATAGTGAAGAGTCTCAGGAGCATACTGTACCCAGATTGGGAAGAGGCTGGCTACCTGATATACACCGGCTACAACCATGGTAGCGGCGTGGATCAACGCAGAAACAGGAGTTGGACCCTCCATCGCATCTGGCAACCAGATGTGCAATGGGAACATCGCACTCTTACCGGCACCACCGATGAACATGAGGAACAATGCTGTTGGCATTACCCAAGCTGCACCTGCCAAAGCAGAGTTGAGCTCTGGCTGAGCATTCAAGTCGTAGTTGAAGGTTCCCACATAGAAGCTGTAGAACAGGATACCGATGAGGAAGAAGAGGTCAGCGAAACGGGTTACGATGAACGCCTTCTTGCTGGCATGTACTGCAGCATGCTTTGGATAGTAGAAACCGATGAGCAGGTATGAGCAGACACCCACCAACTCCCAGAACAGATACATCTGGAAGATGTTGGTAGCTACTACCAGGCCCAACATTGACATGGTGAAGAGACTCAGGTAAGCGTAGAAACGCTGCATACCCTTCTCATATTCCTCAACCTTGTAGTTCTCATCACGCTCTGCCATATAGCCGAAGCTGTAGATGTGAACCATGAAGCTGACGGTCGTAATCACGATGAGCATCAATACAGAGATTGGGCTCAGGCGGAAACCGATGTTGAAGGTGAGCAACTCAGTAAACTTCAACCATGTGAAATTAAATACGGTAACAGTTGGGTACATACCTGTTGAGGCATCACGACCCACTGCAAAGAAGTACTCGTATGCTGTATAGACAGACATCGCGAATACACAGCCCATCAATACGGTACCGATGAGTGCTGCTACCGGTCTTTTCATCTTCATACCCACAAGTCCCAGAACCAGGAAGCTCAGGAATGGCAGAAGAAGTATCAAAAATGCATAATTGTATTCCATTGTCTTTTAGAATTTCATGTTTTCAATACTGTTCACCTGGTCACTGTGATAGTTGCGGTAAACGTTGATAATAATAGCGAGCGCTACGGCTGTCTCGGCTGCTGCTACTCCGATAGAGAACAATGTGAAGAAGAAACCTTCCAACTGTCCTGGGAAGAGGATGCGGTTGAACACAGCGAAGTTCAGGTCGGCTGCATTCAATACAAGCTCGATGGAGATGAGCATGGCAACGAGGTTACGGCGTGTACAGAAGCCATAGACTCCGATGAAGAACAAGAGTGCTGAGAGCACGAAGAAATATTGTACTGGAATCATTTCTTATCCTCCTTTCTTGCGATTAAGATACCACCGATGATACATGCCAACAGGAATACAGAGATAAACTCGAATGGCAATACATAGCCATACTTGTCAGCACCTACCAGTGCAGAACCTACCTGGTCCATTGGCACCTCGGTGTCGGCTACGGTTGCAGCCATATCAATAAAGTGATTCTTCAACACGATGACTGCCAAGGTTACGAAACCAACGAGGCAGACGAGTGCGCGACCTACAATCTTGCTACCCTTGACATGCTCCACAAGACCCTGGAGAGTACGCTTTGATACCAACTGGATAGCGAAGACATAAAGCATGGTGATACCACCGGCATATACAGAAATCTGAGCTGCACCCAGATAAGTATAGTCGAGCAGGAAGAACATGCCTGCTACACCGAAGAGTACGAACAACAGGAAGGTTGCCGCACGCATGATACGCTTGGTGAACACGCACATGATGGCTGAGCCAAGAATGACTACTGCCAAGATGACGAACATAAATAAATTTGCTGTTATCATTGTCTAAAGTCCTCCTTACTTAGTCTTGGTGTTAAACTTACCGATTTCCAATGGGGCACCACCATCGATGAGGTTAGGAAGGCTTCCGCCCTTATAAACCTCCTTGTCAAGGTGCATCACCAACTTGTTGCGGTCGAAGACTGCATTCTCGAAATCGTTGACAAACTTGATTGCACCGAAGTTACATGCGTTCACACAGAGCTCGCAGAACATGCAGTCGCCCAAGTCGTACTGGTAATCTACCAGCTTGCGCTTCTTCTTGCCTGTCTCTGGGTCCTCCACCATCTCGGTTACGATCTTGATGGTATCGTTAGGGCATGACTTCTCACACAATGTACAACCCACACACTTGTAAGCCTCGTTCTCATCACGAACGAAGACCAGGCGACCACGGAAACGTGGAGATACGTGGAGTGTAGTCTTGCGGTTCTCAGGATACTGCTCTGTGCTCTTTGGTGTGAAGTACTCCTTCATGGTAGTCTTCATACCGATAGCGAGGGTCTTCAAACCCGCTGCAATACCGCCGAAATATGAATTGTTAGACATACTTTCTTATTATTATAATAATGTGTATTAAAGATTATCCGTGGAATCCGAATGCTACGCATACTGTCATCAAGATCAGGATGACCAGTGACAATGGCATCAGATACTTCCACTCCAACTTCAGAATCTGGTCGATACGCAGACGTGGGAATGTCCAACGTACCCACATCAGGAGCCATACCACCGCGAAGGTCTTACCGAAGAACCAGATGAAACCAGGAATAAGGTTCATCAGATTGTCGAAGCCCTCGATACCGATGTTCAATGGCGCCCAACCACCGAGGAATACGGTAGAAGCGATACCAGAAATCACGAAGAGGTTGAGGTACTCTGCCAGGTAGTAGAAACCGAAGCCCATACCTGAATACTCTGTGTGGTAACCTGCGGTCAACTCACTCTCAGCCTCAGCCAAGTCGAAAGGACCACGGTTAGCCTCAGCATTACCTGCTACGAGGAATACGAGGAAAGCCAGGATAGCTGGCACATGACCCTTGATAATCAACCAGTTCCAAGCACCAGTCTGTGCCTCTACGATACCGCTTACCTGCATGGTTCCGGTAAGAACTACTGCAGAAATCAGACAGAGACCGAGAGACATCTCGTAAGAAATCATCTGTACGGCACCACGCATGGCAGATACCACAGAGTACTTGTTGTTAGATGCCCAACCTGCGAGGAACACACCCAGCACGCCGATAGAACTTACGGCTGTGATGAGGAATACACCTACGTTGAAGTCAAGAATATGTGCTCCCTTGTTCCATGGAAGGAATGAGAAAGTACCTACAGAGGCAATGATCACGAGGAATGGCGCCATGTAGTAGAGCAGCTTGTCGGCTCTATCTACGGCGAAGATCTCCTTGATCAACATCTTGAGCACGTCGGCGAATACCTGGAAGATACCCCAAGGACCTACACGCATAGGGCCAAGACGGCACTGGAAGTAGGCACACACCTTACGCTCCATGAAGATAAGTACGATAGCAATGAGGGCGTATGCTGTCAAAATGCAGATACCCACGAGCACGCACTCTATCAGAATCGACAGGAAGTCGCCCAAACCCAAGGTCTGGCGAAGCAGATTGTCGATGAATGTTGTTACTATACTAAAATCAAACATAATTATCTATCAATATCAGGGATTACGAAATCGATTGCTGCACCTGTAGTGATGAGGTCGGCGATCTTCTGACCACGGAGCATTGGATCCAAGGCTCCTGTGAGTGAGAGACCCATCGGACGCATCTTCATACGGTATGGACTCTTGTCACCCTTTGAGTCGAGATATACACCAAACTCGCCGCTGGCACCCTCTACAGAGAAGTACCACTGTCCCTCTGGAACCTTGATGATTGGCTTCTGCTTGATGTAGTACTCACCCTCTGGAATGTTGTCGATCAACTGCTCGATGATGTCCAAGCTCTGATACAACTCCTGGATGTGTACATAGTAACGATCCATTGAATCGCAACCGGTAAGGGTGATTTCCTTCCACTCTACCTTGTCGTACATATCGTATGGATGACGCTTGCGGGTATCGTTCTTCCAACCTGATGCACGACCAGCAGGACCGGTTACGGCATAGTTGATACAATCCTCATAGTTCATTGGACCTACACCTTCGAGACGGTTGTGAGTAATCACGTTGTCACCGAATACGTCGAGGTATTCCTGAATCATCGGACGGAGATACTTGCAGAGGGTCTTCACGTTCTGAACGAAGTTAGGGTCGATATCTGCCTGCAGACCACCGATACGGTAGTAGTTCTGAATCAGACGGCCACCGGTTGTCTCCTCCATCACGTTCAATACGTGCTCACGGTCGCGCATACAGTAAAGGAATGCGGTCAAGGCACCCAAGTCCTGTGCGGTACAGCCGAGGTACAACAAGTGTGAGTCGATACGCTGCAACTCATCCATGATGGTACGGATGTAGCGGATACGGTCTGAGAGTTCGATACCCATCGCCTCCTCGATAACGCCTACCAATGCGTGGCGGTGCATCATCGCAGAAAGATAGTTCAGACGGTCGGTCAATGCCAAGGTCTGTGGATAGGTCATGTTCTCCCACATCTTCTCGATACCACGGTGAATATAACCGAGGTGTGGATAGATGCGCTTCACGGTCTCACCGTCGATAACGGTCTGAAGACGGAGCACACCATGGGTAGATGGGTGGTTAGGACCGATGTTGACAACATACTCATCATCATCGAAACGACGCTTTTCAGTAGCTACCAGATGACCATCAGCACTAAGACTGTATTCTACAGTGAAATCATCCTCTGGCTCATCAGTACAAGGGAACTTGTTTGCCTCAGGACTCATATCGAAGTCCTTACGCAATGGATAGCCCTGGAAATCGGTACGGAGGAAGAGACGACGCATGTCTGGGTGACCCAGGAACTTGATGCCGACGAAATCGAAGACTTCACGCTCCAGGAGGTCAGCCACCTTCCAGAGATGGATAACTGTAGGAATCACATCACTGCCATCCACCTTCTTGGCGATGGTCTTTACCGAGCAGCGCTCGTTGGTCTGAGTATTCTCAAGAATATAGATACATCCGAGACCTTCCTCACCGAAGTCTTCACCGATGATGGTAACAAGGTAGTCGAAATGCTTCTCGTTCTTCAACTTCGCCATTTCAGAAGCGAAATTATCAAAACTCAATTCAATATTATTCAGTTTCATGTTCTTATACCTTATTATATTAATCAGTTAGACCTTTCTGAGGGTCGAAATCCTCAGGTACTTCAGTTACGATGATAGGCTCCTTGTGTCCGAGCTTCTCGCTGTCAGAGAGGTTCTCGTTGCTCAAGCCGCGAAGACCACCCTTGCTCATAGAGAGTTCCTTCTCATCCTGAGTCATCTTGTGGTTAGCACCACCGAAGAATTTCTCAACCTTTACCTTACGCTGCAACTGCATCATACCGTAAAGGATAGCCTCAGGGCGTGGAGGACAGCCAGGGATGTAAACATCCACAGGAACCAACTCGCTGATACCACGAACCACATTGTAGCTCTTCTTGAACGGACCACCAGAGATGGTACATCCACCCACAGCTACCACATACTTAGGCTCAGCCATTTCATCATACAAACGCTTGAACACTGGTGCCATCTTATTGGTAATAGTACCGGCACACATGATCAAGTCAGCCTGACGTGGAGAGTTACGGGTTACCTCGAAACCAAAACGGGAGAAGTCGTAACGTGCACAACCTACAGCCATGAACTCGATACCACAGCAAGAAGTACCGAAGGTCAAAGACCAGAGTGAGTTACTACGTCCCCAGTTGATGGCAGCATCGAGCGAACCGACTACCACGTTAGCACCACCCTCATTGAGCTCCTGCGCAATCTTTTCGAGAGTGTCATTGTCCTTAAACTCGTCGTAAGGAATACTCTTGATAGAGGCTCTTTTGTTTACTTCCATTCCAACGCTCCTTTCCGCCAAGCATATGCAAGGCCAAATACCAATACCAACAAGAAGAACCCGATGCTCACGAGAGCCATTGGTCCAAACTGCTTAACTACAACTGCCCATGGGTAAAGCATTACTGTCTCGATATCAAACATCAGGAAAAGGATGGCGAAGAGATAGTAGCCGATGTGTGATGGCAACCAAGAGCTGCCACGTGTCGGAATACCACACTCAAAAGGTTCACCCTTTACCGGATTGTATGAACGAGGACCGATCAACTTCGCGATGACATAAGCAGCCACCACCAAGGTTACAGCCGTCAGCAAAACGGTGATAAATAGTGTAAAGTTCATAAAAATTTTTATAACGTTATTTTTGTTTAAATGCTTCTAAGCGCCTGCAAAGGTAGCAAATATTTCTGAAAGAATATAATTTTTAATGTTAAATGTTAAATATCGGGCAAAAAAAAAGGTTATTAGATGCTAAAATAGGTTGTATCGGGCATGTATCCGACTGTAATGGATACACATTCGCCAGTGGCGGACAGACATCCGACACTGGCGAACATACGTTATTTCTGTTATTGAATAAGTCAAACTTTTATTTGAATAAGCCAAACAGTTCGGCGTCGATGAGATCGGTAACCTTTCGGAAATCCTCAGGATTATCGGCAAACTCCAGAGTGTCGCCATCGATGATGATGAGTCGGCCCTTGTAATCCTTGATCCATTCCTCGTAACGGTTGTTCAAGCCCTGGAGATAGTCGATGCGGATGCTCTTCTCGAAATCTCTGCCTCGCTTCTCGATGTGCTTCACGAGGGTCGGAATACTGCTCTTGATGTAAATCATCAGGTCTGGAAGCTTCACCAGACTGATCATCAAATCGAAGAGATCGGTATAGTTCTTGAAATCCCTGTCGCTCATCATGCCGATATCGTGAAGATTTGGGGCAAAGATGCGCGCATCCTCGAAGATGGTTCTATCCTGCACGATGGTCTGCTCCGAACGGGAAATCTCCACCACATCGTGGAATCGCTTGTTCAGAAAGTAAATCTGAAGATTGAACGACCATCGCTCCATATCCTTGTAATAATCGGCAAGGTATGGATTGTTATCTACCGGCTCGAAGTTTGCCTTCCAGCCATATCTCTTGGCAAGCATCTTGGTCAAGGTCGTCTTGCCGCTTCCTATATTTCCAGCTATTGCTATATGCATCTTATTACTTTTTACTTTTTTACGTTTTTACTTTTAAGAGAAGAAGCCGAAGAGCTTGGCATCAATCTTGTCGATGATATCTCCAAACTGCTTGGGATTATGCTCGAAGTCGAGGTTATCCACCTCTACTACCAGCACCCTACCCTTATACTTGTTCATGATGAAATCATCGTAGAGAAGATTGATTCCCTCGAGATAATCGATAGGCATCTTCTGCTCGTAATCACGGCCTCGTTTCTGAATATTCTTCACAAGATGTGGTACAGAAGAACGGAGATAAATCATCAGTTCCGGCATCTCAACCACTTCCATCATCGACTCGAAGAGTTCCATATAGGTATCGAAGTCGCGCTGGTCCATATTACCCATCTTTCTATTATTGGCTGCAAAGACATACACTCCCTCAAAGATGGTACGATCCTGAATGACAGTCTCCTTACAATGTTGAATCTCAAGCAGATTCTTGAATCGCTGCTTCAGATAGAAGACCTCCATATTGAGAGCCCATCGGGGGATGTCCTTGTAATAGTCATCGATGTAGGGATTCTCTGCAACTGGCTCCAAGTACTGCTTCCAGCCGTAGTGCTTGGAGAGCATCTTGGTAAGCGTGGTCTTTCCACTACCGATATTTCCTGCTACTGCTATGTACATTTTTTCTTATATTGAGTATTGAATCTTGAATATAGAATGAGACTGGCTTTAAGCAAGTCTAGATTCTACAGACTGCAAATATACAATATTTATTCGGAATAAACAAAAAAAGTCTCACAGTTTTCACAAAATACGCAAATTATTCTCCAGAAAGAAGAGTCTCCTTCCAGGCAGCCCCCTGAGTTTTGTTCTCCTTATAGAAGTAGTGAGGCCATCCGCCTGCAGCTCCATGAATCTCTGCCTCATACACGGCAAAACGAAAAAAATCAATATTTAATATAAGACAATAAGTATATGACATCGCGAATTCAACAACAAATAAGACAAGTACCGAGCCTCTTAAAAAAGAGGCTCGGTACTTCATCATTTATTTCGCATGAAAGGCTATCAGACCTTCCATCGGAGCCCGCATAATCTTGACAATATGAAGATGATGCTCATCCTCCATCACATTTCTGAGGGGAGCTTCAAAATAATGAGCGATGCTTCCCACGAACCCTATCATCGGAATCCCCTCTCCCAAAGAAGAATCCCAGGCTTTCACGCCAGGTTCCAACTGCGAGATATCCTCCTGACTGGCTTTTACATACTGAATATAAGGTCTGAGATTGTTCTCGTAAAAAGCATGGAAGTTACTCAATACCACCCGATACAGTGCCATCGCCTCATTCAGTTTATCACTGCCGTTCTCATATTTTTCTCCCTCTGCTATCTGCTCAGAAATAAAAGGACAGATGGAAGCCAGAAAACGGTTTGCCAACGGTTCACGATACACCTTGTTGATGATATCAGGATAATCCAGTCCCGACCACTTCAGAAACCTCTTTTTGATAGCCGAAGGCAGACTACCCTTGAAGATACCATTCAGGAAAAGCTTGCCCAAGACGGCACCGCTACCTTCGTCACCCAGAATATACCCCAGAGGCGGCGTATTCATCACAATCTTCGTGCCATCATAGAGACAACTGTTGGCACCAGTGCCCAGAATGCATGCCATTCCCGGCTGATGTCCGAAAAGCGCTCTTGCCGCTCCTATCATATCCCCCTCTGCCTCTACCTTGGCTCCAGGAAAAGCCTGCTGCAAGAGAGAGTTCATCCGGGGCTTCATCGCCTCGGTTACACCGCTGCCATAGAAATATACTTCCTGTGGTGATTCCGGCAAGATGAGTTCCGACTTCAGTATCTGAAGCACTTCGGCATCCTGCATGTGAATAGGATTGATGCCCTGCGTCTTGCAAGTCATCACTACTTGACCTTGCCCGTCTATCAACGACCAGTCGGTCTTGGTACTGCCACTGTCTGCTATGAGTATGTTCATTGTCGTATTTTTTAAATGCACTGCAAATGTAATGATTTTCGGTGAAATATCGCAAAGAAAAGGAAAAAAAGATACTTCATCAAGCTGATAATCTTAAAAAACTCACATTATTCTTGGGTTTTTCGTGAATTATTAATAACTTTGCACACAAATAGACAAATAATTAAGGAAGAAATAACAATAAAATATTATAATTATGGCAACATTCATTGCAGGACCATGCGTCATCGAGTCGATGGAACTACTGGATACAGTAGCTCAGGAACTCGTTCGTATCAACCAGGACTTAGGAACCGACATCATATTCAAGGCATCCTTCGATAAGGCCAACCGAACCAGCATCCACTCTTTCCGTGGTCCTGGTCTGGAGAAAGGTCTGCAGATGCTCAGCGACATCAAGTCGAAATACGGACTTCGCATCACCACCGATATCCACGAGAGCTATCAGGCTGAAGCTGCGGGCAAGGTATGCGATATTCTCCAGATACCAGCCTTCCTCTGCCGCCAGACCGACCTGCTCGTATCGGCTGCCAAGACCGGCAAGATTGTCAACATCAAGAAGGCTCAGTTCCTCAGCGGAAGAGATATGAAGTATCCGGTTGAGAAAGCTTTGGATAGCGGAGCCAGCGAAGTATGGCTCACCGAGCGTGGCAACTGCTTCGGCTACAACAATCTCGTGGTAGATTTCCGCAACATTCCGGATATGAAGGAGATTGTACCTAATGTCATCATGGACTGCACCCACAGCGTACAGCGGCCAAGCGCAGGCGATGGCAAAACCGTGGGCGACCGCAAGTTTGTGCCAGCCATGGCAAAGGCTGCCAAGGCATTCGGTGCAACAGGCTATTTCTTCGAGGTGCATCCCGACCCAGACCAGGGCAAGAGCGATGCAGCCAACATGCTGGAATTAGCCAAGTTAGAATCTCTCATTCAGGAACTCCTGTAAGAGAATCTAATCATAAAGTTCAATGTTCAAAAATCAAAGTTCAAAGTAAATCATGGACGATAAGACAATAAGAAGTTATGGTGAACAGGCTCTGAGGGACGAGGCACAGGCCATCCTCGACCAGATCGCCTTATTGGACGATAATTTTGAGAAAGCCGTAGATATGATGTATCATTGCCAGGGCAAGATCATCGTTACGGGTGTGGGCAAGAGCGGACACGTGGGTGCCAAGATTGCAGCAACCCTCGCCTCTACAGGTACACCGGCTTTCTATATCAACCCGCTGGATGTATATCACGGCGACCTCGGTGTGATGACCGACAAGGACGTGGTGCTGGCACTGAGCAACAGTGGTCAGACCGACGAGCTGCTCCGCTTCATCCCGATGGTGCTCCACATGAACGTGCCTATCATCTCCATAACGGGCAATCCGAATTCACTGCTGGCAAAATACTCCAACCATCACATCACCGTCAAGGTGAAGAAGGAGGCTTGTCCGCTCAACCTTGCTCCTACCAGCAGTACCACTGCTGCCCTCGCCATGGGCGATGCTCTGGCAATAGCCCTGATGCAGGTGCGCCACTTCAAGCCACGCGACTTTGCCCAGTTCCATCCGGGCGGCGAATTGGGCAAGCGTCTCCTCACCACAGCAGAAGACGTGATGCGCAGCGATGATATGCCTATCATTCCTAAGGAAATGCACCTGGGCGAGGCTATCATCCACGTAAGCAAGGGCAAACTGGGATTGGGTATCTCATTGGATGAAGACAACCACGTTATCGGACTTATTACCGATGGTGATATCCGACGCGCCATGGAGAAATGGCAGGCTGAATTCTTTAACAAGACTGTAAGCGACATCATGACCACCACTCCGAAAATGGTGACTCCGAAGACGAAGATTTCGGAGATTCAGCGCATCATGCACAAGTATAAGGTGCATACGGTACTGGTTGTAGACAAGGATAATCATCTGAAGGGCATTGTAGATCACTATGCCTGCATGGTATAATTTTTTAGGCACGGATAACACAGATTACACGGATTTATAGATAACACGGTTATAGATAAGATGAGATATTTTTTATTAATAGCGACATTATGGCTGTCTTGTTCGCTGTGTAGCGCACAGACCAGCGATTCACTGATTGTAAATCAGCTTCGTGGGAAAGGTGTCAGCTTTTCTCACGATAATTCCGTGACCCTTCTGATGAATGGTCAGGAAAAGTTTGATGATATGTTCCAGGCAATCCGACAGGCTAAACATAGTGTACACCTGGAATACTTCAACTTTCGCAACGACAGCATCGCCTCCCTCCTCTTCGACCTGCTAGCTCAGAAAGTCAAGGAGGGTGTGAAGGTGAGAGCCTTATATGATGGTTTCGGAAACTCTTCCAACAACAAGCCTCTGCGAAAGAGACATCTCAAGAAAATCCGTACCAACGGTATAGAGATTTATGAATATAAGCCCCTGAAGTTTCCATGGGTACATGCAATCTTCAACCGTGATCACCGTAAAATCGTTGTCATCGACGGACAGATTGCCTACACAGGCGGTATGAACGTTGCCGACTATTATATAAAAGGTACGAAGGTTGTAGGAGAATGGCACGATATGCACTGCCGCATCGACGGAAGCGAGGTGAATACCCTGCAGAAGATATTTCTCAAAATGTGGAATAAGGTGAGCGGACAGAATGTGCACAGCACTGAGTTCTGGAGATATAAGAAGAAGGATTATCTGGTAGAGAATCTCAAGCCAGATACGACAGCAACAGCCTACAGAAAGATGGTCGGCATCATCAACCGCGAACCGCATATTACAAAGGATATCATCCGATATTTCTATGTGAATGCCATCAATGATGCACAGGACAGCATCAAGATCATCAGCCCCTACTTTACCTTGAGTCATAAACTCAAAAAGGCATTGAAGAATGCTGTGAAAAGAGGAGTAAAGGTAGAAATCATGCTCTCTACCAAGAGCGATATTCCGCTGACTCCTGACTGCGGTTTCTATAATGCCCACAAACTGATGAAGGCAGGATGCAATGTTTGGATGTACACACGAGGCTTCCACCATACCAAGATTATCATGGTAGACGGCAAGTTCTGTACCGTTGGCAGTGCCAATCTCAATGCCCGAAGCTTGCGCTGGGACTATGAAGAGAATGCAGTGATTGTGGATTCTTGTACTACACAACAACTGGTACAGCTCTTTGATGGAGAAAAGAAAGACAGTTTCTTACTCAATGAGAAGAACTGGAGAGAGTGGCGTACGGGCTGGCAAAGATTCAAAGGATGGTTTGCAGCAAAGGTACTCACTCCATTCTTGTAAAAACAAGATATAAGTATAACCCAACTTTCACTAGCAGAAGTAAAACAAACAGAGATGAATGAAGAAATGATGAAAGCCATGGCTGGCAAACAGATGCTGGAAATGGCAATAGTAGAGAGCAATACACTCGCCGCAATGGGACTCAGACAACTGCTTGAGTCGGTGATGCCCATGATGAAAATCTCGACCTTCGGTTCGTTCCGTCAGTACGAGGCAAACAATCCAGACCACTTTGTTCATAGCTTTATATCTATGCACATTGTACTGGAACACCGTTACTTCTTCACACAGGGCAACAGGAACCGCCACGTGATTGTTCTAACACCCAGCAACGATCCCAATTCGCAACTTGCAGAATTTCATTGTCTCTGCGTCAATGTACCAGAAGGATACCTGATAAAAGAGCTTCTCAACCTGCAGCATTCCGGGCATCCTCATGGCGAACATATCCCTGCCATGCCCCCTGTCACTCAGGAAAAAGTTCTGTCGGATAGAGAAATAGAGGTATTATCTCTGGTAGCACAAGGGAAAATCAACAAAGAGATAGCCGACCAACTCTGTATCGGACTGACTACAGTGATTACCCATCGCAAGAAAATACAGGAAAAACTGGGAATAAAAAGTGTGTCTTCACTCACCATTTATGCTGTGATGCATGGTTTTGTTGACATCAATATGATCTAGCCTTCACCATAAATAGTGATGCAGAATCATCACATACCTAAATATAATGATAGCGCCTTCCCCTCATGTGAGAGGAAGGCGCTATCATTTTAGGAAAAATAACATTATTTAAACTGATATTTCACAGATAAACTACAGCTTTACAGAAGAAATATCAACCAAATTGTTCACGATGGCATAAATTGTAAGACCTGCAGGAGAGTGAATCTGCAGCTTTCGGGCGATGTTTCTGCGATGCGTAATGACCGTATTGATAGAGATAAACAGGTGGTCAGCAATCTCCTTGTTGGTCATTCCCTGAACCAAAGCAACAATCACATCTTTCTCACGGTCGCTCAACTGTTCGTCACTCATCGGAGTCTGATTAATCATGCTCGAAATCTTGGCACTCACATCGTTCTGCTTTAGTTTACGCTCTGCATTTCTTACAGCAGGAATAAAGATTTCTTCCTCAACCTCAGAATGATGTTTCAGCCATTCCTCATTATTATATATATCATAAAGAGTGGCGCTGAGCTGATTATTATGCAAGCCATCAGAAGGCAAATACTTGATGATGATGCTCTTCAACTCCTTCAGTTTCATATCTACCTGAGCATGATGCTTCGAGAAGGTTTCTATATCAAAGTTTGCATTGGCATTACCATCAATAAGTGCCTGAACATAAGGGAATACCATCTTTTCCTCATACCGCATGTGATTGGTTATGCTATGGGCATAATCATCATAAAGTTTGAGGATAAGACGTGCCAGATTATCTGTTTCATCCAAAGCCTCCACGAGTTCCTTACGGATGAAAGGCAACTGGAAATCAATATAATAGACATGGGATGCCTTGAGATAATGCAAAAGGGTCGGTAACGACAAACGGTCGGCATTGTCATACTCCTTGTAACCATTAATTGTAAAGTTTACCACAGCCAGAAATGTATAAGTATCCACATTCTGCTCGTCGCAAACTTCGCGCACAGTTTTATCACCAAAGCCCAGGTTGATGCCGAAGCTGCCGAGGCTCTGTAAAATGTTATAATTGTCTCTAATGATGCTGATCATCTTGTCATCAGCTTCATACATCTTCTGATTTTTCATCTTTCTTTATCCTTAAATGAAAACATCCTTGTATCAAGAACATTCATAATGTTTCTATTTCGGCTGCAAATATACAAAAAAGTTTCGAATCTCGCAATACCTAGAAATGGGGATGCGCCAGTTTACCGATTTTTAGGTATTGCAAGATTTTTTAAAACACCGTACCTTTGCACCCGAAATCGAGAAAGAGCGCGGTGATGATTGCCACTCCCGAGCGGCAGAGCTGCGTAATTCCTTATCATGCCTCATGGCTTTAAGGAGATACTAGGCCTCTAAAGTATCGAGACCGCAAGCAGACATCCGCGCTCTTTCCTTTATATAAAATTATACGATAACAATAATTTCAAAATATTAAAGATGAACAGTTTAAGAATTGGATTGATGTCCGCTGCCCTCGTTGCCGGTTTGGCAACGGCAAGTGCACAAACAGTGGCTGCCGATAGTGTGATGCAGCATGTAAACGGCAAGCGCCTCAGCGTGGGTGGTTATGGCGAGGTTGCCATGAGCCGCAACTTCTATAGCGACGCAGGAAAACGCTACTCTAACGCCACCGCTTATAAAAACGCACCCGACCACGGACGCTTCGACATTCCTCATGCAGTAATCTACCTGGGTTACGACTTCGGAAAGGGATGGTCCATGGGTACTGAAATTGAGTTTGAACACGGAGGTACCGGACAGTCTATCGAATACGAGGCAGAGGAGGCCATCGAGTATGAACAAGAGGTAGAGAAAGGTGGCGAGGTGGAACTCGAACAGTTCTGGATTCAGAAATCATTCGGTCGATGGGCTAACATCAAGGCTGGACACATCGTTGTACCTGTAGGTCTTACCAATGCCTATCACGAACCATTGAATTTCTTTACTGTTTATCGTCCGGAAGGAGAAAACACCATTCTTCCTTGTACATGGCACCAGACTGGTATCAGTTTCTGGGGAAAGAGCGGTAAGTTCCGCTACGAGGCACAGTTTCTGGCAGGTTTGAACGCCTACCGTTTCAGTCGCAGCAACTGGATTCAAGGCGGTGCCAAGAGTCCATACGAGTTTGAGGTAGCCAACAAATATGCCGTTGCTGCCCGTGTAGATAACTACAGTATTCCTGGTCTGCGCATCGGACTGAGCGGTTACTACGGCAAGGCGATGGGCAACACCACCCCACAGGATACCCAACACAAAAACATCAAGGGAAACGTATATGTAGGTGCCTTCGACTTCACCTACAACAAGTACAACTGGAAGATTAGAGGCAACGTGGATTATGGCTATGTAAGCGATGCTACAGCCATTACCAGCATTGTATATCCTGGTACGGCTAACGTCAAGCCTAATGAATCAGGCAGCGGCAAATACTTCGGCAGTCATGCCATCGCTACCATGGTGGAAGCAGGCTATGATGTCTTCTCTCAGATTTCCAAGTTGCGTGAAAACAACCAGAAGCTGTATGTGTTCGGTCATTTCGAGTATTACGATTCATCCGTTCACAATACCACCGCCAAGTGGACCAACCGCAAAATTGTGGCAGCAGGTATCAACTACTTCCCTCTCCCACAAATCTGTGTGAAAGCTGAATACAACCAGCGCATCTTCCACTCTAAGTACAACAATGAGCCAGCCGTGAACATCGGCATCGCTTATCAGGGCTTCTTCCTCTAATCCAGGTGAAAAGAGCCGTTTCATAGAATAATAATTATCATATTCAAACATAAAAAACAAAGAAACATGAAAAAGATTTTCCAGAAGGCATTCTTGTTCGTAGCAACAATGACCTTATCTTTGGGTTTCGCTTCTTGTAGCGATGATGATGGCCCAGTAACAGAGGGTAACGTAGTTCCAGCAACAGAATTATCAGCAGTTGCCAACACTTATGTAAACGACATTATCAATCCTACCTACAAGGATTTGAGAGACAACGCTAAGGTTCTGAAGGATGCATGCGACAAGGCATACGCCAACGCCAAGGCTGGCAACTTGAGCGATGCAGATATCACCGATGCCTGCGAGGCTTTCAAGAACGCTCGTCGTGAATGGGAGCGCAGTGAGGCATTCCTCTATGGTGCAGCAGCCAACAACGAGATTGACCCACACATCGACTCATGGCCACTCGACCACGACCAGATGGTAGAGGCACTCAACAACCAGAACATCATCGCCGGAATCCAGGGTTCAAACCCAGCTCAGTTTATCTATACCGAGAACAAGAACTTCGACTCTGTAATCGGTTTCCACGGATTGGAGTTCGTACTCTTCCGTAATGGAGCCGCACGTACTGCAGCCATGCTGAACAACAACGAGACAGAAGAGGGCATGACCACCGTAAAGGGTATCGACGAGTTGGCATTTGCTGCCGCTGTAGCTGGCGACATCTACAACATGACTTCACTCCTCCAGTATGGTTGGAATGGTGATGCAACCCTCGGTTCTTGGTTGACAACCAATTGCAAGTGGGTGGTTGATGGTCTTGCTGGTCTGGAGGAGAGTGCTGGTGCCCTTTCTTCTGCAGGTATCGGTTACGGTCAGTTCTTCCTCAATGCCACAGGCGACAAGGCTTGGTTCCCTACATGGCAGGAGACCTTGGAGAATGTATTCGTAGGCGGCTGCTCAAGCATCTGCCAGGAGGTTTACACCCAGAAGCTGGGTCAGGCTTACCGTGTAGCTACCGGTCATGGCGGTACAACAGAGGATGGCGAAGCTGAATCTCGCGACTACATTGAGTCACCATACAGCAAGCGTTCATTCATCGACTATCAGGACAACATCTACTCTATCAAGAACTCTCTCTATGGTACACGTCATGTAACTGCTACAACTCCTGTTGCTAATTCATTGATGACTATCATGAAGAAGTACAACTACAGTGGCTACAACGCATTGAATACAGCTCTTGATGAGGCTATCGCAGCATTGGAGTCTGCCAAGAAGAGCGGTATCGCCTTCGTGGATGATCCAGCCAATGCTCAGGTAAAGACTTGCATCGACAAGATCAACACCCTGGACGACGAGTTGAACAATGCGGGTGCCTGGTTCCGCGCCTTGAAGGTTTCCAAGTAATTTATCCATTACAGCAGAAACAACAGGAATAAAGGATTACGTAGCTTTGCTTTCTTCAATAGAAGCGAAGCTACGTCATTTGGGTTAAATATAATATATCACAAAGAAAATACATTATGAATAAGAATTTTAAGAATTACGCCTACCTGTCGTTCGCCCTGGCTTTGGCTACGACAATGGCTAGCTGTTCTGACGATGACAACAAAGTTGAAATTCAGGAAACAGATGCCGCATACGTAGGTAAGGAAGTGGGTAACTTTACTGCAGATGAGTGGTATCCAGGTGGTAAGCTGGGTACAACAGAGAACACTGGTTCCAGCAGTTACTCTGACCAGACCCCTGCCGTAGATAACGATCCAGAACTCTTCAAGCAGTTCTTTATCGGCGAGCAGATGTTCGAGCGCCAGTATTCATGGAACACCGGTGCCTTCAAGGGCTTGGGTCCTGCTTCTGTACGCTCATCTTGCTTTGACTGCCACCCAGAGTATGGTCATGGCAAGCGCAAGGCACAGTATGAAACCCGCTATGGTAACGGTAATGGTTATCTGCTCGTAGTTTATCATCCTGTAGATGGTGCCAACAGCAATGATGGTGGCTATGTAGCTGAGGTTACAGGTATGCCTCAGACACAAGCACAGTCTCCATTCTTGCCACCTATCGATGAGAGCAAAATCAATATGAGTTGGGAGCACGTCAACAAGATGGAAACAGAAGAGATACCATCCATGCAGTTCCCTGATGGCGAAAAGTTTGATTTGATTTATCCTGAGATTTCTATCCCTAAGAGTGCCTTCAACACCAGTCCTACTCCATACGAAACCGGCAATGGTGCAGTAGCTGTAAGATTGGAATCTACCATCGGTATTGGTGGTACAGGACTGGTAGATGCCATTCCTAACGAAGCTATCAAGGCACAGTATGCATCAGAGGCATCTTACTTCAAGAAAGCTGGACTTGACGTAAAAGAATACATCAATCCATCATTTTGGGATGCCGACAAGAATGACTTTACCGACGGAGCATACTATACAACATTTGGTAGAGATAGCAAATACGCTATTGGTGGCGTGCATGCAGATGGCAGCACATTCGATCCAAACACCTCTGAATTGAACAAAAAGATTGTCAAGCGCTTCACTTATGCCTTGACCCGTGGTAGTTTACAGGATGGTCCTGGTGCTAACGCTATCTGGAACATCACCAATGTTACCCGTCAGGATCGTCCTTGCCTCTATACCACGACCCCTTGGGCAAAGGCAATGTCAGAGAATACGGATGTGATTGCAGCCATCAAGAAGGACCCTACCTCTCCATATTATGCAGATGGTACTGACGAGGGAATCAAGGAAGCAGTAGTAAACCTGTTGGATCCAAAAACCAACCAGTTTGACAACCAATGGCACAACTTCAAGCCTGAGCAGAGCATGGACGATTTCTATGCCTTCATGGTATGGCATCGTGGACTTGCAGTACCTCGTGCCCGCAACTTGAATGATTCACAGGTACAGCAAGGTAAAAAACTCTTCATGGAATGGGGCTGCGCCAACTGTCACAAGCCATCATGGAAGACCGGTGACGATAACTACGTAACATCCAAGTACATCGCCGACAAGAAGTTGCCTCGTTATCAGAACCAGACCATTTATCCATATTCTGACTTCATTCAGCACAAGCTCTATATGATGAACGACATCCATGGATCATGGTGCCGCACCACTCCACTTTGGGGTCGTGGCTTGAGCTATCTGAACACAGGTGCAGAAGATCGCCTGCACGACTGTCGTGCCCGCAACGAGGTGGAAGCCATCATGTGGCACTGCTACAGCAAGAAGAGTCATGCCTATAGTTCAGCCATGAACTTCTACAAAGCATCGAAGAGCGATCGTGATGCAGTGGTTAAGTTCCTGCGTTCTATCTAATGATAAGATATTACAAGAAGAAACAAAAATAAGAAAAGCTGCCAGGCTATCAAAAGCATTTGGCAGCTTTTTTATCAGAACCTCTAAATATACGTATAAAATCTTGCTTGTCTCCGAATAATATCGTAATTTTGCAGCGGAAATTCTATCAAGATTCCAACTAAGTATGGTTAAAAAGATTATATTCATTCTTTACATTCTTGTGCTCGTATGCATGGCTGCCGCCACCATCGTGGAAAAAAGCCAGGGCACGGATTATGCCCATGCCCACTACTATGGGGCATGGTGGTTCATTCTTATCTGGACAGTACTTGCTGCCCTCGGTGCGTTCTACATCATCAAAAGAAAAGTGAAGTGCGCTTCTACATTGGCACTCCATCTCTCCTTCATCATCATCCTCTTGGGTGCCCTACTCACGCATGTATCAGCTAAAAGAGGCATGATTCATCTGCGCATCGGTCAGCCTACAGATACCTATATGGCTCAGGATGAAGAGCAGGGCATGAAGGAAGAGAAACTGCCTTTCTCGCTCTGCCTGCAGAAGTTTGAAGCGAAGATGCATGATGGTACCAACGCTGTGGCTGACTATTCTTCAAAATTCACCGTAATAGACGGAGATGATAAGAGCGAAGGCGAAGTTTCGATGAACAACATCTATTCCCACCGGTCTTACCGTCTTTATCAGTCATCTTACGATGAAGACGGCAAGGGAAGCGTGCTCGCTATCAATGCCGATCCATACGGCATACCAGTCACCTATACTGGCTATGCGCTGCTCTTCATCTCCCTCGTATGGATGCTCTTCGACCCTAAGGGCGGTTATCGCAGACTACTGAAGAGTCCTTTGCTCAAGAAGGGAGCGTTGATAACAGCACTCATCCTCAGCATGGGCAATATACAGACACTGCATGCAGAATCTGCAACAAGCAATCTCCAAAATGCAGTATTGCCAAAGGAAACTGCAGAGAAGTTTGGCGAGCTTCATATTCTCTACAACGACCGCATCTGTCCGGTACAGACCTTTGCCCTCGATTTCTGCAAGAAGATATATGGAGCCAGGAGCTATCTGGGATTGACTGCAGAACAGGTACTCTCTGGTTGGGTATTCTATGGAAATACTTGGGCAAACGAGCCTTTCATCAAGATCAAGAGCGGAGAAATGAAAACAGCGATGAATCTGCCTGACTATGCTTCGCTCAATACTTTCTTCAATCGTGAGATGGGGGGCTATACCATCGGACTGTATGTTCAGGAATACTACAATGGGCAGCAGGACAAGTTCCATCAGCAAGCCGCCGATATCGATGGCAAGATACAAATCATCATGGAGTTGCGAGAAGGTATCTCATTGAAAGTTCTTCCTTACACCTTCACCAAGAATGTGAAGGCTACCAAGGATCATTCATTCATCAAGGCTGGCACTACCACGTGGTTTTCACCTGTAGATAAGTTGCCACAGGCCGTGGAGCACCAGCATGCGCTCTATATCAAGAATGTATTCTCTCTGCTGAATGGTGATGTAAAGGCAGGCAATACGAGCCGTGTAAACGAGTTCTTCGTCAAGATGAAGAAATATCAGGAGGTTAGTAGCGGTAATTCGCTGCCAACAGCTACACAGTATAAGGCAGAACGCATCAATAATGCCTTTCCTTTTGCAACCATTCTCTTCATGGCAAACCTCACACTGGGCTTCATTGCCCTCTTCTACACCATCTATCGCATGACGAAGAAGAGAGAAATCAAGGCATTGAACATCGCTTTGCCTATCTTGCTTGGCGTTTCCTTCTTTGCCTTAACCTTCGGATTGGCATTGAGATGGATTATCAGCGGCAACATACCTATGTCTAACGGATATGAAAGTATGCTGACTGTAGCCTGGTTCGTGATGCTTATCAGCATTTTGATGCAGTTGCGCATCCGCATCGTGATGGTATTCGGCTTCCTAATTTCAGGATTTTTCCTTCAGGTAAGCCATATCAACCAGATGGATCCTGCTATCGGACAGATGATGCCGGTATTGAACAGTCCATTACTCAGCATCCATGTCAGCATCATCATGATGAGCTATGCACTGCTATCCTTGACTTTCATCTGCGGCATCATGGGCATCTGCATGCGCTTTCATGGCGACGAACTGCGGGATTTAAGCCGTCTCTTCCTCTACCCTGCCCTCACCACGATGGGGTTCGGCATCTTCATCGGAGCCATCTGGGCTAACGTGAGCTGGGGTAATTACTGGAGTTGGGATAGCAAGGAGACGTGGGCGCTCATCACCTTTATGATTTATGCCGTAGTAGTGCATACGCAGAGTCTACCGGTCTTCCGCAAGCCACTGGTATATCACATTTACATCACCCTGGCCTTCCTGAATATCGCCATGACCTACTTCGGTGTGAACTATTTCCTCACGGGCATGCACTCGTATGCATAACCCATCAGAAGACAGAATATATTTAGTCTTAAGGCAAAATTTATTTTCCCTTAAGGCTAATTTTATTTTCCCTTAAGGATAAATATATGATGGTGTTGACATCAATCTAATCAAGAAGTATTCCGGACTAACCCAGGAACAGATAGAAAAAATGAAATAAGAAGGGAGAAATGCTCTGGCGACAGAGCGGAGCCATGAGCCTGAATGATTTGATGCAGAAGATTTCGCAGCAGCAATAATTGCCCTGCTGAAAACGAAATCCGTTCCCCCACACTCTTTTTATGTTTTTTTAATATCCTACGGTAACAATTGTTACCGTAGGATTATTTTTAAAGCCGTAATTTTGCAGCCGTAAACCAGGAATGGCAGATTGCCGCCTGGAAGAAAACATTAAAATAACTCATTAATTGATAGCAATATGGCAGAAAACAAGATGTTCTGTTTCCAGTGTCAGGAAACAGCTAAGGGTACAGGCTGTACCATCAAGGGTGTTTGCGGTAAGGAGGCTACAACTTCCAAGTGGCAGGATCTGCTGCTCAGCGTGGTTCGTGGCATAGGAACCATACAACATAGCATAGGCGAAGAGCCGACACCAGAGGTAACCCATTTCCTCACGGATGCACTCTTCACCACCATCACCAACGCCAACTTCAACGATCAGGATATCCTGCAAAAGGTAGATAAGGGCATCGTACTGAAGAAACAGCTGCTGCAAAAGGCAGCAAGCATGAATATCCACCTCCCTGCCTATCAGGAGGTAACCTGGGGTGGCGAGAAGACAGACTATGAGGCTGAGGGTGCCCGTGAATCCGTGCTCCGCCACGAGAATCCAGATATCCGCTCGCTCAAGGAACTCACCATGCTCGGTCTGAAGGGTATGGCAGCATACTACGAGCACGCAGCCCATCTGGGAGAAGAGAACTGCGAGATTATCAGCTTCATCTGCCGTGCACTCGCCACTATCAGCAACCCTGATGCTGATATGAACACGCTGCTGGGCGTGGTACTCGAAACAGGTAAGTACGGCGTGGATGTGATGGCACTCCTCGACAAGGCCAACACCCAGGCATACGGTAATCCGGAACTCACCCGGGTGAATATCGGCACAGGCAGCAATCCGGGCATCCTCATCTCCGGTCACGACCTGAAGGATATCGAAGATCTCCTCATCCAGACCGAAGGCACGGGCATCGACGTCTATACCCATGGCGAGATGCTTCCTGCCCACTACTATCCGCAGCTCAAAAAGTACAAGCATCTGGTGGGCAACTACGGCAATGCGTGGTGGAAACAGAAGGAGGAATTCGAGAGCTTCAACGGTCCTGTAGTCTTCACCACCAACTGCATCGTGCCGCCATCGCCATCGGCAGGTTACAGGAACCGCGTCTTCACCACCAACTCTACCGGTTTCCCTGGCTGGAAGCATATCCAGGCGGGTGCCGACGGCCACAAGGACTTCTCCGAGGTGATTGCGCTTGCCAAGACCTGCCAGCCACCTAGGGAGATAGAGACAGGCGAGATCATCGGCGGTTTTGCGCATGCCCAGGTCTTTGCTCTGGCAGACAAGATAGTAGAGGCTGTGAAGAGCGGAGCCATCCGCAAGTTTGTGGTGATGAGTGGCTGCGATGGCAGAATGAAGAGCCGCAACTACTACGAGGAGTTTGCCAAGGCGCTGCCTCAGGATGTAGTGATACTCACCAGCGGCTGTGCCAAGTTCAAGTACAACAAGCTCAATCTGGGCGACATCAACGGCATTCCCCGTGTGCTGGATGCCGGTCAGTGCAACGACTCCTATTCCTGGGCGGTTGTGGCATTGAAGCTGAAGGAGATCTTTGGAGCCAGCGACATCAACGAACTTCCTATCTTCTTCAATATTGCCTGGTACGAGCAGAAGGCAGTCATCGTACTTCTTGCCCTGCTGCATCTGGGCGTAAAGAACATCCATCTGGGTCCTACGCTCCCAGCCTTCTGTTCACCAGCCGTACTGAAGGTTCTGGTAGATACCTTTGGCATTGCCGGAAACGGAACGGTAGAAGAGGACATCAAAAAATATATAGGATAAGAACAGCAGCTACTGAGTTAAGGGAGAATTTGCAGCCGTTAGACAACGTCCATGCCGAGCATATAACAATAAAGGGAGATTTCTTGGCGAAATCTCCCTTTATCAATTGCAAAAAGCAGCTATAATTTCTTTATTTCATCTAATGACAACTGGGTTGCTGCTGCCACTTGCTCGGCAGACAAGCCCATTGCAAGAAGACGACGGGCTGTGGCCTTCTTCTCATCTTGGGCTCCTTCGGCACGACCTTCAGCTCGTCCTTCAGCTCGTCCTTCAGCTCGTCCTTCAGCTCGTCCTTCAGCTCGTCCTTCAGCTCGTCCTTCAGCTCGTCCTTCAGCTCGTCCTTCAGCTCGTCCTTCTTCTCGTCCATCGGCAAGCCCTTTCTGCCAGCCATCATCATAACCCGTCTTGATAACGCTGCGCTGATAGCGCAGATTCTCCATGTGGCGGACATAATCATTTTTTTCCGCTACGGTCAACTTATCTATATCCAGGCATTTGCGGGCATCTGCCAAACCTGGGGCCTGGGCTGCCTCGCTGATCTCGCCGGTCTTGAGAAACTCGATCCATTCATCCAGATTGTTCACCGCCAGCTTATCAAAGTTATTCACGCAGAGCAGATAATACTCCGGGAATATGTCTCCGGCTTCGCGATTAGTCTTGCGCCCCTGAGGGATTTCATCACCGAAGAAGAGTTCACTCTGTCGGTTGGAGAGTTTCAGGATATCATCCGGCTGATGCAGTCCCTGGAACATCGTCTTGCCATGATATACATAATCCTTAGCCTGTCCCAATGTGAAATACACTATATTGATGGAATATACCTTGCGCACCTTGTCGTAATCATCGCCCAGACTGATATTGTCTGTGATGACCTTGGAAACTCCATAGAGCATACGGTGGAAATAGGTATGTTCCCGGGTATTCTGTATCTCGAAGATGATGAATTCTCCCTTTTCATTTTCTGCCAGGATATCCACTCTGTTGAATTTATCATTCTCGGTCTGCTGATTGCTCTCACTATCCAGGAATCGGTTGATCTTGAATTTCTCGTTCAACAGCGAACACATAAAGCCTTCCAGCACGGCATAGTTTGCCTTGTTGCGAAGCAGGCGCTTCATCGCCCAGTCAAATCTGATATAATTTGCCATATTCTTCCTCCATTTATTAATTTTCAGCTGCAAAGTTACGACTTTATTTTAAGACACCAAAGTTTTTTCGTATTTTTCTTGCTTATTACCAGAACTTTAGCTAGTAAGATTCTACTCTTATAGGGCGTGCGGAGATTCTGCCTTCAAGATTCTAAATGGAGCAAACAATAAATCGGGGGAAAATGCGTTATTGAATATAAAACTTAAATGTATGAAAGAATCAATATTCGTTACCTTGCAGAAATGCACGGTGTTTGAGGGGTTTACTCCAGAGGAAATCAGAGAGGCACTGTCGATGGTAAGCTACCGGATGGTGGAGCTTGCTGCCAGGGAAACCTATGTGCTGGCAGGAATGCCCTGCAGATATGCCGACATCATTGTCGAGGGGGAGATGATAGCCCGCATGTCAGGATTGTCGGGCAAGCAGGCTCAGATAGAGCGGTTGGGCGAATCGATGTTGATAGCCCCTGCCTATATCTTCGCACATAATAACGAGATGCCCGTAAGCGTGGAGACAAGCAAGAAGACCACCCTCCTGCGCATGAGGCCTTCGGAACTGAAACTGCTGATAGATACTGATGAGCGCATACGCTGGAACTTCATCCAGCACCTGTCAAGGATAGATATCTTCCTTTCGCAGAAAATGCGCATGCTCTCCCTTTTCTCCGTCAAGGAGAAGGTGGCGCAATACCTCATCAAGATGGCTACCGAACAGCAGAGCAGAACCATCCATCTGGATGTCAGCCGACAGGAAATGGCAGATATCTTCGGTATCCAGAAGTTCTCACTCCTCCGCTGCCTCTCCGAATTCGAGGAGAAGGGTGCCATCAGGATTGAGGGCAAGACCATCACCATACTCAACTCGGATGAAATGAAATAAGGAGCAGGAATGAGAGGAAAGGAGAGAGAAAGAACCGATGAAGACGAAGTTCTCCACCTGCGCCTCCAGATCCCATCTTCAGCACCACATCCGCTGCATCGGTTTGAAATCCCCCATTCCCATCACATTGCAGACTACATCCTGGTTGCTGGGGATAACATATCCCCAGAGCATAAAGAGGTTAGGACATTTATTAGCGGCGGATTGTAAATCCGCCGGAACGCCTAACGGAGGAAAGGGCATATCCGACGCTACGAAATTACCTTAATATATATGTGAAACAAGACGATTATGAGAAAAAACTGCCTTAAAATTTGGAGGTTACAAATATTCAGCGTATCTTTTCATAAGATTTGCGGCACTCAGCAATTTGAAAGCAAGCTTTCATTGCACTCGCTGGCAAAATCTTTGCATAAGATTTAAAAAGAATGACGTATGAAACAGGTAGAAGAAACATACATCAGCTTGCTGACCGACTTCGGTTTCAAGCGAATATTTGGAACGGCAATGAACAAGAATTTACTGATTTGCTTCCTCAACAGCTTTTTTAATGGCCGACAGGTTATGAAGGACGTGTCGTATCTGAATCCAGAGCACGTAGGAGGCAAGTAAGATGGCATATCGTGATATCAAAAACTCTATTGATACGGCGAAGCAAGAAGATAAGAATGAGAAAGCCTTGGAAATTGCCAAGAACATGCTTGCCGATGGTGTTGACATCAATCTAATCAAGAAGTATTCCGGACTAACCCAGGAACAGATAGAAAAAATGAAATAACTAATAGAATAAAAAAATGAAGAAAAAATCAAGTTGGTAGGCTGGAGCATCCTAGGAATCCTGCTCATAGCTGTAGCAACATTACTGTTGGCACGCTTTGTTTTCAATAAACAAGTGGAAGCTTACCTTTGCAATTCGCTGAAGAATGAAATGGTAGAAAAATTAAAAGACGCTGGCAAATATGTACCAGATACTACGTCCTATCATTTTGCATATCAGAAAGATTCTGTCCAATCACAAAAAATCCGTGAATATTTCAAACTAGATACAGTTGTATCTTCCACAATGCCAACATGGGACAAGGCCATTTCACTGGCACGTTTTGTAGCGGAAAACATTCCTCATGCCAATCAAAAGATTAATCCTAAGAGACGTAATGCTATAGATCTCTGGAAATACACTCGATCGATAGAGCCTGCATTCTACTGTCGATTACACTCCATCCTCTTACACGAACTATTGCTGTCTGAGGGTATTGTAAACCGCATTGTAACTTGTCATCCCGCAGATTCCGATGATTCCGACTGCCATGTTGTTAACCTGGTGTGGCTGCCAGAATTACAGAAATAGGCTATGCTAGACTCGGATATGAAAGCTTGGGCAGAAGATGAAAAAGGCACTCCACTTTCTCTTACAGAAATGCGTGAGCGATATATTGACGGCAGAGAAATCGTTTACCGTCCTCTCTTGAATTCAGATAATGATTTTGTTTATTACAGGGCATATTGGGCAAAAAACTTATACTGGTTTGATACTTGGGAGACAACAGGCTATGGTCGCGAAGATAATAATCCTGCTTATCGAAACAATAATCGCCATATCGTGCTTGTTCCTTCTGGATTCAAAGGTTTTGAACTTCCCGACCATTCAGTACTGACAACAGATACTTCACGTTTCTGGGCAGCTCCCCAAAATTAGTAACTGCCATTTACTAGATCTACCCCAGGAACAAATGAAATAGGCTTCAATGGCAAATGAAGCCTATTTCATTGTCCAACGAAAGTACTTTCATGTGCTCATGAAAGTACTTTCGTTTTTTATTGCTTTTTCTACTATATTTTATTCCATAAAGACAGAGCGCCAAAGACTGTAGCGCGCTTCAGGATTCAACCGCTCCAAATGCCGGAAGACGGCTTGCATATCCGAACGGCGGGTAGTCTCTTCGTAAGGACACAACGCCTTCTGCTTCGTGAATTGCAACTCTTCTGCCACCTGACGGATATCCGCCTCATGCACCAGACAGAGGGGACGGATGATGGTAAGCGGATAATGTTTTAAAGGAAGACTGGGCTGCATAGTGGAATGAGAACCCTCGAAGGTGATATTCATCAGGAAAGTAACGAGGATATCATCCATGTGATGGCCCAGAGCTATCTTATTGAACCCGTGGCTTACAGCAAACTCGAAGAGCGTCTTGCGGCGGTTCCACGCACAGAGAAAACAACGGGTCTTGCGGGGATCGGTGGATTCATCGAAAGAACTATGCAGAATATGAAGTTTGATGCCATTCTCTGCACAAAATGCCTGCAGATAAGAACGGTCAGTCTCGTAAGGGATGTTATCCATAATGATATGCGCCGCCTCTACCTCGATATGCGGCTTATAGATGCGGGCACGCTGAGCCAAGAGGCGCAACAGTTCCAGGGAATCCTTTCCGCCGCTCAAGGCAATGAGAATCCGGTCACCATCCTCCAAAAGGTGATAATCCACGCATCCTTTATTGAATCGCTTTAAAATCTTCTGTTCTGCTTTCATCACATTATATTATATAAATGTAGCCGTATATGATATGAAAGAAAAAAGCCGCTGTCCCCTAGAGAACAGCGACTTTATCAAATACATTCCTCATCCTATGAAGGAGAGAAACGACAATTTAAACTTCGAATATATGAAAACGCGTTTTATCGCTTGATTCCTTCTTACTTAGCGTAAGCTACACTGCGAGTCTCACGAATCACGGTGATCTTCACCTGACCAGGATAGGTCATCTCGTTCTGAATCTTGGTTGCAATCTCATCAGAGAGCTTGATACTCTGCTCATCGCTCATCTTGTCGGCACCCACGATGACACGAAGCTCACGACCTGCCTGGATGGCATAGGTCTTTGTTACGCCAGGATAGCTCATGGCGATAGCCTCAAGATCGTTCAATCGCTTGATATATGCCTCTACAATCTCACGGCGGGCACCTGGACGGGCACCTGAGATGGCATCACATACCTGTACGATAGGAGCCAGAAGGGTATTCATCTCCATCTCGTCGTGGTGAGCACCGATGGCATTGCAGATATCTGCCTTCTCCTTGTACTTCTCGGCAATCTTGGCACCATAGAGTGCGTGTGGCAACTCGCTCTCCTCGTCTGGCACCTTACCGATATCGTGCAACAGACCGGCACGCTTTGCCTTCTTAGGGTTCAAGCCCAGCTCAGAAGCCATCACCGCACAGAGATTGGCAGTTTCGCGCGCATGCTGCAAGAGGTTCTGACCATAAGAAGAACGGTACTTCATCTTACCGATGATACGGATCAGCTCTGGATGCAGACCATGGATACCGAGGTCGATGGCTGTACGCTTACCGGTCTCGATGATCTCATTATCCAACTGCTTCTTCACCTTGGCTACCACCTCCTCGATACGGGCTGGGTGGATACGGCCATCGGCTACCAGCTGATGGAGAGCCAGACGGCAAACCTCACGGCGCACAGGGTCGAAGGCTGATATAACGATAGCCTCAGGAGTATCATCTACCACGATTTCCACACCGGTGGCTGCCTCAAGGGCACGGATGTTGCGGCCTTCACGACCGATGATGCGTCCCTTGACTTCATCATTATCGATGTGGAATACAGAGACTGAGTTCTCGATAGCAGTCTCGGTAGCCACACGCTGGATGGTCTGGATTACGATTTTCTTAGCCTGCTGGTTGGCATTGAGCTTGGCATCATCCATGATCTCATTGATGTAACTGGCTGCATCAAGACGAGCCTGATCCTTCAGACTCTCTACCAAGCGACTCTTCGCCTCCTCGGCACTGAGTCCAGAAAGCTCTTCGAGCTTAGCCTGCTCCTGCTTCTGCATCTTCTCGAGTTCCTGCTGCTTCACGGCGAGGAGTTTCTTCTCATTGTCGATGCGCTGCTGATACTGCTCTACCTCCTGCTTGCGGCGACCGAGGTCTTCCTGGCGCTGGTTGAGCGAGATTTCGCGCTGCTTGAGCTTGTTTTCACTCTGCTGGATGCGGGAGTTGCGCTGCTGCACCTCCTTCTCCAACTCGGCTTTCTTATTGAGGAACTTCTCCTTCACTTCGAGAAGCTTTTTCTCCTTTACAACTTCTGCCTCTTTGCTGGCAGCATCTATCATTTCATTATATTTTCCCTTAATGACATAACGGAAAATGACATACCCCACGATACCTCCCAACACGAGAGCTACCAGGGCCGCTATTATTGTTACCATATATATATTATAATTATTAATATTCTTACTTAGCCAAGGTATCTTCTATCTCCGCAGTCAGCTTGTCCAGAATATCATTATATGGTTGGGTATCATTTTTATCTGATTCCTTCTCGAATCTCAAAGCTACGTCGATGAGAGCCATATACAAAATCTCCTTGTCGCTCTTGCGCCCCTTGAAGATTTTCGCATACGAATTGACGATCTCATCGATCAACTTAGCCGACTTACGATAATACTCCTCATCCTCTCTCGGTATTCTTACCGTGAGGTCGGTATCATATACATGTAATCTGATCTGTAATTTATCTTCCATCTGATCTGCCTCCGCTTCAATAGTTATTACTTGTCGCTCAGTAGCGTTATACACTTGTTGACATCTCTGATGAGCTTGGCGATGCGCTTCTGGGTGGTCTCCATGTCGGAGTCGGAAATTGTCATCATCTTCGCCATCTTCAGACTGTCGTAATCATGCTTTGCCTGAGTCAACTTCTCCTGCAATTCCTTGATCTTGGCATCGCGCTCATCCACCATTGCATACAGCTCTGCATTCTCATGCTTGATATCTTCAAACTTGAGAATCATCTGCCTTACTCTTGTGGCAAACGTATTGATTGTTTTCTCACTAGCACTCATGCCTTTTTACTTTTTTGGCTACAAATTTAAGAGAATAATTTGAAAAAAACAAATATTCTCCTGTTTTTTTATCTTTTTGGGAGAATATTGGCTACTTTCCCATCTTTTGCTTTGCCTTTTCCACCGCTTCATCGGATGGACGTGGCTCCTTCTTTGCCAACATCAGTACCTGGAAGGTGAAATCGGTAACCCATTGCTGACTGAACTTCAGACGGGTGTTGAAGTGGCGCAAGCCTACCACGGTCTTGAGCACGCTGGCATCCGAGAAATCGTTCTTGTTGAAGATATCGTCCACAGTCTGTGCAGTGAGCTTATAGAGGGTCTTCTTCATAAAGTTTGGCAGACGAAGCTTGAACTTCATCAGGTTGCCCATGAGCATCATCAGATCCTGGGTGAAGTTCTGGAACTGGATGAGATAGGTATTGACATCCTGGAGTTTCTGGCAGTTCTTGCGGATGCTGGCATCAATCTCCTTGAAAAAGTTATCGTCGGTATCATAGATGTTCTTCATCATCTTCTTGACCTGTGCCTTCTCGCCAATGCCCAGACGGTTGTTGACGGTAGGAACATGGAGGCTGGTCTTGAAGACACGGAGGTCTGGAAGCATAGCCAGATTGGTGATACCTAATTGTGAAGCCAAGGCAGCCTGGAAATATACACGGACCAGGGTCATGTAGTCTTCCATTCCACCTACTTTCTTATCTTCGTCTTTACGACTGAATAGTTTAGAAAATATTCCCATTCTTAATCTTATTTATTCATTAATGTTCTTAAATGTTCTGCAAAAATACAATAAAATCGCAAAATACCCAAATTAAGAGATGTTTTTTTTCCCCGAAAGCATGTTTTTCCTATATTATATGAAGATTTTAGGCAGATTATTTTCACCGCTCAATATTTTTTAGTAACTTTGCCACGTTTTTAAAGACGTTTTTTCAGTTCCGCACAAAGTCTGCATTGACTGTGGAATGTGCAACATATAAAAATAAAAAGGTATAATAAGAACTTTTACCATAAAAAGAAATAAAGAAGAAGATATGAAAGGAATCGTATTAGCAGGTGGTTCGGGCACCAGACTGTACCCCATCACCAAGGGCATCAGCAAGCAGCTGATTCCTATCTTTGACAAGCCTATGATATATTATCCCGTATCGGTACTGATGCTGGCTGGCATCAAGGAGATTCTGATTATCTCTACGCCTTTCGACCTGCCTGGATTCAAGAGACTGCTGGGCGACGGAAGCGAACTGGGGGTTCACTTCGAGTATGCAGAACAGCCTTCGCCTGACGGACTGGCTCAGGCGTTCATCATCGGAGAGAAATTCATAGGGAAGGATGACGTCTGCCTCGTGCTGGGCGACAACATCTTCTACGGAGCCGGCTTTACCGGACTGCTGAAGGAGAGCGTGAAGGCAGCCGAAGAGGGACAGGCAAGCGTATTCGGCTACTACGTGAACGATCCGGAAAGATACGGCGTGGCGGAGTTTGACAAGGACGGCAACTGCCTGAGCATCGAGGAGAAGCCGGCACAGCCTAAGAGCAACTATGCCGTAGTGGGACTCTACTTCTATCCGAACAGCGTGGTAGAAGTGGCGAAGCACATCAAACCTAGTGCGCGTGGAGAGCTGGAGATTACCACAGTGAACCAGCACTATCTGGCAGAGAAGACCCTGAAGGTAAGAACCCTGCAGCGAGGTTTTGCCTGGCTGGATACCGGTACCCACGACAGTCTTTCGGAAGCCAGCACCTTCATAGAGGTGATAGAGAAGCGCCAGGGACTGAAGGTAGCCTGCCTGGAAGAGATAGCCTACAACCAGGGATGGATTGACAAGGAACAGCTAAAGAAACTGGCTGAACCGATGCTCAAGAACGGATACGGACAGTATCTGATGGCTATAGCTACAGACTACAGATAAGCTCTGACTCAAGACTGAGATTTCAACAGAATAAAATAAGAATATCATTAATAGTAAAATGGAAGAAAACAAGAATTACGAACTTGAGGACTTGCAGGAGCAGGAAGAACAGTCTGCGCTCGACTTTCAGACCATCTATTCCACTCTGATCCTGAACTGGAAATGGTTCCTTCTCTCGATTGTTCTCTGCTGTGCCCTTGCAGTGGCTTACGTGAAGCTGGCACCAAAGGTATTCCAGAGTTCTACGAAGATTTTGATCAAGGATGATGAATCCAAGAAGAGCGGCGGTGCTGCCGGTGCAGCGGCTGCGGCGATGTCGAACCTGAGTCTGGGATTCATGTCCAGTTCCAACGGTATCGACAACGAGACGGAAATTCTGAACTCACGCTTTCTGGTACAGCAGACCATCAAGAACCTGAAGCTCTACGCAGAGTACAAGCACGGCGGCATGCTGGTAGATACGCTGATCTATGCCAAGCAGGAAGTAAACGTGGACATGGACACCACCAGCCTGAAGCAGCTGAATGCTCCGATGAAGCTGACCATCACCCGTGAGGGAGGTATCTACCACGTAAAGGGTAAGTATTTCAAGCCTATCGATGCAGAAACCTTCGAAAAGGCTCCTTACGAAATCAACAAAACCCTCGCCAAACTCCCGGCACAGATCAGAACCAAGGCGGGTACACTGACCCTGACACAGAACCCTGTCTATGAGCTGAAGGAAGGTACTGAGCTGAAGGTGGAGATGATTTCTCCTTTCAAGGCTTCTAAGGAATACTTCAAGCGTCTGACCATGAACCAGACCAAGAAGACGGCTAACACCGTGGAGCTGACCTTCAACGATGAGAGCAGAGAAAGAGGCGTTGACTTCCTCAATGGTCTGATTGATGCCTACAACTATCAGGCAAACATCGACAAGAACGAGATACAGAAGCGCACAGAAGACTTCATCAACAGCCGACTGGCAAAGATTTCTACAGAGTTGACCGGTAACGATACCAACCTGGAGAAGTACAAGCAGAAGAACCGTATGGTGGATATCGGACTGAACGCCAAGCAGGCTGTATTGAGTTCCGACCAGTTTGACCAGGAGTTGAACAAGGCCAACATGCAGGTGGAACTGCTCAACGAGATTGGTAAGTATATGGATCAGCCAGCCAACAAGTATCAGCCTATCCCTACCAATGTAGGTCTGGAGGATGAGAGTGCTACGGCATTGATCGGACAATACAACAGCCTTGCCCTGACCCGCAAGCAGCTGCTGCACAGTGCGAGCGAGGATTCGCCAGTGGTAACCCCTATCACGGCACAGCTGGAAGACCTGATGACTGCCATCAAGCGAGCTATGTTCCAGGCAAGAATCAATATGAAGATCCAGCGTAACAGCATCGCCGACATGGCTAGCAAATACGAGAAGACTATCGGTGTGACTCCAGAACAGGAGAAGGCACTGACACAGATCGGACGTCAGCAGTCGGTTACCTCAGGTCTTTACCTGATGCTGCTGCAGAAGCGTGAGGAGACTTCCATGTCGCTGGCATCAACCGCCGACAAGGCAAAGATCATCGAGCCTGCAGCTTTCGTAGATAAGGTAAGCCCTAAGGGAATCATCGCATTACTCATCGCATTCATCCTGGGTGTTGCCATCCCTGCCGGTATCATCTACCTTCGCGAACTGCTGCGCAGCAAGATTCTGGGTCACGACGATGTAGAGAAACTGACTCAGCTCCCTATCATCGGAGACATCCCTACTGCCAGCGCCAACGGAAGCAAGGGTAACATCGTGATACAGGAAAACAAGAGTAACCTGATGTCGGAAATCTTCAGAGGATTGCGTACCAACCTGCAACTGGCAGGTGACGACAAGGAAAAGGTATTCATCGTGACCTCTACCACAACCGGAGAAGGCAAGACCTTCATCGCTTCAAACCTTGCCATGAGCCTCGCTCTGCTGGAGAAGAAGACCATTATGGTAGGACTCGATATCAGAAAGCCTAGAATGGCAGAACTCTTCAGCATCGGAGACCGCCAGCACGGCATCACCAACATCCTTGCCAACGAGGAATGTAACTGGGAGGAAGTAAAGGCTCAGATCGTAGCATCTGGCGTGAACCACAACTTAGACTTGCTGACGGCAGGTCCTACACCAGCCAACCCTGGTGAACTGATGGTCAGAAAGAGCCTGAAGCAGACCATCGCTCTGCTGAAAGAGCACTACGACTATGTGATCATCGATACAGCGCCTGTAGGACTGGTAGCAGATACCCTGCAGCTCAGCAAGCTGGCAGACAGAACGCTGTTCGTTTGCCGTGCAGACTTCTCAACTAAGTCTAGCTTCACTTACATCAACAAGCTCGATGAGCAGAAGAAACTGCCAAATATCTCAATCGTAATCAACGATATCGACCTCTCCAAGAAGAAGTTCGCATACAGTTACGGATTTGGCAAATACAGCAAAAACGGCAACCGTTCTTTCGGTTTCTACGGTTTGTTCAGCAACAACACCAATGATGACAGCATCAAGATCTAGATCTTGAATCACGATAAAAAAACGACGTGCAGCACTTGAATCAAAGTGCTGCACGTTTTTTTATGCATCAAAAAAAATAGGGCGCATCACAAAAGAATCGTGACACGCCCAAATAATAGAAATGATAATTACTATAATTAGAAGAACAAGTAGCGGTTATCCACTACGTGAGCCTTCATATAAAGCTCGTTCATGAAGTTGCCGGCATACTGCATAGCCTTCTGGCGGCACTTCTGCTCGTAAGCCTTCTCATCGAACTTAACAGGACGGTTGGTCTTGCCAGTAACCTGGAAGAGATAAACACCTGCGTTACCCTTTACTGCGTTAGCTACGAAAGCGCCCTTCTTGGTAGCTGAAACAGCACCAGAAACAGCAGGCTCGCTAGCACCTGTAGCAGAGATGAAGGTAGGAGCTGCAAAAGTAATCTGATTAACGGTAGCAATCTTAGCACCCTTAGCCTTAGCAGCAGCGATGCTCTTCACACCAGCTACCTTAGCCATAATCAGCTCAGCCTTTTTGTCCTTGATGACCTCAGCCTTTACCATCTCCTTAACCTGAGGATCGCTCAAGTCGCGGTAACCGATGCGATGAATCTTATCCAAGACTACTACGAGCAAGTGGTTGTTGTCGCCACACTCATACATAGGAGAAACCTCACCCTCCTTGCTCTCGAAGATCCACTTCAAGGCATCACGGGTAGAATGGATGTTGGCTACATAGTGAGTAGCTGTTGTCATATCATTCAGGTTCTGTACGCGATAACCGCTCTTGGTTGCATTCTTCAAGAGATCCTCTGACTTAGGATTAGCACTTACATAGCTAGAGAACTTGTTGTATGCTGTACGGTATGTATCGTTAGAGAACTGAATCTCCTTCTTGATGACTGCTGCCACATACTTGGTTACCATTGCCTTGCGGTCGCAAACCTGGAGGATGACATAACCCTGACCGAGCTGAAGCTCATTGTATGCATTGACAGAAGCTGTATTCAATGTGTTGATGAATGCCTTGTTGTCCTTATCCATAGTCTGAGCATACTCATACTGCTTGGTAGTCATCCAAGCCTTCTCACCAGTCTGACCATACTTCTTAGCGAGTGCCTCGAAGTCTGCACCAGCAGCAAGAGCGCTATGGATTGAGTCTGCCTTGGTCTTAGCCTCAGCCTGAGAAGCTGCTGCCACCTGGATGACACGATACTGGATAGAGTCTGGCAACTGCTGCTTGCTCATCAGCTTCACGATGTTCAATGTGTTATCAGAAGCATTAACCTTTACTGCAGAAGTAGCACCTACAGCCATGGAATCGATAGCAGAAGCAATGTCTGATGGCCAAGCCTCCTTGCTCACTGGGATACCCAGGTAAGCTACGGTAGAAGCTGACTTGCGAACAAGCTCTGCAGGATCAGCTGCAGCAGCGAGCTGTGTATGATACTCAGCAAACTCCTTGTTGAGTGCTGCACGGTCGGTCTTGGAAGCCTCAACCAGAACATCGATGAACTTGATATCTCTACTCTCAACAGGCTGCTTGAAGCGAGCCTTCATCTCGTCATACTTAGCCTTCAGGTCGCTCTCCTCTACCTTCACCTTGTCGTCCTGAACATCAGAATAAGGGAAGGCTGCCAACTGGATCTGGCTTTCCTCGTTCTCCTCCTTGAAAGCCATCTTAGCCTCTACAGGGTTTGAAAGGAAGCAGTGTGCAAGGAGTGCCTGATACTTCTGAGCCAAAGTCTGCTGACGGAGTGTCTTCTCGATGAATGACCAGTAGTTGAAAATCTTGGTGTACTGTTCCATCATCTGAGGATTAGCAGATGGGTTAGCCTTCTGAGCCTTGTAATCAGCCAGGAACTTCTGGAGAGAAGATGCGTCGAAACGACCTGTCTGCTGATTTACGAATGGAGTCTGCTGAAGCATTGGGCTTGTACCTGTCTTCAAGATATCCTGAAGCTCTGCGTCTGTTACGGTAAGACCCAACTTACTAGCCTCCTTGGCAATAATCTGGTTCTGCACGTATGTATTCCATACCATGTCCTTCACCTGATTCATCTGCTCCTCAGGAAGGTTTTCCTGACCTTGTTGCATTTTAATAACCTCTGTGTACTCATCAACGAGCTTCTGGAAATCCTGCACGCTGATTTTCTCGCCATACACCTCACCGATTTGCTGACGCTCATTGTTCTTTGCAGAATCGCAAGAGCGGAAAGCTTCCTCAGCAATGAAGGCGAAAAGACCGAAACTGATAATACATATCAGTATCACGCCTCTTTTTCTAATTGTTCCTAATGCTGCCATTACGTTTTAATTATTATTATTATTTTATTTTTTCCTTATTAGGATTGTACTGCTTTTGAAGCAAGTAGCCAATTGGTTGCAAAAATACAAAAATAATACGAGAAAAGGGAATTTTTCGGTATCTTTTTTGGCTGGAAACGCAAAAAAGTCGAAAAATTCCCTCTTCTCATCCAACTATTTGATGATGTGGAGTTTCACAAGTTCTATCTTACGGGATGTGGACTTGATAATCTTAAACTCAAACTTGTCGAATTTAATTACTTCATTCAGCTTCGGGAAGCTCTGATATTCGTGAAGAATGAGTCCACCCAGAGTCATATACTCATCACTCTCCGGAAGATCCAGGTCGAACAGATCGTTCACCTTGTCTATCTCCAGTCGAGCCGACAGCAGATAGTCGCCGTCATCGGTCTTCTTGGCTACATACTTCGCTGAATCGTGCTCATCCTCGATATCGCCGAAGATCTCTTCCACGATATCCTCCAGACTCACCAGTCCGCTGGTTCCGCCAAACTCATCTACCACAACGCCCAGCGACTTCTTCTGCTGCAGGAAAGTCTGCATCAGTTTCTGCGCCTGCATGGTCTCCGGCACGAAAGGCATCGTGCGGATATGATCCTGCCATCTCTTCGGATTGTGGAAGAGCTCGGAACTGTGGATGTAGCCCACGATATGGTCGATATCATCCTCATAGACGATAATCTTGGAGTTTCCGCTTTCGATGAACTTCTGACGAAGTTCCTCCAGAGAGGTATCTATCTCTACCGCCTGAATCTCGGTACGTGGCACCATACAGTCGCGCACCTTGGTATCTGAGAAATCCAGGGCGTTCTGGAAAATCTTCACCTCGTCGTTGATCTCGTCTTCATTGGTGGCATTGTCGATGCTCGACTGCACCAGATAGTCAAGATCTACCTTAGAAAAGCCTTCATCCCCCTCTTCAGACTCCATCTTCATACCCACCATGCGCAGCAATCCCTTACTGAGGAAGGTACTGAACTTGCTGATAGGCCAGAGAATGACGTAGCACAGATACGCAAACGGACTGAAGATGGACAGCAATCGGTTTGGATTCGACTTGAAAAGCGTCTTCGGCAGGAACTCACCCGTAAACAACACGATGAGTGTGGAGAGAATGGTATCGCAGGTAACCTTGACACCATCATCCAGACCAGCAAAGATGGTATTATCAAACAGACGGGCTATCAGGATACCATATACTACGAGGGCTATATTGTTGCCCACCAGCATGGTGCTGACGAATCCGTTGGGATGATTATAAAAGAGCGACAAGAGTCGCTGCGTAAGTCCGTTTTTCTCCTTGTCCATTTCCGCCAACATACGGTTGGAGGAGACGAAGGCAATCTCCATTCCACTAAAGAATGCAGAAAACACCATCGTGATGAGGATACTCACTATCAGACTTATATCAACTTCTTCCATGATACATTATATCGTTAAAAAACATATTTCCTCCTACCCTATCAATGCATGACAGGAATGGTGGTGGCTCGCTGCGGTGTTGCCGGCTGACGCATAGGCGCACTGGTAGAATCGGATGATGAAGCAGGAGATGAACTGCCTCCACCACCGAAGTCGCCCTTCTCGAAGCTACCCTTAGAATTGCTCACAAAATAGCGGGTCATACGCTCATCGCTCCAGAAATAGGAACCCTGAAGGGTACGCTCCGGAGTAACGAGCTTACTGAACACATGGCTGGAGAGTTCGTGCTTGTTCTCATCCCAGGTGAGCTGCTCGCTGGTAAAGCGAAGACCATCCTTGGTGAGGATGCGCACACGACCATAGAGCTTCCATACCCGCTCCTGATCAAAGTAATAAGCCGTATCACACTGGATATAACTGTTGATGTGGAACTTCTCGTCAAACTGTTCGAGCAGCATTCCCTTATCAAAAATCCAGCGGGAAGGCACACGGTTGGTATTCACCTCCCATCGCTCGGTAACGATGCGGTACTTGATGACACCCGAATCACTGATGAGTGTATTGACACCATACGAAGTCATCATCGCCACAGAGTCTCTGTCGTGGATAGCAGGCGCAGTATGTTCTACCGGATTCTGGCAGGCAGCCAAAACCCAGGAAACTATGACACCTATTACTATGAAATATTTAATCTTATACATTATTATATATATAGAAGATGTGGCATCTCCCGAAGAAAACACCACAATATGGGCAGATTACTGCATCTTCCACTTCTTGAACCAATCCTCGTTGAAAGTGAATCCGATGTTCAGGCGGAAGATATTCTCCTTGATAAGTCCAGTAGCCGAATTCTTCACCCACTGGCCGCTGATATTCAACTGCGAACGGTTGTTGTAGGAATTCATGATAGGAATACCGAAACCGGCACTTACAGAAAGCTCCTTAGGGCCATCCACGCCGTTCACCTTATAATATGGTGTAGCAAAGCTTACACCGGCACGGTAAGCCACACGCTTGAGGAAAGCACGGTTGCGCTCACCATAGCAGTACTGGAATCCGACATTCACCTTGCTGCGATCCTTATACACTCCATCGCGCAATGCCCAAGGCTCGCTGCTGTTAGCCTCGTAGGTAGGATAGCCCAGGCTGCCCCATTTCTGCAGACTGTAATCTACACCAATCTTCCACTGGTTGTTGTGATTCCACATCAAACCGGCACCATACATCGTAGGCAACTCGTAGGCATTCTTGATGCTGAAGGCAAGTGTATCAGATGTACTGGTCTGCGCATTGGAAGAAATGATGCTCATATCGGCATCGGCATGCAGATTATGACCTGGCGAATAAGTGACACCCAGGGTTACCTCATCCTTCTTCGACAACTTCTGGGTATATTGCACACCCAGGTCGATCTTGTAGTTGTTCACACGAGTACCATAGGTGCGGTAAAGAGACTTATAATAGCTGTTGCTATAGTTGTTCTGCACGGTTCTGTCGATGGAGCCCCAGATATAGCCAATATTGGCACCGACAGACAAGCCCTTGAGTGGAGACCAGCCGGCACCCACATATACCTGATGCAAACCGCCTTCACCCTCGTAGGAGTTGGTGTAGGTAACATCCTTGTCGTTCTTGTTCACCCATCCGCTGGTAGAATAGTTGTATCCCACGTTGGTGAAAGGGATAATACCGAAACTCATACCCAGATGGCGGAAGAGGCGGAAGCCTGCTACCACATATTCGAGATTGGAGTTATTGGCATTCTTCTTCACCCCGTTCTCGTTGAAGTTGGTTACCTGACCCGAGATACCGGCATCCAGGATGAAAGTCATGGAGTCGATGGCAGCATAGGAAGCAGGGTTCAGATAGTTAATCTGATTATGCTCATGAAAACCAAGTCCAACACCATTCATACCACGGTTGAAGCCAGAAGTCTGTTCAGACAAAACGCCTAAACCATACTGGCTGTATGGAGAATTAGTACCGCTTTGGGCATTAACCATAAGAGTAGAACCCAACAAGAGGGCTGCTAAAATAAACTTTCTCATTTATATATAAATCAGTCAAAATTATATTCAGAGTGCAAAAGTATTAAAAAAAATCTAGAAAAAAGAAGGATATTCCAAAATAATAAGTTATTTTTGCATCGTGAAACGATTTAAGCATATTTTTGGCGTCATTTTAGCGGTTATTTTAACCAATTTAACTACTAATGTGACAGCACAGGATTTTTCAGGCTATCAGACTCCTGACATTTCTGTGCAGAACAGTCGTGTCAATGAGGATGCTACATCCTGGCTCGACTCGGTAGATATTTCGCTCCTCACCTGCGGACCAGGCAACGAGGTATGGTCGTACTACGGTCACTCAGCCCTGCGCATCCAGGACAAGATGCACGGAAGCGACGTGGCAGTCAACTGGGGCATGTTCAGTTTCAGGCAGAACTTCTTCATCCTGCGCTTCGTATTCGGACTCACCGACTACCAGATCGGCATCTACCCAATGACCGACTTCCTCGCCGAATATGCAGCAGAAGGAAGATGGGTACGCCAGCAGCGCATCAATCTCTCCAGGGACGAGAAGATCAACATCCTGCATGCCATCGAGGAAAATGCCAAGCCGGAGAACCGTACCTACCGGTACAACTTCTTCTTCGACAACTGCACCACCCGTGCAAGGGAGATGATCCTCACCAACATCGGTTACTGCAACACCAACTTTGATGATAAGGAAACCCAATCCACCTATCGCCAGGAAATCCACAAGCTGAACGGAGACCACCGATGGAGCCGTTTCGGCAACGACCTGCTCCTGGGCTATCTCGCCGACCAGCCTATCAGCAAGCGAGAATGGGAGTTCCTGCCGGACAACCTGAGCCGTGACTTTGCCACAGAAGGCAGAAAAGACAATATGAATGCACCCCAGGATCTGGCAAGCACCCGATACTACAACGGCAAGGAGGGCTATATCACGATGGTAGATAGCACCAGCTACCTGATACCGAAGCAGGCACAGGTGGCAGAATCGGAAGCCATCACTCCAATCATGGTGGCAACATTCATCGCCATCATCATCATAGGCGTGAGCATCATCGAATGGCGCAAGAAGAAGAACTTCTGGGGGTTTGATGCCTTCCTGCTCATCTTGACGGGTCTGCCGGGCATCATCCTTTTTGCGATGATCTTCTCGCAGCACCCTACCGTGCAGATCAACTTCCAGCTTCTGCTGCTGAACCCAGTGAACCTCATCTTCACTTGGAAAACCATTTCGAAGATGAGAAAAGGCAAGCTCTACTGGTATTACGAGATATGGGGATGGTGCCTGCTCGTGGCATTGCTCCTGCAAATCTGGCAGAGCTATGCCGAAGGAATGAGCACTCTGGCATTCTCTTTGCTGATGAGATATGCAATCAAGTCAACCCTGCTCGACCTCAACAGCAGCAAGCTGGCTATACAGAAACAATTAATGAATAAACTCAGAAAAGACAAGTAGTGACACTTCTCCAGACCGAGACTGAGAGAAGATGCTCCAAAAAGACTTTTAAAAGTTACATAAATAAAGGAAATAAAAATGATGGTAAACAGATATATCACAGCCCTTTTGGTTGTCCTGGCGGCAACCGGCATGGAGGCGCAGACTTATCAGCAGGCGCTGAAGTTTGCGCTCACGGATATATCCTACGATGAATTCATCCAGCAACCGGAGGCGAAGGCATTGGAGGAGGACATCCTCTATGTCATCAAAGCCATCAAGCAGGCTTCCGAAGAGGAAAATATGTCAGAGCATCATTACCATCAGGCAGCTGTGCTTGCAGCTGTCAAGACTGACATTCTGACAGATTCACATTTAAATATTTGTTTTCATCCCGTTGTGGCGCATAAGTACAAAGCACACTTCGGAAGCATTGTTATTCGAGGTCCAAACTGCTGATTATATGCTTTCTGACAGCAAAACTAGCAAGAAATGCAGCCAGAAAGGGCAATAATTGGTAAAATATTGCAGATTTACAGATATTTTTTGTATTTTTGCAAGCTAGTAAACAAACAACAGGAAAAAGCAGAAGAAGAAAAAGGACTGACAGCCCACATTTGTCTTAACTCCTTTAACTTCTTAACTTCTTTAACTCCTATATCATACATCGAATAATAATAAAAAATAAATATACAATGAACTTTAACAAAATTCTTCAGTCATTGTTTGGCAACAAGTCAACTCGCGATATGAAGTTGATCCAGCCAATCGTAGAGAAAGTCAAGGCAGAATACCCTAAGATGAATGCCTTGAGCAATGACGAACTTCGTGCAAAAACAAAGGAACTCCAGAAGTACGTACAGGAGTACGCTAAGGAAGAGAAGGCTAAGATTGCCGAACTCAAAGCTAAGATCGAGGACACTCCAATCGACGAGCGTGAAGGTATCTTCAACCAGATCGACAAGTTGGAGCAGGAAGCACTCGACAAGTATGAGGTTGCACTCAACGAGGTTTTGCCTCAGGTTTTCGCTATCGTAAAGGATACAGCACGCCGCTTCGCTGAGAACGAGGAGACCGTAGTTACTGCTACAGACTTCGACCGCGAGCAGGCTTCAAACCCAGCCAACGACTTCGTGACCATCGACGGTGACAAGGCTATCTATCACAACCACTGGACTGCCGGCGGCAACGATATGAAGTGGGAAATGATCCATTACGACGTACAGCTCTTCGGTGGTGTTGTTCTCCACCAGGGTAAGATTGCAGAGATGGCTACCGGTGAGGGTAAGACCCTCGTAGGTACTACCCCTATCTTCCTCAACGCATTGACAGGTAATGGTGTACACGTAGTAACCGTGAACGACTACCTGGCTAAGCGTGACTCTGAGTGGATGGGACCTCTCTATATGTTCCACGGCCTCTCTGTAGATTGTATCGACAAGCATCGTCCTAACTCCGACGAGCGCCGCAAGGCATATATGGCAGACATCACCTTCGGTACCAACAATGAGTTTGGTTTCGACTACCTGCGTGATAACATGGCTACCAACCCTAGCGACCTGGTACAGCGCCAGCACAACTACGCCATCGTCGATGAGGTTGACTCCGTGCTGATCGATGATGCCCGTACACCATTGATTATCTCTGGTCCTATTCCAAAGGGCGACGACCAGATGTTCGAGCAGTACCAGCCACTGGTAGAGAAGCTCTACGAGGTACAGCGCAAGCAGGCTACCGAGTTGCTCGCCGAGGCTAAGCAGAAGATTACAGAGGGCGGCAAGACCAAGAACCAGCAGATGCTCGAGGAAGGTTTCCTCTCACTCTACCGTTCTTACAAGGCGCTGCCTAAGAACAAGCCATTGATCAAGTACCTCTCTGAAGAGGGTATCAAGGCAGGATTGCTCAAGACCGAGGAATTCTATATGGCAAACAACAACCGTGAGATGCCTAAGGCTGTTGAGCCTTTGTACTTCGTGGTTGATGAGAAGCTGAACTCTGCCGACCTGACCGATAAGGGTACAGAGTGGTTGGCTAAGCAGGTGAACGATAGAGAGCTCTTCGTATTGCCTGATATCACTACACAGATGAGTGACCTGGAAGCTCGCACAGACATCTCAGACCAGGAGCGTCTGGACATCAAGGACGAGTTGCTGGCTCACTACGGCGTACAGAGCGAGCGTGTTCACACCTTGCAGCAGCTCTTGAAGGCTTACACCATGTTTAATAAGGACGACGAGTATGTTGTCATGGACGGTCAGGTGAAGATCGTGGATGAGCAGACAGGTCGTATCATGGAGGGTCGACGCTGGAGCGATGGCTTGCACCAGGCTGTAGAGGCTAAGGAGCATGTAAAGGTAGAGGCTGCAACACAGACCTTCGCTACCATCACACTCCAGAACTACTTCCGTATGTACCACAAGCTCGCAGGTATGACCGGTACGGCAAGCACCGAGTCTGGTGAGTTCTGGGATATCTATAAGCTCGATGTAGTTGAGATTCCTACCAACCGCCCTATCCTGCGTAAGGACTTGGATGACCGTGTATATAAGACTGCCCGCGAGAAATACCGTGCCGTCATCGATGAGATTGAGGAGACACGCAATGCTGGTCGCCCAGTATTGGTTGGTACCACATCTGTAGAAATCTCTGAGTTGTTGAGCAAGATGTTGAAGATGCGCAACATTCCTCATAATGTATTGAACGCCAAGCTGCACCAGCAGGAGGCTCAGATCGTAGCCGAGGCTGGTCGCTCAGTAAATGGCAAGGGTGCCGTAACCATCGCTACCAACATGGCAGGTCGTGGTACCGATATCAAGCTGACCCCAGAGGTGAAGGCAGCAGGTGGTCTCGCCATCATCGGTACAGAGCGTCATGAGAGCCGTCGTGTTGACCGCCAGCTCCGTGGTCGTGCCGGACGTCAGGGTGACCCAGGTTCTTCTGTATTCTATGTATCATTGGAAGATAAGCTGATGCGTCTGTTCGCTTCTGAGCGCATTGCCAAGGTAATGGACCGTCTCGGTTTCGAGGATGGCGAACGTATCGAAAGCCCAATGATCAGCAAGAGCATCGAGCGTGCACAGCGCAAGGTTGAGGAGAACAACTTCGGTATCCGTAAGCACCTCCTGGAGTATGATGACGTGATGAACCGTCAGCGCACCGTTATCTACGAGAAGCGTCGCCACGCCCTGATGGGTGAGCGTATCGGTATGGATATCGCCAACGTAATCTGGGACCGCGTACTGAACATCGTGAACAACAACGACTTCACCGGTGCCAAGGAAGAGTTCCTGAAGGTTCTCGCCATGGAGATTCCTTTCACAGAGGAGGAATACGAGAACGGCAGACGCGACGAGATGGCTGAGCGTGCCTTCCAGGAGGCTATGGCTGCCTTCAAGCGCAAGACCGACCGCATCCAGGCTACAGCAATGCCTATCATCAAGCAGGTATATGAAAACCAGGGTGCGATGTACGAGCGCATCATGGTGCCTATCACCGACGGCAAGCGCATGTACAACATCGCATGCAACCTGAAGGAGGCTTACGAGACAGAGGCAAAGAACGTAGTGAAGGAGTTCGAGAAGAGCGTAGTACTCCACATCATCGATGATGACTGGAAGGAGAACCTCCGCAAGCTCGATGAGTTGAAGCACTCTGTACAGAATGCCAGCTACGAGCAGAAGGACCCATTGCTTATCTTCAAGTTGGAGAGTGCAAAGGTATGGGACGCTATGATCAATGATATGAACGACCGCATCGCCAGCATCCTGATGCGTGGTCAGATTCCTGTCATGGAGCAGGAGCAGCCAGTTCAGGAGGCAGCACCAGAGCAGCACACCCAGCAGAACTACGTAGAGAGCAAGGTGGATATCGATGCTGAGCGTGCAGCACAGGAGGCAGCAGCCAACCAGGATACCCGCGAGGGAGCTGACCAGGTGAACCGCACTCCATACCGTGCCGAGCACATGCCTCGTCCTAACGATCCATGTCCATGCGGCAGCGGCAAGAAGTTCAAGAACTGCCACGGCAGAAACATCTAATCACCAGAAAGGATGATAAGTGATGACAGCGAAATCTTGCCATCACAAGAAATAATGATAAGAATACCTAGATTTGATGATACTCTCATCATTTCTAGGTATTTTTGTTATAAATAACGTCATTGCAACCGAGTTGCAAATAATTATTAGTATTTTTGCAGTCGAAAAGAAAAAAGAGCTGGCAATAAAGCCAGTTTCTAGAGAAAATAAGGTTAATTCAAGGAAAGATATATGAAATTATCAGAACTTAAAACAGGTGAAAGCGCCGTTATCGTCAAGGTTTCAGGACACGGTGGCTTCAGAAAGAGAGTCATCGAGATGGGATTCATCAAGGGCAAGAAGGTAGATGTGCTCCTGAACGCCCCACTCCAGGACCCTGTGAAATACAAGATTATGGGTTACGAGGTGTCACTCCGACACAGCGAAGCTGACCATATCGAAGTGGTTTCCATCGAGGAAGCCAAGCATGATGCACAGCTCTGCAAGGCGGAAGAAGAAGACCGCCAGCAGGTAATTGGCTCTAAAGTAGTAGATTCCAACGATAGCGACGAGCAGGCACTCGGCGACAAGATGCTCGTGGCTGAAAGAAAAGACTCTGCCAGCAACGAAGCCTTGGCAGAACAGAAAGCAGAAAGACTCCACCGCGTCATCAACGTGGCACTGGTGGGAAATCCAAACTGCGGAAAGACTTCCCTCTTCAACTTCGCATCGGGTGCTCACGAACGTGTGGGCAACTACAGCGGCGTAACCGTGGATGCCAAGGTGGGCGAAGCCGAATACAACGGCTATCACTTCAACCTGGTAGATTTGCCGGGCACCTATTCCCTTTCTGCCTATTCTCCGGAAGAACTCTATGTGCGCAAGCAGCTCATCGAGCATACGCCGGATATCGTCATCAACGTCATCGACACCAGCAACCTGGAGCGCAACCTCTATCTCACTACCCAGTTGATAGACATGCACATCCGCATGGTCTGTGCCCTCAACATGTTTGATGAAACCGAAAAACGTGGTGATAACATCGACTACGACAAACTGGGCGAACTCTTCGGTATCTCGATGATTCCTACCGTCTTCACCAATGGTCGAGGCGTGGATAAGCTCTTCGAAACCATCATCGAACTCTACGAAGGCAAGGAAGATTCCAGCGCTCACTATCGCCATATCCACATCAACCACGGACATGAGATAGAGCACGGCATCGAACATATCCAGAAATATCTGAAAGCAGATGATTCCATCCGCCAGCGCTACTCTACTCGTTACCTCTCCATCAAGTTGTTGGAGAATGATAAGCACGCTGAGGAATACGTTAGTCATCTGAAATCGGCCAAGGAAATCTTCGCAGCCCGTGATGAGGCAGCCAAACGTGTGAAGGAAGAGAGCCAGGAGGATAGTGAAACCGCCATCATGGATGCCAAATACGGTTTTATCCATGGCGCATTGCAGGAAGCGGGCTATGAACCGGGCAAGGCAAAGGATACCTATCAGGTAACCCACCTCATCGACAGCATCCTGACCAATAAATATGTAGGCTTCCCTATCTTCGTTCTCCTACTGTTCATCATGTTCTCAGCCACCTTCGTGCTGGGCGAGATTCCTAAGGGATGGATTGAGGACGGCGTGGCATGGCTGGGCGAGTTCATCAGCAATACAATGCCGGATGGACCAGTGAAGGATATGCTGGTAGATGGTGTGATTGGTGGTGTTGGTGCGGTCATCGTATTCCTGCCACAGATTCTGATTCTGTATTTCTTCATCTCCTATATGGAGGATTCGGGATATATGGCTCGTGCCGCCTTCATCATGGATAAGCTGATGCACAAGATGGGCCTGCATGGCAAGTCATTTATCCCACTGATTATGGGATTCGGATGTAACGTACCTGCGGTAATGGCAACGAGAACCATCGAGAGTCACCGTTCCCGTCTGATAACGATGCTGATATTGCCATTGATGAGCTGTTCGGCTCGTCTGCCAATCTACATCATGGTCATCGGAACGTTCTTTGCCATCCAATACAGTTCGCTCATCATGGTATCGCTCTATCTCATCGGCATCTTCCTTGCCGTGATATTGAGCCGCATCTTTGCCAGTTTCGTGGTGAAGGGCGAAGATACCCCATTCGTAATGGAGCTGCCTCCTTACCGCTTCCCTACCTGGAAGGCAATAGGCCGCCATACCTGGGAAAAGGGTAAGCAGTATCTGAAGAAGATGGGTGGCATCATCCTCGTGGCAAGTATCATCGTCTGGGCTTTGGGCTACTTCCCTCACAATGAGGAACTTGATACCCAGGCACAGCAGGAGCAGAGCTATATCGGCAGAATCGGTAAGACCATCGAGCCTATCTTTACCCCACAGGGATTCGACTGGAAACTGGATGTGGGTCTGGTATCCGGTGTGGGTGCCAAGGAGATTGTAGCCTCAACGATGGGCGTACTCTACAGCAACAACGACAGTTTCTCTGACGATCAGGATTACAACGATGAAGACGGAAAATACGAGGTTTTGAAGAAGCAGATGACATCTGACTTGAAGAAGACCTACGGTTACAGCGATGCCGAGGCAGCAGCGAAGGCAACGCTCACCGCCTACTGTTTCCTCCTCTTCGTATTGCTCTACTTCCCTTGCATCGCCACGATAGCAGCCATCAAGGGAGAGACAGGCAGTTGGAAATGGGCAGGCTTCGCCGCCGGCTACACCACGCTATTGGCATGGGTAGTATCAGCCCTGGTCTTCCAGATAGGAAGCTTGTTTATCTAATATAACAACGTAAATTCAAACAAAAAGGGTGTGACTAGTCGATTAGTCACACCCTTTTTGTTTGTTGCTCATAAGAATGAAGGCCGTTCTTACCTGCCGGAAAAAGCAGGAGAAGCAGGAAAATTCTTGGTAAGCCATAAGAAAAATGTTTCTGTCCCTAACAGAAATCTATGTTCAGCAGTGTTGAACTTATGTTCAGCAGTGTTGAACTTATGTTCAGCAGTGTTGAACTTATGTTCAGCAGTGTTGAACTTATGTTCAGCAGTGTTGAACTTATGTTCAGCAGTGTTGAACTTATGTTCAGCAGTGTTGAACTTA
>OLIL01000170.1_pt1 | contig 55164 bp, 36 predicted proteins | sample 1609701 | NCBI WGS metagenome assembly OLIL01 (sample SAMEA4350146, study PRJEB24818) | metagenome | biome: human; feature: gut; material: faeces | place: Denmark | collected 2013-09
GTAGATGCGCTCAATGGTGCGGTTCACGGTAATTGTGCCGTTGTCGGTGTTAATGTCCGACCATTTCAAACCGCAAATCTCTCCGATACGCAAGCCAGTGGTCAGACTGATATAGATACCGAGGTTGCGGAATGTGAAGTTCTGTTTGATGAAATCGAGGATCTTCTTGTGGTGTGCCACCGTCAGCACCTCAATTTCCTTGTTGGTCTCAGTCGTAGGGTATTTGATATCCCACTCGCAATAGTTCATCCATTCGTTCTTTACCCCGAACTTCATAACCATTTTCAGGACAATCAGAATATCCTTCACGGTCTTAATGCTTAGTCCGCCATTGAGTTTCTGCAAAACGAACTCCTGCACAAGTTTCTCACTCAGAGCATCACAATCACCAAATGATGGCAGAATGTGATTCTCCAAAACTAACACATAAGCAGCGTATGTGGACTGCTTTACGTAGCGTTGCTTGTCACTTTTCCAAGCCAACGCAATTTCTCTAATTGTTTTTGTTGTCATTGTAATCCTTAATTTTGAAGGTGTACATATATAATTAGAGATAATAGACCTCTGATGTCCCAAATCTCAGATTCCCGGAGTTTGAAGGGGAGTGGAAAGAAGAACGACTGGCAGACATCGCAGATTTGTATAAAGGTACTGGTATATCCAAAGACCAACTGTCTGATGATGGTGAGCCTTGTATTTTATATGGAGAGCTTTACACAAAGTACAAATCGGAAACAATAAGAGAAGTCATTAGCAAAACAAACATCGACAATACCAAATTGGTAAGAAGCAAAGCTAATGACGTAATAATACCTTGCTCTGGCGAAACAGCTGAGGATATAGCAATCGCTCGTTGCGTCCTCAATGGCAATATTCTTTTAGGTGGTGATTTGAATATTATACGCTTGCATGGATATGATGGTGCATTTATGAGCTATCAGTTGAATGGCAGACGCAAGTATGACATTGCCAAAGTTGCGCAAGGTGTGTCTGTAGTGCATCTTTATGGCGAACATTTGAAAGGGGTAAAGACCTTCAATCCATGTTTGGAGGAGCAGAAGAAAATCGCAGGTTTATTGGCTTTGCTTGACGAGCGCATAGCAACCCAAAACAAAATCATTGAGGATTTGAAGAAGCTAAAGTCTGCGATTATTGAAATTGAATATACGCCTAATACTAAAACCACTTCGCATATAGGCAATGTCATTGAGCAGATTTCTAAGCGTAATAAAAACAATGCGATTCAAAACGTCTTGTCGGTTAGCAATCGTCAAGGGTTCATAAAGCAGAGTGATCAATTTGAAAATAGGAATGTTGCAAGCGAAGATACTTCTAACTACAAAATCGTAGAAAAGAACGATTTTGCCTTTAATCCTGCACGAATAAACGTTGGTTCTATTGCTCGCCTGACAACTTTTGAAAAAGGCATCGTTAGTCCTATGTATATTTGCTTCCGAACCCAAGAAAACGTAGCACCTGAATACATTGATTTCTTTTTTGAATCGAAGCATTTCTATTGTGAAATACAAAAGAGATTGGAGGGAAGTGTAAGACAATGCTTGTCTTTTGAAGGACTATGTAATATCCCTCTTTCTCTTCCCTCTTTTGAAATGCAGCAACTAATAGGAAAGCGTCTATTCACATTGGGGCAGAAGATAAAAACGGAAACAGATCTATTAGAACTATTGAACAAGCAGAAGCAATACTTGCTCCGTCAGATGTTTATATGAACATCTGGCGAAGCAGATACTGCTTTTGAGAATTATAGAGGTTGAGCATTTGTATTTCTGTTTCGATTTTACTATCTATATGACTCAGAATAGAGTATATTCGCTTTTGATTTTCTAAGGTTGGTAGTTTAATACTTGCCTTCTCAAAATCTGCCTTACAAAGGTTGAACCTCGTACTTCCTTGTGCATAAGGATAGATAAACTTGCGGAATGCCGTTGAAGAAACGTAGTAAGACAGATATGGAGGAAAAGCTACTTCCATATTTGTGATGTGAATGCCAAAGCAAAAACTATTCAGATACACTTTTTCTTTACCAAGATACACAGAACCTATACCAACTTCTTCTGGTGTTTCCGATGACAATGTGAACAAGACATCGCCATATTCAACAATATTCTGTTTCTCACCATTTTTGATTGCCACATATTGGAAATCGTTTTCATTGATGATATTGTTTGAATACACATTCAGATAAGTTATGAAAGGCTTACCCGAGCCAAAGTCTTGTGCAGACTTCCCTGACAGTCCAGAATATGAAGTGCCGAGTTCTGCAAATGAGGTCAAAACCTTATCTCCATATTGAGCATACAAAGAGTCATTTAGTCCCTTGATTAGGGACTGCAACTTGTCAATGATTTTGTTTTGGGTAGCAATACGCTCGTCAAGGAGGGACAAAAAATCAGCGATTTTCTTCTGTTCTGTGATACCACATTTATAAAATGGTATTTTAGACAAGTCTTCGCTGTTTATAGCAGGATAACTTGACCCCGTACATCTTACCATCACTGCTTTGTTGTATTTAGAAGTGTTAAGAACATAATACAGAAAAGCTGGATAATCTGTTTGTGTTCTGATTTGTGCATAACCAGTTGATGCGACCCACTGAATATCAGACATAGTTTCTTTAACCATGTAGTTATTCATTTGATAAGGTCTTACACATTGAAAAAGAATATCATCTGTATGCAATACCCTTTGGGCTCTACTTGGTGCGCTTCCTTTTGTTAAGATTTGGTATTTATATAATTGGCCTTGTTTTACTGATTCCAAATCAACATAGACAAACTTATCAGCTATTTTTTCATTTGTAGGGTTTACTATACAGTCTTTCTGTAAGGTCGTAACACTCCACTCCTCCTGAAACTCCGGGAATCTGAGATTTGGGACATTAAGGACTTTTCGTCCTTGATTTTTCTCATGCTCGGCAGAGTTCAAGCAAGCTTGGCCCTGCTCTCGCTCACTCGAAAAATTGAGTTTCTTATGTTCGTTATTTTTTGTCGTTATCATTTTTAATCCTTAATTGATCGTTCTGAAATAGTCCACCAGCTTGGTGGACAAATTATTTCCCTAAAATTTCCACAAGTTGTGGAAGATTTCAGTTCTCCTTTGGATTGAGGTCGAAAGGAAGCAGAGGCATATCGTCATCACCATTATTAAATCTGTCGAAATCAGAAATATACGAACGGTCTTGGATGAGCTTATATTTCTCATATTCTCCATAAGCCTTTGCTCTTGCTTCATCTTGCGAAACAGTTCCTGCCGAAGGGTTTGCCTCATAGTCCATTGCCACAAGGAACTGGGCAAGTCGCTTTCGCCAATCTTCCATTGTTGTAATGATATGGCGTTGGGCACGAGTCTCAGCAAAGTCAAGGAATGAAGTAGTTATGCCATTGAGTTGATTAAGTTCGGTATCCGACAAATAGTTCTTGGCTACAATTGTGTCCGACTTTTGTACTCGTCCGTTAGGTGCTTTTTTCCATGTGGTAAGCCCCATGTGTGGTTGTTCGGCATCAGCTCTGTTAAAGACAATCTCTGCTGCGGTATGATGTGTGACAGCCAAGTGCATCATATTCTGCACCATCTTGAAGAACAATTTGGTACTTTCTGATTTTGCATCATAATCAGCACTACACTCTGCATATACATCCGTTATCTTCTGATAGTAGCGACGTTCAGACGTCCGTATCTCACGGATGCGTTCCAGCAAGTCATCAAAGTAGTCCTTGCCGAAATGCTTGCCTTGTTTCAAGCGTTCGTCATCAAGTACATACCCCTTGATGATAAACTCCTTCAACACAGAAGTTGCCCATATACGAAATTGAGTTGCTTGATAGCTGTTCACACGGTAACCTACGGCAATAATGGCATCAAGGTTGTAGAACAAAGGAGTACGTTCCACATCACGCTCACCCTCAAGTTGAACTTGTTGAATTTTTCTACAAGTTGCCTCTTTTGTAAGTTCTCCACTTTCATAAATTTGAGAAAGGTGATAAGCAATCGTTGCTCGGTCTACGCCAAACAAATCTGCCATGCGTTTTTGCGACATCCAAAATGTCTCGTTGTTGAATATCACTTCAATGCGGGTTTCACCTTGTGCTGTTTTATACAACAATATGTTGGATTCCAGTGAGTTTTGGATAAGTTCTGTGGTAGAAACGGACTGCGAAAAATATTCTCTTGCTTGTTGCACCAGAGGTTTCTTTCCGTCTGCATTTTCAGCTATAATCATGCACGCCATACGAGACAAACGGAATATGTTCACCTTTCTATATGCACCACTACCGAGCTTGACCATATCAACCGTTTGGTTGAAATGGTCATCAATCTTCATGCCTTTTTGATTGGCTACGGCAATTGCCTTATTTATGACATTTTGGAATTTCCAGTTAGTAGAATATCCCATAGCATTACAAAGGTCGCGCGAACTCCAATATTCCTTGTTGTTTTCGTCAGTCCTGCGGATAGCATCAAACGTAGGACGCATTTCTGGTATATTATCTTTCTCAGCCATATAAAACGTTCTTCTAATTGTCCCAACCTGGTACAAAAAAATCATTCCACCAATCCCAACTCTTTCAGATAGCCTTCAATCTCCTTGTCAAGGTCGGCTCGTTTGGCTTCCAACTCCTTGATTTCCTTCATGACAGCATGAATGTCGATAGGTTCTTCTTCCTCGAAAGTATCCACATAACGAGGAATGTTGAGATTGTAGTCGTTCTCAGCCACTTCTTGCAGTGTGGCAAGATGACTGTATTTTTCTATCTCCTTGCGCTCACGATAGGTGTCAACAATCTTCTTGATATGCTGCGGACGAAGCTTGTTCTGGGTCTTGACCTTTTCAAACTCCTTGCTGGCATCAATAAACAGAATGTTGTCATCCTCCTTACGACACTTCTTGAACACCAAGATACAGGTCGGGATGCTTGTGCCATAGAAGATGTTGGCAGGCAGACCGATGATGGCATCCACATAGTTCTTCTTCTCAATGAGGAAACGGCGAATGACGCCCTCGGCATTGCCACGGAACAAAACGCCATGAGGAGCGACACAAGCCATTGTGCCACCCTCATTGAGGTGGTAAATCATGTGGAGAATAAAGGCATAGTCGGCCGTCTTGCGTGGCGCCAAGCGTCCTGCCTTACTGAAACGATCATCGTTGTTGAACTTGTCGGCAGCACTCCATTCGGCAGAGAAAGGAGGATTTGCTACCACAGCGTCAAACTGTGTATCGCCAAAAGCATCAGCCTCCAAAGTATCGCCATTCTCTATGCGGAAGTTGCTAAACTTTATGCCATGAAGAAGCATATTCATACGAGCCAAGTTGTAGGTCGTAGGATTTTTCTCCTGTCCGAAGATCTCGTTGGCATTGCCTATGCTTGCAGCACGAAGCAGCAGCGAACCACTACCGCAAGTAGGGTCATAAACATTGCGCAGACGAGCGTGACCAATGGTCACAATCTCTGCCAAGATACGGCTCACTTCCTGAGGAGTGTAGAATTCACCGGCCTTCTTGCCAGCACCAGCGGCAAACTGGCTAATCATATACTCGTAGGCATCACCGAGAATATCAATCTCTTGCGATGCTTCTACACCAAAGTCAATATCATCAAGGGCAAGAAGAACATTGCTGACCAAAGTATTCTTGTCATCGGCAGTCTTGCCCAACTTGGGTGAAGCAAGGTCAATGTCAGAGAATAGACCTCCAAAGTCTTCTTCGCTGTCCTGTCCGAGGGTACTGTCCTCAATACGTTTCAATGAGCGTTCGAGCATCGGCAGAATATTCTCCTTCTTCTTGATATTCTCAATGACAGACGAGAACAGGAAGTTTGGTTCAATGAAGTAGCCGATATTCTCCAGGCATTCGGTCTTTACGCCCTCCTGCAACTCTTCCACATCCGCATCCATCTCCATTGCCCACAGTTCCTTGAATGTGACTTCATCATCCACCAACGCGTCATTGGCGTGCTTCTCTATCTTCTCCGACAAATACTTGTAGAAGATAAAGCCAAGGGTGAAGTACATAAAGTCACTTGCCGACATATTGCCACGCAGTTTGTTAGCAACTTCCCAAAGTTGGTCACGGAGTTTCTGTTGTAATTCTTCGCTCATATTAAGTATTAAGTTTTAGTGATTAGTGATTATGTTTGCTTTGTAGCATTTTTTCTTTAATTGTTTTTATAGAGGATGTCAATAGTTTGATTAATTCCTCTGCATCACTATAAACACTATCAAATTCATTATCTTTTAAATATTCACTCTCATGTAATAATTCTAACCAATAAATGGTTTCACTCGTTTCTTTCTGCGAGATAGACAATTTCGCAACAAAATCAGCTTCGCTTTGTCCGTAAAAGGCTTCGGCTATGTTTGCTCCGATACTTGTACCACTTCTAAGTAATTGTTTTGAAAGAACGTATTCTTTCTTTTCTTCACATAAATACTTGTACAAGCGTATAACCCTTAGTGCAAAAAGCTTGCTCTTATCTTTTAATATACTTTGCTTCATAATCTTTTTTTTAAGTTTTATGTTTTAGTGATTAGTGACTAAGTGGTTGCAGTGCAACACTTCATCACTTCATCACTTATCACTAACACTTCATCACTTATCACTAACACTTAACACATAGAAAATGTTCTTATAATAGAACGCAATTTATCAAGTATTCTTGTCAATGCCTTGCGTTTTTTGATCAGTCCGAGGTGTTTCTCCTTCAATGCCTCTTGTATGATTTCAGGCTGTTCCTTTTGCAAGTAGTCATATTCAGAGAGATAGTGATTGAGCACGGATACATCCAAATTCTCATCCTTTGCAAGCGTATTGACAGCATTGTTACGTTCCGTGATAATGTAGTTGTTCAACCGTTCTTCAAGGTCGCTTGTACCATCAGCCTTTTGTTTGCGAGCCATGAAGTTATCACGGTCATCATCCACATTTTTCTGAATAAAACCGTCAATGAGTTTTGCCTTACTGCGAAGTTCGGCGTCCTTGATCATGGTGTCGATGATGTGCTTACGCCTCTCTTCGTAGTCCTCGCTATACGGATTGAGGTCGGCAATCAACTCCAGAATGTAAGCCACATTGATGATGTCGCTATGTAGCAGTTCCAAGCAGAAGTCAATATCGCCCATACCAGTTGCGGTTTCTTCATGAGGATCTGGCTCACCAACCATACTTGGTTCTTCCTCTAGAACTTGATAACCTTTCTTTGGATCATCGTTCTTGACTGCAAACGAATCGTATATATCAAGATACTTGCTGCGGAAGTCCATAAACTGCTGTTCGGTCATTCCGAGGTCGGGAGCATCCTCCTCAAACTCGTCATACACTTGTATCTCTGCGTGCTTCTTGATGATGTCACGGAAGGCAAGGACAAACCGCTTCTTGTCGTTCTCGCTCTGCAAATAGTCCACATAGTGCGGTTCGGGATAATGCTCCAAGAAGTTCTTTGTCAGTTCTTGATAGTGGGTTTTTACATCATCAAATGGTGGGCGCACAATTTCTTCAAGATTATTGCTGTTGCTGAAAAGTTTGATAGACTCGTCCACCTTGCTTTTCAAGTCACGGAAACAAACCACCTTGCCGAATCGCTTCTTCTCGTTCAACACACGGTTGGTACGGCTAAACGCTTGCAATAATCCATGATACTCCATATTTTTGTCAACATAGAGAGTGTTGAGTTTCTTGCTGTCAAAGCCAGTAAGGAACATTCCAACTACAAGGCAGAGATCGAGCGGCTTCATATCTGCCTTCTTTTTCTTCATGCGGAGGTTGATGTCATCATAATACGCACGGAAATTCTCAGTAGTAAAACTTGTACCATACATATCATTATAGTCATCCATGATGGCTTGCAGCTCGTCTGCCTCGCCTGTACTTTCGCTTGCAAAACCGCCAGTGTTCATACCGGTCTGCTCATCGTCTTGACTACTGTTGGCAGCGTATGTGAAGACTGCTCCAATCCTAATCTTTGGATTGAGGCTCTTGAATATCTTGTAGTAATGGATTAGCATCGGCACAGACTGCACGGCAAACAATGCGTCAAACTCTCCTTCAAATGTTGACTTATTGAAATTATTAAGGATAAATTTGGCAATCTCTGTCATGCGGCCTTGGTCGGCATTATCCACATCCTCATTGCCGTGGTAGTATTCCACAAGGAAGCCAAGCACATTCTCGTCAGCAATGGCATCCTTGATAAGATACTTGTGAAGACAGTTGCCGAAGATTTCCTTTGTGGTATGTCCGTCAACAGCATTTTGGACAAAGATAGGGGTGCCTGTAAAACCGAATATCTGAGTATTGTCGAAGAACTTCACGATGTTCTTGTGGCAATCGCCAAAATGGCTTCGGTGACACTCATCGAAGATCATCACGATGCGAGAATGGCGTATTTCCTCAATACGACTGCTATACCACTGCTTACTGACAGCTGCATTAAGTTTCTGTATGGTGGTAATAATAATCTTTGAATTGCTGTGCAAACGCTTCACCAATTCGTCTGTGTTGTCGGTACTGTCAACGGCACCAGGCTCAAAAGCCTCGTATTCGGCTTGGGTCTGCGTGTCGAGGTCGTGGCGGTCTACCACGAACATCACCTTGTCCACATCGTCCGACTCGGATACGAGTTGGGCTGCCTTGAATGATGTCAAGGTCTTTCCTGCACCAGTTGTATGCCAGATGTAGCCGTTGTCGTTGGAGTTTTCCACACGGTCGAGAATCTTCTCCACCGCATAGAACTGATAGGGGCGAAGCACCATCAAGCATTTGTCACCCTCATGCAGAACGATGTACTTGCCAATAATCTTACCCAAAGTACACTTGTCAAAAAACACAGTGGCAAACTTCTCCAAGTCGTTGAAAGGCACATTGGCGGCATCCGTCCAGTTGAAAGTGAACTTATATCCACTATTCGGGTTGTTGGCGAAATAGCGAGTGTTTACACCATTGGATATGACAAACAACTGGATGTAGTCAAACAGGCCATGAAAAGAAGTCTTGTGATAGCGTTGTATCTGGTTGTATGCCTGTTTCAGTTCCACACCTCTGCGCTTCAGTTCTATTTGAACCAAAGGCAGACCATTGATAAGTATAGTCACATCGTAACGGCATTTCTTTCTGCCCTCAACCGTGATTTGATTGGAAACTTGAAACTCGTTCTGACACCAGTGAGTGCGGTTCAAGAACTCCACCCACAGACGTTCGTCGTTTTCCAGTTCAAGCGGAAATAGGTCACGCAGTTTCTTTGCCTTTTCAAAGCGAGTGCCACCTTCGAGATAGATAAGTATCTTTTCAAACTCAGACTCCGTAAACTCTGTGCGTCCAAGTTCCTCCAATTTCTTCTTGTTGTGTTTCTCCAACTGTTTCTTGAAATTGGCAGACAGGTTCTTCTCCTCTTCAATATGAACATACTCGTAGTTCATCTTTTGAAGAGTTGCAATAAGTCCGTTTTCGAGGGCAGCTTCACTTTGTACAGACATATCTTATCTTTTTTATCGTTACACTTATAAGAAGGTTTTCGTTAAGCCAGATGAGCAGAGCTAAGTTTACTTAAGCTCTGCCATGGCGAGAAAACGTGCCATGAAATGGAACATGGCTATTCATTCATTTGTAGAAAATGAATATCCAAGGCATTCTCTATTTTGTTTATGGCTTCAAGCGAAAGATTCTCACGCCCTTTTAAGATTTTTGAAATGTACTGTTGGGTACAATTCATTTTCTCTGCCAACATCTTTTGAGTCATTCCAAGTTCCTTCATTCTTGCTGACATGATATTGGCTATCATCTGCGAATGGTTAAACCAAGGTTTTTCTTCTTGGCTCATTTGTGCTCCTTTATTTCGAACAGGAGATATTGTTTCCTTTATCATCTTAGACGTATTTCGCTTTGTACCATTTATATTTGGCTATTGCCATTTCGCCTACAAAGATAACTGATTTTAATGAGAAAGCACAACTGTAGGGTAGTTTTCTCTTTTATGTGTGAAAATAATATGTTGAAATTGATATTATGACACTTTTGCCGAGGCTAATACAGGTAATCTCTTAATAACTCGGCAAAACTCGGCAAAAACATAAAAGCAAAAACCCCAACCACTTATTATCAAGTAGTTAGGATTCTTATTGGTGCGCCTGACAGGACTCGAACCTGCACGTCGGGAGACACCAGATCCTAAGTCTGGCGCGTCTACCAATTCCGCCACAAGCGCATTTGCGGGTGCAAAGTTAGCTATATTTTTTGACTTTAAAGAATTATGCAAGAGGTAAATTAAAGCACAATTTGCCAACAAAGGGACAAAAACCTCGCGGAAGGGGGAGATAATACAGAAAAAAAACGTAACTTTGCCCCTCGTTTTAGCGGCCACGCCCGATATGCAACGGGACAGAGAACCATCAGGTAGCCACACAGGGCAAAGATTCGCCAGGTAGCCACAAGGCAGCGAGCCAACAGGCACCCTCGCCCCCACCCCACTCGGATGATCGCACAAGGACGGGCCGTCATAATGTAGTCAACATGATTCTAACAAAACAGCTATTCCTCTCCATCGCCATCCTCTTGGCCTCCCACCTCTCATTGTCAGCGCAATCGGACGCGTGGAGACCGTCAGAACACTATACGAACATGGTAACACAATTTGAGAACCGCAACGATATCGACACCTCCACCATCGTCATGCTGGGCAACAGCCTGACCGAGTTTGGAGGCGACTGGAGCGAAAAACTGGGAAGGCCCGGCATCGTCAACTACGGCATCATGGGCGACAACACCCAGGGAATGCTCCGCCGACTCTATCAGATCACACCCCACCACCCGAAGGCTATCTTTCTGATGGTCGGCACCAACGACGTGACGGGCGAGGAGACCGACGAGGAGATCTTTGAGAAATGCCGCAGCGTGATCGACGCCATCCGCACGCAGACCCCGCAGACGCGTCTCCTGGTGCAGAGTCTGCTGCCCGTGAACCTGGAGGTGAAGTTGTGGAAGATACTGGAGGGACAGGAAGCGAAGATCGTCGATATCAACCACCGGCTGCAGGACTACTGCGAGCGGCAGCAGCTGACCTTCATCAACCTCCACCCGCTCTTCACTACCGAGGACGGACTCACCATGCGGGCAGACCTTACCACAGACGGGCTCCACATCAACGAGGCGGGCTACCGCATCTGGGCCCGCGTCCTGCAGCCCTATTTGGAGGAAATTCTCGAACAGACAAAACCTCTCGCCAAGCCTCAACAGAATTTGTAAGCCTCGGTGGGATGTTTTCCTTCCGCCTACAAGAAAGATGTCGGATTGGTCACTATTTCCAAGGACGCTATACGTAGGCTAGATGCATATGAAGGAGACGAGAAATGCATGTGATCTTAAGAGCATCCATGACCAAATGCCTTGTCTGAAGTTTCTGTGCGTTAGGCCAGATGTTTGCCGCCAGCTTCTTTCAGATTCCATCTCGCAATGAACACCCTTGCTATTGGCTATACGATTCCCGCTATTAGGGCTCGTTAGGGATTTACATCCATTAGAATAAGCTCATGCCGAGCATACAAGTAAAACCGTCTAAAGGTTAGCGCCTTTAGACGATTCCGAAACGCAAAAATGCCCATTGAGTAATTTGTAGAGATCGACAAGCGTCTACATGGGACAGATTAGCATGGCAACCTATATACCATAAATGGCTACGCTTTACTGCCTAAGTTATGTCAATATTTCTCTCACGCACTATACATTTCAGTTTGTATGACATATACCCATATTTAATGCTACCGACTACATTTTTACTATCGCCCTATTTAACTATCTGCTTCATAAAAATAAACCGTTAGAGAGTAGCTATAAAAACTATCATCATAAGAATACATTGATGGAGTCCTGATCTTGAAGGAATGACCACCTGGTATGCAATACCCCTCACCAACAGCTACGTTGACATTGATAGAATAACCATTGTCGAGCACAATCTGTGGATAATACATTTTGTTCAGGCCATAATGCCAGTCCCAGTCGGTGACACGCCAAGTCTTACCTGAGGGGACTTGGATGTAATTAGACTCTAAATAGTAGCGAATTGTTCCGTCATCCAATGTTTCTTCGTGAGAGCCATAGTTACAATAGTAGCTTCTCATCACATCACCATTAGTGACCATTTCGATATTGACCATCTTATTTCTGGCCTCTTCCTCTATACGCGCCTGCTCAGCGGCCTCCCCACGAAGTTTGGTCAACTGTGCTGAGGCGTCATTTCTATGCATACCTTTAGGATGAGAAGTCAAATAGCTCTCTAAAGCCAAAATACTACGATTCAAGTTATCGGCAGCAACAATGCTTTTTGTTTTCTCCCATGCCGTTGAGTCATTAACAAAAGCCGTGACAATATTTTGCATGGCAAGCCGATGCTCTGACGTCGCATCCTTCTCGTGCTTATGTAAGAAATCACGTGCAGCATATACATCCCCTTTCGTTTTTGCAAAATTGTAATCAGTGAGCTCCTGCTGCTCAGGACAATAAATGCAATAATACCAATATCCTACACCACCCAAAACGAGCAAAAGAGCAAGTAGCCCAATGATGAGCGGAAGGTGTGACTTCTTTTGTGGCATTCCTGAGTAGTATTGTGGCTGAGCATTATACTCCTGCAGAACAGGCGCTGGCTGAGACATATACTCCTGCTGCACAGGCTCCCGTGAAACGGCATACGAAGGTTCTGTCTCAAAATCTTCATTGGTCAACACATTTTCTCCTGTTTCTGGTGCATCAAAAATGACTGTCTGTTGACAGTGTGGACATTCACACTCTACCTGGGTACTTGGCAAAGAAGACACCCTAAAGACCTGTCCACAGTATGGGCAGGCTACATCATACTCGATTTTATTCATATTTTTTATTATTTTGTTTTATCCACAACGATAATGTGATTGCTACTTCGAGATGGGGTGCGTGGGGCATGCGAAGGCGTTGTAGGTCGACGTGTTGTACGTCTTTGTCTATATGGTCTACGCTCGCGCGTCGCCTTTCGAGGTTTTGGCGCTGGTGTAGAATCCGCCTGATCCGTTGGAACCTGAGTCTTTTCCATCTGAGCCTCTGGCATTTTTTCCTCTCCTTGAAAAGGTATGGCTGAAATCATAGAACTTTTAGGAAGAGACCTTATGTAAATACCTGTCTTGTCGTATTCATAAGCCATGGCCTCATCAAGGTCACATGGATTCTCCGTGCTAGTCCACAATGCTCCTCCTGGCTGCGCAAATTGTGATATGCATCCTGTTGAGTTGAAGACAATAGAACGCACACCACTACGTGAGAATATCTCGCCATCACTAATTTCACTGGCACCCTTTACACTATAAGCAGCAGAGCCCATTGGAATATAATCAACCACAAGTCCCTCCTGTGGATTGTAGCGATAACGATAAGCAACACTGCCCCAATTATTAACAGGACGGATAGCATAGATGGTTCCATCGCCAGAAGAATAGTATGAAGACATAATCGGACGAGGGGTTTTGCAATAGATGCCATAAGCTATAGAATCGACCTCCTCTACTTCATAGCTTTCAACAAACGACTTATTAGTTGATGGCAGCACGCAGCTCAGATTCCTTAGAGAAGGTAGATGATAGAATGTCGTAGTACCATTTTCATCATTTTCTGTAGAGATATTAGCATAGTTCATGGCATCATCCCATTCAAACTTACCGATATCAGCATCAGTGTTGTTACTCCATGCACCATACTGATTCAAATAGTTATCAGCAATATAGTCTGGTGCAACAGAGTCAGGGAGATTGTTCAAAGCGATAGGCTCCTGGATTATTGTGAACTTACCTTCTAAAGCAGCTAAATGCTCAGCATTCTTGATAAAGAACACCATGCATCTTTTTTCACTGCTGAAGTTCTTGGTCAACGTAATATGAAAATTGGCTGAGTGATAGCCTAAATCTTGGCGCGTAATTTTTCCATATGGGAACATTCCATCTTTATACTCTAATGTTGAAGTAGCTGGATTGGAACACACATACACGTCTATTAATGGTGATTCTTTTCCTAGTTGCTCAACTATAGTTGGATCCATCGTCTTGTCTACCTTGATATTCTTGCCAGAAATGTTGAAATGCATCAATGTACTGTTGATTTCATATGATTTTTCAATATCAATGTAAGGTCTGATCCTGTAGTTATTCGTATTACTCTCATTGCTCATACGAATGGTCTCTTTATCAATGAGCAAGTAGGCTTCTTCATTTGTGCAATAAGCGACACCCTCTTCATTGATAGGAAGAGTAAGTACTTGTATGTCAGACTGTGCCGCCCACCAGTTCGGATCGTCTATATCCTTCACTTTTTTGACATGAGCATCTGCACCAATATACTTGACATTAATCGTAAGCATATTGCCAACAATGGTGTAGCGGTATGCGGAACGATATGGGTTATCAGCAGCCTCATTGTCTGCTCTTTTCTTAAAGCGTAGTCCATAAATTACATTATCTTTGCTGGCATAGTCTGAATAGACTGTCGTCTCTGGCAAATCCTCTAACTTCAGTGTTTCGCGATTATTGTTTACTTTGTTTGATTTCGTAAAACGCGGCATCTCGATAGATGAAGGGAAAAACGGTGCGATCAACACCATCTCATTGACTGTAGGAAGCCTATAGGTGCGTTTGTCTATATGCCAAGTCTTGCCACCTGAAAACAAAGAAGAAGCAGAATTATTACCGTCGAAAGAAGCAAAACTACCATCAATAGCGATATTGCGATTAGCAAACTTCATCAATGGTGTCAGTTTACTATCGGCAGCTTTCTGCTTGGCCGCAGCGTCAATAGCATCTTTGTATATCCGATCAATTAACTGATGGTCGGGGGAAAGCGTATATGTATCCTGAGCCCAACCAATCAACATGTGAACCGATAACAAGGAAATCAAATAGATTTTTCTCATATCTTAAAGATTTACAGGAGTCAGTTTGGTGTAATTCTTGATAATCGTATTGACAAACCCATAGTAGTCGTCCTCTGGAACCTTAGACTCTTTACCATTGAGGAACTTACGGTAAACACCATTAGCAAATTGATAATTCTCTTGACTGGCATCCTCGTCAAGGGTGTTCTTTTTCTTGACAAGCCAAACGGCACCACCCTCTGTCTGCTGGTCATTAACCGTTACAACGAACAATCCTTTTCCACGGAGATATACCCACTCAAACACTGGCTGGTTGTAAAGTAGTTCTCCCACACCATTCTTTGCACCGAAAACGACAAGATTCTTATCATTGTTGGCAATTACCTCATTCTGACCATCTTGATCCAAATCGAGCATGAAATATTGGGTGATTTTCATATTCGGATTATCCTGGGCGAATTTCTTAAGTGCAAGAATAGAAGCTTTTTCGTTCTTAAGCATAAGCTCTGCTCTCTCTGTATTCTTATCCTTTTTTCCCAAGAAGAACGCCGCAATACCTAGCAGAGCTACTACTACGAAAACAATGTAAAGTATTGGTTTAAACGACCTCTTAGCAGGAGGAACACATTCTCCAGTATCCGTCATAGAGCCTTTCAGCTCTTCCGCAATTTCTAGATTCTCATCAACCTCCAGTTCTTCGTCACCGACTTCAGAAAGGGCCTGGCTGAAACTCATCTGCACAGAATTATTCTCTGGCTCAGAATCAGGGGCTTCATCAACAGAAACTGGCTGAACCTCGTTCTGTACGGGTTCTTGATCGATAGGGTCAGAAAGAACTGGATTAGGTTGGACACTATCAACTTCAACTCGCTGTTCCGCAACATTCTCATGTGTAACAGATTCGAGCCGCGGCTCCTGTATTGGAGGAGCTGTTGGCTCTGGTTGCACCTTGTGAGCTTGAACAGGACGTGCTTGAACAGGGCGCGCTTGGACAGGACGCGCTTGGACAGGACGTTGAGGAGTCTGATACCCTCGATTCTGTTGATATCCTCCATGAGCAGCACTGTCATCAATAACAGTATCAATGTTTGAAGCATTCATCACCTGCTGACAGAATGGACATTCTACATGCTCTCTGATTGCATTTGCAACCGAAGCAAAACGATTGTTACATTTTGGGCAAATATATTCGAATTTCATATTAAATTATTTGTTAGTTGTTTTTCTTTCTTGATTGCTAGGCTGTAAATTGACTGGTGGATTGGTCGATGACCTTCCTGAAGTGTTTGTCTCATCTCCTTCTTTGTTTCCATGCTCTGCATTCGAAGATTTTGAAGGATTTGGCTTGTTAGCATCATTTAGGGCTTTGTTTCCCTTTTCAGGATCCACATTGGTTTCCTGTGCATTTTTCCTTTTCTTATCACTTCCGTCCGTCCGCACCTCCAGAGAAGCCTTCCGCTGCAAATGTTCATCTTCGGTTTGATTTACAGCAGCCTCTTGACTAGGTTCGTCCTCTGTCTCTGCAGGTACTACTTCGTACATCGCGGCTGCTTCACGCACTTTAGTATTATTATACTTTTCATTCAGCCATTCTCCAATGCATACACCTAAGAAGAAAACTACCACCGTGTACACAATCCCTCCTAATATAAATTTCATATTGGAAAATAGTGTTTTTTTTGATTTCGAAGTTTTTGAAACATCCTTCTTCGGAGCATCCTGCAGGATAATAGGTTGTACAGGTTGGGTGAGATCCATTATGGCTTGATAATTAGAGCATCCAGCCACCATCACTTCTACGCGTGCATACTTAGCGGCATACTCACTGATGGTAATAGGATGATCGGCCAACAATTGATTTCCATTCACTATAAGCTGATACTGAGTGACAGAACGCCCCTTATACAGCACTTGAAACATTTTAGAATGAATTTCTTTCTCCCATGGAATTTCTCCCTGAAACTGCATAGGTTGACGCGTTTTGATGACATTTACAGTGGTTACCACATCATTGTAGCCATTACGATGTAAAAGCAATTTCACTTTTGAGCCAACAGTAGTCTTGATGGGTATGTCACGGAATGGAGCATGATTTACAAAAATCTCCATTCCAGGCACAGGAAGTGCCTGTGGTGGGAAAAGGTATGCAGGTTGCTCAAAACCATTGTTTGATAAGTCGCACATCTGCTGCAATACTGTTGGCGAAATATTGTCACGTGTAGGAATATCGATGAAGAATACAGACTTATACATCTTGTAATAATACTGATCCAATCCTTGAGCTAAAAGACTACCCAAATAGACATAATCAGTGTTCTGACCAAACAAGCGATAAGCAAGAGCATTCGTCTGTTGAACAGGTACGTAGTCGAGATACCGCAAATCGGAATAAGTGTTAGTCAAAAGTGGTCTGAGATTATCATATTGCTCAACATCACTCATAATGTCATGCTGTACGAGAGAAATCAGTTTTACCAAATCGTCTGGATTTACTGTAATCGTGTTTGGGATGTAGATCCATGCAGCCATATAATCTCCAGTCCTGCCCACATTCAGTGGTCTGACAATAGTAAAATGGACTCCGAACTCATGCCAGTTCAAAACATAGAAAACCCTAGTAAGACGCAACTGGCTGATGTAGTTGCGCATATCATATGTTTTACCATACCATTCGCCTTTACTTGTGATAAAGACATCTGCTAAGCCACCATGGGCTTTTTGAATCAATAATTCTATCTTGCTCATAAGTTTTATAGTCTAAATTTGCTCAATATTTTTTGCCAAAAGCCCTGTTTCTCGAAACACGAATAACGAACCAACAAATCGACCATCTTTGTCGCTGATGTTGCATCGAACTGACAATAATCTTTAAAGCACACATTACCAATGGAGAACGGTACTATTTTGACACGTCCTTTGTTAATGCCATGTTCTTTACATATGAGAAGGAGATTATTGTAGAACCCAAGATAATTCTTTGTCATATACTTCAACAAGTGTTCTTCAAGAGATCCCTCATATGATGCATTATCTACCTTGGATATAAGAACATAAATGGCATCCGTGTTGCTATCAAAGAGCCCAATACTATTCAGATGAGCTGCGGCAGAGTTCAGGTATTCGGCCTGTGGCAGTCCATTGTAGATACGCTTCTCCGCACCATACTCAATGACGAAAAAATGAATTTTCCTATTGTTAGATCTGTTTTCAAGCAGAATGTTATGCAAAGTCTCTAACGCTTGTTTTTGATCCTCACGCATCTGCTCGCCAGCATCTTTCATAAACATACAAGTAAAAAGCTCACCTGCCAAATCAATACATGCAACATGATGGATTTTGTGTTCCTGATCCTCCAGATCAAAACGCATTTCGTAAGTAGACGTCACGGGAGTCCCACCAGGAAGGCGACATATACGGCCAGGAGAGAAAATTGTAGACAGTCTGTTCATATAGCCAAATCCCTGACAACTATTATCAGGAATCATACTACGGGCAGCCAGACCATTCTTAGCTGCACTGAGAATCGCACCCAGCGCGCAGGTTTTTCCGGAAAAAGGTATACCCCAGAAATACACTTCTGTGCATGGTTCTGCAATAGTCTGCAAAGGACGTGCTGGTTCAAAATTCTGGGATCTCGCATTGGTGAGCATCTTATTGATAAACCCATTGTCAATACCACACTTACTAAGATCGTTTCTATTGAGAATGCCTCGCGAAATGATGTCATTACAAGCCGCAGATGAAAGCAGATTATGGTCCTGCCGAATCAATTCAAGTAACATACCAATCGTTATCGTTTTATTCTCAAGAAGCACCTGAATGATTTTACTGACATCTTCTGCACTATTAGCTTTGTTAATCATGGACTTCAAGATAATTGGCGATTTTTTGCGACTATGTTCCTTATTTTTCTCTGCCGTAATGAGTTTATTGAGTTCAAAGAGGTGAGAAGTATTTGGATATTTTTCTTTAAAGGCCTCCAAAAGCTTAATGTCACCAGCGTTCTTAATGCTAAACCATTCTTCCTCCTCACCATTCGATTCTTCCACAATCGGCTCAGAAGCAGGAATCTTTTCCAGCACATGCTTTCGTTCGCGTACAGCATCCAAATGAGCAACTGTGCCCATTGGATATTTATTAAGGAAATCCTGAAGGTCAGCAATAGAAGCAGATTCCATAACTTTTTTGAAATCCTCATCCTCGCTTCCAGCAAGTAGCTTTTCCACTCCAAGTTGCATCTTAGCAGTGAACTCACCATCCGTGTTGTTGACAAGTTCATCAAGCGTCACAAAGCCTTGCTGGATGTAACTTGCCAAATCCTCCGGAGAGTATTCCGTCACATTGTTTAATATAGCTGATTTTTTTGGCATAATGCGTTCCGTTTATTGTTGCTCTGTCCTATCCAGATATTTAGAGTGGCGGATAGAGAATTTATGATTATTGTTTATGATCTTTATCTGTGCTATTGGTATATCTTTACCTTTTCGAATTGGCTCATCAATGGTATAATACCATGTATGTCCATTAAAAGCCACTTCAGCTTTTGCACCATGGTTTCTACCACCATCGTAGTTCCTGATAAACAGGGTGTATGTACCATCATCCATCTTCTGTGGGTCAGTCCAAATTATATTTTCCACGCCTATGCCTTGTGGACGAATATCGTCGACATCTAGTACGCCCGACATTGAAGTAGGATGGTTCATATGAGATTGGTAGAAGATCTCTTCCTGATCAGGCTGGATAGCATGGGCATCAAGATCCACTATATCGCCACCATGTTGGTTCCACATAATTGAGAAACGAAGGTAAGCATTGGTGTTTCCACCACGCTCCTGAACCTCTTCACGAATACCAAAGCGGTCAATGGCAGTATCTTGAGGGAAGATGTAATCAGTATTCTGCTCACTAGCTGCACGCTGATATTGTACATCACCAGTAGATTCATCAATATGATATTGCACGCTATCAGTAACTACAACATTATTATGCCAGTAATTCCATTTGTTTCCATTGCAACCAGGGAAGAGCCAACTGAACAGCCAACTCAAAAGGAGAAGCGCAAGTAATAGGAGCAACCATTTCAGACAACCGAAGCTAGTAAACCACATCCAAAGGCGTGTCCACCACCAAATATGCCTGTATTGTGCCTGAAACATGCTGTCCTTTGCTACAACATAGTTTAACGGTGTGACATCCCATCCAGCAAAGGTATAACCACTAAAAGGAGACACCAGTGGAATCTGCTCCTGTTTTATACGGCCGCCATAAGGAACTGTGAATGTAGATAATCCCTTTAACTCGCCATATTTCCCTGGCAGGAATCTCACAGTGTATTGTTTCTGTGTCACCTTTCCAGTAAAGAGCAAATCAGAATGTACTGGGCCAAGATAAGTAGGATCCCAATATGGCGTATCAAATCCGGCTTCAGGAATCAGTGGTGGAAAGTCTGCATCAGTGAGTATATATCCGTCCTCTACAACAAGTTTATCCTGCCCATTTATATGACAATTTCCATCCGTTACGAAAAGTATGGTATGCATAACGGCAAGAGGTTGAACGTCCTCTACTTCTGGCTCGCCAGGTACAACAATATTGACAGGAGTAGCCTGATATTGAGCACGAAAGACCATATCGGACACAACAATCGTACCTTGTACTTGTGGTTTCCATCCCAAAAAATGATATCCTGGCTTAGATTTCAATCGAGGAATGTCTGCCGTGACCAACTCGGCTTTCTCTTTCCTTCGGATAATGCGGTCATTGGGATTTACAAACTCTGCACCTTCTCCAGGATCAAAAATGATGGTATATCCCTTTTTCTGCGAAAAGTTGAACACAACACTACCCTTGGCATCATAGACACTGTCACGAAGGTTCATTCCCCATGCCACAAGTATTACTCTATTGTCGTAACAGAACAAAAAGTCGTCATTGACAAACTTAAGTGCTGAATCAAGGATACCTAAAGCTTCACCGTGAAGTTTCTTCTTGGCTTCATAGTAACTGCTAAGAGTATCATGATAAATTCTATTGTATTTTTCTTTTTCTTCACCATATAAGTCGTTGATGCGGCGTGGAGTGTCGACCCAATCAGGAGCAAACCAGACAATAGCATCATCCTCAGCAGAGTATTCTGGCATTGCCAAGAAATCTTGCTTTTCCTTAGGTATATATCTGCCGACAATGCTTTGAACACTTCCTGCGCGCATATACATAGGATCATTGCCGACACCCTGTATCTCACAAAAACTCTTAAGTAGTGTAGTACACAGGGCTTTCTTGCCTATATATCTTGTCATACTTAATTATTTAATATCATTCTACACTCTTCAAAGATAGTTTTCATCTGTTCGTTGGCTTCTTCGTCAATTTCTACAACATCGCTTGTGTACATGAGAGCTATGACAAGACGGTTCTCCCATCTTTTAAAATTATCCCATAGAGGAAGACGACGAAGCATATTGGTACAACGCTCATCAAAGACTTGGAAGCGAAGCGTCTCAACAGACTGTTCGAAGGCCTCCATGGTATCACGCAAATTAAGACGCTTTAATTGCTTATCCTCATTGATGTCAATCTGAACATGCAAATCGTCAGCAATGGCTCTAACCTGGCTACAGTCATTTTCTTTCATATACGCATTGCCTACAGAAGTCACAAAATCATTGAGCATCAGGCTAATGGCATCAGCTATAATATTAGCTAGCACATCTCTATCCTCAATTGTATTTGCATAATTCTGAATTTTATTAGCAATCACCTGCCTAATATTGAACTTATTGAACAGGGCGTTATACATAAAGGAAATTCGCTCACTGTGAATAAGTTGCTTATTCAATTGGTGTGCTGCCGACTCAATATGTTCAGCCCAATACTCAGATATGTTCTTTGCCAAGATATCAGCCTCAGTTGTCATCGTTTTGTTCTGTCCACATATTACTTCATCCAAATCAACATTCTGCATCATAAGTCCATTGCGCAACATTTGTTCATCTGTATGATAATAATCGCATAGCTTTTTCATATTCACATCCTTACCGTCGTTCGGATTGATACCAGCATTAAGACGTAATACATTGATGAGTGTAAAATCCTGCGGCAACTCCTTCTTGTGAAGTACAATGTCTGTAGCAAGGTATCTTAACTCGTGTGCAGAGATCATGAAATGGTTGATTAACTTTCCAAATGACGATGGTGATAACATATCGAGGCCAAACTTGATCTCACCAGCAGTACGGCGGATTTCTTCGCGCTTATCACTCTCTTCTCCTGAGATAAAGAAATGCTGAAGAGCAGTAAGTATCTCATCGCGCATAGACTTCACATCATCATAGTATCTTTGTTTACGCGCCTGATCGATAACCACAGCGATTTTCTCAAGCGAAGAAATGATGGCCTGTGAACCATCATGGTTGACAGTAGCCGCATCGTCCCAAGCCTGCTCAGGATTCGCAAAATGTTTTTTAACAAATGGATATGAAATGAACGATTTGCGTAAATCATCTAAATATCTAGGATACTCAGGATGCTCTACAACATTTTTTTCTCCACTCACACCTGCCTGATATCCTGCAAACACATGTTGGTTTGACGACCAGAAATAGTCACGAAGCATATAGATGTTCTGGAAAGCCTCTGATGCAAAGCCAGCACCTGGTGACACCCACTTATCAAACCACGAATAAATGCTTGGTTTGATAACCTCATTACACAGATGATTTTCAAAACGCGTTTTCCAACGTTCCTCTAACGGCACAGTCTGGATGAACGTCGGTGTCTCCTTAGTTCGTTGAAGATTACAGTTGAAAAATGTAGACACTATGAAGAAAGGAGATGTATGGTTGATGGTACTGATATATTTTGCACGCCGTTCTGGAGTTTTTCCAATGTTCTTACAGATCCAATTATTTAGCACCTCGCCTAGCTCGCTCTCCGGTTTGTCCATGTTTTGACAGAAGAGAATGGCGTTGATTCTCAGCGATTCGGAGTATTTATCAAACAGATAAGACACCTTGCCTCTACGCACCATCATCGATATTTCGGTTTGAATACTGCTCTCTGGTATTTTCATGCGATGACGTGCACCGGGGAAATCCAAAAGATCGAGCTCACGTAAGAAAACACGCTTATTTGCAGCAGATGCAGGTAGAACGAGCGTTAGTTCTGCTATCAGGGCGGTGAATGATGTCTTTGGAAATCCATGTACAAGCAGATTATTCTGTGCATCATAAACATCACACAACATTTCATAGTTTGGATTAACACCGCTTGTACTGTCACAGAAAAGATAATCAAGCCAGGATATATCAAGAATGGTACCCTTCCGCCTGAGAATAGCATCAAAAGGCACATACACCACTGGGGCAAAATGCAACTTGTGGTATTCTGTGATCAGTCGTTCAAACAAAGAGGTGATATAGATATTGTTATTCCATAGCAGACAGAAAAGCCTTCCCCATTGCTCAGGAGCTATATATTGGATTTTCGGCAATACCAATTCACAGAATTTAGATTTGTAAGCATAAGAAGCACTTCCACCTATAGCATCAAGATACTGCTGGATGGCAAAGATATCATCTTCGTCAATATAATTCTGACGACTATTCTTGTCTACAATTTGAGGGAGGATAGCCTCCAGACTCCCGTTGATATCATCTGCTTGCAAAAGTGCGCTGGCGTTGATTTTGACATCTTTATAATAAGTATCAGCCAACAACTTCACTATATCTGCTATACTTAGCAGTCGCACCTTTACTTTGTCGGCAGCAGCAGGTGATATGTCTGGACGTACAGTAAAACGAGTTATTATACCTGTAGATTCTTTTTTCGATGTATTCCCCCCACTGGGATTGATATCGTCGATGAAGCCATAGAGTTGCCCATCCCCCCCTGATATGGTCAACGCGTCGCCTTGATTAGAAAGTAGACTACTAATAAGGTAAGACTTTCCATTTTGGCTCTCACCATAAGCAGCAGCCGAGCAATTCTCTTCGAGTGCAAATCTTATTTTCTTCAGATTCCTACGTTTTTCCTTAAAGGCAGACACAGGAAATGCATGCTCATCATGCACAGAAGCCCACCTTATGGAGTCGTCAATGACATGAAGCAGATGGTCAATATCTTGTATAGTAATTTCTTTCATAACATTTGCGTTTAGAAGTCAAAGACACCAGAATCAAGCCAGTAGCATTCTGAAGCGCCAAGGCTTTGAATACTAAGGCGAATGTTTTGAGACTGTATCTCGTTGCCCTTGTTATCGAAAACCTGTTCTATCATAATTTCTTCTCTATGATCGACTTCACGAGACAGAACAATGCGATAAGGGAGGAGGCGCTTTAGACGATTGATTTCCTCATTGACAAGATTGGCAAGAGACTCTTCTGGCATATTTGGATTCACATCTTCCATCAAACGTCTTATGCGTTTACGAATCATGCCAAAATTATAGTCTATAACATAGAGTGGACGACTGGGATAGCCGTCAAAGTTTTCCTGCCTGATCTTCAGAGGAAGTGGAAGTTGCTTGGCCGTAATCTCTCCGCGGTTCATCACAGGAGTAAGACAATACTGTGTATCAAACATCATCGACTCTGGCGTCTCTACATAGTTGATGGTTGAAGGAAGGTTGTTCAACGGTGTCTTGTCAAACCTGAAGTTTGAAAATTGGATGAGATCTGATGAATAGAAACCGATCATAGCACCAACCGCTACAACCGTCTTTGGATTTCGTATATAACCAGTGTTATTGCCAAACGGATACCAGTCACCTATATAATAGCTGGATAGCTGGATGAGACGATTAGGTGCAACTGCATAGTATTTCATGAATAGGTCGTGCAACGGAGGCAATGTAGCAGGGCGCCCTGAGAGAACAATAATATCGCAGTGGTAGGTATACATGATAGCGGATATCTTCTTGGCAAGAGAATCAAAGCACTTAGCAACAACGCGATAGACATCATCGTTTGAATAATGCCATTCTAAATCCTTGAAGTCAAAACCGAAGAAATCTCGGAAACCTTTCAGAACCAAATGATTGGGTTCACTGTCTCTAAACACATCCTCGTAATGTACTACACTATCATGACTCTGGTTTTTCAACAGTTCAAGATAATGACATGCCAAAGGCATCAGTACCTGCATATTGAAGTTCTTTCTCAGAATGCGTTGTGAGATAGACTGACCGTTGTAGTTATGTCCAAAGAAGTCCTTGACCTTCTGTTGCGCCCCTGAATTTGTGCCCATTTTTTTAACCAGTGCAGAATCGTCGCCTGTGAGGATAATCTCTCGAATGAGTTCCTGAAGCATATCGTCGCCAGCGTAATAGTAGCTATCATAGAATAGTGGCTTTGGACTAATTGTCGAATCACTGTCATTAACTATATGGTACTCGTTGATCATCAAATCTGATGTACCTGCACCAATGTCGAGAGAGCCTAAGATGAATGTATGATCGCCACTTTCATCCAGATGTCCATAGAGTTGGAAGAAGTCTCTACTACGACCTTTAAACTTATGAGCTATTTCACCATATAAGTAAACCATCTGCGAGCAGGTTGCCTCATCGTAATACCAGACTCCTCTTCCATCATGCTGGTATGATGGGAAAACTTCAATGTCAAACTTCTTGGTTGGCAATTCGGTTGTCATTGATGCTTTCTCGAAGTTTGCCAATAGAGTAACGGCATCATTTGCACAGCGAACAAGTGCCTTTCGCTCACACTCAGACATTGTTGTCGGACAGGTAACAACAACTCGCTTAATTCGACGCGGAGTATGGATCTCACCATGGAACTTACGATATTCTTCACTATTTATCTGCATTCTTGCCTGTGAGAATATCTCCAGGAAGGCAAACGTCATTAGAGAACTACGAGAATATGAATGTTTACCTCCTCCAAAACCATCTCTATCAACAGTACCATTACTGTTGAGTTGATTTGTAATGCCATTTAATTGAAGGATGTGGCTTTGCTTCTCTCCTTCTAGCACAAGGTATTGCCATTCGTCCTTCGTTACATCCTTATCCCAAAGGTATCTTTTCGGGCTAGAATAAGTGTAAAGGCTTTGGGAAGAATATTCTTCTGAAGCAGCGTGCATTAGGTTTTCAGCTTCTTTTCCTAATCTTACAAGGCTTGGATACACAAACTGATGACTGTCCCGTGGCCCAAAGTCGCCAAAGTCTGCCTTTCTGAACACTAGGCGCATATCGAATGGCTCGGTAAAGCGATGAAGCCGAGGCCCGTCTGGCGTATCAACAACTGCGTTTGTGAAATCTGTCAAACTTAATAGCGGAACCTTTGTAAAATCACCATTCTGAGGATCTTCTACCAACAAGGCTGTTGTACGAGAGTTGCCTATATCAATAAACATATCTACGTCTTTGACGATAACATTTTCATCCTTTTGCAGTTTCAATATTGGCATCAAGTCCTCAAGAGCCAGATAATTCATTAACAAGAAATAAGTGGCAATATACGACATTTTGTGTCTCTCGCCTTTGATTTTTGACACAGAACGTGCCTCTGGATGAACCAATCTTCGCAGATATTCATTGATATAGTTACAATCCTCTGTTGCTTCAGAACAATAATCCATCAGCAGCATTTCGTCAGTGCAAAGTTGGAAAGTGAGTTCATTCTGAAAACTATCCGGAAAGACCAAGGTCTCCTTTAAGGTAGTAGCATGATGGTTCATACGAGTATCAAGCGCAAGCAGCACATTATAACAGCGCTTTCCATTCTTTTCGCTTTTTAGAACAAACTTGGCACGCGCCCAATTGAATGCTCCAAAGTCAAATTGCAGGGCAGGCACACGTCGACGGAAGTACGGAAGCGGAATCCATTGATTCTCATAAAATGACAGTTTACACTGACTATCTTCAAATGACATAGAGAAGATTTCGTCAAAAACATAATCATCTTCTCCCGTGTTAGATGCCAAAGGATGGACCAAGCCATCCTCACGAACTTCCGTAGGATTAACTGTCTGACAAGTTTCAAATGCCGTCAGATACCCCTTATTGATAAGGTCCTTTTTGTTGTAATAAAAAGTATCACCTTCTTCTGTATTCACACACTCCACTAGGTCAAGCTTATGTACACCCTCCTCCTTGTCATACCACTCATGAAACCATCTCTTAAAGTTCTTTCTAAGGTCGATCTCTAGAGGAAAAGTGAAGAGTTGAATACCAGAATTGGCTATAATAGAATGTTCCATTTTCTTCGTTTGTAACGATTACTGCATTATATTTGTGCTATCGCGCTTGTTGCTAAATAGTTTTTGTTCCTGCTCATAGTCTTCAAAGGATGTTGTCACCAACACCATCATTCCAGTTCTAACTACATTTACAAGCTTGCAAAGATCATTATTGTTCAAGCGGATACATCCCTCAGTTGCACGAGTACCTATCGACTGAGGGTTGTGAGTGCCATGAATACCAATACCCTTGCAACCAGGCGTGTCTAAACGGATGAAATAGGGGCCGTAGGCACCTTGGATTTCTCCTCGTCCATCCCCAAAATCATGTGTACGTTCAGATGAATCTTCTATACTTTGTACAAAAAACATACCTTCTGGAGTTTTCATATCTCCCACTTTATGCTTCTGTCCAAAATTACGGCCGCATGCTATACCATAATCCATCAGTTTATTTCCCTTATAATCGTACACACGCAATCGCATGTCTTGTTTAGAAACAACTATAATACGCGCTTCAGAAATATCATCCAACTGCTTCTGATAATAGTCATACAATCCTATTAATCCACCGATAGGAACAAGTAGCGAAATTGTATATAGAAGGACGAGTCCTAAATTTTTCAACTGATGAGATTTGGACTTAGTCTGCGTATTCGTACGATACTTCAACCTTTGATTCATAGCAATATACGTCATCTATAAATTTTGCGTTGGTGTCTTCTTCATACACCAATGTTGCATTTTCCTTGTCATCAAAACTAAAAAGGAGGAAATGATGAACAGAAGTCTTAATATTCGTGATGATGACAGCAAAATCTGTGAACTTTGAGTTAGGATTGGTTGCTCTACCAAACCACACACTATTAGGTTTTATGCCTTTGGCTCTAGTAAAGACCTGCCATTGATTGTCAGATGTAGGTGTTACACTAGGAGCAATAGAAGGAAGTTCACTTTGCGAAATACTACCAATATAATTATGCTCCTTAAAATAATTCAGTAAGGCACGACGGCATTTAACTGTCTCAATGATTGTCCTTGAGGATGCATCTCCAAAGATACTGTTCAGACGACAGAAATCGGATTTATTGACTATATAATTTGAAGCTATGAAGCCCTTTCTTCCTGATGCATCCTTTATTTCGCTCCAATCTATATCATTACTGTAAGTAATCAGTTCACTGCCAAATGGCAACGAGCCAATCTTATTATAATCGGCACCTGCGGACTTTGATGAACGGATATTAGTAGCATTCGATATTGTATAAAACCTCGGAGCCTCCCGGTCTATTTTTGCAGGCAAATTAACCTTGTAATAATAGAAATATCCACCAACAATTGCACTAAGTAGCAAAACGACAATAGGAATAATCCAAATCAACGGTGAACGATGAGAACCACACTCGTCATTTTCGGTCGTGGAAGTTGTTTGCGGACCGAAATGATTATCTACTGGGGTGGCCTGCGCATGTTGTTGTGGAATCTTTTGGTATGCAGGTTGCCGTGATTCTTTGGAATATCCGTTGACAGGAGCGGCGGGGGTATACCCTGCACTATTGTCCACAATTCGAAGATGGCAGCCACACACTGGGCAAGTATACTCTATTAGATTGTTGTTACGAAACTTACTTTCGTCAAACTGAAGCGTAGTGTTACACTTAGGACATTTTGTTCTCATAATTGTAGTCTTTTTATTATACCTAAATTCTGCTATTAAGCGCTTTTTAATGTGCTCTCAGAATTCCAATATCTGACAGTTGTTTTAGTATGCATTTTTGCAAGAGTAGGAATAAGGCTCCACATAGCCACCTCTGAGTTGTCAATTTATCCATCAGACGCCATAATGAATCTAAATAGCCTACCACATGGTTTTTTGTGAATCATTCATAAATGAGCCGATTTCAATGTTTGATAACGATTCCACAGAAACGTCACCAGACATGATACGAGTCAAACCATTCCGTGAAACACCGTTTTTTGTAAATTCAAGTGCTTATCACTCTGATAAAAGCTTGGGGTATATATGCCGTGGTGATGCAGCCTATTCCGTCGAGCTCCACGACGACACGCTGCTGGCGGGCGACGCGAGCGACACGTCCCTCGATGCCTCGGAAGTCGCCATCGGTGATGATGACCCGGTCACCATTCTTGAAATGGCATTGCGAGCGGTCCACAAAGAGGATGTGATCGCTGTTAATGCTCGTCAAACGGATAAAATCATCCATCTGTTTGTCGCGAACGACAAGTGGTGGATTCTTACCGTCAGCATTGGTTTTAAAGTGGTTATAGTAGTAGCTGAGATAGGAATTGTCAGGTGAAGCTAACGCAAGGTCTATCTTTTCTTTTGCGGCTTGAGCAAAGAGAAGATTGGGAACAAGTGGTTTTTGCACCCGCTTCTTCCTGCCGTTAATTTCCTTCACTACATAATGCATCGGGAGGTAAGAGGTGATGCCCACTTCCGCCAGCCAGTCCTTGGCGATTTGCTCGTGATGGTAGGCCACACGCAGGACGAACCATTGTTTCATTTGTTTCTGTTGAGACGTGTCTTCCGAATTCTGTTGAGCGTTTTCTACCGACACCCCTGTCTTGTTCTGACAGGAGATAGTGCAAGGTATAAGCCGCGCACTAGAAAGGAGATTGCCGCCTTCTCGGCTGTACACATTAGACAACGTGTCCATAGGATTTAGTTATGTGTATGAAAAAGCGTGGAACTTTAGTCACCCGTTCCACGCATAGAGGCTCTTGCATTGCCCAATCAGTCAGAACGAGCAACGCAGAAGCCCACGCCTGTATGTATACCGCACCTTTGGCATACCTTATATATGATAAGGTACACCGCCGGCTGGTGAATACACACCCATGAACATCTACCGCTGCCATGTTCTTTGACTGATTAGAAGGTTGCAAGATTTCTATGCGTCAAGAACAAAGCGCTTAGTAAACGCCTAATCCACAAATGGTTTCCCACTGTCAACTGCTCCTCATGAGCAGATCTGTCCCACCTCTGCGGACTTCTGCATTTTCGGACGGCCACAAGGGCCGCGCCAGCTTCAGCCTATAAGGTATCGGACGCGGTTCACATGGGCAAATTTACAAAGAAATATTGAACAACCCAAAAAAATCAGAAAGATTTTTTGAAGTTAAGAGAAAAAACATGGTCCATTCGATAAAAGCGTAGGCGCAATACGGAAAAATGAGAAAAGAGAGAGACAACTAAAATATTATTACTATCTTTGCCCCCCTAATAAAAGATTGGTAATTTGACTCCCAGCTACCTGCATCATCCATTTGGTGTTCGTCACCAAGAATGTGCAAGACCGAGTAAAAGGTAAAAACAATCATTATGTGGCAACTCACAAAGAGAAATAATAGCGTTAGAAGAACTGTCCGTAGTCAAACTAATCAAATTGGCCTCTTCCCCCAGCCCTTCATACTTGCAGTACTGACACTACCTCCAAGGCCATCAAAGGAGCTACTTGTGGATACACCATCGACAAGTTTGCCTATGGTAGATGCAGCGGCTTGCCCCCCAGGAACCCTGCCTCCACGTATCCCCTACGTATCGACAACGTATCAACCTCCCTTCGAACAAATATCGTTTACGTATCGTTTCCGTATTGTTTCCGCTTCCGGAAGCGAGAACGATAGGAGAACGATAGGAGAACAATACGGGATTGATACGGGATCAATACGGAATCAATACGGGATCGATACGAGAATGATACGAGACGACTCCCAACTGAGGTTTTTAACAAGATATTTAACTTTTCCATCAATATTTCTTTGTATTATATTTTACATTTTGTTTACTCACTACACCCCATCTTTCATGCAAAGATGGCTGACACAGCAATAGTCAAGGCGCAGCAACTATACAAAGATAATCCCACACCCTGCCAAAAGCAAGACGATTAGCATGAATTAACGACCCATTAACTTTTTCTCCGTATCCATTTAACAAAGGCCGCATCAGCCAAAAACTGTCCATTACTGTCTTTCCCCATATTCTCCCCTAAGTTCTGCCCAAAAGCAAGCAGATACTTCCGACGACGCCTGCTGCCACGAAATGCGCCTCATGGCGGATTCAAACCGCAAACAAACACAACAAATAAAAGAGAAATATTTTTACCATTTTGACAAAACGCACAGTACAAGTTCACCAAATGAGTATCGAAACGTTCCACTTGCAAAGATTGATTTTTGTCTCTTGCAACACTTGGGATCGACTCTGAAGACTGTAGGGGGAGATAAAGAAAAAAGAGTCGTGCAAAGCACAACTCTCCTTAAAATGTAGCGGGAGGGGGTCACGATCCCTCGACCTCCGGATTATGAATCCGACGCTCTAACCAGCTGAGCTATCCCGCCAACATTGCTTCTAACTTGCTCACCCTAGTGGATGATTTTCAAAAGCGAGTGCAAAGTTACGAAGAAAAAACGAACCGTCCAAATTTTCCGCATGATTTTTTATCCAAGAAGCCATTTTTGTTGTTTTTGCCGCCCTCAGAGAAGCACAAAAGCACCCCTTTCGAGGGTTTCGCCATCCCGAACGAATCCCGAACGAATCGCGAACGAATCGCGAACACTTCCTGCTCGCCACCAAGTATCTAAAGCGACGCGATGGCGCACGCGCAAAAATATCTCGGCATAATTTCATGGGTTGGAGAAAAAACAATACCTTTGCATGCGAATAAATCAAGCTGCATGCGGCCATAGGAGGGGAACCCCTTGTTGCGCCCGCCAAGCAGCATCAAGACACCATTACCAAACAAATCGATCACAATATTCATCAATTTATCAAGATCATGAACAGAAAAAGCATTTACGCCACATTGTTCCTCACGTTCCTCCTGGGCATAGGAGGACAGACCGCCCTTGCCCATACGGGCGGATTGGACGCAGGATATCGCGATAACCAGACGGCTGCCAGCCTCATCCAGGCAGGCGAAGCAGAGGGAGCCAAGATCCTTGCCGCTCAAGCCGAGACCTCGCTGCTGCACCTCGACGAGGACGCCGTCCTCTATGCCACCATCGCCAACCAGTCGCAGACCATGATGGCGCGCCCCGCCGTCGTCTGCACATGGAACGGGAAGCTGGTGGGCAAGACGGTGCTGACCAACGGCCTGAAGGGGCTGGACCAGCAGACCGTGGCCATCCACATCTCTGCCGCTGACCTCGACAAGGTGCTGGGCGAGGACGCCAAGAAGGGAGCGATCCGTCTGGAACTGAAACTCATCGACGAGGCCCAACCTCTGAAGACGGCCTGCAGCGCCTCCTACGTCAACATCACCCGCGCCGAGTCGTTCTACACCCGCCGCATGGTAGTGGAAGAGGGAACGGGCGCCTGGTGCGGATGGTGCGTGAAGGGCATCGTAGGCCTGCGCTACATGAATGCGACCTATCCCGACCAATTCATCGGCATCGCCGTGCACAACGGCGACATGTACACGGTGAACAACTACAAGACCTGGCTGGCGAAATATTTCGACGGCTATCCCAACTGCCTCGCCAACCGCAGCGGCAAGGCCTTCATCCCCGAGGCCGCCAACCTGGAGCGCCGTCTGAAGGCGATGGACGAGAAGGCAGAGTGCGACATCCAGTTCACGGCACAGTTGGCCGACGGCACCATTAGTTTCCATACCACCACGACGTTCCTTACCACCAAGCAGGAGAGTAACTATCGTATGGCCTACGTCGTCTGTGAGGACCAGTTGCCCATCACGCAGAACAACTACTATGCGGGCGGCGAGAATGGCGAGATGGGCGGTTTCGAGGATCTGCCCAAGAAGGCGGAGATCAAGGTGGACGACGTGGCACTCGGCATCTACCCCTCGCCGGAGGGCATGGAGGACGTGCTCCCGCAGACCATTGAGGCGGAGCAAGCCTATGAGCACGCCTACTCCATCGACGCTCCCTACCACGACGAGGACGACAACCTCTGGGCCGCCGTCCTGCTCATAGACGGCGCGACGGGAGAGATCGTGCAGGCCGCCAAGGCCAAGGTGCTGCCCGCCACGTCGATCCAGGGCGTAGCCGACCAGCCCGCCACCACTCCTCGGGAGGGCATCTTCAACCTTCAGGGCCAGAGACTGCGCTCGCTGCAGCACGGCATCAACATCGTCAATGGCAAGAAGGTCCTGAAGCGATAAAGTCCTCATTCAAGACGAGGACACACAACCTATTGGAGTAGGAGGCAAGCACCGCCACGGCGCCAGCCTCCTACTTCTTCGTTTTCGCCAGGCAAAGGTCTGACCATATAGGCCATGAAGAAAAGCGATTAAGGACCAAAAATGTGACAACCAAAAACGCAAGAAGGCCTCAACGAGCGATTTGGGATTAAAAAAACGAAAAAAGAAGCACACGTCGAATATTTTTCGTAATTTTGCATTTCGTAACCGCCTTGCGCCATGCCGCCACTCCCTTTGCGGGGGCGGCCCACGCTCACGGGCGACCACCAACGATATGTTTCGGATCAAGAAATTAGACCTATTCATCGCCCGCCAGTTCGGCCAACTGTTTGCCGGCACGTTCTTCATCAGCCTCTTCGTGCTGATGATGCAGTTTCTGTGGCGCTATGTCGATACGCTTATCGGCAAGGGTCTCTCCGTCGATGTGCTGGCGGAGTTTTTCTGGTACATGGCCCTGATCATGGTGCCGCAGGCCCTCCCCCTGGCCATCCTGCTCAGTTCGCTCATCACCTACGGCAACCTGGGCGAGAGCAGCGAGCTGACAGCCATCAAGGCGGCAGGCATCTCCCTGCTCCAGTCGATGCGCGGACTGATCGTCGTGAGCGTCTGCATCGCTTTCATCTCGTTCTATTTCCAGAACAACGTCGCCCCCAACGCCCAACTGAAGCTCGCCCAGCTCATGCTGTCGATGAAGCAGAAAAGTCCGGAGCTGGAGATACCAGAGGGCATCTTCTACGACGGCATCCCCCAGACCAACATCTACGTGGGAAAGAAAGACCTGCAGACGGGCAAACTCTACAACATCATGATCTACCGCATGACCGAGTCGTACGAGGACCAGGCGATTATCCTGGCCGACTCCGGCATGCTCCAATCTACTGCCGAGAAGAAGCACCTCGTGATGAACCTCTACAGCGGAGAGTGGTTTGAGAACATGCGGTCCGAGGAGCTCTCGGGAAGCGCAGCCGTGCCCTACCGTCGCGAGACGTTCGTCCACAAACGCCTCGTCATGGACTTCGACGGCGACTTCAGCCTGACCGACGCGGCAGGGTTGGCAGGCAACGCGCGCACAAAGAGCCTGCAGCAGATACAGACCGACATCGACTCGCTCAACCTCTCGGGCGACAGCATCGGCAAGATGTACCTCCGCGACGCAGAGAACTTCTACTACGAGGGACGTCCCCTCACACCCCACCTGCTGAAGATGGCACGGCAAGAGGCGGCAGCCAAGACAATGGACTTCGACACGCTCTTCGCACGCCAGAGCCAAGACGCACGCCGCATGTGCGTGGACAGGGCGCTGAGCACCGTGCAGGCCGAACTGACCGACCTGCAGTTCAAGAGCATGATCACGAGCGACCTGGACAAAGACATACGCCAGCACGAAATAGAGTATATCAACAAGTTCTCGCTCGCCCTGGTATGCATCATCTTCTTCTTCATCGGCGCGCCCCTGGGAGCCATCATCCGCAAGGGCGGACTGGGCATCCCCATCATCGTAGCCGTCGTGGTCTATATCATCTTCTACATCCTCGACAACACGGGCTACCGCATGGCGCGCCAGGGATCGTGGGCGATATGGTTTGGCAAGGGGCTCTCGCCCGCCGTGCTGATACCGACGGCCCTGTTTATCACCTACAAGGCCAACAAAGACTCCACGGTCTTCAACTTCGACGCCTACCGCAGCCTCTTCATGCGGCTGCTGGGCCTCAGGGAGCAGCGCCACGTCAGCGGCAAGGAGGTCATCATCGAGACGCCCGACTACACGACCGACGCCGAGCGCCTCACGCGCATGAACGGCGAGATAGCCGAATACGAGCGCAAGCACCGACTCAAGTCGCCGCCCAACGTGATCAAGACGTTTTTCCACTACCAGCCCGACCACGAGATAGAGCGCATCAGCGAGGAGATGGAGCTGGTCATCGAAGACCTGGGCAACACGCGCAACCGCATCATCCTCACGGCCCTCAACCGCTACCCCATCCTCGCCGTCAAGGCCCATACGCAGCCCTTCGAGCACAAGTGGATGAACATCGCGGCAGCAGTCGTCGTGCCCGTGGGCCTCTTCCTCTACTGCAGGATGTGGAGTTTCCGCCTCAGACTGCACCACGACCTGCAGGCCATACGATCTGCCAACGAGATGATCGTGCAGGAGGTGGGGAAGATGAACGCGTGAGGACGTGAATACGAATGTGAACACTTATAAGAATCATAAATAAAGAAAAGATAGAAATGGAAGATTTCAAACTCAGCAGCATCGAGGCTGCGCTGGAAGACTTCAAGGAGGGTAAATTCGTGATTGTCGTCGATGACGAGGACCGCGAGAACGAGGGAGACCTCATCATTGCCGCCGAGAAGATCACACCCGAGAAGGTGAACTTCATGCTCAAGAACGCGCGCGGCGTGCTCTGTGCACCCGTGACGCTGAGCCGTTGCGAGGAACTGGACTTGCCACACCAGGTACAGGACAACACGTCGATGCTCGGCACGCCGTTTACGGTCACCGTCGACAAACTCGAGGGGTGCTCCACGGGCGTGTCGGCAGCAGACCGTGCGGCCACAATCCTGGCCCTGGCTGACCCCGAGTCCACACCGCAGACCTTCGGTCGCCCCGGCCACATCAACCCGCTCTACGCTCAGGACAACGGTGTGCTGCGCCGTAGCGGCCACACGGAGGCCTCCATCGACCTCTGCAAGCTGGCGGGCCTTCGCCCCGTGGCTGCCCTGATGGAGATCATGAACGAGGACGGCACGATGGCACGCATGCCGCAGCTCCAGGAGAAAGCCAAGGAGTGGGGCCTGAAGATCATCTCCATCCGCGACCTCATCGCCTACCGCCTGAAGCGAGAGTGCCTCATCGAGGTCGGCGAGGAGGTGGAGCTGCCCACCCGCTATGGCAACTTCCACCTCATCCCGTTCCGCCAGCAGAGCAACGGACTGGAGCACATGGCGCTCATCAAGGGTGAATGGAACGAAGAAGAGCCGATCCTCGTGCGCGTCCACTCCTCCTGCGCCACGGGCGACATCCTCGGATCGAAGCGCTGCGACTGCGGCGACCAGCTTCACAAGGCCATGGAGATGATCGACAAGGAGGGCAAAGGTGTGCTCATCTACATGCAGCAGGAGGGCCGCGGCATCGGACTGATGAACAAGATTGCCGCCTACAAGCTTCAGCAGGAGGAGGGCTACGACACCGTCGATGCCAACACTCACCTCGGATTCAAGCCCGACGAGCGCGACTATGGCTGCGGCGCGCAGATGCTCCGCCACCTTGGCGTGCACAAGATGCGCCTCATGACCAACAACCCGAAGAAGCGCGTGGGACTGGAGGCCTACGGACTGGAAATCGTCGAGAACGTGCCTATCGAGGTGCCAGCCACGGAATACGACTACAGATACCTCAAGACCAAGCGCGACCGCATGGGTCACGACCTCCATCTGTAATCACGCTTCGCTCATGGAGCTTGTGCCACGGCCATCGTCATGGCACAAGTTCCATGCTTTTCTCATTCTTTAGCAGGAGCAGGCAAGGGACCTTGCCACACCCTCCACGGCGAGACCACAAGTCTCCGCCTGGACAGAATGTCGATTTCCCACTATTTATATATGTAGAGAAAGGTCATGATACGAACATTAGCCATCGACGACGAGCCGCTCGCCCTGCAGCAGTTGGCCGCCTATATCAAAAAGATACCCTACCTGGAACTGGTCGGCGAATGCCAGAGCGCCATCGACGCCCACACGCTGATGCAGAAGGAGCCCGTTGACGCCATCTTCTGCGACATCAGCATGCCTGACCTCAACGGCCTGGACTTCGTGCGTGCCCTCAACCCGCGCCCGCTGGTCGTCTTCACCACCGCCTACAGCCAGTATGCCGTCGAGGGCTACAAGGTCGATGCGGACGACTATCTTCTCAAGCCCTTCAGCTTCGAAGAGTTTCAGCAGGCTGCCGAGCGTGTCCACAGACAGTACGACCTGCTGCACCAGGAGGAAGCAGCTGCCGCCAGCGCCTCGGAGATAGACGAGAACGACGACATCTTCCTCAAGACGGAGTACAAGGTGATGCGCGTGGCGGTCTCCGACATCCGTTGCGTGGAGGGCATGAGCGAGTATCTGAAGATCCACCTCGTCAGCCGAGACCGCCCCGTGGTGGTGCTCATGAGCATGAAGAAACTCGAGGAGCGGTTGCCGCACGCCTCCTTCATGCGCGTCCACCGCTCGTGGATGGTCAACCTCCGGCGCATCCGCGAGATTAGCAAGAGCCGCATCACCCTCGACAACGACGCGGAAGTGCCCATCGGCGACCTCTACCGCGAGACGTTCCAAAAGTATATTGAAAGCAAGTTTGTCGGCAAGTAATCGGCCACCCGACTGCCAAAGACACGAAAGCAAGCGGCCTTTAGCAAGTTTTCACGCCGCAATGCTCCCCGATTGGGGGAAAAACCGTACCTTTGCAGTTAAATAACATTCAAATCAAAAAGCGTTATGGCACAGGAAGATGTATTCAAGAAGATAGTAAGCCATTGCAAAGAGTATGGCTTTGTCTTTCCGAGTTCTGAAATCTATGATGGTCTCGCCGCCGTTTACGACTACGGTCAGAACGGCGTGGAGCTGAAAAATAATATCAAGGAGTACTGGTGGAAGTCCATGGTGCTCCTCCATTCCAACATCGTCGGTATCGATGCCGCCATCTTCATGCACCCCACGGTGTGGAAGGCCAGCGGCCATGTCGATGCATTCAACGACCCCTTGATCGACAACCGCGACTCGAAGAAGCGCTACCGTGCCGACAACCTCATTGAGGACCAGATCGGCAAGTATGAGGAGAAGATCGACAAGGAGGTAAAGAAGGCTGCCAAGCGATTTGGCGAGAGCTTCGACGAGGAGAAATTCCGTGCCACCAACCCCCGCGTCCTCGACTACCAGAAGAAGCGCGACGACCTCCACGAGCGCTACACGGAGGCCATGCAGGGTCCCAACCTGGAGGAGCTGAAGCAGATCATCCTCGACGAGGGCATCGTCTGCCCGATCAGCGGCACGAAAAACTGGACCGACGTACGCCAGTTCAACCTCATGTTCGCCACTCAGTTTGGTGCCGCTGCCGACGCCAACAATACGGTCTATCTGCGTCCGGAGACCGCACAGGGCATCTTCGTCAACTATCTCAACGTGCAAAAGACGGGCCGCATGAAGCTGCCCTTCGGCATTGCCCAGATCGGCAAGGCCTTCCGCAACGAGATCGTGGCACGCCAGTTCATCTTCCGCATGCGCGAGTTTGAGCAAATGGAGATGCAGTTCTTCTGCAAGCCCGGCACGGAGATGGAGTGGTTCAACTACTGGAAGAAGCATCGCCTGGCCTGGCACCAGGCGCTCGGCATGGGCAACGAAAACTACCGCTACCACGACCACGAGAAGCTCGCCCACTACGCCAACGCCGCCACCGACATCGAATTCCACATGCCGTTTGGCTTCAAGGAGGTGGAGGGTATCCACTCGCGCACCGACTTCGACCTCTCGCAGCACGAGAAGTTCTCTGGACGCTCCATCAAGTATTTCGACCCCGATACCAACGAGAGCTATACCCCGTATGACATAGAGACATCGATCGGCGTGGACCGCATGTTCCTCACCATCCTCTGCCACTCCTACACCGAGGAGAAGCTCGACAACGGATCTGAGCGCATCGTCTTGCGCCTGCCCGAGCCTTTGGCTCCCGTGAAGTGTGCCGTCCTGCCGCTCGTCAACAAAGACGGACTGCCCGAGAAGGCACAGGAGATCGTCGACAGCCTGAAGTTCCACTTCAACACCCACATCGAGGTGAAGGACTCCATCGGCAAGCGCTACCGCCGCCAGGACGCCATCGGTACGCCGTTCTGCGTCACCGTTGATGGCGATACCCTCACCGAGGGCACGGTCACGCTGCGCTATCGCGACTCGATGAAGCAGGAGCGCGTCCCCGTGGAGAAGCTCCGCGAGATCATCGAGGACCGCGTCAGCATCACCAGCCTGCTGAAGAAATTGCAGTAATCCATTACCCATTGCCGCCCATCCACGTCCCGCCTCCTGCCCTATTGGTTTGGGAGGGGCGTGGCTGGGCGAATTTTGCATAATAACATAAGATGAAGACATTCAAAGACCTGCTCCCCTTGCTGGCCCTGCTGGTAGGCGTGTTGGGCTTCGCCTCCTGCTCCGACGACAATGAGGACACCGTGGACGAGTATGCCGACTGGCAAGTGAAGAACGAGAACTACTGGAAGGATCTCTACACGGCCACCAAGAGCCGCATCGCCCAGGGCGACACGACATGGAAGGTGATCCCCTACTGGGCCATCGACGGACTGGAGCCGACGCACGGCACGGTGCAGTATGGAGAGATGCAGCACATCATCGTCCATGTGTTGGAGAACGGCACGGGCACAGACCGTGCCGCCTTCACCGACTCCGTGAAAGTCCACTATGAGGGCCACCTGATTCCCTCTCCGACCTACACGGCGGGCTACCGCTTCGACGCCTCCTACTCAGGCACTTTCAGTCCCGTCACATCCAATCCTACCATCCTCAAGATCAGCAATCTGACGGATGGTTTCGCCACAGCCGTCATGAAGATGCGGGCAGGCGACCACTGGATGGTCTATATTCCCTTCACGCTGGGCTACGGCAAGACCAAGCAGACGGGATCTTCCATCCCCGCCTACTCCAACTTGATTTTCGACCTACGAATGGTCGGGGTGTGCCGATAAGCTGAGGGCAAAAAGACGGTGAGTCAGCGGTTTTCCAAAAAGGTATCGGACGCACTCCTGGCAAAGCTCCGGGCGGGCGAAAAGCTCACGGGCGGTGAGAAACTAAATCTCATCGTCCAGTTGAGTATACCCTCTATCCTGGCACAGGTCACCACGGTGCTGATGTTCTACATCGACGCTTCAATGGTGGGCAGTCTGGGAGCGGAAGCCTCTGCCTCCATCGGTCTCGTCGAGCCGGCCACCTGGCTTTTCGGATCGCTCGTCGGTTCCGTCTCGATGGGCTTCAGCGTACAAGCCGCCCACTTTATCGGGGCTAACGACTTCACACGGGCGCGGGCCGTCATGCGCCATGGCTATGCCTTCGGTCTCTTGATCGGCCTCCTGCTCATGGCCATCGCCGCCCTGATAGCGTTTCCCCTACCCCGCTGGCTGGGCGGAGGAGCCGACATCCAGCACGGTGCGTCGATGTATTTTCTAATCTTCTCCTTCGCCGTCCCGGTCCATCTGATAGAGCATCTCTCCGCCTCCATGCTCAAGGTGAGTGGCGACGTGCGACGTCCTAGTGCCATCGCCGTGCTGATGTGCTGCTTCGACGTGATTTTCAACTTCTTCTTCATTTTCCCCACACGCACCCTCTCCGTCTTCGGCCACGAAATGACCGTCTGGGGACTGGGACTCGGCGTGGAGGGCGCGGCTCTGGGCACACTTATGGCCTTTGTCGCCGCTGCTATCCCATTGTTCTATTTCGCCGTGTTTCGCAGCAAGATCCTCGCCTGGCGACAGGACGTGGAGCGATTCACATGGTGCTGGGACTATATCCGCCACGCCTGCGGACTGGGTGCGCCAATGGCTTTCCAGTATCTCCTGATGAACGGGGCGCAGGTGGTCTCCACCACGATTGTGGCACCTCTTGGCAACATCGCCATTGCCGCCAACTCCTTTGCTATCACGGCCGAAAGCCTTTGCTACATGCCGGGCTACGGCATTGGAGACGCTGCCACGACCCTTATCGGACAAAGCGTGGGGGCACGGCGTGCCGACCTCTGCCGGTCTTTTGCCAAGATGACCGTCACCACTGGCATGATCGTCATGGCGCTGATGGGCGTGGTGATGTATGTCTTTGCCCCAGAGATGATTGGTCTGCTCTCGCCTGTGGACGAGATTCGCACGCTGGGCACCGAAGTGCTGCGTATCGAAGCCTTCGCCGAACCGTTCTTTGCAGCCGCCATCGTCTCTTATAGCGTCTGCGTGGGTGCGGGCGACACGCTAAGGCCCTCGATCATCAACCTCGGTTCAATGTGGTTCGTACGACTGACACTCGCAGCCGCCATGGCGCCCCACTTCGGTCTTCGCGGTGTCTGGGTGGCCATGGCCATCGAACTGACCGTGCGCGGTCTGCTCTTCCTGTGGCGCATCGCGCGTGGGAAATGGCTCAAGATGGACTGACCGCGCAGGATCGCCTTACACTCTTTTCCTATTCGCTTACAAAAAATCTTCCCCTCATGCAACAGATACTTATCAAAATGATCTCCACGAAACCTTCACGCGCATGCTTGGTGCCGGAGACACTCGACCAATTCCACATTCCCTTCATCCCGCTCGACCACGCCAACTGGTCTGGTCAATACCCCTACAAACCGACCGTCAAGTTTAGGATCTCCTACGTCGACGACTGTATCCTGCTCCACTATGTCGTGACGGAGGAAAGTGTAGCCGCCGTGGCCGATGACGACGGTGGAAGGGTATGGGAGGACAGTTGCTGCGAGTTTTTCCTCCAGCCTTTTGAAGACGGTCCCTACTACAACTTCGAATGCAACGCGGCAGGGAAGATGTATATCGCCTGCGGCATGACACGCGAGGGGCGCAAGCAGGTGGCAGCTATCCACTACCACAACGTGAAGCGCTGGACCTCCTTTGGCCGCAAGACGTTCAAGGAAAAGAATGGACGACAGACCTGGGAAGTAGCCCTCATCATCCCACTCGACGTGATGACTTCTCACCATCTGCGCCATCCGCGCGGCATGACGATGCGGGCCAACTTCTACAAGTGTGGCGACAAACTGGCCAAACCGCACTTCTTGTCGTGGAATCCCGTCGATTGCGACCATCCCGACTTCCATCGCCCGTCCTCCTTCGGCAAAATCACCTTTGTGTAACCTCGGACAGGAGGCTACGGCTTATAAACTTTTTATCTCACTCCACATGAAAGGGCAACAGGGTGGAAAGTCAGTGCTTTCCATCCTGTTGCCCTTTTATGTTTCTAGCCCTGGCGTCTTTCATGTTTCAGCCAAGAGACCTGCGACATTTCTAACACCAATACTTCCTTACTCGGGCTTCGGCAGGTCGGCCTCGTCCAAGGCCACAAGGCCGCGCTGCTTCTGTCCGTCTATCAAGATACGGAACGCATGGGGGAAGCGGACATGGCGCACATGCTTCGTCTCCTCGACGGCAGGGAGCGCATCGAGCCGGTCGGTACGACAGATTCCCTCACCACGCCAAGCGTTGATAGTGAAGTAGCCGACACCAAACGATGTGAGGTTCTGAAAGAAGTGCGTGCCCTGCGAGGCGTCGATCTGATATCCCTTGATACCCAGCTCCACTATGACGCTGGCTGCGGAGATTGAGGACCATTTCACAGGAATACCCAATCCCGGATCGCTGGAGCCCCAGCGGCCTGGGCCGATGAGGACATAGCGCTCGCCATCGTCGGCAAACTGGCGGTTGAAAGTCTCAACTTCCTGCGCCACCTCCTTGTTTTCGAGCGGATTGTAACCTTCGGAAGTCTTCACATAGACCACATCCCTCACCTCGTGCGACTCGCCATGACCCAGCGCCATATCCGTCCGGAGCAGACACTGATCATCGGCGATCTGCGACAGGTTTTCGACGACCGCCTGGTTTTCCTCCACGATGGGACGTATCTGCAGCAGGTACATCTCGCCCGTGCGATCGGCATTGAGGTTGCAGGCAAACTCTATCTCTACAGGGCGCTTCATCGCGTCGGCACCAAGTTGCATGGAGAGCTGCATCAGCTTGGGCAGGGGGAAGACCCCCTGCTGGAGCACGCCAGCAAAGGAGATGATCTTGCGACCACCCTCCCATAGTCCGTCGCGGATCACATTGTCCTGTGGGTCGTAGGTGGAGGCGATGAAATGAAGCGCATGGTCCTTCTCGGCCTCCCTCACCCCCAGTTTGAGTATGTTGAAGCCATCGTCCACCTTAAAGTCTTCGCCTATGTGGCGCGTGTCGATGGCATAGAAGTCGGTCTGCGTCTGCCTCAGGGCAGTATGGAGTTCGCTCATCTGCATCACGTTTTTTGGATGATAGGGTGAGAGGCGTATCGACTGCCCACCCTCCACAATGTGCTTTCCCAGTCCCAGGGCAAGGGAGACCACACCCTCCTCGGCTTTCTCGTTGCCAACGGGATAGTAGTTGATCGAGCGGATGACACCTGAGATATTGGGATAGAAGCGCCCATCATACTGCTTGCCCACCACCTGCTGTAAGACCACCGCCATTTTCTCCTGGTCGATGACGTTGCTAGTAGCCAGCATATAGGCCTTGGAGTCACGGTAGAAGACCGAAGCATAGACGGCCTTGATGGCACAGGCAAGCATTCGGAGCATTTCCTTCTTGTCCTCCAGGAAAGGAATCATATAGGTGGCATAGACCCCGGCAAAGGGCTGGTAGTGGGAATCCTCCAGCAGCGAACTGGATCGCACGGCTATTGGGGCATTGGTAGCGGCAAAGAAGGCTAGGAAGTCGTCGATGAAGTCGTCGGGGAGCTGCGCTCGGAGGAAAGCCTGCAGGATCTCCTCGTCCGTGGCATCGGAGAGGGCGAAGGGATAGAGGTCGTTCTTCTCCATAAACTCATCGAAGACGTCCGTGCAGAGCACCACCGTCTTGGGTATCTGCACCGTGGCGTTGGCATACTGGTTGAGCTCGGGATGGCGCTTGATGATGTTGTCGAGAAAGGCCAGTCCGCGTCCTTTGCCACCCAGTGACCCGTCGCCGATGCGGGCAAAGTGGGCATACCGGTCGAAGCGCTTGCGGTCGAAGAGTGCCACGACACCTTGATTCTTCATCCGCCGGTACTGCACAATGGCATTAAAGATGATCTCGCGGTGGAGGTCCACGTCCTGCAGCTCGTGCCAAGTAATATTTCGGAGAAACTCCGCGACGGGGAAGATGGCACGTGCGGAGAGCCAACGGCTCATGTGGTTGCGACTGATGTGGTAGAGCATGGAATCGCGCGGTATTTTGAAGATGTTGTCCTGCAACTCCTTCAGATCGTGGATGCGCATCACTTCCGCCTTCGTCTTCGGGTCGCGGAAGATGAAGTCGCCAAAACCCATGTGCTCTTCGAGGATATGGCGCAAATCGACGCTGATCTTCTTGGAGTTCTTATCAACAAACCAGAAGCCCTCAGCCTCCGCCTTCTCGCGGTTATGGCTCTCTGCGCTCTCCACTGTGAGCGGCAGATACTCATCCTCCTTTCTGATAGCGCGGAGCAGTTTCAGTCCAGCCTCAGGATCTTTGTCGTCGGTATAGAATCCGCCTTGCAGATGTGGCGGCGCCAAAGGGAAACGCACATCGGAGATCACACCGAGGCAATTGTCCTTATACCTATTATAGATGGTCCACGCCTCCTCATAGTTGCGCGCCAGCATCACCTTGGGTCTTCCGCGCATTCTCAGCGTGGCAGCATGGGGGTTGAGTGCCTCTGTGGCGAAGTTCTGACTCTGCATCAGAATATAATTGTAGAGGTTGGGGAGAATGGAGGAATAGAAACGAATGCTATCCTCCACCAGCAGGATCATCTGAACGCTGCCCTCGCGGATGTCGTTGTCGATATTGAGTCGGTCCTCGATGAGCTTGATGATGGAGAGGATGAGGTTGGTGTTGCCCAGCCAGCAGAACACATAGTCGAAGATGCTCAGATCCTCGTGCTCCATACGGCGCGTGATGCCGTGGCTGAACGGGGTGAGCACCACGCAGGGGATCGTTGCGAAACGGGCCTTGATGGCACGCGCCACGTCGAAAGCATCATTGTCTGCATTGCCTGGCATACAAATGACAAGGTCTATACTAACCGTACTAAGTATCTTCTCTGCCTCCTCGATCGTAGAAACCTGCGTAAACGTGGGCGGATAGCGCAGGCCAAGGCGCGTGTATTCATTATAAATTTTCTCCTCCACGCGTCCGTCATCCTCCAACATGAAGGCGTCATAGGGGTTGGCGACGATGAGGACGTTGTAGATGCGGCGCATCATGAGATTGACGAACGAGACGTCTTTCATGATGAATTTGCTCCATTTGTCGGGTAGTTGTTCTCTCATTAGGATTTATTTTGTTTTGGGCAAAAGTACGAAAAATATGGGTAAACACCTAACTTTTGGTCACAAATATCTCTCGTTGCGGGCGTTTTGGAAACAAAAAAGTCGTAAAACAAGCCCCCGCGGTTTGGGTAGGCAGCAAAGTTTATGAAAAATTTCCGCAAAATCATTTGGTAGTATGGATTAAAATCCCTACTTTTGCCCTCGAAATAAACAACAAGACCATAACAACTTAAACATTCAAAATTACTATGGAAGTTGAGAAAATCATGAGAGACCTGGAGCAGAAGCATCCAGGTGAGAAGGAGTTCTTGCAGGCCGTACATGAGGTGCTGCTCTCCATCGTTGATGTTTACAACCAGCATCCCGAGTTCGAGAACGCTAAGATCATCGAGCGCATGGTAGAGCCGGAGCGTGTTGTCATGTTCCGCGTACCCTGGGTGGACGACAAGGGCGAGGTTCAGGTGAACATCGGCTACCGTGTACAGTTCAACAGCGCCATTGGCCCGTACAAAGGCGGTCTCCGTTTCCACGCTGCCGTGAAGCTTGACACGCTGAAGTTCCTCGGTTTCGAGCAGACCTTCAAGAACGCTCTCACCACGCTCCCGATGGGTGGCGGCAAGGGTGGTTCCGACTTCTCTCCGCGCGGCAAGAGCGACGCTGAGATCATGCGTTTCTGCCAGGCCTTCATGAGCGAGCTCTACAAGTACATCGGCCCGGACTGCGACGTTCCCGCTGGCGACGTAGGTGTTGGTGGCCGCGAGATTGGCTACCTCTTCGGTCAGTACAAGAAGCTCACCAGCCAGTTCCACGGTGCTACCTTGACTGGTAAGGGCTTTGAGTTTGGTGGCTCTATCCTCCGTCCGGAGGCTACTGGTTTCGGCGCTCTCTACTTCGTAGAGCACATGCTGAAGACCCGTAACATCGACATCAAGGGCAAGACGGTTGCTATCTCTGGCTTCGGTAACGTGGCTTGGGGTGCTGCCAAGAAGGCTACTCAGCTCGGTGCCAAGGTCGTGACCATCTCTGGTCCTGACGGCTACATCTACGACCCGAACGGTCTGGATGATGAGAAGATCGAGTACATGCTCGACCTCCGCAATAGCGGCAACGACGTTTGCGCTCCTTACGCTGACAAGTTCCCGGGTTCTACCTTCTACGCTGGCAAGAAGCCTTGGGAGGCTGAGGCTGAGATCTACATGACTTGCGCTATCCAGAACGAGCTCAACGGCGAGGACGCTAAGAAGATCCTGGCTCGCAAGCCGATCTGCGTTGTCGAGGTCAGCAACATGGGTTGCACCGCAGAGGCTGTTGAGGCATTCGTTGAGGCTAAGCAGCTCTTCGCTCCGGGCAAGGCTGTCAACGCTGGTGGTGTTGCTACTTCTGGTCTCGAGATGACCCAGAACAGCATCCGTCTCCACTGGAGTGCTGAGGAGGTTGATGAGAAGCTCCACTACATCATGTCTTCCATCCACGAGCAGTGCGTCAAGTACGGCACGGAGGCTGATGGTTACATCGACTATGTGAAGGGTGCTAACATCGCCGGCTTTATGAAGGTCGCAAAGGCTATGCTCGCTCAGGGTATCGTCTAATTCATAAAATAAAAAATTCAATACACACCATAGGAAGGGAAGTCCGCAAGGGCTTCCCTTTCTTCATGCTCTTGAACAAACGATTGAACTTTCCGAGAAGACGACCGAGAAGTATCAAACCCTGTTGGCCAAACACCATCCGAAAGTTTGGGTCAGAACAATGCAAACAGCTAGAATAAGCTAAACAATACAACAAGCGACCTTACTTGTAGCCTCATCCCATTTGTAGAAGTACAAAAGGATGTTTTTCTGTCTGTACAGGGCTGAATATCAACAACTCATGCGCCCCTGTCGCTCCTACGATCTACTCTCACTCACCTCCATGGGCACGGTCAAATCGACCGTGTAACGGTTGGGATCGTCGTCAATGCGGAGCGTATAGCAATCACCATAAATCAAGTCGAGGCGCTTGCGGACATTTCGCATTCCTACGCCTCCCTGTACATCCTCGAGACTATCGATCTTCGGATTCTCGCAAAAGAAATGGATCCGTTCGCCGACCTGCTCCATAAGGATGTGGATATGCGTGTCGCGCTGGTAACTTACGCCGTGTTTGAAGGCGTTCTCCACAAACATGATGAAAAGCAGCGGCGGCACTTCCCCCTGCATCTTGGGCTGCATATCGACGGTCAGGTGGACGCGGGAAGTAAAACGAAGGCGCATCAGCGTGATGTAGTTGGAGAGAAACTCCACCTCCTTCTGTAGCGGGATAGAAGTACTCTCGCTCTCATAGACCACATAGCGCATCATGCGTGAAAGCAGGATAATAGATGACTGCGCACGTCCTGGGTCTATATCTACCAGCGCATGGATGTTGTTGAGCGTGTTCATAAAGAAGTGGGGGTTGATCTGGGCCTTGAGATACTTCAGCTGATTGGATAGTTTCTCCTGCTGCAGTAGCATCAGTTCACGACTGGTATCCTCGCTACGGAAATAAATCTTCACGCCCAGGTTGACACCAAACATCAGCGTAAGGATGAAGAGGCTGGCCAAATCGACCCGCTCCACGATGCCAGGCTTGGCAAAACGAAGCACACGCACCTCCACGCCCCGCACCGTTTTACCCTCCTTGTCTCGGACAATCACCTCATGACGGGACCGCTTCTCGGGAGGAGGTGGTCCGAAGAGGGGAAAAGTGAGATACTGAAACACGCCAAGCAGAAGTACCAATAGGAATGCGAAGATAAAGTAGCGGCCCTTGCGCGGTCGGAAGAAAAGCGGCGCAACAAAGCGGTTGTGAAAGAGGAAGAAAACGAGAAACACCCCCATCGTCGCCCAAACCGCACCATAAAAACCCCAGGGTAACGGATCGCTGCTATTGCGCGAGCGGAAATACATCATCAGAAAGGGACTGAGCAGCACAACTGCCCATCCGAAAGCGTAGATGACTCGCTCACGATGGCGTTGGAGAGCGCGAAGGAAACATTCTTTCGTCATAGGGTTATTCTTCATCTTGTTCGGTGCAAAGGTAAGAAAAGACCGCTTGCCAAACAAATCTATTCAGCAAATCTCACCTTTTCATAGACGAATTAAGGAAAAACGAAAAACGAATGGTCTGTTTTTAGATTTTTAGGCACTATTCTCTTGCCCACTCTTCATTATTTGCTTACTTTTGCAACTATATGAGAACGTACGTACAAAGACTATTGTCGCTCGCCACTCCGCTGCTGATGCTGAGTGGCAGCATCGCCGCACAGTCGGCACAGAGTGAGGGAGGAGCAGGCTTCGGATCGTCCATTGGATTTGCAGAAAGTTCACAGGGAGGCAACGGTGCCATCTCAATGAAGGTTATGCCGGAGCGCGTGACCATCGTGCCCGAACTGCCAGAACGCGTAGAGGTGTTGTCGCTCAACAACTCCCTCATCAACTTCCAACGCCAGGACACTATATGGAACAACATCGCTGCCAAGATGGGCAAGGACGCCGAATGGACGCTACATACCATCCTTGGCCAACCACTGTCGTTCCACTGGATGGAGACCGACGAGGCCGGGTGCAACTCAGAGGGACAGCCCTCGGCCAAATCGATGATCAAGCTGAAGCCCTGGACCCACATCATCCTACAGGAGCAGACGGATCGTCCACGAGTAGAGTACGAAGACTTCCGCGAGAGCGTGGGCAAATGGGTGGACTTCATCCGCAACAACTGCCCCAATCCTCATGCAGTCATCATCCTGCCTGTCAACTGGGTGCTGACCTCCTGTCTCGACACCTACTCCGAGACCGTCAACCTCGTCATCGACAACTACCGAAAGGTGGCACAAGAGTTTGGCGTGGTGCTCGCCCCCGTCAGCTCTGCCTACCGTATGTGCTATGAGCGAGAAGGCGTGACCGCCCTGAAGAAGTGGTACACCGACGACCGCCACCCCACCATCGACGCTGCCTATCTCGCAGCCTGCATCGAATATGCCACCATCTACGGTGAAGATCCGACCACTATCTCGTGGGCCCCGCGCAAGATTTCCCCGCAAGAGGCACTGCGCATTCGTGAATATGCCAAAGAGGCGCTGACAGACTATACGCAGACCGTGGACCACCACAAGGGAACGGTGCAGTTGCAAGCCCGCCTCTACGACGCCACAGGAAGAGCCCTGCCAGATGACGGCATGACGGAGTGGGTCAGCAATGGCGCGACGGTCAATCACGAAGGACTTTTCACAGCGGGCAAAGAGATGGCCGACTACATTGTAACGGCCACCAACGGTGCGATCAAGTCCTCCGCTACGGTGACAGTAGCCAAAGCCATCACCCGAATGGAGGGTCTACCCGTAGTGGAGCTAGGCGGCGCCGAAGCATCCTACTCACAGAACTTTGACACCATGGGCAACAGCCCAACACTGCCAGAGGGATGGCGCACTGACGGTCAGGATGGCTACGCCAGGACTTTAGGTTACTTCGTGCTGGCCAATGACGAGACACAGTTTGTCCAAACCGACGACCTCGTCACACTCGATGCCAACGCAGCCTGCGGAACATGGAACTTCGGACAACGGTCCGACCGTGCCGTGGGTGGCATCACGTCGGGGCGATCCAATGAGCCACGGGTTATCAATGTCTATCTACACGTCAGAAACACGGGTACCACCCCCATCGTCCAGCCCCTGCTCAGCTATGACATTGAAAAGTATCGCAAGGGAAAGAACAAGGCGGGCTTCAACGTCCTGCTCTTCACCTCCCGAGATGGCATAGACTGGACCAGGGCTGAGGGCGATGTCTTCAAATCGCATTTCGAGGCCGACGAGGCTACGGAGGGCTATGCTTCCGTACCAGGGGAGACACGCCAGGTGATCGGTCAGCTGCAAACAACTATCCAGCCAGGCGACGACCTCTTTCTGGCCTGGAGCATCCGTGTGGCGGATGGCTACAGTAGCGGAGAAGCCATCGCTTTGGGCATCGACAACGTGTGTCTCAACTGCCCGCCTGCCTCAATCACCACCGCACGTGGCGCACAGCAACACGACGCCCAACCTCGCTACAATCTCAGCGGCCAGCGAGTCAACGCCGACTACCATGGCATCGTGGTCTCCGACGGTCAAAAGATTGTCCAATAACTCGGACGGCGTACCGACTTCTCTTCTCCTGACAGGGTAGGAGGAGTCGGTACTCTAGCTACAACACTACACCGGTGCCACTACAGGTGACCATCAGCATTGATCCACTCTGCCCCACGGTCTCATAGTCGATATCTATGCCCACCACGGCGTTGCAGCCCATCTGCTGCGCCCGCTCGGCCATTTCGCGCATTGCTGTGTCTTTCGCTTCGCGCAGCACACTCTCATAAGACTTGCTCCGACCTCCAAAGAAGTCGCGCATTCCCGCCATAAAATCTTTTATTGCATTGGCACCAATAATAGTTTCGCCAGTCACCACGCCACGATACTCGCGGATGGGATGACCCTCAAGGGTCGGAGTGGTTGTTAAAATCATACTCTTTTTCTTTTGAACATTTATTATTTAGACGAATGGCAAGGCCAAAAGTTTCAGAGAACGCCAAGGAAAAACATTCGATCGCCCCACGCCCACTTTTTCTTCCATCTATAGCAACTCATCTACCTTCTCGTTGGTTGACTGGGCGGTTTTGTCAATCATTACTGTTGGGTGTTGTCTGCGAAAAAGAATCTGCTAACAAAAAGAGAGAAGGAAATGAAGGAAATTCATATCTACTTCAACAGATTTCCGCAGATTTTTACGCTATCCTCGCATTTTTTACCTACCTTCGCATCATTAAAGCACTTCCAAAGAACTGGACATGATGAACAAACTCGACAAGAAACTGATATTAAACATCGTGATCATGCTGACGGTATGTACCACTACGAAGGCTATGCCGATCTCGGTGGGCACGGACTCAGTGGAGAAAGCAGACTCGCTGCCACGTCGTCATCACGACCTCGCCATGACCCTGAACAAGAAGACGGGGGACAAAGTTATGGCCTATCTCAATATGGGATTTCTGGGAAGCACCAATCTCTTGCACGGTGTACAACTCAACGCTATGACCTCTCTGGCACATCAGGAGATGAGGGGTCTGCAGTGTGCCGGACTGTCCAACATCGGAACAGGCATTAGGGGCGTACAGCTTGCGGGATTCTCCAACATGAGCCTTTCTTCATTTCGCGGCATTCAGATAGGCGGCGTGACAAACATTTCGCGGGGTGTGGAGAAGGGTATTCAACTTACCGCCCTCGCCAACATCAGTTCGTCATACATGCGCGGGCTGCAGATTGGTGCATACAACTACGCGGACACGCTGAACGGATCACAAATAGGACTGTTCAATGCCTGCATCAGTCATCCACGTGGCGTGCAAATAGGTCTGCTTAACTATAGCCGCGATACTACGGCGCACAAAATAGGATTGGTGAACATCAACCCACTGACACGCATTGACGTAATGGCTTTTGGTGGCAACAGCAACAAGACAAATTTGGCTCTGCGATTCCGCAACCGAAGTACATACAGTATCCTGGGCTTCGGCACGCACTACATGGGTCTGGACAAGGACTTCTCTGGAGCGATATACTACCGTCTGGGACAATACTTCACGCTATCACCACGCTGGACAATCAGCGGAGACGTAGGCTTCTTCCATATAGAGACATTCCAACACGAGACGGATAGTAGGCCCGAAAGGCTCTATTCGCTACAGGCGCGTGTCAACGCTGATTATCAGATAAACCGCACGCTGTCGGCATTTGCCTCCGTCGGCTACGGTACGACGCGTTACTACAACAAGAATCGAGAGTATCGTACGCGGCCTATTGTCGAAGCAGGCATCGCCGTGCGTTACGGACGACATGCGAGACCCATGGCGAAGCTCTTCCCCGAAGCGCAGGAGGAGATAGGCGATACAGCACGCATTTACGCATTCCACAACCCCGAGAACCAGCGGAAACGGCCGTGGCTGGCAGCCCTGGAGGTGACAAGCATCAATGTACTCGTGAACCGGTTTGACTGCTGGGCACTAGGAGAGGAGTTTCCCAGAATCAGCATGCACTCCATCAAACACAACTTCGAGACGGGTTTTGTATGGGACAATGACCAGTTTTCCACCAACCTGTTTGCTCACCCTTATCATGGTGGGCTCTACTTCAACTCTGCACGAAGCAATGGGATGAGCTTCTGGGAGTCTATCCCTTATGCACTCTGTGGCAGTCTGATGTGGGAGTTTTGCGGCGAGACAGAGCCACCCGCCATCAACGACGTGATGGCAACAACGCTAGGAGGTGTTGCTATCGGCGAGATAACGAACCGTGTGAGTGCACTGGTGCTCGACGACCGTGCTCATGGATTCAGCCGTTTCCTGAGGGAATTGGCAGGGACACTGATCAATCCGATACAGGGCTTCAATCGTATCGTAAGCGGCAAAGCATGGAAAGTGAGAAGAGACTACTACAAATACCACGACTACCTGGCTCTTCCTGTAGCTTTCAGCGTGGCAACAGGCGACCGCTACCTGGCCGACGAGGGCGGCATCTTCCGCGGCGAGCACAATCCCTATGTGGACTTTGGACTGGCTTATGGAGACCCCTTCGACAGCGAACAAACTCGCCCCTACGACTATTTCACAGCCAACATCACTGTCGGTGTTAGCTCAAACCAACCGCTCATCACTAGTGTCCATCTGCTAGGAAGGCTTTGGGGTACTAACATCTACGAGGGCGAAGGCGTGACCTCGCTGTTCGGACTTTTTCAGCATTTCAACTACTACGACTCGGAGCCCGTGAAGGAAGGAAGCCAGCAGGTGCCCTATCGCATTTCGGAGGCTGCGAGCATCGGCCCAGGCTTTATCTTCCGTTTCCCGCGCGTGGGCAATATGGGGAGCATGGAGCAGCGCCTCTTCCTCGACGCCATCCTGCTGGGAGGCTCGCTGAGCGACTACTACACCGTCATCGACCGCGACTACAACATGGGAAGCGGTTTCAGCCTCAAGGCGCAGACACTGATGGAGTTTCCGAAGGTCGGCAACTTCTCGCTCGCTGCCGACTTCTACAAGATCTACACATGGAAGGGGTATACGCAGGAAAAACTCGAACACTCAGACCCGCTGTATCTCAATGCGCAGGGCGACAAGGGTAGTGCTTCGCTGCTGGTGGTGAGCCCGCGGTTTAATATCTATTTGAAGAAAAATCTGAGCATAGAAGCTGGAGCTTCCTATTATATGCGCGACACGAGGTACAAGTACCACACCAACGTCCACGCACAGACCTTTGAGGTGCGCCTCGGACTGAGATACACGCTCTGACTTCTCCAGCAACAAGGGCCTATCGACGGGCTTGGCAAATGGGCTACCTGTAATGACTTCTGCCAGATTATATGGTGACATCATCATACATTAGCGATAACCTTACCGTTTGTAGCATCCTTGAAGTTGTTCTCGCGGAATGCTTTCTTCATATTCTCAATCTGCTTCTTGCAAGACTTTGAAATGCTTATAGTTTTGCTTGCGATATCCTTCAAAAGCCGCTCGTCAAGTGTTGTCCCTTTATGGTCCAAGCTATCTATAAACCCAAATGAACTCGCTGAAAGAGAAGAAAGAGTGTCCCGTAGCGGAGATACGACTGTTGTGTCGCCACATCATCATGCGTCAGAACCGAGCTGATAGGGACGACGAATTTGTGGAAGTGCGAGTACATGTAGGCAGCCTTGGGCCAACCCTTGTCGTGGCCAATCTCGATATAGCACGACATAAGGATGTAGTTCAATAAGCAGAGGCCCAGAAATTTCATTGCGTGGAGCAACAGTTTTCTTAATAAAGAGCTCATTTTCATAATTCAAAATTTTTGTTGGCAAAGGTATAGGTTATCGATGCCAAAGTTTGTCATAGTTTAGAAAAAAGTGAGAAAATGCCTTTATGCTGAGTAGATGAGGGAAGGATACAACTTTTGCGGCATTATTGTGTGGTAATATAAGGTATTAGGACGATGAAAAGAGCTATACTATCTCGAATTGGGGGAAGAACTATAGAAGGAGTAAGTAGCAAAATTTTGTAAAAATCTCATTCTGTACCGAACAAGCGATTGAGGGTAAAAGTGCGGTAGGACTATGCGAACCAACAAAAAACGATGCTATGGAGTGGAGAAAGGACCACAAAAGTTGAGATATGAAAATCCCCAGACTTACATCTGGGGATCTTTCAAACGTATTGTGAGCTAAAACTATTCAGCCTTTGCCTCTTCAGCCTTCGGGGCCTCCTCAGCTACGACAGGCTCATCGGCAGCCTTCTTCGTAGAACGACGGCTACGACGAGTCTTCTTAGCCTCTGCCTTCGGAGTCTTAGCCATGTTCTCATCGAAATCGACGAGCTCGATGAAAGCCATGTCAGCACCGTCACCCAGACGATGACCCAACTTGATGATGCGGGTATAACCACCGGGACGGTCGGCAACCTTCACTGCGATCGGGCCAAAGAGCTCCTTGATGGACTCCTTGTCCTGAAGATAGCGGAAGACAACACGACGGCTATTGGTGGAGTCGTCCTTTGCACGGGTGATAAGCGGCTCAACGTACTTCTTCAGTGCCTTGGCCTTTGCGAGGGTCGTAGTGATTCTTTTGTGCCGGATCAGAGAGATAGCCATGTTGGCGAGCATGGCCTTGCGGTGATCAGCAGTACGGCCCAGATGGTTGAATTTTTTATTATGTCTCATTTCTGTTTCTGTTGTTTGGACGGGTTAGCTACCCCGTCCAAACAACAGAAACAGAAATGAGAC